>Ga0209164_1000379_pt1 | contig 113227 bp, 107 predicted proteins | sample MTBNYHSulfiMetaG_FD_187458 | JGI IMG/M metagenome (GOLD analysis project Ga0209164, IMG submission 187458) | Enrichment culture microbial communities from rom New York Harbor, USA that are MTBE-degrading - MTBE-NYH (New York Harbor Sulfidogenic)... | ecosystem: Environmental > Aquatic > Marine...
AAAAAAAAAAAAAAAAGAGAAAAAACAGTGACGTGTTATTTCTCTATGATTTGGATGTGGGCAAGGGTTCCGCGTAGTTCAATATGCAGGTTCCCTTTTTCGGTTAGTTCATTGAGGTAGATGCCTTTAAACCGTAGCATGCGCAGTTGCGGGACCAAATCCCCCTGGTGTTGCCAGAGAACCTCACCATTTTCCTCTGAATAAATCGTTACTGTTGAAGTCTCGTTGAACCGGATAAACCAATAGAAAACATTCGCACGGTCGTCATCAAACGGTCGCATATACCATATTTTCCACATGCTTGTGCCAATAATCGACGGGAAATCTTTTCCGGTAAGCCTGCCTTCTGCGACAATATAACAATGACTAAATCGTTGTATTTCGCTTGGAGCAGGCTGAGCGATGGATCCTATTGGGAGAAGTGTCCCAATCAGCAGCATACAAATAAGGAGCTCCCCAATTTTTCCTTTCATATTAATTTCTCCATATATTGGATATAATCAATCGATTATAAAACTTCCATGTCGTATTTTGTACGAAAAAAAAGATTATGCTAAGAAAAATGTCAACATAGACAAAAAAAGTTATAATGATATATACATGACAAAAAAAAAGTTTTAATAATTATCCTTAATAGTATGGGAAAACAAAAATATAATTTGTTGCATATCTGATGATTAAACTTCACTAGAAAACATTGGAAAAATTTATTAGTGAAATAAACGATGGTTTAGCTGTGAGAGAATTAGATTCAAAAGATCATAAAATCCTCTACCATCTCTTTCTAAATTCGAGACAATCGCTTTCATCTGTCGCAAAAAAAGTCGGTCTTCAGAAGAGCGTCGTGGAATACCGCATCAAACGACTACAGACCAAAGGCATCATAAAAAATTTTAATGCAATGGTCGACGTCTTCAAACTTGGGTTTTCCGTCTATCGGCTCTACATCGTCTTACAATATGCATCACCGGATAAAGAAAAGGAAATCATAAACCATTTCGTCAACCACCACAACACCTGGAGCGTTGCATCAACAAAGGGCAGATACGACCTTATCATCACCATTTTAGTTAAGTCCCCAAATCACTTTTATGCATTCTACGAAGAGACCTTGCGACACTACCGGTATTACTTCAAAGAAATATTTTTCTCCCAGCTCTACGAGTCTTTCGGATACAAGCATTCGCTACTGCTCACTGAGCTTGCGGCATCCCACGAACGAGCCTATGAATACCGATACGACGGGCAAACGGTCAACATAGACCAGGTGGACTATAAAATCCTTACTTTACTTGCGAAAAACACGCGAATCAATAGCGTTGACATCGCAAGCCAAATCAACGTGTCGACAGTGACGATACATTCCCGGATCACCAAACTAATCAAATCAGGGGTTATTCAACGGTATTCGATTACTATGGACATCAATAAACTTGGGCTGCGGGAATTTATCGTAAATCTTTCCCTGCGGGATTATAACAAAAAAAACCAGATTATCACCTACTTAAGCGACAACCCATTTCTCTGGGAGATCCATAAAGCAATCGGCGGGTATGATTTGGAAATCACGCTCTATGCGACGAATTTTGAGCATTTCTACCGCGTGATGGAAGATCTGCGAAAGAAGTTCCCCGAGGATATAGCAAATTATGACTACCTGTATGTTACCGAGGTGTTCAAATCAAACATACTACCTGAAAAAATATGACCATTTGGAACAAAACAAACAATCTTTACCATTATTTTCTCCCGGCTCTTTTCAACACATTGTCAATGCGTGTTTTTAACTCTTTTATCTCGATAGGTTTCTTGATATAATCTTCTGCGATGAGAGCACCGGCATGCTCAGCGAATTCATCGGTCCGGGCCGTTAGGAATATGATAGGGATGTCCTTCCAAGACGGATGTGCACGTAACCGATCAAAGATCTCCCATCCGTTCATCTGCGGCATCATAATGTCTAAAAGAATCAGATGAGGAATCTCCCCCTCCTCTAATAGCTCGAAGCATTTTTCACCGGTTTCAACAGGGATAATAGTGTATTCTTTTCCAAACAGATTTTCAAAAGAGGTTTTAATGAAATAAATCTGGTCTTTTTCGTCATCAACAAGCATAATTTTTTTCATGATTTTTTCTGCCTCTGATGATATATCAAACAAGCCGTTAATATGCATTTCTACAGATGAATAGGAAAGATATTACAAGTTTTCTAAAGTTGAATAATGTATCTTCTTTTTTTTATGCTTATACTCATCCCGCCGGCATGGTGAAAAACACGGTGATGCCTTTCCCAGGACCTGGGCTTTCCACCCAGATACGTCCCCCATGCTTCTCAACGATTCGTTTACAAATCGACATGCCTAATCCCGTGTTCTGGATATCATGACGGGCATAGTCTGCCTTATAGAACTCATCAAAGATTCGTTCGATTTGTTCGGTGGTCATGCCAATACCGTTATCTGTGATAGAGATGACGACAAAATCATGTTCTTTTTTTGCATCGATAGTTATTTTACACTGCCGCTGGCAATACTTTGTTGAATTTTCAAAGATGTTTGTCAGGAGTTCTTCAAACCGTAAGCGATCAGCTTTAATCGATAAGGCAGGATCGATGGTATTTATGACGGTCGTATGACGTTCCTCAAAGAGGATCTTTTTATTTTCTATGATGGTATTGACCTCATTACACAAGTTTAGCGTTTCCATGGAAAACCTGGTATTTGGGGAGTTTAACACCGCAAGTTCAAGTGTTTTTACAACAAGGTTTTTCATGTAGGACGCATTCCGATGCAGAACAGCAAGCATCTCTTTTTTAGCGGTATCTTTCTCTTGTTCTTCCAGCAGTGGGATCAAATTAATTAATGGGCCTAACGGGTTCTTCAGATCATGGCCAAGTTGGGTGATAAACTCGTCTTTTTGTTTGAGGAGTGTTTCCACTTCTTTTGTTCGTTCGTGTACGCGTTGCTCAAGATTCTTATTAAGAACACTAAGTTCTTCCCGCGCAACTGTCAAATCCTTGTTGATCTGTTCAAGACGTCTGGTTTTCTCTTCTAACTCCTTTGTTCTTTCAGCCACAAGTTTTTCCAGATTCTTACTATATTGCTCTAAATGATCGCGGGAGACCTTAAGGTCAGCGCTCATGGCGTTAAACGCGGTTGCAAGCTCACCGATTTCATCCTTTGATTGTATCTTGACCTCATAGCCAAGGGTGCCTTTCCCCATGTTACGGACGCCTTTTGTAAGCTCTCCTATAGGAGCCGAGATAAAATAATTAAAAAGGAAGAATATCAAGAGAAAAGAAACGATGATAAAGACACCTGAATACAACGATATCGTGACTATCAACTCATAGGTCATGAAGTCCAAACTGGCAAGGGAAAAGATATATCTGACCGAATAATCATGTCTGCCCCATTGCTCGAAATACGATTCGATGATATCGATACAGCGCGTTTGTTCATTAATGAAAAGGGAGGGCAATGGTTCTCCTGCACGTTGAATGAGCGTTTCATTTTCAAGGAACCGGTCCCCCAGTGTGCTTTCATCGTATTTTCCTTCTTTGATCTCGATGGAGTCGAAGAGGATTTTCCCGTTCACATCAACGATTTGGATTGTGACAAGGTCAGTATTTAGCTTCATCAGGTCATCGATGACTTCAGTGAATTTGTAAAATCCGGATTCATAGAGGATCTTATAATTGTCTATGACATAGACTGCTGACAAGCTGGAGAAGGAAGCAGCGGTGTTTATAAGGGATGTTTTTGCTGCTTTGGATTCTCTATCAATGATCACCAATGAGCTTGTAAGAAAAACAACGAGAAGAATAATAAGAAGCGGAAAAATGATCTTTAGTTTAAGGCTGTGGAACTTCTTCATTCCTTGCTGCACCAACAATAACGTATCTCACCGCGGTTATTTAACAGTAATTTCTTCCACAAGGGTATTGAGATCTGATCGCGGACTCCATTCGAGATACTCTGGAAAAGCAATATTGCAAACGCTGATGTACAGAGGGATGCATGCAACGTCATCCATGGCAATCTTAAATCCCTGCTTCATACGCTCCAAACGTATCTTCTGATCCATGGTATAGCTAATTTCCGAGGTTATGTGATCAACGGTTTGATTTGAATAGAACCCGAAATTATATGATCCGATGCCAAGGGGGTGGTGCTCAGATCGCAGAAGGTAATCAAATATCTCCCCTCCATCGCCCGTCGCTGGAATCCAGCCAAGAAAATACATGGAAAAGTTGGTTTCATCTAATTTCTGATAGTATTGCATTGCAGGAATGATATTCACGTTGACATGTATTACCTGGGAGAGTTGTTGTGCGATTTCTTCAGAAATCTTGATTTGCACAGGGGACTCTTCTATGGTATCTAACGTTATAGTAAATCCGTTTTCATACCCTGCGTCCGTAAGAAGCTGTCGGGAAAGATTCAAATCAAATGGCAATCGTTTTATCTCAGGGTTATATCCAAAAATCAAGGGTGATAGGAACTGTGAGGCAGGCTCTGCGTCCAAGTCTAATCGTTTAATGATTCTATCGATATCAATCGCATGATACATCGCCTTTCTTACGCGTACATCCGAGAACGGATTTTTCATCCCTGGAAAAGCACTGCTATTGTTTTCTCTAAAGTCAAACCCAAGGTACCATACCGTGGGATTGGAGATTTTTTTTATCGTAATCCCTGAACAATTCAGTATCTCATCGATGTACGGTTGAGGGACATGTTCCAGAATGTCAATATCTCTTGCGATGAGTGCGTTTTTCCGATCTTCGCTATTTGGTATGATTTTGTAAATAACTTTTTCTATGGCAGGATGACCCATCGAATACTGATTAAATCGGACTAAAGTAATGTTTTTTTCGCATGTGTAGTTTTCAAGTGCATAGGGGCCCGTCCCAACAGGCCATTTTTCTGATGTTTCTTCTACATATTTCTGAGAGGCGATGGGTATGTTTGTCAACTTGTTTAAAAGAATAGGGAACGGTTGAAATGTTACGATATCAACTGTATACATATTTACAATATTGACTTCTTTAATCTCGGTAAGTAAATCCCGTAGTACATGACTCTTATTATTTTTTATAAAATCGATCGTAAATTTGACATCATGTGCCGTAAAATTATATCCATTGTGAAACGTAACATCGTCTCTGAGGAAGAACCGCCATGTGCAATTATCTGGGTTATTCCATGATTTCGCAAGTTTAGGAAAGAGCTTAAAACTATTGTCAAACATCACTAAGGGGTTGAACATATTAAAGTTTATTGCTAATGTATTGACATCATAGCTAGTAATCCATGGAAAAAACCCATGAGGCCCCTCCGATATACCTATCGTCAGCAGCTCGCTATGTTTTTGATTACCTTCTTCTGCTTGGTTAATGCAACCGGAAAAACCTACGCAGAGGAGAAGAATGCCTACTACCATCACATATATCTGTCTCATGTTCTACCTAACTATCGAGTATATACGTTACTTATGATTCAATCCTGAAGAGGTCCATTTGATTATCCTTATATATCTCTTACGAGTACATGAGAATTAAAAGGTATCTTTTTATTTTTTGTACAAAGAAACAGTATTTTCTTAAAAAAATAAAGATTTAACTAATTCTCTCTATTGTTTCGTAATTTACGTAAAGAAACGGGTTGCCGATTAGGGTGTTTCCTGCACATTCGGTATGAGGGTCCCGATCAGGATATCGCTGTTGGACAAACGAAGCAGTCTCCACATACGATTCCATCGCAAACCAGGCGGTCCCAAGATACGCGTTGTAATCCCTCATCGCCTCATATACCATATATTTATATTCGGTCCCGTAACTCCACGAGGTCCCACTGGCAGCCTGACCAATGGATCGTCCAAACACATAGGAAACCGCGATGTTAACATTCAATGGTGTGGTTCCTGGTGCTTGCCAGAAATCCGCGCTATGACACCCGTAGAGAAACGTCATAAGAGCCCCGTTGGAAAGACAAAGGATCTTCAATGAAGAAAACCCACCAGAGTCCCACGCTTGATACCGGAAGTTCGCATGCTGCCATGTATCAAAAATCTCATATCGATTACGACGGAGCTGTCGCCATATTTCGCCATCTACTGTTATGTCAGTTTCCTCTCCATCAGTATCGACAGAAGCAGTACCATAAATATCCTGTAAGACAGGGACGACGCCAATAGGTCCATAGAAATTGTTATCGTAATTCTCATGACAGGCGACAAATGCGTTTTTTGTTGCGCTGGATTCACCGATGTAATATTTATGTGTTTTCTCTAAAAATCTGTTCATGAAGAACACTTGCCCAATCTTCGGCGGTCGCATCCAGCAGACCCAAATCTCAGGTCCTTCATGTGGACCAAAGCTATGATAATCGTAAAAACCATCTGCATCCGTATCCTTAAAATCACCATCCATATCTTCATAGAACACGCTTAGGATACCACTATTGTTTCCGGCACCCTGTTTCCAGAGTGCATAGGGGATTTGTCCAACAAGCAATGCCCCCCTGGCACCATTCACTGTATGTTCTTTCTGTAAGAATCCTCGGAGCTCTGCCGGTGTGATAGAATCCTGACTGCAAAGACCATTGACTTTCAGTATGGAAAATTCTACGGGGAAACGCTCCTGTACCTCGTTGAGATAGCGGGTGAATTTCTTGTGTATCCAAGGATATAGCCATGCATCAATAACAACTACGATATGATCATTCGCTTGATTCTGGCAGAGGGATTCTGTCTTGTCTATGAGAACACTCATCTGTGTTTTTGCATACACGACGCTGACCGGGCTACCAAGCAACAGTAAGATGCAGAGTACGACACCGACGATTCTTAATCTGATGAAATCAATCCTCTCTGTGTATCAATGCAGAACACTATTTTAAATGTTTTGTAATAGATAAAAATGCTCTTTAATTTTCATCATAGAAAACCCTACATAAACGCATTTTTAATTATGAGCGTTTAAAGAGTAATGATACTAAGAAAGCATCGAAAAGCTTCCCGGACCACCTTGATTTACTATATAAAAAAATACCAGTTCAACGCCTCAGCAAATGTTGTACTACACTGAATAAAAAGGGAAATCTTTCCAAAAACTTTAGAGGGACGAGAGATAAGCAGCGTTTTGGCATACTGACCTCAAGGGTCCCCCAGTCGCTCTCCGCATAAAAAACGTCTCTGGCTTTTACCCTAATGATGTAACTACCTTTTCTTGTAAACGCGTGACTCAAGGACACATTCTCATCTGAAGCAGAAGGACCGACCCAGCTGCTGTTTGTCCCATCACCCCAGTCAACAAAGTAAAATACCTCATCATTCTCCAAGTCCGCCGATACAAAAGTATAGGGATACGACACACCAACTTTTCCTTGTGCTGTACCATGGATGGAAGGGACTGCTGGCGTAGTGTCATGAACCGTCGTTAACGTTCGCACTCGATACCCAAAAAGACTCTCACTTGTGCAACGGACAATAACTCCTCCGGAGCCGGTCTCTCTGCCTTGGAGTGTGTCATCAACCATGGTCGGTGCGTCAATAATCATGGAATAAAACCCAGCAGAGTCCGTTGTCGTGCTCCAGCTGTCCCCCGTCGCGGGAATCTGCAGAGTGATCACGCCATTCTGAATCGGACTACCAGAGCCAGATGAAATCGCCTGACCAGAGACAACAACAGAGACACCAGGAGCGACCATCGCTGGCATGATATCCTCTGAAATAGTGATTGGCTGCGCAGCAGTGGTAACTGATTGAAGGCTAAGACCTAATTGAATGGTCATGTTCTCATCGCTTTGATCGATGGTAGATTGTACGATATTGCCAGCATCAGTCGAATACCAAGCCTGATTCTCTGAACGTGATCGGCCAATCTCATAACATTGAAAGGTCCCTGCAGGAACAGTTATCGATTTTTCCTGAATGCAGGTTCCGGTTTCATCGATCCATTGGCTTTCATTAAATGATTGCTCGTACACCCCTTGAACAATAAAAGAGCCGGAAACGGAGGTCATGCAGGCAAGCTGCCATTGTTCCCCGACAAACAAAGGAAAATCATACAATTCAAGTGGAGGCGATGAGCTGGTGACAACATTCATTTGATAGGGAAACGGTACGAACAGCATGGTAATCGTCCCTTGGGAATGAATCTCAGTGGTTCCTTCTGCAAGATCAGAAACACGGACGGAAGACGCCCCAGTTATTTGACCAGATAGTTGCCCGGGGACGCCATTGATTGTGATTTGTCCGCTAATCTGACCAGTGATTTCCATCAGATACCACCCGTCCGTTATTCCAATAACTTTTTGTTTGAAATTCTGAATGGTCCCAGAAAATGAGGCATTGGGAATTGAAAAGTAGAGAGGATCGACTTTGTACACCCATTGATCCCCCACAGACCACGTCGGGATGTCTCCCCCGTCGCTACGTTGACGATTTAAGCCAACACTGGATGCTACAAAACACGTTTGAGAGCTTTCACCTATCACAGGATGCATACTGATGCAAAAAAACAAAAAACACAAGACATACACAATAAAATATTTTCCAAGATTTTTTCCAAGCTGGCTCTGACTCATGTAAGGTCCTTCCTTGCCATACAATAAGATTCATGAACATTTAAATGTTTTTAAAAAGATAAAATTTATGGCTTTTCTTACTTTTTCGCTAATAAAATGCATCAGTTCATCGTATATTTAACAGAAGTAAAACATATAAAGAGTTAAATAGAGGATGTCGATTAATATTCTATAGAGAGGAAAAAATGAACGAAAAAATCATACTCATAAGTTTCCTGGCCGTTGTACTTGTTGTTGCGACAGGTTTTACTCCTGCGCTCGCTTCACCGCAAAATAACCTCCTGTCAATAAAAAACGATCTTGTTACCATCGAGGTGAACCATCATCTTGGGCGGCAAACGAAACAAATCAAAACCATGGTAACAGTTCCTGAAGCTGAAGAGATACGGCAGTATCTTTGTAAGTTATACGATGCACAGGAAAGAAATGATTATCAGGCGATTTTAAAATATGAAGCGTTTCTGAACGAAAAAGGAATTTTTGGTGAACACTACCAAAAAATATCTCCCAAGCCCCATGGTTTATCCGTGCTAGAACAAACAACACTACCGTACCAATTCACAAGTCTAGCTGACGAGAATATCTCAAATACCTTCTGCTACTTCCATGCGATTGGTGAAGGGTTAGTGGCATGGTGGTTGGCGTTACAGGTCTTGGAAGGAATCATTACCATGATAAAAAACACGTCTAGTGTAATTGTGGCACTTATCATACTGTTGATATTTCTACCGTTTTTTGTACTGACGATGTTAGTTACCAATTTGATTCCCTTTAGAATACTTGCACCCACCGGGGTATTATCTCTGAAAAATGGAACCATATCCGCTTTAGGAACCGAGGGGGTCCAACGAGTAACAGTAGGAGCAGAATCCTATGCGGTGAACCTAAGCGGGTTTACCGGAATCACCATTAACATTCCGCCAATAAATGATCGGAAATCGTTTCTCTTTGTCTCCGGATTTGCATTAAAAGCAGAAGGAGCACCTACATAACGTTCATCAAATTTGACATAAGAGGTACAATACTAATAGACATGTCAGCTATTGAATCAGCATATCGATTATATCCTAGAGAAAATTGAGATGGTTTTTCCAAAAGCCTTTATCGATCTGTTATCCAGAATGCAATATCTGAGATAACTTCTTCATCAACATGTCCCTCGATTAGATACTCCGCATTCGTCGGCGTACCAACCCCGGACATAAAAAGATGATTTAATGACTCATAGGTTTTTAATGTGACAGTAACGTTTCCAAAAAACGTTTGATTCCATCGAGAAAAATCTGTCATCGTAACTTGATAATCCCGTCTGCCTTGGAGAATTAACAAAGGAATGTGTACCGCTTGCGCTGTTTGTACGGGATCATATGTTGCCAAATCTGCCCAATACGATTTTGGAGCGCCAAGGATAAACTCACTGTCGTTGAAATCCAAATTCTTAATTTTCATCACGAGTCGCTCAAGTTCTCTGATCTCTTCAGATTGATTGACACCAGAAAGATTCGCAAGATATCGGGTCTGCTCTAATATCAGGTCCTCAAGAGGACGGGTCGGTGCTGCCAAGAGAATCAATCCAGCGATTCGATCGTCCTGCAAGCCAATGCGTGGCGCTATCATCCCCCCCAAGCTATGCCCCAGAACAAAAATCTGTGACTGATTCACAACAGAAGTTTCGTTTAACACATGTATCGCAGCTATGACATCATCAATAATTTCATCCTGAACCGTGAAGTTTTGAATCGCTGTAGATTCCTCAGGGTATTGTTTTGTCCGTTTCTCATAGCGCAACACCACCATACCTTTTGACGCAAGACCCCAGGCGGTATCCTTAAAGGGTTTATTGGGACCATATGTTTCATCTCGATCATTTGGGCCAGAACCATGCACCAGAATAACAGCAGGAAACGGACCAGCCCCCATTGGAATCGTTAACGTCCCTGGCAACTCCCATTGCCCAGTACCAACAGTGATATTTATCTCTGTGAAAGCACCTAGATTTGCATAAGACGGAGGGGTATAGGAAAACTCCTGCTGTGTTGGTACAACCAATAGTCCAACGACTTTCTGTTGATCGTTAAACGAAATTTTTACATCAAGAACAGGAGTTTTGCTAAAATTACAGGTGACATACACAACAGTATACCCTGATTCATTCGTCACTCTGGATTGTCTAATACCGGTGATATTACCATTCGGAACAATAACCTGCTGCGTCCAGATATTTTGAAACCCTTCAGCAGTAATTTGTGAGGTAACTGAACCAGCAAAAAAATTATACACACCGGTAAAGTTTTTTTCCATAAGAAGTATGACAATATCAGCTGCGATATCATCTAGTGCTTTCACAGGTGGTTGTTGTTCTTGTACACAACCAGGTAATACCGTTCCTGCAAGAGCAATTATGACAATGCAATATGCGATTTGTTTCATCTCTTTTATTTTCATAACGATATCAACAATATGGTGTTATATTGTAAATCATTCAATAAATTTTCTCTGTAATGAGAGAAACGAATAATAGTACTGTTAGTTTTAAATTACAAAAAAATCAGACAAAATGACTATTTTTTCCAAAAAATCACAGAAAAGATTTAAGAGGGAGCTGTCTTTCAAGATTTAATGAATTTACTTCTATGGGGTAGAATTTGTCGTCTTTCAACAGTTTAGAAATAGCAGGAAAACAAAAACACTGTAAGGTGTATCAATACAGTTGCCCCAATATAGAACTTTACCTAAACAGAATATATGGGTTCAGAAGAAAAAAGTGGGGAATCTAAAAAACAATAATGAGGGAAAAATAATGCTAGTCGGAAATTCAAAATTTGAAGAGGCTATAACTATTGCGAAAAAAGGCTCCCATTGTGGTATGTGTCGATTTGATTTTCTTGGAACAGGGGTTTGTCCGTCTGGTAAGAAACATGGTTTTCTTGCCTATTGGCCGCAGGGACGCATGCAGATTTTTAAATCGTTGATGTCAGGGAAAGTAAAACCTACTAAAAAATTAATTGAAATAACAACTTCTTGTTCGCTTTGTGGGATATGCGACAAACAATGTAATTTTGCTACACAATTACGTCCTGAAAAAGTAGCTAAAGCTTTAAAGGAATATACGGAAAGTCTAGATGAGAGTGATTTTCAAAATATCCCTGAAGATGAAAATCTAAAAGGTTTACGTGAGATTGTTGGACCCGAATGGGCAACAAATGATCCCATTATTATATCCTCGTATATTGGTTCGATTATCTCTCCAGAAGCGGGGTTAAATTTTTACATAGTCATGCCGAAAGACGCTGAAGAACTTTCAAAAGTAATAAAATTTGCAAATACGAACAACCTTCCCTTTTTACCAAGAAGTGGAGGTACCCTTCTATCAATGGCTGCTCCGACAGTTCTTTCTAACGCTTTTGGTCTCGAACAAGGAATTGTCATTGATCTTCTGAGAATGAAAAAACTTGAAATTGATTCGAAAACCCAAACAGCCACAGTAGGTGCTGGTATCACAGCATTTGACCTTCAAAAAGAAGCTCATAAACAAAAATTACGAGCAAATGTTGCAGAAGCAGGAGCGCATGTATGTTCTAATATTGCATCAACAGGTATACTATCTACATGGGGGAATAAATATGGCTGGTCTGCAGACAATTTTATTGATGTCGAAACAGTTGATGATACAGGAAATATAAGAAGACACAGTGATTTAGAGATAAAAAATCCCTATACAACAGAGTACGGATTCACAAATATTTCATTGACTCCTCCGGCTATTGTTACTCAGGCAACAGTTAAATTAAATCCAGTTTTCGATGATGAAGAAGCAGTGTTTGTACCATTTGAAAATATAAAAGATGCCCTTACCCTGTCATTTAAAATTGCAAAACGTGGGATGGGGTTTTCTAATGTGATTCTTTCTCGTAAATATCTAGCTGAGTTTATTAGTCCAACACAAGGGATTGCAGAGGACTTTGAGTATATTTTGGAAAAATATATGAAATTAAATTATGTAGTTGACATTATCTGCAATAAAGATGAGAAAAAAATAATTGAAAGCATGGTGGAGTATACAATTGATAAATCAACACTTACATCGTTGGTTCTCGGATGCCCAAAACTTGCAACTCTAAAAGAGAGTGAATTTATGAAGATTCTTTCAGAAGAAAAAGATCCTTTAAAAGCTCTCTTTGCAGGACCGATGAAAAAACATTTTGAAAAGGCTTTAGATGCAACACCTGAAAATATTTCAAAAATATATGATAAAGATTTACAGGAATTCTTTAAAAAAGTATACTCAAAACCAGAGATGACCAACATAGTCTGGTTACATGAATATAGAATATTTCCATCCCGATTAATGAGACAGCGCATGTTTTTACCAATGGGTGGTGTTATTTGGACAGCCTACGAAAAAAATCTTTTAGACTGGATTACAATGTTTGAAGAAGTAGGTGAAAAAAATAAATTGATCCATGCACTTGGTTTTATTAGTCCATTTGATCAAGGGAAATTTGCCGTACTCGAATACGATTTTTATTATGATCATAACGATACTGATGCAAAAAAACGTGTCGATAAAGCAATTATCGAATCACAAGAAAAATCATTGGAAATAGACGGAATTTTATCTGCATTAAATTTCTATTTCAAGGGACTTTATAGAAAAGAACATATTCTCTTTCCAATTCCGAAAGCAATTTCTAGTGATGACCTGGAACTTTTTAGAGAGCTACTTACAAATATAATCGGGGAGGGATAACCCTGGCAAAATTTCTTTCTGAAGAATGGCTTGAACAGTGTAAAAAGTATATGCATGAAAAACTTGATCCTGAAAAAGATTTGAAAAATGTTACAACATCTCTCCTTGGTGTTGTTGAACATATTCCTCCAGATGACTCAACGATGAATTTTTATTTAAACATCGATCATGGACATTTAATAGATTTTATCGTAAGTTCGGGTGATTCGTATGAAAAAGAGGCTACATTCGTAATAACCGGAAGCTATGGAACATTTCGAAGCATTCTCAAAGGTGAAATAAACATGACAATCGCCCTTTTAAAAAATAGACTTAAATTGAAAGGGAACAAGATTAACGCATTACGCTTAATGAAACCACTTGATGGAGTAATTACATCTTTAAGAGAAGTTACAGATGAATTTGAAGGATAAACATAATAACCCATATTGATTGAAATCAGATACTATTGGTAATAAAGGAGAAAAAAATGGTAGCTATACTTAAAATAGAATGGGCTGAGCGATTACAAAAATTGACGCCGCCAAAGGAGCATTGGACCCCGGTCGATACTGCGCTACATACCCCACCGACATTCTTCCTTGAGTATTCAAAAGCACAGGAACACCTGTTTCCCGCGATCAAACATACCTTCAAGCATCATTATGAAAACAACTTCCTGTACCATCGTGTCTGCGAGGTGAATGGAGTCACTCCTGAGACAATCACCTCACAACAGGATATAAATAAAATACCGTTGCTGCCTGATGCGTTCTTTAAGGATTACCCGGATGACAAAGGGTTTTTGACCTGGTTGAAAACTATCTTTACAGGGTCTCTTCCCAAACCATTTTTTAAGAGCGATACCCCATCGCATGATGAAATTATCGAGGAGTTCAATAAAAAAGGCACCAGCATTATGTTTACCAGTGGTACAGGTGGTCGTTTTAGCTTCATCCCCCGTGATACTCGTTCCTGGAATCGGGTGAAATACAGTGCGATGCGGTCGGTCATGGAGCTGATGGATTACAACCCAACAGATCAAGTCATCCTGCTTATCCCTAACCCGCGACAGACGAATCTGACGATTGCAAGTCTCTTTGGGATTGCTTATGATTTGTACGACCCGTCAAACATTCATGTTGCACTCGACATGAAAATCACCACGCAGTTCCTGCGGATGCAGCGGGATGAAACTATTGGCATTTCAGAGAAAATCAAGGCAAAGGCGTTGTCGAAAATCAGTCCTCTGGTGCAGCGGTCCTCTGACCTGCGTGTCATTCATTTACTTGAACAGTTCGAGCAGTCAGGGAAACGGGTGAATATCGCTGGTCCACCGTTCTGGCTTGATCGTATCATGGAACGGATGAAAAAAGAGGGAAAGACTGTTCGTCTACCCGATAGTCAGATCCTTACTGGCGGTGGATGGAAGGCAGAGGAGAGCAAACGACTTCCTGAGGAAGCGTTCCGTGAGAAGGTCGAGGAAATCCTTGGGATCCCTCAGGAGAGATATCATGATGTGTACGCGATGTCTGAGTGCAGCTCGGTGTTTCTGAGTTGTGAAGGGCATTACAAGCATATCCCTCCAGTGATTATCCCCTTCGTCCTTGATGATGACCTCAACCAGCTGGGGTACGAGCAGGTTGGGCGTTTTGCCTTTATCGATCCCTTACCGGAAAGCTATCCTGGTTTTATCATCACGGGCGATAAGGTAAAGATCCTTGAACGTTGCCCGAAATGCGGTCGGGAAGGCCCGGTGTTGGATGTCGAGGTTACGCGGATGCCTGGGTTTGAGGGACGTGGATGCGCAGCGATCATGGCTGAGTTGATGCAAAAGGAGGGTGAGGAACATACTACGCTTCCCGTCGGATGAATGGATCCATACCTTTAAAGAGGAGTTGAACAAGAATACGACGTATCAGGAGGTCGCTAAGGACTGGGAAGGTGATTTTCTGTTTGTGATCACCCCTGATGAGGGGTTGAAAGACGAGGTCGTGTTTTACATCGATCTGTGGCATGGGAGATGCAGGGATGCGTATCTGGTCAAGGATGCAAAACAAGCGAAGTTCGTGTTCAAAGGACCATATTCGAACTGGAAGAAGGTCATCCGCAAGGAGCTAGACCCGATCCGTGGCTTGATCCGAGGGTTGTTCACCGTGGATGGCGACTCCCGGGTGATCCTGGACCAGGCCAAGGCCGCCCAAGAGCTGGTGAACACCGCAAGCACCATCCCTGTTGTTTTCTAAAAGGGTTTGCGTATGGAACAAACGGTTGACTGCTTCTTCTGGGATTCTGGCATACACTTTGATACAAAGCTTTCGTTTATTACAGAAGATATCGGCAATGGTATTCTGCTTCGCAAACCCGTGTTTACTGTTGAGGCGCTTGAGAAAATCATTGACCGGATCAAGACCGCCCGGCAGGAGTATCTACGTACACATGACATCCCCGCGGTTCTTGATGTCATCGATAAGGTTAACGCGCTATGGCGGGATACTTCCTATCACGGGAGGAAAATCGCCCGGGAAGTATTGCCGACCGTGACTGGGTTTTCCATGGAGATGATTGAATCCTGGGGTTTTGATTATTTCTTTGACATCCTGAAAAAAGAGAACCTCCCGCTTGCAGGGAAGCTTCAAACACAGGAATACCAGGAGTTTTCAGCGTGTGGTGATGGTCTTGTCAAGGCTTTCGGCAAGTCACATATCACCCATTCGAATTATGAACCTGAGGTGATTGGTCATATCTGCGCAGGCAACATCCTTGGTCTTGCTGCCTTTGAGATGGTAATGGATAAGCTAGTGGATGCTGCGACCTGGGTGAAGGTGCCTACTGAGGAGCCGGTGTTTGGGGCATTGTATGCCAAATCAATCGAGGAGGTTGATCCTTTGCTTGCACATACGATTGCAGTACTGCCATTTGGCAGTGAGAATGCATTTGTGCAGGAGTTTCTTTTTTCACAATCAGACTTGGTTCGTGCGACCGGTGGGGAACACGCACGGAGGAGTTTGACAGAACTTGCGGAGAAGCATCACGTCCCTCTTGCAGGTCATTGGCATAAGTTCAGTTTCATTGCAATCTCCCGAGAATACCTGAGCAGACCAGCATCTGAGATCGCGGAGCTTGCCTCTCTTGACGTGTGTGCGTGGGATCAACAAGGGTGTTTCTCGCCACAAGAGATCTATGTGGAGAGTGGTGGGACGGTATCGCCAAGAGAGTTTGCCGGGTTACTTGCAAAGGAAATGGAACACACAACCCGTGCCCTTCCAAAAGGAACCAACTCTGGGAAGATGCAGGTGCTGGATGGATATTATCAGTATTTCACGAAGGAAACCATGGGGGAGCCAGTGAAACTCTTTCCTTCGAAGAATCATCAGTGGCTGGTCATCTATGATGAGAGCAACCCCGCGTGTGAACCATCCCCACTCTATCGAGTGATTCGGGTTAAACCGGTTGCCGATATCATGCAGCTTCCACAGAAAGTAAAACCACTTGGATCGTTCTTGCAGACCGTTGGTGTCGCAATCCCGCAGGACCGGCTACTTGTGTTTGCTGATGCGATGGGAGCGGTTGGGGTGACAAACATTCGGACGGTCAGCGGGATGACGCTACAGAAAGCATGGGAGCCCTGGGATGGGCGGTTTCCCTTGCAGGAGCTCTTTGAGCATGACGGAGTCCATTGGGTCAGTATCGATACAAAAGACATAGATGCGGAGATACAAAACGCTCTTAAACGGAAACGAACCATTGTATCTGAAAAACGTTCACAGAGAAAGAACTGAAAAGGTTAGTAGCAGCTCCCGTCGAATAGTGCATGTTTACAAAAATTTATTGTCTATCAGAAACATACTTCTCAGGGTTCGCATCAAATGTTCGTTTGCACCCTGGTGCGCAGAAGTAATAGGTCTTCTCCTTATAGATACTGGTAAATTTCGCTGTTTTTTCATCAACGGTCATTTGACAAATGGGATCAATCGCCATGAATGTTCACCTCCTTTGCCGGCGGCATATATCTCTTCAAAAGCAATGAAAGGGACACGACCGTCACCGAACTAAGCGCCATGGCAAGCCCAGCGAACTCCGGTCGAAAGGTTATCCCTAAAAACGGATAGAGCACCCCGGCAGCAACCGGGATAAGGGCGGTGTTATAAGCAAACGCCCAGAACAGATTCTGCTTGATTCGCGCCATGACTTTTCGGCTCAGCTGCACCGCAGCAACACAGTCCAGCAGATCGCTTTTCACAAGAACGATTTCCCCGCTCTCAATTGCGACATCAGTACCACTCCCGATCGCAATACCCACATCAGCCTGGGCAAGCGCGGGTGCATCATTAATTCCGTCACCGACAAATGCGACCACCTCACCAGCCTGCTGTAGTCTCTTTACCTCCTGGGCTTTGTCCTGTGGGAGGACCTCGGCACGCACCACATCGATACCGATTTGCTGTGCGACTGCCTGCGCAGTCCTTGCGTTATCTCCAGTGATCATCACCAACCGTAGCCCCATCTTCTTAAGCTGCTGCATCGATACCGGTGTCGTATCCTTGACCACATCAGCAATACCAATCAGGCCAACAAGTTTCTGATTGAACGCAACGAACATCACCGATTTACCTTTTGTCTCTAACCCATCAAGCATCTCCTCCGCCTTCGTAGGAACCACGATAGCTTGTTCCTTGAAAAGAAGGCGATTACCAATCAACACAACAGTTCCGTTCACGGTCGCCTGGACTCCTTTCCCAGCAAACGTGTCAAAACCAGTCGAATCCCTCAAGGAAATCCCTTGTTCTTTGGCTTTGCGTACGATTGCCTCAGCAAGCGGATGTAAGGAATTCGTCTCCACACTTGCCGCCATCTCCAATACAACGTTGTTTTCCATCTCAATCCCAACAATGTCGGTGACCTCTGGTTTTCCTTTTGTCAGCGTCCCAGTCTTATCAAACACCATGGTCGTGATCCGCTCAGAGACCTCTAAAGCCTCCCCGTTCTTGATAAGTATCCCGAGTTCAGCGCCACGACCAATCCCCACCGTGACCGCGGTAGGGGTCGCAAGACCTAGTGCACACGGGCAGGCAATCACGAGCACGGAGATTAATGCGGTCAGACTAAAAAGCAGGGGTTCCCCAAGCAGAAAATACCAGAGAAGAAACGACACCACCGCGATGGTCAACACCGCCGGGATGAAGTAACTGACCGCGATATCAGCGATACGCTGCACCGCAGGCCGAGACCCCTGCGCCTCCTCAACCAGTTTAATGATCTGCGAAAGCAACGTATCCTTTCCGATCTTTGTTGCTTTGACCTGCAGCACGCTGTTCGTATTAAGTGTCCCTCCGATCACCATGCTCCCTGGGTTCTTTACCACCGGAACAGGTTCCCCGGTCACCATCGACTCATCAACGTAACTTTCCCCGGAGATCACCATGCCATCGACCGGGATCTTCCCCCCGGGTTTTACTACCAGCACATCATCAAGCAGCACATCCTCGATAGATATTTCAATTTCCTGATTCTGTCGTACCACAAGCGCGGTTTTCACCTGAAGCGCTGCTAATTTTTTGATTGCCTCAGAGGTTTTTCCTTTTGCCTTCGCCTCCAAATACCGCCCGAGAGTTAAAAACGTCGCAAGAAACACCGCGGTTTCATAAAACATAAACTCATGGTTCAACACGAGATGAAACGTACCAAGCACACTTGCGACATACGCAACTCCAATCCCCATGGAATACATGACATCCATGGAAAGATTCTTGTTCCGAATCGCATGGTACCCCGCAGAAAAGATAGGATGGCTGATATAGATGAACGTCGGCGTGGAAAGAACCAAGGACAGATACGATACCTGTTCCATCGAAAGACCTGGATGAATATACATCAGACCCATCAAGGGAACCCCTACAAGAAAACCAATATAAATTCTGATCCGTTTGGCTCGAAGGTCTTTTTCCAAAACCTCTTTTGCACGATTCTCCTCGCCCTGCATGCCGAGATACTGGTACCCTGCGTTCTCCACCGCTTTTTTCATGTCAGCAAGAAGTACCATTCGCGGATTATAGGTCACCATGGCTTTTTCCGTCGAAAGATTCACAGACACCTGCAAGACCCCATCGAGACGCTGTAACGCCTCAGTGACGGTTTTCTCGCAGGTCGCACACGTCATCCCGCCAATCCGAAGGATTACTGTTTCATTGACCGTACCGTACCCGGCATCGGTGACCGTTTTGTCCAAAACACCAAGGTTCACCTGCGCGGGATCGTACTCTACAGAAGCAAGTTCACTACCAAGATTGACCTGCGCTTTAAATACACCAGGCAGCTTTGAAAGGGATTTCTCAATGGTCGACGAGCACGTCGCACACGTCATCCCAGAAATCTTCAACTCGGCTTTTTTCTTCTCTTTTGCCATGCATCAGCTCCTCTGAATGATACAAAGGAAAACACGATTCGTTATATAAAAAAATATGGTTCGATGCGTTAAAATGAAAAGAATTATTTGACCAGGCAGCCGTACCCTTTCGTAAATGCCACATCCCGCGCGCATTAGAACTGCAACAGCAAAAGATCTCGAACGAATCGTTGAACTGGAGAACTTGTGTTTCCCAAAAGAACATGCGTACAGCCGACGACAGCTCCGGTACCTGCTTGCCAAAGCCCATAGCACCGTCTTAGTTGAGACAAGCAATAGGGTCGTACGAGGGTTCCTCATCATCCTTTACAAAAAAGGAACCACGGTTGCCGGCATCGAAACCATCAACGTCGATCCCGCGCATCGAAACAAAGGAATCGGGCAAAGACTGCTTTCCGCCGCAGAAGAACATTTACGTAAAAAAGGGATTAGGAAAATCAGACTTGAGGTCGCTATCACCAACACTGTTGCTATAAACTTATATGAACATGTAGGGTTTCAAAAAACAAGGTTACTGAGGCATTACTATCATTATTACCATGAGGGATCCCGGGATGCGTACCGAATGGTTAAGGAGCTATGGTGACGGGTTGTTCCTGCCATTTTTCTGTTTGCACCCATTCACCGTTCCGTAATGTACAATATCCGGTGGTGTACTGCTCAAGAATTCGTAGTAGCCCCATGCGGAATGATGCGGGATATAGCTGAGGGTCACACGTCGATGGATGAACATGGATTTTCTCAATATGATCAACACAGGATGATTTCGGCACAGAACCTTTTTGTTTCAGTAAGAAAAACGAGTGGTTCTTCTCATCCTGATCAAGACTTAAAGACGTTGCTCCTATGTTTTTATAAAACAGATCTATATGTTTTTGTTGGTACCTCATACGTGTTGGGTCCGTATCTTTTGCTAACAGGTACAGGAGGATTCCCAAGCACTTTAAACATTGACCACAGGGATATACGATGCCGTTTTTAATATGGCAGGAATGACAGGAACGCTGTTGCGTAGCAAGCTCAGGATACCGGTGGACCAGGATGTGTTGACCAACAAGACCAGAAATGTTGCGTAGCGCGGACCACTGTGACAACCCAGGAATTCGTGTCCTGTACCAGTGATTCATCCGTAGGTCAAAATCCTGATGCTGATCATACAATCCATAGTAATGTGGGATCCCTTTGTAGTGGATCGCGGAGCGAAAATCATCAAACTCACTGCCTAAAAGTAAATGCGAAATTCCCTGGCCAATAAAAATCGGCAATAAGCTAAATACATAGAACGGGAAGATGCACAATCGTATCGGGTAGGTATCGTCCCATTTCTTTCGATGATCGGGACGTATGATTCGCAGATGATCAAGCATAAAACCATAAAACCGGTCGACGTTCGTCCACACACGCTGCGTATTCGGATCTGTTTTCTTATGATACCGATATGCGGTAAGCGCAGTCTTCCAATGACCTCCGCTTTCATTCATATATAATGGGTACACCGTTGAGCCAAGTTCTGTAAGCAACCCATATGTCAGCAGACTGTCTTTTCCCCCGCTTGAAAGGACACCCGATTTCAAGGGGTCCAATCCATTGCTGATTGACGTATCCGCAGTGATTTGTGTGGGGTGAATCATTGCAGTTGGGTCGCCATCATGTGGCAGTATTTTTTCCGGGTCTGGTAAAAACTCTTGGAGGATGTAGGGGTTAGCCCCTCGTGCGATTTTGCTAACGAAGATTTCACGACTGAATATCAGATTAAAATCGGTAAGCAGTGAGAAATCAGCTTTACTTATCGGGAAGTCCAATTGGATTTTCTTAGAAAAAAGACCATAGTTGAGCAACGGCATGCAAAACGCGAGTCGGAGTAATGATATATGCTGCTGGGAAAGTCGGTCCGGATACTTGTTGAGAAGTGTGAAACAATGCGTCTCCCCATTCAATGTGTGTACGATGACGTCTGTTTTGACTGTGTTTTTTTCAATTATGGGGTCGGAAAGAGAAATTGACGAGAGACACACAAGTTTATTTCGTTGGATAGTTCATCGCCTCCAGCGCATCGACAAGGTCAGCGACGCCTTCGGTGAGTGGATCTAAGACGGGTACCTGGAACATCTGTTGATATGTAGCTTTCAATGATATGATATCGGTTTTGCTCATATGTTCATGGTTGATTCCGATGCCGATGAGTTGTTTTTCTGTGAGAAGTGTAGCGATGTTGACGACGCGCCGTGGGTCTGGCATCGGATAGGCGGAAAAACCGTCGAGATGCGGCCGTTTTGGTGCATCAACTAGAATGAATCCATGGACCTGACCTGCTGTTAAAATCTCAAAGCCGCCTGGGAAGAACGGATGCACTAGGCTTCCTTGTCCTTCGATAATCATGAACTCCGGATGCAGATTCTTCCATGAGTCAAGGATTGCGCCTTCGATTCCCCCAGAGACGAAATCATTGATCATCGCATCAAGGACCACACCATGTGGCCAGCCTTGCAGCCAGCCTGTTTGACCGGTGAAAATCATATCAGCGGTCCGTCCTCTTTTGTGCAGTTCCTCGACAAGTAATACCGCCAGGGTCCGTTTCCCGATTGCAGAATCTGTACCAATAAGTGCGATTCTTAAAGAGGGTACTTTTGTAATATCACCGGTGTAGAATCGTCTGTAGTCACGGAAGATTTTACGCACGTCTGTAATCGTGCAATGATGCTGTTTTGCCAGTCGTGTATATCGTGGGTCGTCTGAGAGAAATTGATGAAGGCCCGAGACGACATCCAATCCTTTGGACAACGCCCAATCTACTGCTTTATCATATCCTTTTGGCAGCATACCAGCCTCTGAAACTGCACCGATGATGAATGTGTCTGGGCGTGTCTTGTTGAAAGCTTCCTCAAGGTCGTTCAATAACGGGATTCCTTTCTTTTTTTGATCTAAGAACCAAGCGGCATCACCATGTGGTAGCGTTGAGTCGACCACGCAGACAACATCAAATCTCTTGCTGAACCGTACAAGGCCATGAGCGGTTTTTCCATCTGCACAATTGTACAATCGATCTGCATAGACCATCGCGCGAGTCTTTTGCATAAAGGAACCAATCCACGATAACGGGTTTACCTAAATTTTCTCCCTGTAAGAACAATCACATAATCACTATTTAGAACTCGGTGTTCTTTGAATTTGATCAATGCCTCAATAGGGCTTGCAGACGCGGGGAGTACGCTTAATCCTTCTAAGTCCCGCAGCAATGTATGGAATTTCAGCATGCAGGAATCACTAGCATAATCAGCCCAGCCATTGGTCTCATAAATCGCATGCAAGGCATCATCGCCATCATACGAATGGTACGCGATCAGTGGTTCGTTAATGCTGCTTTCTTTGATTTCCGTTGGTTGGAGATCCTCAGTTTTTGATGCACCTGCTTTGAAGCTTTTAATGATGGGATTGCCCCCCGGTGTCGATGCACCAACAAGATACGGCATCCGATCAATGATGTTGTGTTCAAGGAGGTTTTTGAATCCGTGATAAATACCCACGAGGGTCGTTCCGTTTCCGACCGGTGCAGCAACAGCAGTTGGCGTCCGACCAAGCTGCCGATAAATCTCATAGGCAATAGACATATATCCGCGCCATCCATCGTTTCCATCTCCAGGGTTTGCATCGTACACATGTTCCATGCGTGCGAGTCTCCGGCTTTGTTCGACGGCATCCTCGTATTTCCCATCGGTAGCCAGAATCTCCGCGTTCATGTTCTGCAGTTCTTCTTTTCGTTTTGGTGCAACATAGTACTGTTTGGGAATCAGTATCTTTGCGTTTAACCCAGCAAGTTTTGCAAAATACGCAAGTGACACACCATAGTTCCCACAGGTTCCTACGGTGATCGTGTCGTATCCCTCCAACAATGCCTTCCGCACATGATACTGTGAGATCCTGTCTTTCTGTGTTCCAGTTGGGTTCCCACCTTCGAATTTTAAAAAAATATTTCCAAAACCAAGCAGGCGCTCAAGGTTTCTGGCTCGTGAAAAAAGAGTATCTCCAACACCATTGAGAGGCGGGGGCTCATCGTCAGTTTGAAGGCCCATCAAATCCATGTGGTTCTCCTTTTCATTGTATAAAACTCACTATGTATACTGTATCGAAAAACACGTATTAAAATTTTTTTGCAATAGACAAGTGCCCATGCCTTGATTTTTCAAAAAAAATTAGAAACTCATAGGCGTACGAAAAACTAATTTAATTACTTTGTTTTTTGTAAAAAAATTTTTTAACAAAAGAATAATGAGCTATGAAAGAAAAGACTTTATAAACAATAAACTTATTGCAATTTGATACTCATCACGGATACAATAAAAGGGATGGTATATTATGTCAATGTATTGTTCTGTTTGCGGAGACGAACTTGAACCTGAGGAAGAAATGGAAGGCATCTGCGAAAGTTGCAAACTTGCAGCAAGCGGGCAGATGAACGCTGATGAACTCGAGCCGTAGGTTCAATGGAGAGGACCTTTCCACCAAATCAATAGAAATATTGTATAAAAAACGAAATAAAAAAATGGAGACACAGACATGGCTATGGGATTTGTCTTAATTAACGTCGCCCCGGCACATGAACATAATGTCTATAACACATTATCAAAAATGCCGCAGGTCGTTGAGCTTCATCCCCTTTTTGGAGAATATGATTTGATTGTAAAAATCAATGCGCATGATTTTGAGGAACTCGGGATGATCATCGTCAATAAAATACGCTCCACCCCCGGCGTCCTTGACACAAAAACATTAACTGGTTTAAGTTTCTAAGAAAAAAATAAACAGGCAATTCAACTTAATAGAAGACGCATGTGATGATGATCAAGTGATGGTTCATAGTACATGGTTTTATTTTCTTTTTCTGTACAGATGCGCTGGGTCATGCAACACAAGGCCGCAATGGTTTTTTCCTTTGTAGGTTGAGAGTGTGGGCTGGGGATGCTCTACTGACGAATCGAGCTTTAGGATCAATAGCTGCCCAATTCGCATCGTAGATTCTAAAAGAAACGATGTGTCTGAGGCATTGAAAATCTCAAGGGTGAGATTCCCCTCCGAACCAGGGGAGATAAACATGCTTCCCATATGTGAGGTGATGCCGACCCGCGCCAAGGTTGTAGACCCATCATACAACCCGGCATGATCATGAGGCATGACGATATGTTCCATCGTTGAGCTAAGAATTAGTTGTTTAGGTTTCAGAGTATAGTTCTTGTTTCGCTTAATTTTCCCACCGGGTTTTGCAAACTGATTTGATAGATGTAACCGAATAGACGCGGATTTCAAAATAGGGTACGGCTTGATAATCAAGCGTTTCTGATCTAGCAACTGCAGAATGGAGCGGTCAGATAGTAACATATGGTCACATCATTGTGAAAAGCACTATGCGATACTTAACCGCTAATATACAGTATGTATTTATACATACTGTGTGTACCTAGAAGTTGCTTTTTTACATCAGCAGTCCAGCTTGTAGATCTTATAAGCAACGGATTGTTGGTAGAGTGGATAGAAACATTCTTAATTACGACGTGTTTTTTCCTTGCTAAATGAAACAACAAATCCGCATCCTTGGGATAGATGATTCTCCATTTACCTTCGATGAAAAATATTCAGCGGTCATCGGCGTCGTGATGCGAGGGGGCGAATACCTCGAATGTGTCTTACGTCGCCAAGTGTCTATAGACGGCACGGAAGCAACTGCTATTTGTGAACAGATGATCCAAAATTCGCGACATCGACGTCAACTGAAAGCAGTCATGTTGGATGGCGCCTGCCTTGGTGGTTTTAACGTCGTTGATATTGATATGCTTTCCAAATCAACGAATCTGCCGGTCATCACCATTACAAGAGACAAACCTGATTGGAAGAAAATAAAATATGCGTTGCAGAAAAATTTCAAGGATTGGAACGAAAGATTGTCTCTTTTACAGAAGGGAAAACTGCATATGGTTCCCACCCGGCATAACCCTATCTATATCAAATGCACGGGGCTTTCGTTGACAGAGGCAAAAGAAATAATAAATATCTCTACCATACGTGGTGTTATACCTGAACCGATTCGAGTCGCACATCTGATAGCATCTGGTATCACTCGAGGTGAATCATATGGCAAAGCCTAAAGCATTTGTAAAAAAAGAGAAATGTCTGGCATGTGGCGGTTGTATCTCTGTCTGTCCACAGGATGCGCTCCTTATGAGGTCAAGCAAGGCAGTCGTAAACAGGGAGCAATGCAATAGTTGCTCGATTTGTATAAAAACCTGTCCCATCGGGGCGATAATCTGGGAGGCAACATAAGATGAAATACGATGCGGTCATTGTCGGAAGTGGTCCTGCTGGAAGTGTGACTGCACGGTTCGCAGCTGAGTCAGGTGCAAAAGTGCTGATGGTCGAACGTCGCGCTGAAGTCGGTGTCCCAGTCCTCTGCGGTGAAGGGATTAGCCAGATGGTTGATCACTTTAAGGTTCTTGAGGGGAAACGTTGGATTGCGACAAAAATGAATGGGGCACGGATTTTTTCTCCGAATGGTACGAAGGTAACATTGGCAGCGGAATACGCGGGAAACGAAACAGGGTATGTCGTGTATCGCGATATCTTTGATCAGGAATTGGCACGAGGGGCAGTGAAAAAAGGCGCAGAGATTATGCTAAATACCTACGCGATGGATCTGCTGAGACAAGATGGAAAAATCAAGGGAATCACCGCACGGCACTTCGACGAGACTTTTGAGATTGAGGCAGACGTCGTGGTTGGTGCCGATGGGGTCGAATCACGTATTGGAAAATGGGCAGGGATTCAAACCACGCTAAAACCTCACGACTTGGAAACCTGCGTACAATACACGTTAAGTAACATTGACTGGGACAGCTCCTATTGCGATTTTTTCCTTGGAAGTAAGGTAGCTCCTGGTGGGTACGTCTGGGTGTTTCCAAAAGGTAAAGACGTGGCAAACGTCGGCATTGGTGTTCTTGCTAGCTTAAGTGATTCAGGAAAAGCGGCACGCTTACTTGAGAAGTTCATCGCTGCTCGGCCTGAGCTGAAAAAAGGTCAACCGCTTCGTGTTCTCACCGGTGCAGACCCTGTTGCTGAGCCCATCCAATCCGTCAAAGACAATCTTCTGTTAGTCGGTGATGCAGCCCGTCAGGTTGACCCGATCACGGGAGGGGGTCTGATGCACGCGATTGAGGCAGGGAAATACGCTGGTGAAACCATTGGTAAAGCAGTCGAGGCACAGCGTTTTGATGCGCAGATGTTGCGCGGCTATGAAACCAGATGGAAAAACGCATTTGGTAAAAAACTGCATCGTAACTATGTCGTAAAGGAAATTCTCCTTGACATGGATGATAAAACATTAGATTTGCTGGCGGACTCCTTAAAAGACTATAAATTTGAAGAGTTTAGCACACTTAGTATTATTAAGGCGCTTGTGACCAAGCATCCATCGCTGCTGGTGAAATTGACTCCTTTAATGAAACTTGCGAGGGCGTAAACGTGACCACGAACTGGGGGTTGGTGTGCAACCCCGGTGTGAAGCGGACGGTCTCACTAGCTAAGGATGTTGCTGAGTTTTTACAGCAGCATGGCACTGTGCTGGTAGAGAAGTCCATCGCTTCTGAGATCCAGCAGACAGCAGCATCGTTTAAGGAGATAAACAAAAGTGCGGATATCGTCGTGACGATTGGTGGCGATGGCACGATTCTGATGGCGATGAGCGAGATAGACAAACCGATATTTGCAATAAACTCAGGTGGGATTGGATTTCTTTCAGAGGTTGAATCGAAATACGCATTTGAGGGATTAAAACAGATTATCGCTGGGAAATACAATGTTGAAGAACGAGCGAAATTAAAAATCATGCTAGACGGGAAACGATTGCCGGATGCGACCAATGAGGTGACAATCCAAACAGCACGCATAGCAAAGATCCTCTACCTTAAGATATTTGTCGATGAGGAGCTGATTGAATCAATGGGTGCTGATGGTGTCATCATCGCTACACCAACTGGTTCGACAAGTTACAGCTTAAGCGTTGGGGGTCCAATTATGGATCCGACGGTTGATGCGATGATCATCGCGCCTCTTGCTGCTTTTAAGCTTTCTGCACGACCGTGGATCGTCCCGCTCGATTGTAATGTCAGCGTTCATCTCTTGCCGAAATGCAAGGAGACAAACCTAGTGATTGATGGACGGTTTCAAACACCGGTGACCCAGGAAAACAGTATTTCTATCACAGGGTCCGAGAAGAAAGCACGGTTCATCCGGTTTGGTGAAAGCTTCTATCAGATGGTGCGTTTAAAACTAATGAGATAGTCTATGGGATTTTTTCGACATAAAACAAGGAATCGTATACCTATTCAATGGAAAATCACCAAGAGATGCCTTGACCTGATTTTTGAAAGCTCAAAGTCAAATTTTCCTCAGGAGTTCGGCGCGCTTCTTCGAGTTGACCGAATGAGTAAAAATACAATCGTTGAGGTGGTGTTGCTGCCTGGTACCATCTCCGGCGACTCTCATGCGATTTTCCATTTACATATGCTGCCGGTGGATTACAGTGTCGTTGGAACTGTACATTCCCATCCTTCCGCCGCAACCTTCCCTTCTGATGCTGACCTGGATTTGTTTCGTCATTTTGGGAGGATCCATCTCATTATTGGTGTATCGCCAGTTGGGGGGGTTTCATGGAAGGCGTACAACTATCAAGGAGAAGAAGTCTTATTGGAAATCGTCTAAAAAAGATTTTTATATACTCAGATGACTACCATTCCGGAGTGAGATGGCGAGCGTACCGTTGACGATTGATGCATTCATAGGAGCAGCGCTGGGGCCTATTATCGGCGTCGGTACTTTTTGGTTTCTGCAGCTTCTCTTCATTGAGACACAAAAACGTTTGTTGTCAAAATTACGTCGCCGCCATGAAGCGTTCTGCCGGTTCACCAATTTTATCGGCATCTTATTTCAAACGATGTGCCATGCGCTTGGTTATACGGTCACGCGAAGTGGTATCGCGTCGTTTCAGGTGACGGTGAACTATGGAAAAGTTGAACCAAAAAAAGAAAAAACAGGGATTTTTGAATGGATAGTGCATTCATTTCTGTTGTTTGGTCCTTTTTTTATTCCTGCAGCACTTGTGTTGCTTGCGAGTTATTTTGTCATCGGTTCAGGGTTTGTCTTTCCGACACCAGTTGAGTTCACCTTCATGGAATCGGTAACTGGGTTTGGTGGTAGTCTGTCGTCATTTGCTACTGCCTTTGGTACGTTTCTTGTCAACATCGACTTGTTCAATCCGATTCATATCGGATTTTTGTTTGTGTTATTGTTTTTTGGACTTGGCATACGACCCAGTTATATTGGTGAAGAGCGAAAAGAGAGAATCGATATGGTCCACGACCTTACCCGCATCAAAGACCATCTGATAAAAAAACCCTTCTACCTTCTTGCAATCTTTGTTATTGTATATGTATTTTACTTGCTGTCGTTATTTCTTAATCCCGTGGTGTATGTGGCGGTTTTTACTGTATTTGGATGGATGTCTCTGACTGCGATTATCGCGCTTCTTTTGACGTATCTGGTCATCTTATTTATCAGGGCGACAGATGAAATCCAACCCCGATGGAAAATTATTCCATTCATTACCCTGATTTTTTCGTACGTGCTGGTAAGAGTCCTGTTTATTCTCTACCCCGTGGACAATACCGAGCCCCTCTCTGTCCTGGGAATGATAGGAGCAACGGCGATCATAACCATCCTGTTGATAAAATATAAGAGGACCAATAGATTTAAAACTACAACAAAGATGAAGCATGTGAGGGTTGCGGATGGAACGAAAGGAACTTCTAAAAAACGAACAGATTGAGCGGATGCTGTCTCCTCATCCTTTGTCGTTTATGAAATTACAAGCGCTCTGCATCTTTGTCATTGTGTGGGGGGTCCTGGTGTGGTGGTTGACGAGCTTCTCCTCGTATTCTAGTATGTTTGAAGGCAGCCCCTGGTATCCGCTTATCCTTTGGGGTCTTGTCCTGCTGCTCATCGGTGTTGTTGCCTCACTTGTTGCGATACAATGGACTATTTTTTTCTTATATCTCGGAGTCTTTGCTGGTGGCCTTGGCTTACTTTTCTGGCAGCAGTGGGAGGACGTCTCTGGGTTGTTTTTGCTTGTGTACTCGATTGCGGTTTCCATAGGAGGGTTTTTGATTGTTGAATTATATCGTCGGTCCCATAAGTACATTATAACGAATCTTCGCATTATCTTCAAAGGAGGCTTGTTTACAAAACGGGAGCGGACAATCCGGTATGATAAGGTCGCTGATATTGATGCGAAACAAGGGATTCTTGGTCAGATTTTTGGGTTTGGGACTATTATCCCGGTGAGCCAGTCAGGGTTTGGTCTTGGCAGTAATAAAACCATGGCAGCGGGTGGGCTTGCTGTTGGATCGAAAAAAGCAAAACTCTTTGGGTTTGCTGGTGGGGGAAAAGAAGTCCAGACGCCCATTGCCCGAAGTTACTACGAGCTCCATGGAGTGTACCCGTACAAGGATATAAAACATCTTGTTGAGGACATGGTGCAAAGCCATGTTCCGACGCAATATCAGAAAGAACAAGTGGAGTTTCAAAAACAACAGGTGGACATTCAGACGCAAATGAGGGATCTTCTGCATACGCAGGTTATCGGCAAAGCAAAAAGGAAAGCAGTGAAACAAACAATCGAAGAAGACGAGGAGCCTGAGGAAGAGGAAGAACAAGAGAAAGATGTGAAAGTTACAACGAAGAAAACTGTCGGTTATACTGATGCGTTTGCACCAGAGCAAGTGGATATCCAGCAGCAGATGAAGGAGCTGTTGAAAAAACAAAAGACGATGAAAACAGTGGAGCCTAATGCTGAAGAAATCGAAGAAGACGATGACGGGGTCGCCGGAAAACAAGACGCGGCGTAACGCAGGGATATCTTTATAAAATATGAAGCTATTTATGGAGAACTAATGGTACCAAAAAGAGTTTTTTTTACCAAAGGTGTGGGGAGGCATAAACACGAGCTGCAATCCTTTGAGCTTGCGTTGCGTGACGCCGATATCGAACAATGCAACCTTGTGTATGTCTCAAGCATTATCCCGCCCTATTGCACAATCGTTTCAAAAGAAAAAGGCATCAAAGAACTCCATGCCGGCGAGATTACCTATGTCGTCATGTCCCGAAATTCGACCAATGAGCCAAATAGATTGATCGGGGCAGCGGTTGGAGTCGCGGTTCCAAAAGATCGGTCGAACTACGGGTATATCTCCGAGCATCATGCGTTTGGCATCACCGGTAAGAAACTTGAGGACTATACAGAGGATCTTGCGGCGACCATGCTTGCGACTACACTTGGGTTAGAGTTCGATCCGGATAAAGCGTGGGATAAACGGAAGCAGGAGTATAAGATGAGCAGGCAGATTGTCCGGACTCAGAGTGTCGCACAGACCGCGGAGGGGAATAAAAACGGGTTGTGGACTACCGTGCTTGCTGCTGCGGTATTTATGGAAAATGATGGGTAATATCCTATCTTTCTATGCTTTTTTCATCTGTCCTTTTAAAAAAAAAGATTAACAGAAGCGTCATGCGACCTCTGACAGTATCAGGGCGTATACTGCAACCCCAGCAAGCTTCTTAGGACCAATAGAAAAATACTGTTCAATCCACCACGAGGCTTTCTCAGGGAACGGGGAGCTGAAGTTCACTGGATAGACGTCATAGGAGACGATGCCTGCATCATTGTGTTCTAAAGGAGTAGGGGAGGGATTTGCGATATTTTGAAAGGGGTCGCAGAGCGCAATAAAGCCGCTTGGGTGTATGCCAGCAACCGCGACATAATGACCTAAAAACGTCGGAAAGAACACTGCGTTTGAATTATAGAAAAGAAAACTGATAATGATGCCGCTGTCATTATGCAGTTTTTCAACGATATGGGAAAACGCTGGTTTTCGTACTGCTTCGATAGAATAGTGACGTTGCAGCCCTGCATCTTGAACGTATTGTCTTATTCCTTCTTCAAGATATTCAGGATATGTTCCTGCAAAACCGCGGATAAAAGGAGAGCGACAGAAATTGGTGTTACAATACCAGGCTATCGTTTCAATAAGTTCCTTGGCGCCTCGTCCCTGCTTCCAGGGAGTGAGGATCTCGTTTACATTATTGAAGTTATGATCATCTGATTTAGGCCCCGGAGTTGGAGACCCTACAGTAGTATAATCTCTAACAAGAGGATAGGTATCGATGCCATCACCAGGAAATCCACAGGGATCTTCATGCTTTGAATCAAACCACCAGAAAATATCAGCGACGCAGGTTGGACCACAAAATGACCACAACCCCCCTACGAGCCGCCATATCCCCTGTCTTGCCTTCCAGTTATCCTGCTGTTGATCGAAATCAGGCAGACCGCGCGGTGCATAATTCGGATAGGCGGGAAGGAAGTACCATTGCTCATCGTTCATAGGTTGAGGCGCTCTCAAAGATAATTCAGAAGGTACTGCTGGGACAGAGAAAATGGAAAGGAAAAAGAGAACAAGCATTGAAACAAAACAACCCTTCTTTTGTATCATATTCTCCCAATATCATATCAATATGCTCTCTCTTATTTAAACATATCATCAATGATTCCGATCTGAGAGAACATCTCTTGTTTCGTTAAAAAGAGTTTATATGTGAGTTTGTAATACCCTTTTTTTATGAAAGGAGACCTTTCAATGATGCAGGAGTTTGTAAAGTGGTTTGAAGATCTCACCATCGGTGACGTTCCTTCTGTTGGTGGGAAAAATGCCTCGCTTGGAGAAATGATTCGCAACCTAGGCTCGAAAGGAGTCCACGTTCCTTCAGGGTTTGCTATTACTGCCTATGCGTATAAATACATGATTGAAAAAGCAGGGATAGACGTAAAAATAAAAGAAATCCTAAAGGACCTTAACACCCACGATGTGACAGACCTTGCGGCACGAGGACAAAAGATACGTACGCTTATCAAAAACACCCCGATTCCACCAGAGCTTGAAGAAGACATCCGACGACACTATCGGGAGATGGAGTTCCGCTATGGCGAAAATGTTGATGTTGCGGTACGCAGCAGTGCGACTGCCGAGGATCTGCCTGATGCCAGCTTCGCAGGACAGCAGGAGACCTATCTGAACGTCCGCGGGGAAGACGCACTTATAGAGAAAGTACGAGATTGTTTTGCATCGTTGTTCACCAACCGTGCGATCTCCTATCGTGTCGACAAGGGCTTTGACCATTTCTCAGTCTATCTTTCTGTCGGCGTCCAAAAGATGGTTCGCTCGGACCTCGCCTGCTCCGGTGTGATGTTCTCGATTGACACGGAAAGTGGGTTTACCAATGCAGTGTATATCACTGGCGCCTATGGTCTTGGGGAAAACGTGGTACAAGGCACCGTCAATCCAGATCAGTTCTACGTGTTCAAACCCACACTTATGAAGGGGTTTAAACCGATTCTTGAGAAGAAACTTGGTTCAAAAGAGAAACGTCTCGTCTATGGGGCAACAGGGACAAAACAGACGAAGGTCAGCCCGGAAGACAAAGCGAAATTCGTTATTGATGACGATGAGCTGTTGACTCTTGCCCGATGGGCGTGTATCATTGAGGATCATTACAAAAAACCAATGGATATCGAATGGGCGAAAGATGGGCAAACAAAGGAACTGTTCATCGTTCAAGCCCGTCCGGAGACGGTTCATTCGCAAAAAGATCAAGCGACGATGAAAACCTATGTGCTTGATGAAAAAGGAAAGCTTCTTGCCCAAGGCGAAGCAGTTGGCAGTAAAATCGGACAGGGGGCGGTCAACGTCATCGAGGATGCTAAGGATATCAGTCAATTCAAAAAAGGTCAGGTCCTGGTCACGGATATGACGGACCCTGACTGGGAGCCCATCATGAAAATCGCTGGTGCGATTGTCACCAACCGCGGAGGACGGACCTGCCATGCTGCCATCATCTCACGGGAGCTTGGGATCCCCTGTGTGATTGGTACAGGAAGCGGCACCTCGGTCATTACGAACGGTTCCCACATCACCGTCGATTGTTCAGAAGGAAGTGGACGTATTTACGAGGGCTTACTAAAATACCATGTCGATGAGGTAAAACTGGACAATCTACCTGCAACAAAGACACAGATTATGATGAACGTCGGGGTGCCTGAGCAAGCATTCCAACAAGGGCAGATTCCGAACAACGGCGTAGGCTTAGCACGGGAAGAATTCATCATCAACTCACACATCGGCATCCATCCCCTTGCGTTACTCGAGTATACAACACTGGAAAAGAAAGCAGCAAAGGACAAGAAGATCGCGGAGGCCATCAAAAAAATCGATGAACGCAGCGTTGGGTATGACGATAAAGTGGAGTTCTTTGTCGATACATTGGCGAGAGGGATTGCAAAGATAGCTGCAGGGTTCTACCCAAATGACGTCATTGTTCGGATGTCTGATTTTAAGACAAACGAATATGCAAATCTCATTGGTGGATATTTATACGAACCTGAGGAGCATAACCCCATGATCGGCTGGCGAGGCGCCTCCCGATATTATGACCCGAAGTTCAAACCAGCGTTCGGACTGGAATGTGTCGCTTTAAAGAAAGCACGCAATGAGATGGGGCTTACCAATATCAAACCCATGATCCCGTTCTGCAGAACGCCTGAAGAAGGCCGAAAGGTCATCTCTGTTATGAACGAATACGGCCTGAAGCAGGGGGAGAATGGTCTTGAAGTGTATGTCATGTGTGAAATCCCATCTAACGTCATTGTCGCGGACCAGTTCTCAGAGATCTTCGATGGGTTTAGCATCGGGTCAAACGACCTGACACAGCTCTCTCTTGGGCTGGATCGGGACTCTGATCTGGTGGCACATATCTTTGATGAGCGGAATGATGCAGTGAAACGATTGATATCCCAAGTCATCTCAACCGCACATCAACATCACCCGAGACGAAAAGTCGGTATCTGCGGGCAGGCACCCTCTGATTTCCCAGAGTTTGCGGAGTTTCTTGTTGAGTGCGGAATCGATAGCATCTCGCTGAACCCAGATACAGTCATCAAAACACGCTTAAAAATCGCTGAGACGGAACAACGGCTTGGACGATAATCCGCTTCCTTTCTTTTTTCCCTCTTCTGGGCATGTTCTTTCTCAAAAGTATTTAGTATTGCTATTGGTTGTCCCTTTGTATGAATGTCATCCCGCTTGTTTCTGTGAAAAAAGGGCTTCTTTATGAGGGAAGAGAGCAGAGTGCATCTGTCCTTTCTCTTGACACGCTGTTTACCCGGGTCGAGCGAGAGACGATGCTGTACGTGCTGGATTATGATGGCATAGAGCATAACAACCCTAATTTTGAGTTGTATCAGCGACTCACCGAACGCTATGTTCTTTGGATTGACAATGGCCCCCGGAGACTCGATGACGTCATGGATACCATTATGGCTGGTGCTACAAATATCACACTGCGGCCAGATCTTTGGCTGGACCTGGATATGCCTGGTGTGCAGGAGCTGACTGATGATGAGATATATCTCGATATGAGTCTGCACTATCAAGAACAAAGGACACTGCACGTTCCCTATTCAGGTGATATCGGCATCGTTTTGTTTAATGAAGAGGCGCAGCATGGTAGCTTTTCAAAAGAAAGTATATCCAAGCAAAAAATATTCCTGTACACCGGTTCGACAGAGAAAAGCCGGTTCTGGGACGAACAAGGGATTGCCGGTATCATTATCGATTTACAAAAAAAACAAGGAGTGTAAGCATGGACTCCGAGGCAGAAATCATCATCGCATTTCTTTTTAACCGAAGTGGAAAAACCACGTTGACCGAGGCGGAGCTGTATCTGCCGTTATCTATGGAGCTTGGGTGGCTGTCCACAAAAGAGGCGCAGGAGTTTGTCAAATATGCACTCAAACAAGGGTTGCTTGTAAGAAAAAATGAAGGGGTAGCCCCGAGTTTTCCTCTTGAAAAAACCACGATCCCTTTAGGTTTTACTCCGTCGAAAAACCTTTTTCTTCAAAAAGCGGGCACACAGGAAAAAGAAGATGTCATGAAAAGGATTACTGCTGGTATTTGTTCTCAAACTCATCAGAACTTAAACGACATACAGGATGAGATAACAAAGGAGCAAAAAGAGAAACATCTTCTTCCCGAGGTTGCCGCCTTATATGTCGCGCGGAGACATCATGTTGATATCACGGATTGGTTTTTGGATGTCGAACAACATGTGTTTCAAAGAAAATAAAGGATGATGGGCACTAGAAGCACCCCCATGCAATGACTACGTCGCACACCCCAGCAGATTGGCAAAAACCCGATGCTTGTCGCGGAGAATAACACCAGAAGCCCAGACGGACCTGTAAATAGAACAACAAGGACACAAAGAAAGATAACCGTCAAAACCACGAGGGATTGATACGGGATTTTATGGAATTTTTTTGCAAAGAGCCGCCCTACAACAAGTGTAAGAAAGTACGAAAGACTCCCACTGAGCACTAAAAACAGTAACAGATATGTTAGCCCTGTGGGCATAAGAACGGAATCCCAGGGTTCTACCGCAATAAGCTGGTTGACCACAATGGTGACGCCGCTTCGTGTGCGCTGGATGATAAAAAGCATAAGGGTAACAGAAAACGCAGCAGCGGTGTTGACTGAGGAAAGTGTAACAATCGTCTGTTCCCTACTTGCTCTCGAACGAAGATTCATAGCTAGAACGGTGCCAATAGCGGTGGTAATACCAGGGATGATAGAGACAACCACACCGGCAAGGCTTCCCGCTATTACGGAAACAATCGACAATTTTTTTTCTATCTTATTTAATTCAAGCGGCTCTAGTTTCTGTGAGGGGATTGTTGGTTTGGCGAGCAGCGAATTTAACAAGGTTGGCAATCCGAACAACCCAGCAAGGGCGGGAAACAGCACAGCAGCAGGCAGTCCTATTGGTGATACAAGGGGTAAATCAAGGATAATGAGACCAAATACTCCAGAGAGAAAGAAGACAAACACAGCAAACAGCATTCCAACAACTACCGGTAGTATCCCCTCAGAGCCGATGTCGGTAATCCGGGTTTTCTCCGTCGCAATCATCAAAATGACAATGGCGATGAGTAACCATACCATAATTCCTTGGAGTTCGTCATACAATAAAAGAGGAGGGCCTATAATGAATCGAAGCGGAAACAGAAAGAGAAGGCAAAAGACAATGGCTCCATAGCTACTTACAGCAGACAATGCAACTGCCTTGTATCCTTCGCCCTCGAGCAGCATCCCATGCGCGGGAAGAACAGACAGTGCGGTTTCTTCCTCTGGGGCTCCGATGACAGTACATGCTAAGGTAAAAAAATGAGAAAGAAACAACGGCCAACAGGAGAGAAATGCCGAAAAGAACTATCGGTTATTTTGCACTCTATCTATCAAAAAATGAGAAACAACATAATTGTTAGTGGTTTTAGAGAAAAAGTGAGGATTAAAATACTGGGGATGGGATGCATACCTCTAGTATTCCAATCCGTCTTTAGTGAATACGTGGGGGCAATTACTTTTGTTCATTTGCAAATCAAAGTAATTGCTCCTTCTCGTTATAATAAGTATCTTCCTGCGAAGAACCAGGCGACTAATCCGATCATGCCAATAACAATCGCTATGATGTTAATGGTCATGAAGCCCCATACAGCTAGCCCACCGAGTCCGATGGCTACTAGCACGAATATAAAGGCCAGGATTAGACCCTGTGCAGTTTCATCCATATACAGGATCCTCCAGTTTTGTCTGCTCTCATCAAACAATTTGTTAAGGGATGAGTCCTCACTCTCTTCACCATTGGATAATGAACTGAAACCGGATACATGTAAAGAGGGAGCATCTGCTCTATCTGAGGGCGCAAGTGCCCTTTCATCCTCTTTTTCCACCTCTTTGTGTATATCATTTACTGTGAGGAAAAAACATCTCTTTCACTCCCCCGTTCATATTCAGCGTGCATCCGAAAATAAGGCTGTATATGATCTTAAGAGTGTTTTTTCTTTTTTAATTAATCTACATGTACGGAAGGGGATTAGGTGTTTTAAGTCTTTGTATTTTTTAGCTAGAAATTATGGGGGGTTGTCTCTTTAATAATGTAATTAATCTACAAACTTTTTTTTTGAGAAACCCCTCGAACCTTTTTACGGGACATAGTGCGCTAAGGTAAAATGGAAAACTTAGGGGAGTCTAGTTTTGGAGGGGTTTGTACCTATATTAGGTGAAATCGGGTAATTTGGGTGCAGGCGAAATATGTTTAAATAGTTATATTTATTGTTGAAATCAGACAAAATGTTTTAGAGAAATGGGATAACTAGATGGAAGCAAAAGAATTAGCAGATAAGATATTTGAAATTAAAAATGTATTAGAAAAAAATGATGGAATGTCTTTATTTGCATATCATCGTACAAAGATGGATAGAAAAATCGGATTTGAATCTTGGCTTAAAGTAGAATTGTGTGGAATATTATGCAATGAAGGAAAAGTCGAACCAGAAAAATATTATTATATAAATTCAAAAAGGAAAAAGATAGACATTATTTTCAAAGATAAATATAACGATAAATGGGCAATATCTCTTTCAGATATAGTAAAAGGAACGTATAAATTAGAAGAATATTTTAACGAATTTGAAAAAAGGCCATATAGTGATTATACAAAAAAATGTTTAGTATTTCTTACATTTTGGCCTGATAAACAAGAAAATAAAGATGAAGAACTCAAACATTTTATAGAAAAAAAGAATAAGATTCCTAAAAAGATTCCTTTTAAATTTAAAAATGGTATTGAAGGACAGATTTGGTTCGTTCTTGGATAACGTCACTTATTATTTTCCACCGAAAAATTGATAACATTAGATCTTACATAACCTTCAATACTTACTATTTATTACTTCGCCAGATAATTTCAGTTTTTTGAAAAATCCTTGAGAAGAACGAGGTGTCATAAGTTACTTCAATATAATGCTCGTCACTTGGATGATCTAATATGTAACAAAAATTAATGACAATGGATTCCTTTCCTTTTATTGGAAGTGGCTCGTTTGTATCAATATATTCATCACCATGACTTATTTTAAGAGAACCTTGATGAATTTCATCGATGGATCTTTCTTTTAATGTTCTAACTAGGATATTTCGTAACAATCCTGTCTTATTACCGTTATTGGTTACTGCTAACACATGTTCTTTTTCTAACGGAAATCCATTCTTTTTTGCTGATTCTAAAAACATGAAATGAACCGTTTCTTCTTTTAGATGTTCTATCTTAATTTTCGGTCCCTGTAAATGGAGATAATAAAATGAAATACCAGAAATTCCTAAAGCAATAAAAGATATTATTAATGAAAGATATTCTATCATATTTACCTTGACCGCGTATCTTTCTTTATTCATTTTTACTTTATGGACGTAAAAAATTGAAGGGGAGTCTTTTGTCTGGGAGGAAAGGTTGATACAAAGACAGGGTCAGTCTGGGAATAAAAAGACCTGCCTTGTTCATCTTTTTTGACTCCCCGAAAAAAATATTATCCTACATCTGTTTATAAATGTTTTCCTCCTGATATTTAGGGAATAAACGAAATCCTGGCTCAACCCAATCGGAAACGGATGCACACTCCAAGTCCGGGATGAAATCTTCCAGCCGCCTCTGAATTAACCGCCTGGACTCCCAGTATTGCGTATGCTTCCGCTTGTATCGGTCTATGAGGTTCCTTTGGTCGTCCTTGGAGATCTTCACCCCGAGGAGAAACGACAGCTCCTCGATGCTGCTGTAGTTGATGATCCGGTCAGGCTTGTCTTTGAAATACGCCTCGATGGCGTCCTCCTCGCGTCCTTTAAGGTAGAAGAACGTCTTCTCTTTGTATCTAGCTGACATGATCATCGGGAAATGCCTTTGAAGCCCACGTACGGTGCTTATAACGAAGTCGTTGATGAGGCAGCCATCCACCATCAGTCGATTCAGGAGAGTGATACCATGGCTGCGTATGAAGTGATTTCCTTCACTCTTGCTGCTGGGAAGACCTTTGGTGAACCCCAGGACCGTATTCACAGGGATGCTGTACATCTGGGCCGCCTCCGCCTTGGTATATCCTTCTTGGATCTTCTTGATGATATTATTCCTGGTCTCGATGGGAACGAGTCTGCCACTGTAGAAAGATTTTGCCCGTCTGCTGATAACCGAAGGACTGACACCATATCTCTTGGCAAGCTCCTTGCCCGTATATCCTTCCTTCAGGAGACATTGTATTTCCTTAACATCCTCGTTAGTTAGTTTTGGTAAGGTCATAATTAAAAAAGCGAAATAACTACTATAAAAAGATATTTAAAAAGGCGGATTTACGCGCATATTCTAATTTCTGCACCAAGAAAAACCAGAACGACCGCTAATTAATCTAACAGTTTTTTAACCTCTTAACATTTACCTTTTCAGAGAATGCGTCCATTTACATGGATGGGAAGAGAGTTATTCTCGGATTTGAGATTGGATGATGAAAAGGTAATACGATGAGTAGCAATAAAGATACATTGAATATAAGTTTGCATAAAGCGAAGGAAGCAAAGTTTGATGATTTCTATACACAGTTGAGTGATATAGAAAGAGAACTGAAACATTATAAAGAACATTTCAATGGTAAAACTATTTATTGCAACTGTGACGATCCAACAATTAGTAATTTCCATAAGTATTTTTGTCTGAAATTTAACGAGTTATGTCTCAAGAAACTGATAACGACCTGTTATAAGAACCAGCAAAGAGACCGTTTCAGTACAAATAGCTCGGAAAAAGCAATATGGTTGGAGTATGAAGGAACAAAGAAAAGCAACGGCATTCCAGATAAAAATGAAATCAAAGATGGAAAATTAAAGGGAGATGGTGACTTCAGAAGCAAAGAATGCATAAATTTATTGAGACAAGCAGATATTATTGTCACAAATCCACCGTTCTCGCTATTTCGTGAATACATTGCACAATTGATGAAATACAAGAAGAAGTTCATAATAATAGGTAGTCTTAATGCTATAACATATAAAGAAATATTTAAACTCTTCAAAGACAATCAGTTATGGATCGGATATGGTTTTGAAAGAGGCAATGCCTATTTTAAAACAACAAATCCAAAAGCGTTCGCTAAAGGAGTATATAACGAAGAAACCGGTCTTGTTAAGTTTCGTAATGTGACTTGGTTCACAAATCTTGATATTCAGAAGAGACACGAGGATCTGATTCTATATAGAAAGTATGCAGGTCACGAAGACGAGTATCCTAAGTACGATAATTACGATGCGATTAATGTTGATAAGACTAAGAATATTCCAGAAGACTATATGGGCGTGATGGGCGTGCCAGTCAGCTTTCTCGACAAGTATAATCCAGATCAGTTTGATATAATCGGAATCGATAGATACGTGGAAGATAATCCAGATTACGGAAAAAGATTCAAGATCAATGGAAAAGAAATCTATGCTCGAATTTTAATAAAGAGGAAGAAATCATGAAAATTGAATTAAAGAACATTCCAATAAAAGAGATCGCCACAGGCTATAAGGACAAAGAAGAGGAGGGAGTTGTCGGTTACAATGGCAAACTCGATATACGTCCGATTTACCAGCGAGAGTTCATCTACAAAGATAAACAGCGAGACGCAGTGATTGATACCATCACAAAGGACTTCCCTCTCAACGTCATGTATTGGGCACTTAACAAAGACGGCACTTTCGGGATGATTGACGGACAACAGAGGACAATATCCTTCTGTCAATACATTAATGGGGACTTCTCCTTCAAAGATCGGTTCTTTAACAATCTGACGAATGAAGAAAAAAACCAGATACTCAACTACGAGATTATGGTCTACTGGTGCAGTGGTACTGACAAAGAGCGGCTCGACTGGTTCAAGACCATCAATATAGCGGGCGAGAAACTGACCGATCAGGAATTGAGGAACGCCGTCTACGCTGGTCCGTGGGTCTCCGACGCCAAGAGATTCTTCAGCAAAACAGGATGTCCAGCACACGAAATCGGCAACAAGTATCTCTCAGGCACAGCAATCAGGCAGGAATATCTAGAGACTGCAATCCAATGGATCAACGGCGACAACATAGAAGAGTACATGGCTCAACGACAACATGAGACAAATGCCAACGAACTGTGGCTGCACTTTAAGAAAGTAATCGACTGGATAGAAGCCACTTTCCCAAAATACCGCAAAGAGATGAAAGGATTATCCTGGGGCGAGTTGTACGAGGAATTTAAGGACAAAAAACTGGATCCGAAGAAGTTGGAAAAAGAGATCACAATTTTGATGATGGACGATGAGGTAACGAGTAAGAAAGGTATCTATCAATATGTGCTAACAAGGAAAGAAAAGTATCTGAACATCCGCACCTTCAGCGAGGGACAGAAGCGATCCGCATACGAACGGCAACAAGGGATTTGTCCAATTTGCAAGAACAAGTTCGACTACGACGAGATGGAAGGGGATCATATCGTTCCATGGGTAGATGACGGCAAGACGAACGACGAGAACTGCCAGATGTTGTGCATGAAGTGCAATAGAGAAAAAAGTAAGAAATAACAAAAAACCAAATCTGAAATAATCATTTCAGTCATCAAGTGACCATGACTTCTAAAAAAACCAAGCAAATACCTTTCAATCCACAATAGGAGAAAAATATCAATGAAACTACTGTGTCAAACTCTGTTAAAAATTATTTAAGAAAAAAATAAATAACATTATGGTATTTTAGCAGAATAGAATAAAATAGCAGAATGATTATTTCATTGTTTGTATATCATATGTTAACTGATGAAGATTTATATCTAAAAGATTGGGAGATTACTAAGGACCGGATAAAGCATTTCGATGACATAGTGATGAGAATACGAGTTCAAGCAATCCCTATAAGTTCAGCGTTTTTTATCGCAGGATGGGGGTTACATCAAGAAGGTTATGAATGGGCACCCTGGTTATTTATCATGGCAGCAATCTATATTTTTCCAATAGCATTACTTGATTATTTCCATTATATATTGTTAACTAAATCAGTGTCACATGCAATAGATATAGAAAAAAATAAATTCAATAATAAACTTCAAATAACAAGTAAATTAACAACCCCTTATTTATCATTTGTTCATAGTCTTGCTGCAACGATAATTTATATAATGATTTTTATCTCTGCGATATATTGTTTCAACATTACAATAAATTAGACAAACGCATTAACTAAACTCAATACAATCGCAAAGAAACCAAGAATAAAAACAGTAATGGGGAGTATCTCCTCGAAAAACTGTTCTCTTGTCATGGTTATCATTATATTATGATCGATTAGAGATTATTAAATTTTTTGTATGCCAATGCTGTTTTCATTAGTGAATTGCAGGGATCGTTATTGAGTCGGACCTGGTTAATTCTGTCCCAATGCCGTCTTAATAGATATCTGCTTAATAGTTAGTTTTTTAAACCATTAAATTATACTAATAATATAACCAGAGGTATAATTTAATGAAAGTAGCAACTGGACGTTGGGGAGAAGTGACAATCAAAAAACAGGGAACTGAAAAAAATAAGTTTGATGCTACGAGATCATTTAGTATTATGAATACAGAATATGAATATGATTTGGAACAGTTATATGATATCTATAAGATTGTTACAAACCTCTCTGAAAAATATAATTATACTGATTTAAAGAAGTCATTAGAACAGTTAAGGAGATGATATGGACGGAAAATGTTGGGGTAGAATTTTTATAGTATTAGAACAATACCTTTTTAATACTCTGTTAATAAGTGTCAAGGAAATAGGTGAGGTGGAAGTGAGGAGAAAAACCGCTTGGGGATGGAGCGGAAATCATAATATATATAAAAATAATTACATAGGAAACAATTATAATATTGAACATTATATAATAAGGGGGACAATATATGCCTATAGATAGTCAAGAATATATAAAAATATTATCTGACCCAGATTTTATTGGATTATTTGATATAATAATACGTAAAACTGGACAATTAAAAGAAGAAGATATTACTAAACGTTTTTCAATTTAGTGTTGAAACTATGAAGCTTTCCTTAAAGTTTCATCCATTTTCTCTTAATTCTTTTTATAATATATTTGGAAAATCAAAATCAGAAATAAACTCTATTAAAATTTTATATGATTATCTTGAAAAATTACGATTAGAAATGAAGATAAAAAAAATAACAATATTGGAGGAAAAAGAGTATGTCGAGAAATTCTATTTAAGAGATTATTCAAGATACTATGCGGAAGCATTTAATCAATTTGAAAGGTTTACTATTAGATTACATTTTTTTTCTTGTGATATGAATCATTCTAAATTGAATAATTTGATTAAATCAAATGATTTAAATAAAATAAAAAAATTTATGGAAAAATTTTATTTGGGTTATATCGTTGTTAAACCTGTAACTGATAAAGAAGGGGTTCATCTAATAGGTAGAAGTGTAATTAAACCGTATCCAGACACTGTTAACGGGGATATTAGATATTTTTTAAAAATTAAAAATTTTGGTTCTTTATTTGGAATGAATTTCATTATTGAATCAATCCCTTTTCATGAACAAGATATAGCAGTAGGTGTGTGTGCATCTGCTTGTTTATGGATGACGCAATTCGCAATAAAAAAATGGTATGATATACCTATTCTGTCATTAGCTGAAATAACGGAAGCAAGTTTCCTTCAAACAGCCTATTCTACCCCAGATCCTATTTATCCTTCATCCGGTCTTAATTTAGCTGAAATTGCCAATTATGTAAGAAAAATTAATGTCCATTTTCATCGAATAAATATTAATGATATCGATTTATTAATAACTGAAATGAAGAAAAAAAATATAAAAAATATTACAGAAAATATGGTTTTAATAGATTTAATAAAATCATATTTAAACGCTAATTTTCCAATTATTTGTGGATTACAATTCTATAAGGAAAAAAAAGAAACCGATATGCATGCAGTTTTGATAACAGGATTTAGAAAAAATGACAAAGGGATAATCAAAGAATTATATGTTCATGACGATCGTATTAATCCTTATAGCAAAACAACATTTATTGGAAATTCAATAAAAAAGTGGAATAATAAATTGATTAATAGAAACGATGTAGATGAGATTGTTCTAAAAGATATGTTGATACCAGTCGATCCTTTAGTAAAATTACGATTTATTCCCTTTGCTTCCTATTTTTATCTTACAAAAAAAGTGGCTATTACTCAAAAAAGAAATTGCGAAGTGAAATTGTATCATATAAACGATTATAAAAATTATATACTATGTAAAAATATTACATCATTCGAGTGTTATAGAAAAGAAAAAAAAGAGAACACAAATAGATGTCCAAAAAAATTTATTTTATCTAAAAACTTACCTCGTTATATATGGGTGATTCATTTAATAGAAAAAAATCAAGTAATTGCAGATTTTATTTTCGACGCCAATAATGTGATAATTGGTAAATTTCCAATCGCGATAGTGAATTATAATTAAAAGGATAAAAACATTTGTCTACCATATAATAAGATATTATTTCTCGGGGAATCGAAGAAGATAGATCAGCGGGGTCTTTAATCGTTAATCCTCCTAGACAACGCGTCCATAAGTATCTATCTCAGATCCTCCCAGACAAAGACTCCCCGTTATAAAATATATTATCAAGTGGTGATTAGTGAACCAATGATATTTAATATCCCCTCTACAGCAAATTGTGTGTTTTTTTGGTTTGCTTGGATGTCCCCGTGAATTATTTTTGAAACGAATGTATAATGAGACGCAATAGCTTTTCTTTTATCTTTTTCTGTTAATCCAAGGTCGATGGCAGTATTAAGATTAGCACTAAAGGATCTTTTCCATTCTCCACCTTTACTTTTTATATATTCTGTTAGGAGTTTTTCTAATGCGGTTCTTGCCTTTAAGCATTTCTTTTGTGCATCTTTTTCATTATCAATTTCTTCTAGATCATCAGCAATTTGGTCAAGTCCTTTATCTCTTAATTTAAAGATAATATCAATTTGTTGCTGTACTGATATCATTTTTTCTGGAACGAAAATAGTCAACATGTGTGATAATGATAATACGTCCGTCTTAATATTGCGCATTTCTTTATAAATTTTAAAATCTCTTTTAATTTGAGAAAGGGTTGCATCTTCAAATGTTCTTCTTATACTTTGAAAGAAACTAATTAATGATGAATAATGAATATCTTCATAATTTTTTATTATATACTCTTCCCCATCTGGTTCTGTTCTAGTGCTAATATTATATTTTTTATTATTTTCAGGGATTGTTTCCATAGATTCTCTAATAAGAAGCATAAATTTTGGTATTTCATTTTCCAATTGTTCCTTTGTGTTTGAAAAATCTCCCTCCATGCCTTTCTTTATTTGAAGTCCTTTCCAATCTTCCACTTCTTTTTTTTCAAAGAAAGAATCATATTGTTCAGCTAATTTCAATAATGAATAATATTGTTTCTCAATTTCATCTTTGATTGTCATCAAATCATTTATTAATCAATGATTAATTAACCTTTCCTAGAAGAAAAAATTAAGAGGGAGTTATATCAATAATTTATTAAGTCTATTTTTAATCTCCCCATTCATCATTTAAATCTATCTCATCTGCACCCTAATTCATTCGTCTGTACTCAAATTACTTGTTTTCATTGAATAAGGGTGCAAAGCCGATTTTTTAGAAATATTTAAATATAATGAGGTGCATTTCGTTTTCGATTTAGAATATGACGAAAAAATTACAGCAAAAAATGGAACCAAATTCATTAAGTGATTTCGATACATTAAGCTTTCCCTCACTTAATGACACAAAAACTTTAGATCTTAAAGGCTGGAGTAGATCCGCCAAAGAAGATTTTCTTCGTGAAAAGATAAGGCAGATACTTTTCATACATGGTTGGGAAGGATTAACAGCCACTGAAGTAGCACATCTAGCCAATTTGACAGAGCCGACAACCCGTAGACATTTAGAAAGGTTATCTGCAATTAGAGAAGCATATAGCGTTAAAAGAAAAGCCAATTTCACATTATATTATCCAAATGGGAAACCACTACATGGTTTCGGAATATACAAAATCGAACACTCGCCTTTTATTCTCGAATCAGTCTTAGCAGAAGGACCTGGAAAGAAGATACTGATTCATATTACTGAAAAAAGATATTCAATTTTAGAGGGAGAAACAACGGAAGGCGGGATTTTGGTACCTCTTGAATTGATACCGAAATTAATTGATAATCTAAAAATTTTAATGGAACGAGGAAGTGGTATAGATGGAATTTGAAAATAACGACTACGGAAAAAAAACATATTTTAAGATAGAAAAGAAAGTTGAACACACCTGGATAGGAAAAACATATCTTATGGGCGTAGAAGTTCCTTACCCAACTTATATCCCTGAAATAAAAGCGGAAGAGGATTGGAATGCGGTTTTATCGTATGAGAAATATATACCAAAAGATTGGCCGATCTCGTTTCATTCAGGATACTGGAACCATATTTGCACTCCATTGCTATCTATATCCGAGCAAAGAGATAATATTATGAACATAGCGTTATCCAGACCAATCATATTTTACGAGCCGCATGAATTATATCGATATGTTATGCCGCTTCCCCTGATTTCTCATGCCCTGCATGGCAGCACTGGCAACATCAAAAAGTTTTGGAAAAAGGCATTAGAGGACAAAGACAAAGAGGGGGCACTATCACTCCTCCCTGAGTTTGAACGAAAATTCATCGAAACACAATGGGATCAAACATTGTATCATAAATGGAGTACAATGAATGATAAACGGCGCAAAAAAATAGGTGTAATCAAGGAACCAGAGGAAAGGGTTCATGTCAGTGATGTATGGACAAAAAAAATTGAACTATCTGATGTATGGTCAAAGACAACAGAAGGATTGCAGGAAGCGGAGAAAGTTAAATTCGGGTCGTATGTTCCTCCAGCTCCACCACTTTTTTCAACATCGGATAAAAAAGATAGGGATCATATAAAAAATATCATCAGAGCAGTAGCCTATTTGAGAAATAACAAACTAAAAAGATGCCAAGCGAATCCTTGGCTGAGCATTTATATTGATCAAACATGTATTTCAAAAAATATTACTGGCGGAGATGAAGGAACAGGTGTTGCAGATATTGTCGAACTTGTCAATGGTACATTTGACAGTCGTGCTCATGTAGGAATTTCATTGACTATTACAAATTGGAAAGCTATTAAAGAAGATGAATCATCTAAAAGAAATCTCATATGGCTGGTTGAAGAGCTTACCGATTTTGGTCTTTCTCACGGTGTTCCGCTATTCTTACCAAGAGGAGGATATTATGCGTTTGAGATGATTGATCATGGCGCTGCTTTTTTTGGTTCCCTTCTTTCAGGGAATCCACGCTATCCAACAACACCGGGTGGAAGCGATGATCCTGACATGAAATTTGGTAAGATAGTAATCTATGGCGAAGGAGAGTATAATTTTGAGAAGATTAAACCCATATTACAAGGTGGAGGAGAATTACCCACGATAGATGGTTTGAGTAGTAAACCAAACATGACGCAATTATCAAATGATAGAATCTGGAGGCCACAGGTATCTAAACCAAGAAGAATCGGTACGCATGTTCGAGAAATTACAGAAATAACCAACGATACAAGAAAAAGAGGAACAAGAAACCCTGCTTTACGGTATCTGGAGAGATTGCATAAAAAATACTATTAATTTTTTTCAAGCCATTGTTCGATTGCTTCTAGTATTGCTGCCGTAATGTTTCCCTTTTTCATTCCGAATTTTTTGAAAACCTTATTTCTAAATTTTTTTTCTAATTCATCTGGTAAGATTATGTCTATTCTACCCATTTCTTTTCAATACTGCAATATTGTATGCAGAATATAAACTTTTCCACTTTTACACATAACCACAATATTTATATAGATATTAAATATACACATATGTGTAAATGTGTATATGTGCCTGAAGGGAGTTTACGGCTCCCCTCGGCATGGAGACAATCGAATGCGGCAAGGCAATCGAAATATCCCCAAAGAAACCATAGAAAAGGAGATTTATAAAACCTTCGAGAAATTTAAAGAAAATAAACAAATCAAGATAGCAGACTTCCTCAAAGCATTCGATGTAATAGCATTTCAAACAAGCGAGTATCGGAAGATCAAGTTCTCATACGACTCGCTCTTCAAACTTATTTTATTCCAGCGATTGAAAGGGATAAAGTTTCACATCAAATTAACAAAATACCTCAGAAGGAATCCTGCGGAGAAATTCAAGCTCGGGTTCAACCAGACACCGGACAGGACACAAATAGGTTACTTTGTCAATCATATATTAGATAATGATAGCAAGGAACTCATTGAGTTCATCGCTAGAAAGATCGAGGAGATTTCAGAGAAGTTCGGCATACTCCTGGATGTCAAGACATTAAACCCAGAAAGGCCTTCCAAGGACACACAGGAAAGGAACCAGCGCCTACAACGGAGTGAGAAGACAAGAGACGTCTGCCGACTCTTCAAACGGAGGATATCACCATTCATCGACTTCCACCAACACCACAATGTCGTATACAAAAAACAGGAGCTGATCAACCTCCTGGTCCATCTCGGGCTGTCGCAGGATTTCGCTGAAAACGGCAGCAAGGTATTCAGGGAGCGGCAGAAAAGCCCCTCTGGAAAGACGCTCCTATATCATCTACGGAAATACCCAAACACCCAGGAGCTCCAAACAATGTTCACAACCATCTTTGAGATTGTCTGGGAGATGGCACGGCAAGCCAACCTTTTCGACACACGGAAGAGATACGATGTCGCAATCGACTATCATGAATGGCTCTATTACGGAAGTAAAAACACACAAATGACTGTTGGAAAACAGCCTCAACTTGGGACATCAAGCTGCTACAAGTTCGCCACCATCAACATCGTGGAAGCTGGGAAGCGGTTCACGTTGCTTGCGATACCAGTCTCCGCACTTGATAATAAAGAGATGGTGCTCTCAAAGCTCCTGGGCTACGCGCTGCAGCGAATCAAGATAAACCATTTGACGTTTGACCGAGGGTTCTTTGATTCGCAATCCCTATTCACGGTTGACAAGTTCCATGTGAAATACCTGATGCCGGCGATCCACAACTTCTCAGTCAAAAGAGCGATGGATCTCTCGCCTGCCCCCTCGATAATCAAAGGGTTTGTCTTGAACAACTATCCGTTGAACCTAGTTATCGTGGAGGATACAGATAACAAAGGGGAGAAGGTCAAGCGAGTATTTGCGACCAACATGGATTTCGACGAAAAAGAAGTAGACCTTGCTGAACGATTGCTTATGCTCTACTCCAAGAGATGGGGCATAGAAACTTCATACAGAGTTAAGAAGCATTCTTACAGGCCAAAGACAACATCGAAGAACTACATCATACGGTTATTCTATTTCCTGTTCTCAGTGCTGCTATATAATCTCTGGATTCTTGCGGACATCCTCATCTGGCTGCATCAGCACGGAAATGTTGGCGAGACGCATCTGGTGACATCAAAATACTTCGGCACGATTCTTATCACCATCGATCCAGGAGGATGACAATAATGCTTTTCCTAGGGTTGTTTATTCTTTTCATTTAATGTGGATCAGATCGTTATTGAATTTTTTTGTCTGGCTGCCAACATGTTTTGTCTGTTTTTGCCAGTTTTACAATAGAACCAGGCAGTAGATCTGACCGGGGAAATGGATTTTCAGTCTGTTTCGGGAACTCGGGATTCTACTTTAGCAACTACTGGATGAAGGTCGCAGGTATGGCATTGATGAACGAATGTGAGATGGATACAGAAATCATAAATCCTGCGATTAAAAAAAGGATGAATTGTTCAGAGAGTCCATACGCAAGTAACGGACTACATAGTGCAATGATTCCGGCAGAGGCGGAGAGTAGAATCAGTGCGACGTTGTTGACATGCAATCCCGGAAGCAGGCCGGTGACGACACCAACAAGTACGCCAAGAGTACAGAATACGATGATAAGGATAAAATCAAGCATATGTTTCTCCCTTCAGTTTCGTGATTCTATGTGTGTCATCTGATACCTTCAGGAGATAACGAAGGAAACATGGGTCATAGAAAAACCGTCCAGCAACCGCTACGGCATCACCAATTGAAAGCCAAGAGAGAGACGAGGAATCACAGGAAACCTCAAGGAGATGTGTTTTCGTTGCGTCAGAAAGGACAAATTTAGAGGAGTGTTTTTGGGAAACGACGCCGGTTACATTGACGTTTCCATCTGCATATCTTTCAGGGTTTTCTGCAAGCTGCCAGAGGGGAAAGCTTTGGTTGTCCCATTTTTCTAAAATAGTGACGAATTGGGGGTTGCTTACCGTGATTTCCCATTGATTTTTATAGCGCTGGACTTTTCCAATCGCCTGTATTCTATCCCCAAATTCGACTGATACGACACCTTCGAGGTACAGCACGACAGAAACATTACTATTCATATGTTCTCGAAGGGTTATGAGTTGGCTGCCGAAATTCGTTGTTCGATAATCGGTCACACGCCCTTGAACCATCACTTGTTGCCCATTATTGTTGGATAGTGATGAAAGCGAAACCTTTGTCGGCTGTGAAATAAGCGAGGCACCGTAGAGCACGACAAGGGAGATGCCTGTGACAAGAATGACAAGATATTTGAATTTCATGTTCATGTGTTTCCCCCAGACTTAAATTATCAATCAGAAAATATAGAATACCTTTATGTAATTTTCTAATTGTTCGTGTATGAGCGGATACATGAGGGGAGAAAACTTTATAATGCGTGTTATTCTTCTGGCCACCGTAACTGCGACTGGTGGGAGTTATGGTACGAGAAGTTGTTCTGAAAGTATCAGAAGCGTTTCAGCAAGATGTTGGATATGGTAGAGCACGAATTGATCATCAGACACGTATGGATCTCGATCTCTCTATAGGAGATGTAATCGAACTTGAAGGGACAAAGATGACTGCGACATCAGTCTGGCGGGCGCATCCATCTGATGAGGGGAAAAGACTTTTGCGTATCGATAATCTAACCAGGAAAAACGCTGGAACTGGATTAGGTGATCGGGTAAAAATCAGGCGTGCTGAGGTAAAAGAAGCACGTGATGTTGCACTGGCTCCCTTGATGCCTGAAGGCCAACGTATTGAATTTGGGATGGGCATTGACGTCATCATTAAAAAAAATATGCTGCGTCGACCGATTACGAAGGGAGATGAGATCATTATCCCAGGAATCGCATTTTTTGGGAACGCACTACCGTTTGTTATTGTTGATACGAATCCTCATGGTATTGTGATGATAACAGAACGTACTGTCTTACATGTAAAAGAAGAGGCGGCCAAGATTACCGAGGAGGAAGGACCACGGGTCAGTTATGAGGATATCGGTGGCCTTCATGTCGAGATTCAGAAAGTTCGAGAGATGATTGAGCTGCCGTTGAAACACCCAGAATTGTTCGACAGGCTTGGGATTGATCCCCCCAAGGGGGTTCTTCTGCATGGTCCGCCAGGGACAGGAAAAACGTTGATTGCAAAAGCAGTTGCAAACGAGTCAGGCGCGAACTTTTATACAATAAACGGCCCGGAGATCATGAGTAAATTCTATGGCCAAAGCGAAGAGAATCTTCGTAAGGTTTTTGAGGAGGCCCAGAAGAATGCTCCGTCGATTGTTTTTCTTGATGAGATTGATGCCATTGCGCCTAAACGCAGTGAGGTGCACGGTGAGGTGGAACGCCGTGTTGTGTCTCAGTTGTTGACACTGATGGACGGGTTGAAGGGTCGGGGGAAAGTCATTGTTATTGGTGCGACTAACATCCCTGATGTGATTGATCCTGCGTTACGGCGGCCAGGCCGGTTCGACCGTGAAATCCGCATCGACGTCCCTGATAGGAATGGTAGAAAGGAGATTCTGATGATTCATACGAGGGGCATGCCGATTAACCCCGGTCTTGTGGAGATCGCGTCAGGGGTGAAGGTAAACGAGGAGAAGATTCTTTCTGTCATCAAGCAGGGCATTAAAAAAATCCATATCTCAGATCTGCTGCGAAGTATGCTGCGTTCCAAGGATAGAAATAAACGTACTGAGATTGTCAGTAAATATCTTGATGTGACGTTTACGTCATTAAAGGACCAAATGCCTCCATTGTTTTATGAAAAAGTCATCCGTTTGATTGCGGAGGAGATTGCGAATTTATTGCCCTATGATTTGGATGATGCCGAAGCGAATGTCAGCGCGGAACAGCAGATTAACGAGCGGCTTGCTACCATCCGAGAAAATCCTGATGAGTTCATAAAACGTATTTCGAAGGAAGCGCTTCTCGATGAAATCGCGGATATCACCTATGGTTTTGTCGGGGCTGATCTTGCCGCGTTAGCTCGTGAAGCTGCAATGAACGCGCTGCGACGGTATCTGCCTGAGATTGATTTGGAAAAACCAATTCCGATTGAGCTTTTGGAGAAGATGGAGGTGACCCTTGATGATTTTAAGGGCGCACACCGAGGTATCGAGCCTTCCGCTTTGCGAGAGTTCTTCGTTGAGATCCCGAAGATCTCTTGGGAAGACGTGGGTGGTTTAGAGGATGTAAAGCAAAGTCTGAAGGAGGCGGTGGAATGGCCTCTTACCCAGCCGGAGGTGTTCAAGCGGATGGGGATACATGCGCCGCGGGGGATTTTATTGTATGGCCCGCCCGGCACGGGTAAGACGTTGCTTGCGAAGGCTGTCGCGCATGAGTCGAAAGCAAATTTCATTTCTATCAAGGGGCCTGAGGTGCTCAGCAAGTGGGTCGGTGAAAGTGAGAAAGCGGTCCGTGAGTTATTCAAGAAGGCTCGTCAGGTTGCACCCACAATTGTGTTCCTTGATGAGATTGATTCGATTGCTCCGCGTCGTGGCACTTTTGAAGGGTCTCATGTGACAGAGAGCGTGGTGAATCAGTTACTGACCAGTATCGATGGGCTGGAAAGCATGGAGGGTGTGGTTGTCATCGGTGCCACCAATCGACCAGATATTATAGATCCTGGGTTGCTACGACCTGGTCGGTTTGACCGATTGTTGTTGATACCTGCTCCGGATAGTATGTCGCGGCTTGAGATTTTTAAGATTCATACGAAAGATATGCCGCTTGCTAAAGATGTGTCGCTTGATGACCTTGCAGAGAAGACGGTTGGTTTTTCCGGTGCGGATATCGATGCGCTTTGTCGTGAGGCTGCAATGATTGCTCTTCGGGAGGATATTACTATTAAGGAGGTGCGACGGGTTCATTTTGAACGGGCGATAGCTGAGGCGCGTGGGAGTCTGACTGATGAGGTCATAAAATATTATAAAAAAGTCAAGGAGGATATGGGAAGCAGTATCGCCAAAAAGGATAAAAAAGAACGAGACATTCAATATATGTAAGTATCGTATAAAAAAGAGAGGGATATGATGAAAGTACTGGAGAGTGATTTGAGAGGAAAAACTGTCATGAGTGAAGAGGGCTTATACCTCGGCATTCTGAGGAATTCGTTAGTCGACGGGAGAACTGGTCAGTTGCTCAGTATTCTTGTGGAACCTTCTGAGGATATTGATCCACGGCTGTATCATCTTGACGAGGTCGGTCATCTAGTGTTTCCGTTTGAGGCGATTCGATCTGTGAAAGATGTTATTATCGTGGGCGGATAACCCGATCGACGCGACGCCCTTATTTTTCTTTTTTCCTCCTTAAGATGTGTCTGGCTGTGTAGGGAGGAGATTTTTGTTTATCTTATTGAAGGGGGACCCCTTTATTTCGTGTGGAAACAGTATGGGTGTAGTAGTCGTGAAATGATGAGAAGGATGACGTCAGTAGTCTTGGACGTATATGTATTTTTGACTATTTGAATATTGCTATTTTTAAAAATATAATATTAAAAAAATATTAAAATTAAAACAATGCATGCTACCTGTTTCCATGCGAAATCATCCCCTCCCCCTTTCTCGTTAACAACAGGAGGAAAAAACAAAAGAATTTAACGCAAAAATTTATTATACCGTAACTCCTTACAGCCTTGCGAGGAGGCATATTTTATTCCGAAAGATTCAGTCGCTACAGCTGTAACCACAGACATCTTCAGCAACCTACTTAACAACGAGGGATTGTTCACCAACCGGGAGGTCATGCGACCAACATATATGCCGGAGATCCTGCCACATCGAGAGAAAGAAATCAACGATTTAGCAAATGTTCTTGTCCCCGCCCTAAAGGGAGAAACTCCGTCTAATATCTTCATTTACGGAAAAACAGGGACCGGAAAAACCGCGGTCGTCAAATTCGTAGGAAAAGAGCTCCTTAAAAAGGGAGAGCAAACCGGCAAGAAAGTCAATTTCATCTACATGAACTGTGAGATCGTCGATACACAGTACAGGCTATTACAGAACATCGCAAATAGGTTCATTCATGAATGGAACGACCATGTACCGTTCACCGGATGGCCAACCGATGAGGTTTATTCAAAGGTCAAAGCAATGATGGATAAAGAAAAAAGTGTCACCGTCATCGTGCTTGACGAAATCGATAAACTCAAAGGTGACGAGGCATTATATAACCTCACTCGAATAAACAGCGAACTGGACAATGCTCGGGTTTCTGTTATTGGGATTTCTAATGATTTGAAATTTACCGACTTTCTCGACCCCCGTGTCAAATCAAGCCTTGGCGAAGAAAGCATGATATTTTACCCATATGACGCGGAACAGCTGCAGGATATCTTACGTGCGCGGATCAGGACAGCACTGAAACGGGGCGTCATTGATGAGGACGTCATTCCCCTGTGTGCTGCTCTTTCAGCACAGGAACACGGCGATGCACGCCGGGCACTCGACCTGCTCAGGGTCTCAGCGGAGCTCGCTGAGCGCAGCAAAGTTCCAAAGATAACAAGGTCCCATGTACGTCTTGCGCAGAATAAAATCGAGCTTGATCGAATCACCGAGGTCGTCCGAACCCTCCCCAATCAATCCAAACTGGTGCTCTATTCTATTTTCTTACTAGATAAACAGAACAAGAAAGCAGGCACCACCCAGGCGCTCACAACCGGTGAGGTCTATGATGTATATAAAGAGCTTTGTAAAAAAGCAAGGTATAACTGTTTAACACAACGCAGAACTACCGACCTTATCTCAGAGCTTGACATGCTTGGTATCATCACTGCCCGTGTGATATCAAAAGGACGACACGGGCGGACCACAGAAATCCAAATGTCCTCGTCGTCATCCTCTAAAGAATTGCCCACCGTGCTGCAAGAAGACGACATGTTCAAAGATCTTGCGAACTACAAGATGAAAGGCCAGGCCCGACTGACGGTATAACATACCAACTGCCGTTCCACCCCAAAAAAGGAGTTCGTTTATGCATACCGTTCTTCACCCCTCCCCCTCCGATGCGCTGCAGTTCATCAGGGAGCACCATTCATCCAAACCAGAAAAAACCCTGCTCCTGGTGATGGGAGACTGTATGGTTGATTATCACGGGCGCGCAAAATCGTTACTCGACTGGGGGGAACGTCTCATTATGATTAAACAGGATGGGACGGTACTGGTCCATCAACCAGTGATGCGTGAGCCGGTGAACTGGCAACCGACAGGCAGCATCACCGAGTTTACCACAAAAGATGGTCAGCTTATTCTTAATTGCAGGCATCTCAAGCCCCCTGAAAAAATGACGGTGGCCTTCCGGCAGCTCAAGCTAGTGACTGCAACAACCCTTGTAGACCGTGCGAACCTTATCATCGCGGGCATGGAAGTTGATGTAGTAAACCAAATTGTTAATGACCCAACAATAATCGAAGACGGACTTAGGATTGTAAAAAGAGAAAAAGCAGTGAAAACAGGCTCCATCGATTTGTACGGCGTTGATAAAGAACACATACCGGTAGTCATCGAGGTGAAACGAAGCCTTGCGACAATCAGTTCTGTCCACCAGCTCCGGATGTATGTCAACGACATCAAAAAAGACAGAAAAGAGCCGAAGGTACGAGGGATTCTCTGTGCCCCCCATGTTCCGGATATGGTGAAAAAACTTCTTGAAGAACAAGGGTTGGAATGGCGAGAAGTAGAACGAAACGTAGTGCTACCAGACAATAGACAGAGGACGTTGAAAGAATTTTAATGGCTCAGAAAAAAGAGAAGAATACCAACTCATCCTGCGTTGTTCATAAATTTTTTTTATAACAACGGCAACTCCCCAGTCACCTGATCAATAAGGTTACTTGGAGCAGGGCCGATCCCTAGGACCGTCTGCGTTCCTTCCGCTATCTCCGTATGCCCCGCATCCGTCACAATCATCGTCATAATCCCAAGCGTTACTGCCTGTTCTTCCAGCGGAAAAAAATCCGCAAGCGCTTCTACCTTCACCACAACTTTCTTGGCGCCCTCCCGCTGCCATTTCACGAACCAATCAGGCTTGTTTTTCTTCGTCAAAAAGGCACACGCCACTGCCGCATGAGACACCTGTACAGCAAGCTTCCCTGCAGAAAGCGGCAGATCAGAACGAGTAACCAACACCATTTTGTAATCAGCATCGCTTTGATGTTTCTTCTGAGAGATCATGCTGGTTCATCTCACGATATGACTCCTTCCGCCATTTCTCACCCAGTTCATAAGCTTTTGTAAAATCAAAGAGCCCCTTCACCACCAGGGTTTTGTCCCCTGATGCCACATGCTTCAAGGGGACTCCTAAAAACAAAGAGCCCGACTTGATTATCAACACGTCATCAGCGACAGAAACGCTTTCCCCTATTTTTTTCCCCGCACTATCCAACACAAACTTACAGATCATCGACGGATCACCCGGCTCCGTGGTTTTCACCGTTTCATTGATTTCTTTTTTTTTATGAAAAAAGAAGACCATACTAATAAATTCCATTGTACATAGCATGCCAGGGATTCTCAAAACCATGGGGCCCTGTAATACCGTCTTTATTATAAATCTTTGTTGATATTCTGAATATCCATGGATGACTATGATGTTGCGGTGGTTGGCGGAGGGCCTATCGGCTGCTTTGTTGCAGAGCGACTTGCATCAAAAGGAAGTCGCATCGCTATTTTTGAGGAACACCAACACATCGGAGAACCTGTGCACTGTGCCGGGCTTGTCACCCAACGTGTCTTTGCTCTAACCACCTGTCCTTCTGAAACGATAGTTCAGAATACTATTTACGGAGCAATACTCCATAGCCCTGCAGAGGCAACCCTTACCATCGGCGGGGACAAAACACACGGGCTTGTCATAAAACGCCAGATATTCGATGAGCACCTTGCACAAAAAGCACAAAAAGCAGGGGCGAGCCTTTCATTGCATCATAAAGTTATTGCCGCAAAAAAACAACACAACCATATGAAACTAACCATACAGCACCACAAACACCGTAGGACCGTTCGCTGTAAGCTCCTCATTGGCGCTGACGGCGCCCATTCGCACATACGAAACTTCTTCACATTCCCAAAACCAAGAGAAACCCTCCAAGGCATCGGCGCGGAACTCTCTGATACGACACTGGATCCACACTTCGTCCATATATTTCTTGGACGCACGATTGCCCCCGGATTTTTCGCATGGATCATCCCGACCAACGCACAAGGTACCACCGCACGCATCGGACTTTGCATCGCAGAACAAGGCACCCGGACACTCCAGGACTGCTTTACCACCTTGCTTCAGCACCCACTATTACACGGCGCCTCGATGGTGAGACGATTCGGCGGAACGATTCCATTGGGGCCATTGAAAACGACAACGGACGACCGTGTTATGCTTGTCGGTGACGCTGCTGCACAAGTCAAACCAACCTCCGGGGGCGGTCTTTATCCCGGCTTGCTGTGCGCAACACACTGCAGCGCTATCGCAGAACAAGCATGCCAGAAACAGTGCTTTACGACACAATTCTTACAGAAGTACCACCAGAGATGGACAAAAGACATCGGACGAGAGCTTTCACTTGGCATGCGATTCAGAAACATATTCACCAGACTTACTGACGTACAGTTCAACAAATATCTCGAGAAACTTAATACAAACAAAACTATTGACCTTATCAATGCCCATGGTGACATCGATTACCCCTCACGACTCGCGCTCCCACTGGTCAAAGCCATACCGTCGTTGCTCTCTCTTACACCCGCCATGGTGAAGCGCACAAAAAAATAGAGCTATTTTTTCCTCTTTGTTGGCGGAGGAGGCGGCACGTAGTAATCCTCTTCACTGTAATCAACGGGCTCGTTATCCTCTGGCTCAAATAGTTTTCGCTTTCCTCTGCGAAATCCACCTTTCTTCTTCCGTATCAAATAAATAATCAACACAAGGACAAGAAGCAGGACAAAGACAAGAATGCATGGTAAAAACAATCCAAGAACATACACAGGGGAAACCGTCAAAGCACAAGTAAGCTCTGCCGATAGTGCCGTAGCTCCTGGATCAAAAGAAACCTCAACGTAGTCCCGGCCATCATTTGTTGTACCGGTGATAAGGGACTTTCCTGAACTGATACTCGCGTTCACCATAACGCCACGCGGGAAAATAATCCGGTACGTCACCGTCTGATTCTGCAAACCCTGAAGGGTGAACCGTTGTGGGGGGAACGTTATGTCTGCAGGCCACAATGATACATTAAACCCAACCGTGTGCACCTCCGTTGCAGAATTTGAAACCACCACGGGAACTACTGAATCCATTGTCGAGATGTCTCCATCCCACGTAAGGGAATTAGAAAACAACGCTCTGTTAATTGTCCCCTTCACTTGTAATCCGTGGAAGATTTCAGACAAGCGCTGTTGAAAACAAGTTGTTTTCTTTGAAAGAAATACGTCTATCTCCGATTCGCTAAACACGTTTTCCTGGGAACAAAGACGCACCGCATCAGCATTTAGAAACGTGATATTGATTTTTGGTGAAAAAGAAAACTCGTCAGACCGTCGAATTACATACAGATGATTTTCTTCTTTCATCTTCGTAGAGGTGGTTAATTCGGTTTTCCCTGTAAAAATACTAAGGAGGTTTAAATCCATCTTCACCAGCTCTATTTCAATACGAGTCTCAATATGTTCTGCAGAGTAGGGGGGACTTGGCTGAAGGTCTGAATGGAATGTCCCCCGAAGCGGCGTTGTTTTATTCCAGATATAGACGTTTTTCTCATCTAAGGTAATATTGCTTGGCAGGCGAAGTATCATCTCATAAGGGTACATCAGTGCTTCAAACCCCATCCCAAAATTCAGATCAACCGAAGAGACTGTCGCGGTCGCTCCTGCATGTATCAACCCAAAGAACGCTCGTGACGGCATCTGACAAATGAGTAACTGTACGTCCGGGTCCTTGAAATCCGCTCGTATCGCCGGTGTATCATCCATGTGACTGATGTTATATGGTATCGAGCAGTTCGTGGTGCTGTCTGGATCCCAACTAAAAGAGAGGTGAATATTTTGTTTAAACGAAGAATTCTCGATTAGCGGTGTCGTCTGCTGTTCGATAGGGCGAATTGTTTTTTCAAACAGATCTTCCCAAGAAAACAGTCCATTATCGATGCATAAACGCACCCCGTCGGCAGGTAGGCTTCCCACTCCCGTGATGAAGTCGGGTAGCGCATTATACCGATGGGCATGTACTGTTTTTAAAAGAATCGAATCAATAAAACTGATGGTGGTTACAGACCGTGTATCCAAGATATATTCAAGAGAGATGTTCTCGATCTCTGACGACATAGTTGTCGGGTTTTTCGATTGGACGGATAGAGTCGCGTCTTTTCCTGGGTCGCCTCCCGCCCAATTCAGAACCACCCAGGTTACGGTATTTGACTCCTGATTCGTATCTGCTGTATTTGCATATGCAAGTCTCATTGTGTTCGGAAGCGCATATAAGAAGGTCGCGTTCCATCCTACTTCTGCTTGCAATTTAAAATGATACGTGACCGTAGCTCCCATATCTAGAAATCCCATGATGACATTTGTGAGATTTAACGGACTACTGTGCTGGAAAAACTCTGGTGTAAGGTTTACTCGAAAGTCATCGGTGAAATATGGTTTCTGATACGAAGGCATCGTATTTAGGGTATACACCTCTGCATCGGTAAATGCTGTTTCAACCAATGTTTTTACTGAATCATGAAGCCGAAGCATAATCGCCCCCATCACATACGGATTGGTCGTTGCCATATCTTCAATCGCTTGGCGATCATATACAGTGTCAAAGACGTTGATACGGTTCACAATCATACGCGCTCGTACAGTCAGGTGCGCACCAGTGTCAAACGTGCAGGTTATGGTGGCGTCCACCATACTATCTGACAGGGGCGCGGCTGATACAGAATGGACAGATATAGCCGACCAAACCAGAAAAAAACTCAGTATTATTACAACTACTACATCTCGCCGCATCTCATCCATGTTTTCTAAGCAATTAAGCACAAACTCTTATAAAAACTTTCTTACGAAATCACTAAAAAGACATGGACCATTTACGATGTCGCACTATGTATATCCTTGGGGGAACATCAGCAACAAACGTCGCAACAAATCTAGCGAACAGGATTAAGCAACCGCTACTACATACCACGTACAAACGCTTCCCTGACGATGAATTCTATGTCCGGTTACTTGATGATGTCGCAGACCAGGATGTTGTAATTGTTCAGACTGCATACCCTGACCCAAAAATTGTCGAGATCTTTCTTATACAGGATGCAGTTCATGAGGCGGGCGCAAAAAAAATCACGGTGGTCCTCCCCTATTTCGGTTATAGCAGGCAAGATAAGAAATTCGAGGAGGGCGAGGCAATCAGCGCCAGAGCCATCGCCCAGCATATCAGTAGGAATGCGGACTGCGTCATCACCGTCGATCCGCATAAGGAACACATCTTGAAATTTTTTACTGTACCTGCGTATAGCTGTTCAGCGGTTGTTTCACTTGCTCGGTATCTTAAGGAAAAGCACGTGGATTTCGTCCTTGCCCCCGATAAAGGAGCAAAACAGCGAGCGAAAGACGCGGCATCGTTCATCGGCTGCGACTATGATTATCTGGAAAAAACACGTATCGACGGCACTACCGTGAAAATAACCCCAAAGAACCTTGATGCCAGAGGGAAACATGTCGCTATCATCGATGATATCATCTCGACAGGTGGCACTATGGCTCATTCCATAAAAGAGTTAAAAAGGCAAGGAGCGAAAACAGTTTTGGTCGCGTGTACCCATGGACTATTTGTTGGTGGCGCAAAAGAAAAGCTCCTCTCAGCAGACTGCGATGAGATTGTTTCCACGGATACAATAGAGACAGAGTTTAGCAAAGTAAGTGTCGCCGAGACGATCGCACAAACCCTCCAAAAAACAGCTGATATATGAAAAGCTAAAGAGTTTCTTTTGGAGAATAAGTTATTTATAAGACCATCAATTTACGGTTGTAACCACCCTAAGGTGAATCACATGCGGAAACGAGCACAATTTAAAATGCCAATGCAACAAGCATCGGCTCAAATACCACAACAAACGACTCTCACAAACGCCCCGGAACGAAAGAGGTTCCGTGTAAAGAAAAACTGGTGGATCGGAGTCACATTGATAGCGATTTTCTTCTTAGTCTTGTTCATGAATTCGTATTTCAATATCATCTCAAACGTAAATATCAACCCTGATGGCACTTCCCTCTCCGATACCTATTATTTATCTGGCCCTGACCCGTACTATAACATGCGGCTTGCAGAAACCACGGTACAAACCGGTCATTTTCCGTATTACTCTGACAAAGACCCCCTGCTCGCATATCCTTATGGAAAATCAGGAGGACGCGCTCCGTTGCTGGTCATGTCTGCGGTTGGGTTTAGCCAGTTGCTTACTCCCTTTATGAACGAAGCTGATGCCCTGGGGTATTCGATGCAGGTTATTCCCGCATTGTTTGGTGCGTTACTTATCTTCCCTGTGTATTTCATTGGAAAGATATTATTTGGGAAAAAAGCAGGGCTTATAGCCGCGCTTCTGATTGCTCTGATCCCTATCCATATTAGCTCCGGTCACGGATCCGCGTACGGGTTGTTCGATCACGATTCGTTCAACTTGTTTTTATATTTCCTTACATTTTTATTTCTGATAAAAAGCATTAAAGAAACAGACCGGTTCCGTCGTATTCTTTATGCGCTGCTTGCAGGAATTCCACTTGCTGCCCTCTCCATGGTTTGGGTAGAAGCACAATTCCTCTACACCATCATTACTGTCTACGCTGTCGTACAATTGTTATTCGATCTGTTCACAAATAAGGTGGAGGAACAGTTTGTTCTTTCTATTTCCGTTGCGTTATTTACCGGTTTTTTTATTTCATGGCCTGTTGTTGCTGCAAAGGGAGGAGAACTGCTGAATATCGCCTTTTATTTGGCACTTGGGGTGTTACTGTTTGGCAGCATCTGCATCCTGTTTAAACGCAAACGCATCCCTTGGATCCTCTCCTATCCTCTCATCGCCGGTGTCGCTATTGCCGCAGCCGGAATTCTTTATGTCGTATATTTTAATCCTACACTGTTTTCATTTCTCTCACCGTTAAATAAATTTGGTGAAATTCTCTACGGCTCTGGGATTTATGGGTCTAAGGTGTCTCAAACGATCGCCGAGGCAGGAACCTACAGTATGAGCAGGACAGTGATGTCGTTTGGCCCTTCATTATATTGGATTGCATGGGCAGGGTTTGTCTTCCTTATCTACCACTATGCCAAACAGAAAGGACGACGGGATTATTTATTGATCCTTACCTTGTTTGTCATTAGTGTCTGGCTGACATCAACCGCTGGACGTTTCCTGAACGATATGGTTCCCCTCGTGGCCATCCTCTGCGGATGGATTATATGGTACCTGATTAGCAAAATTGACTACAAGCAAATGGCACGAAATATACGAAATGCAGGGGGCGGTTTCCGCGGGATTCGAAAGGGCGTACGTATCTACCATATCTTAGGGGTGCTTTTTGTCGCCTTTGTCATCTTACTTCCGAATGGATTTCTCGCACTGGATGCAGCGATACCCTCAGCGGCTTCAAAGAACGGGACAAGCAACATGAAATACGATTTCTTTGGAGAAGGCCATTCATCTGCTTTTGGCTCAAGCTCCTATAAGGAGCAGTACTGGGTAGATGCCTACGCCTGGCTTACTACACAAGACACAGACATCTCAGACCCAGCGAAACGCCCCGCGTACATCTCCTGGTGGGACTACGGGTTTTATGCAGTTGCTGTTGGGGGGCATCCAACGGTCGCAGATAACTTCCAAGATGGGATTCCTCCTGCTGCGAATTTCCATACCGCAAAGAGTGAAAAAGAAGGCATTGCGATCTGGATTGTGCGGTTATTAGAAGGCAACCTCAATGATAACAACGAAAACGCCTTCTCTGAACCCGTCATTAAAGTACTGCAGGATCATCTTGGGAAGACCAATGCCAGCCTCATAATGTCCTGGATGCTTGACCCTGCTCTTTCTCCATCGCAGAAGAAACCAATAGGAGAGGAATATGACCTTGCGCTAAGCAAGCTTATCCATGTCGGTGAACAATATCCTGAAAATGCGTATTATCATGATATCCCGCAACTGTTAAACGATACGTTAACCGATGATGAAATCACCTGGTTGTATTACGATATTCAACAAGCAACCGGGTACAGCATTCGATACTATGGGGTCGAAGGGTATGATGAGCAGATTTTCAACATCTTTGCGTTCCTTGGGGATAAAAGTAACATCTTAACCGCACTTCGAACAGCGGGGAAAGAATTCTACAATCCTGAGGACGATTTCATTCAGATCGTCTATACGGGGTATATGGTCAACACCGATGGTACTCCTGGTGCTGAAGGACAATGGACAGCAAAAGAACTCAACGACATGCCTATAGACCAGAGAAATCGTGTTGCAATCACAGGCACAACCACCGCATATAAGGAGGATTATTTCAACACTATGTTCTACCGGACCTATGTCGGAACACCTGCGCAGCAAGATTCAAACGGGAATTATCAGATACCCCGTCAGCAGATTCCATGCTATACTATGAGACATTTCGTCCCCGTCTATATTTCACCATACCCGTATTACGGAGAAGGCAGAAGTGCTGTGGTCATAGCAAAATACTATGAAGGCGCATTCTTCAATGGTTCTATTAGCTGTAACGATACCCTGCTGTCTTTTGTAACGGTCGTAGTTTTAGATGAATTCGGATTTCCACACGATAACATGGCGACGGATGAAGCAGGAGGATTTAATGTGATTGCACCTGCAGGAAATATCACCTTGCTGTTCAGCTATGCCAATGACGTGTTTTTAAAACAAATTACATTTAATAGTACAGATAGCCTCCTGTATGCCCCAGTGACCGAGGCAGAAGCTACACGACGTTCTCTGAATTATTCAAGATTTTTTAACTTGACCGTGAATCTGTCAACATTGGAGGGGTTTGTGTATCAAGATGTCAACGAGAACGGGTCGTACGAACCAACAATTGATGCCCCGCTAGCTGGGATAACCATTCAGTTGGAGGACGTATATTTCGGGCGAGAAGTCGCACCGGTCGTAACAGATGAGGAAGGACGTTACCTCTTTACCAATCTCTACCCAAGCAAATACACAATCTCTGCGATTGAAAATGGTTTTTCACTCCTTGAAGCGGAGGAGATTAATGTCGAACCTGATTACAACTCCTATAATATCTCAAAACCAAAACTTGCTGGTATTAAGGGTCTGGTGTATTTTGATGCAAATGCAGACAAGACGTATACCGCGGGTGAGGAAGTAAGCGATGTTCACGTACAATTGACCTACACAACGCTTAATGGCACACAAATGGATGTCGATGTGAAAACAACGGGTCTAACGGGGGCGTTTGACTTCGCTTCATTGATTCCTGGGGAGTACACGGTGAATGCGACACAACTCAGCGTATCAACAGGATATCTACGGTATTTAACCACGCAAACCATCACACTGACCGCCAATAAGACCTCTTGGGTGAATATCTCATTGACCTATGCACCCGTCGTTGTCAGTGGATATACAACACATGATGCTACGAGGATCGGTGGCATCTCAGTCACATGTGCCCCAGATCAATCCGTCGTCAACAATACTGCGACACAACAAGTGTCCGCGACCTCTGATGAGGACGGGTTCTATGTTGCACGACTCACGCCTGGCGCATACAATATCTCCGCTATAAAAACGCAGGGTGCAACGACCGTCTATTCATTTAAAGGGAGCCTTGTTGTCAGTATCGGGCAGGGTATCGAAACCTACTCTCTTGCGCTCATCAAAGAATCTGTCACGGTGAGCGGAAGCACGAAATACAATGGACTGGCAAAGGCAAATCTTTCGATGACATTCTCACGAGACGATAGCGTCAAGAACAACACAGCAGTATTCACAACGACGAAGACTGATAAAAACGGTACCTATCTCATTGAACTTGCACCCGGCTCATATAATATTAGTGTCACCGGACGGTTCAATGAAAGCGGTCAGAATGTAACCTACACCGGAACTGCGCAGATCACGGTCCGGTTTGGGGATCCACCGCGAACAGTAGACATTCTGCTTGTACGGGAAGAAGAACCATAAAACGGAGAGGTCTGTATTCCTCTCCACCGCATTTTATTTAATGCGTTTCTTGATACTCTCTCTGATGTTAAGTATTGACCAGGGGACAAAAGCAGTGCAGTTCGCCCGTCACGTCCTCGAAGAATACGTAAGGCAGGGGAAGACTTCGTCATCCGATCTTGGGCTGTCTTTTCAAGAAAAACAAGGAGTGTTTGTCACCATTCATACCTTCCCAGACCATGACTTACGAGGGTGCATCGGGATCCCTCTTCCGGTGCTATCATTAAAAGACGCGATTACCGAATCTGCTCAGTCAGTCACCCACGACCCCCGATTCCCTCCGTTAGAGGAAAATGAACTTGATGCGATTATCGTTGAAGTCACTATACTGACAAAACCAACACGCATCATCGTCAAGCACCCAAAAGACTACCCGCCACAAATCGTCATTGGACAGGATGGGTTAATCGTAGAGTATGGTTTTAAAGCAGGTCTGTTGCTCCCTCAGGTCCCTGTCGAACAAGGGTGGAACGAAGAAGAATACCTTTCGCATACTTGTATGAAGGCAGGACTGCCCCTCGACGCATGGGTTGAGAACGACATCAAGATTTCAAAGTTTCAAGGGCAAATTTTTACTGAGACAAAACCACATGGCCCAATAGAGGAGAAGCATCTTGATGGACCTCACCATTGAAGGGCAACTCTACCGTGACGGTGCATTCGAGCACGGGAGCATTGCAATTAAGCAAGGAAAAATCGTCGCGATAAAAAAAACAATTAAAACTGACAATCATCTTAACGTCGGTAACAAACTTATTCTGCCTGCTGGCATTGACCTCCATGTCCATTTTCGTGACCCTGGTTTCACTCATAAAGAAGATTTCTGGACCGGATCACAGGCAGCTGCCTTTGGCGGCATCTCCTGCGTCTTTGACATGCCTAATACGCATCCTCCGACTACAACCATAGACGCTTTAAAACAAAAGAAACAGATTGCTTCGAAGAAAAGCGTTGTCGATTTTGGGGTATATGCAGCAGTATGTGACGAGAATATCGGGAGGATCGGGGAGCTTGCTCCTCTATGCAACGGTTTTAAAATTTTTTTAGGAAGCACCACCCATTCTCTCAAACTCAGCAATCACCATCTTCAGGTCGCATTACGAGAAATCAATCGAACAAAGAAAATTACCTTATTTCATGCAGAAGACGAGTTTTGTCTAAAAACACATATGGATCGAGAACAGACACTGGTCGATCATATCAGATGTAGGGCTGCGGAATGCGAGGAAACCGCCCTCAAGAACATTCTTACCAACGCTGCGGGTCTTTCCTCCCCCATACATATCTGCCACCTATCCTCCTGTGAAGGGTTTGAGATGATTCGGAAACGGTCACCCAATATCAGTGTCGGGGTCACCCCCCATCATCTTTTCTTTGATGTTCAAAGCATCAAAACCAAACAAACGTTCTTTAAGGTCAATCCTCCGATTCGATCGAGCTTTGATCGCGATGCCCTCTGGTATGGTGTGAACAAAAGGCACATCGATATCTTCGAATCAGACCATGCCCCCCATACAGAAGAAGAAAAAAACGTCGACTTCGACAGTGCCCCCTCAGGACTTCCCGGAGTTGAAACCCTCTATCCTCTCTTACTTTTCGCTATGAAAAAGGGGAACATCACTCTTGATATGCTTCTAGCTCTTCTCTGCGAACGACCTGCTCAGTTGCTAGGTATTCCAAAGGGAAAAATCGAGATCGGTAGAGACGCAGATTTCATTGCTGTTGATTTGAAAAAAACCGAAAAAATCGCCGCAGAGCACCTGCATTCGAAATGTGGATGGACGCCGTTTGAAGGGTTCCCAGGAATCTTTCCATCCGTGATGTTCATCAGAGGAGAGAAGGTGGTAGACGATCATCAACTGCTCGTGAAACAAGGATTTGGGAACTGCGTAGGAGTGTAGCGTATGCTTGACTTCCTACCACAATGGTTTCAGATATTCTTTTTTTCCATGGTGCCTTGGCTCGAGGCACGATACGTCATACCCTTTTCCATGATACACTATGGATGGGAGTGGTGGCAGGCATTCCCCCTTGCGATTGCAGGAAATATCTTACCAATCCCCTTTATCCTGCTCTTCTTTCGACATGTTGAACGCTTTCTTCGAAGCTACCCGTTCTGGGTTAAAATCATGGACTGGCTCTTTGCTCGGACACGCAGGAGGGCAGACGAAAGAATCAGGAACTACGAATATCTCGGGTTATTTACCTTTGTCGCGATACCTCTGCCATTCACCGGCGCATGGACCGGCGCGTTGATCGCGTATCTTTTTAATTTGAAATTCTCTAAATCGTTGCTTATCATCTTTCTCGGGCTACTTCTTGCTGCCGTGATTATGATTCTTCTTACCCTTTACATCGGTTGGGCGCTTGCATATCTTGGCATCAATATCAAGGGATAATGTATGGATGAAAAATTCAAACAACTTGCACATCAGATTGTCGAAAAAATTTGCAAAGGAGTTAAAAAAGAAGCGAAAAAAAATTTTTATAAACTTGGGAAGACCGTCGGAATCGGTGCGGATGGGTCCCCAACAGCCTATATCGATACCGTTGCAGAGGACATCGCCCTCAAGGAATTAGAGAAATCACAGATAAAGGTAAATCTGCTTAGCGAGGAGAGAGGATTTATCGATTTTGGTGGCACCTATGTATTTGTGTTAGATCCGATAGATGGCACACGAAACGCATGCCGTGGCATCCCTTTTTACTCTGTCTCCCTGGCTATCGGCACCTCCCGCATCAGTGATATCGACTACGGCATCGTGAAAAACATCCCGACCGGGGATGTCTTTTCTGCAGAGAAACACCGGGGAGCGTACCTCAACAACAACCTCATCCATGTCTGCGAGATGCCTTCTCATGAATTACTGTCATCCATTTCCCTTGGGAAGACCTATACACCAAAAGCTGGCGTTCTATCAAAAAAAGGGAACGTACGATCATTAGGCTCCGCATCCCTTGAGATGTGTCTAGTGGCTGTCAGCGCTCTGGATTACTATTTTATCGGAAAAAGCATTCTTCGAGTGATAGATATCGCCGCGTCCACCCTGATTGTTCGCGAGGCAGGGGGGGTTGTACAAACGATAACTGGCGCTAATCTTGATATGGAATTAAATATAAACGAGAAAACCAGCGTCCTTGCCGCATGTTCTGAACAATTAATCTCCGAACTTCTTACTAGGGCATAAAACATTTATACATCTGGTGTTCTTTTCCCCCTTGATGACCATCGCACAGAGAATTATGGACCTTTCGAAGAAAAAGAAACTGCATTTTGCGCTCCTTGACCCTGATAAACAAACACCGACTGTCGCCGGGGAAATCGCCAAGATTGTTACTGACGCGGGGAGTAGTGCCATCATGGTTGGTGGATCCACCCTGTTGTCACAGAAACAGGTTGATGAAACCGTACAAGCAATCAAAAAAAACTCAGACCTCCCTGTTATCCTATTTCCTTCTGGCGCTAAATTCCTTAGTAAATACGCTGACGCGGTTTTCTTCATGAGCCTTCTGAACTCCAACAATCTCGGGTACGTCATCAGGGAGCACGTCAAAGGAGCACCGTTTGTCAAATATTCTGGTCTTGAGCCTATCTCCATGGGATACGTTATCGTTGAACCAGGGATGACCGCGGGGCGTATCGGACAAGCTGATTTAATCAAACGAGACGACCCTACAACCGCAGTTGGCTATGCCCTTGCGTCACAATACCTTGGTATGAAATTTTTCTACATCGAAGCAGGCTCTGGGGCACCTACACCAGTCCCTGATGAGATGATCCAATCAGTGAAGGCGGACATCTCAATCCCTCTTCTTGTCGGCGGCGGCATCCGAAGCGCAAAGACTGCGAAAGAAAAAGTACGCGCAGGAGCAGACATCATCATCACAGGGACTGCCATTGAAAAGGACAAGCATTTTAAAACCACACTTGCGGATATCATTGCCGCCATAGAAGGACGATAGGATATGAGATATTTTGTAAGCATCGGAGGGGCCTCTGGGGGTATTTATGGAATCAGATTATTACAAGAACTAAACAAACTGGGACATGAAATCCATCTTGTCGTATCCGAAGGAGCAAAAAAAATTCTTCAACATGAGACGACATACACGTACCCCGCCATCAAGACACAAGCGCATGTCGTCTACGACAACGATGACGTCTATGCTGGCCCAGCAAGCGGGTCCTTTCATCTCGATAGCATGATTGTTATCCCCTGCAGCATGAAAACACTCGCTGCCATTGCAAATGGTTTTGGTGATACCCTCACGTCACGGGCAGCAAGCTGTTGCCTAAAGGAAGGAAGACCTTTGGTTCTTGTTCTCCGCGAAACACCACTTGATTTACCAGGGATAAAAAATATGCTTGCCGCAAAACAAGCAGGGGCGGTAATTGTCCCTGCGATGCCTGCGTTTTATCACAAACCAGAGAAAATCGAAGACCTTGTGGATTTCATCGTTGGGAAAGTCTTTGATCAACTCGGCATAGAGCACGCGTTATTCAAACGATGGAAATAGGAGAATGTGGGAGCAATGGAAATCACTGCGTGTCCGAACTGCGGGAGTAAAAACATTGGTATCGGGACTCTTGGTGATGGCATCATTTCTGGCTTGTCCTCATGGAAAGAGGTGTGTCGGGATTGTGGGTATCAGGGGCCGTCTCTTGTCTTTGACTCTGAATCTGCCTATAACGCATTCCTTGATGCATTGTGCAAACAGAAGACACAACACCAGCAGCAAACCGCGGACACAAGAGAAGGCCACTCTGGTCAGGAGTCATACGAGCATACGACCAAACAGGAAGAGGTACAGCAGTCAGTACCAATAAAAGACAGCACCTCCATCTGTCCAGAGAAGAAGCGCTATCTGTTCGAATTTATCGTGGCCATTGTTCTTACCATTGTCTTTTTTGTCATCATGGTTGGAAGTAGCTATCTGAGGATAGACAACCGTCTCTTCTCCCAAAATGATGTTGGAACCCTGCTTTCGCTATTTGGGAGTTTTGTTGGAATAATCATTTTTTTCTTTCTCCTCATCGTACTTCTAGAGACGGCCTACCGCAGTATCATTCGTCAGAAAAAATAAGGGCTATTCTTCACACAGCCGTATAAAATTCTTAAAAATCTCTTCACCAAATTGTGTATGTTCTACCTCAGGATGGAACTGTAGGCCGTAGAACCGTTTTTTGTTATGCCGCATCGCTTGGATTTTACAATTCTCACTTTCAGCAAGTTTACTGAAATCTGGAGGTAAAACCGTCACCTCGTCATTATGTGATTCCCAGACGATTGATTTTTTTAACACTCCTTCGAACAACGGGTCATCCTCAACACATAACGTTAATTCGACCTGCCCAAACTCGGGTAGCTTTGATGGTTTTACCATGCCACCGAAATGACGTGCCATGAACTGATGCCCCGCGCATATACCAAGAATAGGAAATCGTGCCTTATCGAGATATTCCGCGCAATTTCCAAGAGTGCTGTCTAGACCTATTCGGGGCGCCCCACCAGACAACACAAGCCCCTGTATCCCCTCATTTTGTAAATCCATAAACAGAGTCGTGTTTGGGACTATGTTTGTCTCAACCTCGAGGTCGCGAAGCGTCCGCCATTCACGATGTGTCCATTGCCCTCCATTGTCGACAACGTAGATACGGACCATGCGGCTATTCCCACTCAACAGTACCAGGTGGTTTGTTTGTCACATCATAGACAATCCGATTCACCTTCTCTTTGAGAGTATTGGTAATTTTCGTTGAAATATCATCAAGCACTCCATGAGGGATTGTACTGTAACGGCAGGTCATCGCATCGACACTCTGTACCGCGCGAATCGCAATCGTATTGCCATATGCTCGTTTGTCCCCATGTACTCCAACGGTTCGTATTGGAATCAATACTGCAAAATACTGCCAGGGGCGTTCCATGATTCCTTGCTTCGATGCGCGTTCAATCTCCTGTTCAACAATGTCGCATGCTTCTCGAATAAGTTCGGTGCGTTCTGGCGTTGCTTCACCGATAATACGGATGGCAAGTCCCGGGCCAGGGAACGGCTGCCGCTCCGACACCTGCAACCCTAGAGTTCGAGCGACTTTTCGTACCTCATCCTTGTATAAATCACGCAGAGGCTCTACAAGCGTAAGTTCCATGTCAGGTGGTAGCCCACCGACGTTATGATGGGATTTAATGGTGTCACGTAAACCCCCGCCGGATTCAATCCAGTCAGGTGCAATAGTCCCCTGAACAAGATACTTGATTTTTTCCTCTCGTGCAACGTTTTCAAAGATTCTGATGAACTTCTCTCCGATGATTTTTCGTTTCCTCTCAGGGTCTTCGACACCTTTCAAGGCACGATAATACTCTGTGCTTGCGTCAACGAACCGATAGTTTAGTGACAGATCCTCCATCATCTTTTTCACCTGTTCGGGTTCGTTTTTCCGCATATATCCGGTGTTGACGTGGACAGCAATGAGGTGCTTGCCAATAGCCTTGTTGACTAAAGCAGCGCAGACGGTACTGTCCACTCCCCCAGAGAAAGCTATTAGTGCGTTTCCCTTGATTTCTTTTTGAAGATTTGAAATGGTTTTTTCTATGAATTTCTCTGCGCTAAACATCTTTAAACCTCTATTTTGACATGGCCTTCTCCCGCATCTTCTTTCGGTAATTAAATAATTTTTTTTCCAGTTTTGCGTCATGGACTGCAAGAATTTCCACTGCAAGTAATGCTGCATTCTCCCCCCGGTCCAGTCCGACTGCCCCAACGGGAATTCCAGGAGGCATTTGCACAATTGAGAGGATCGCGTCGAGATTGACCTTTCCGCTCACCGGGACCCCGATGACGGGTTTAATGGTATGCGCGGCAATGGTCCCAGGGAGCGCAGCGGAAAGCCCAGCGATTCCAATAAAGATGTCTGCATCGTTTTTCTCGACAATGCTGCGCAGCATCCCTGGTGTTCGATGCGCAGATGCAACCTTAACATCATAGGAAATTCCAAATTCCTCGAAGATTGCTTTTGCTTTTTCTGCGATAGGCATATCAGAAGATGACCCCATGATAATTTGCACTTTCATAGTCTCACAGCAGGAAATATCATTACCATATAAATAGTTTGAACCTTGTTGTTTTGTTATCGTAAACTAATTATAGACCATCCTAATGTTGAGTTCTCAAACTAGGATAAACCATGAAATTAGTCATTTGTGAGAAAAACATCGCAGCAAAAAGAATCGCGTTCATTCTCTCTGGCGGTAAGGTGAAGAGTCAATATCTAGGAAAAATACCTGTGTATTCATTTACAAAGAACAACGAGCCATGGGAGATTATCGGTTTAAAAGGTCATATCATCAACCTTGATTACCCAAGTGGTTTTAATCAATGGGCAAAGATCCCTCCACATCAACTCATCGAAGTGGAACCCTGTAAGAAAGTAAGTGAAAAAGGCATCGCATCAGCATTAAAAACCCTTGTTAAAGAGACGCCTTTCCTCATCGTTGCCACTGATTTTGACAGAGAAGGTGAGCTGATCGGTGTTGAAGTTGTCGATCTTCTAAAAAGCTATAATCCTGCCATCAATCAAATAAAACGAGCGAGATACAGTGCTATTACCCCCTTTGAGATAAACACTGCTTTTGAGAATCTCACAGAGGTGGATTACAATCTCTCCAGTGCTGGTGAAGCACGTCAGGTCATCGACCTGGTCTGGGGAGCGGTCTTAACAAGGTTTATCTCTTTGACCTCTCGTCGTCTTGGGCGGGATTTTCTCTCGATAGGCCGTGTTCAGTCACCAACGCTTGCCCTTCTTGTGGAACGGGAAAAAGAGATTAAAAACTTTATCCCGAAACCATATTGGAATCTGCTTGCACATCTTATGAAAGACAAACCTTTTGATGCGACCCATGAGCATGGTGTGTTTCATGAGGAACACCCTGCTCAGGAGATATATGAAAAAATAAAAGATTGCAGGGAGGCACATGTCAAAGAAATAAAAAAAAGCATGAACCATGAACTCCCTCCCACGCCGTTTAACACGACCACCTTCATCCAGGCAGCCTCGTATCTTGGTTTTTCTGCGGCAAAAGCAATGAGCATCGCAGAGGAGTTATATATGATGGGGTTAACGTCGTACCCACGAACCGATAACACCGTCTATCCCCCATCGCTCAACATCAAAAGCATTTTACAGAAATTATCAGAAGCACATTTTTCAAAAGAGGTCAGAGAAGTCCAAACCAATGGACGAAGTTACCCCACCAGAGGAAAGCAGCAGACCACTGACCATCCACCGATTCACCCTGTCGACGCACCATCGAAAAAACTTGGTACAGATCAGGAGAAAATCTATGAATTGATCTGCCGGAGGTTCTTTGCGACTCTTGCTAAAGATGCGATTTCAGAGACAACGGAAGTTTGGCTTGATATATCCGGTGAGACGTTTACTGTCAGCGGGTACCGACTTATTGAGGCAAACTGGAAACATCTGTATCCGTACTTCAAGGAGAAACGAAAACAGATGCCGGAACTCATTTCGGGAGAAAATATCGAGGTCGTGAAAATCACATTAAAAAAAGATATGACAAAACCACCTCAGCGGTACACGCAAGGGGCTTTGATCATAAAAATGGAGCAGCTCTCCCTTGGGACGAAATCCACTCGCCATGAAATCATTAGCAAATTGTATAGTCGTAAATATGTTATGGGGGGGACGCCGATTCCGACCTCCACCGCTATTGCTGTTGTTGATGCGTTGATAAACTGTGATGTCGTCAAACCGAAGATGACTGCCAAGCTTGAAGCTGACATGAACGACATCGCCGAAGGAAAAAAAACGCTACAAGAAACGGTCAAGGAATCACGGCATATGCTTACAAAGGTCATGGAAGAGCTGGAACCTGAGAAGGAGAAGATAAAGGAAAATATCAACAACGCGGTCAAAGCACAGAACACCATCGGGCCTTGTCCGAAATGCGGAAAATCACTGATGGTCCGTGTCTCAAAGAAGGGAAAACGTTTCGTCGGCTGCACCGGGTATCCGGATTGTAAGAACACCTATTCTCTTCCTCAGCAAGGTGGCCTTACGATGACGACGAAGGCGTGCGATGCCTGCAATGCACCAATCGTCCAAGTGAAACTGAAAGAGAGGCGGTCCTGGGACTTATGCATAAACCCAGAGTGCCCCAAGAAAAAGAAAAAGATAGAAAAGACAGTTTAGGCGTATTTCCTTTTCTTTGGTTTTATCGTAGGTTTTCGTTTTTTCACTGGTTTTTTCTTGGCCTTTTTTGTTTTGACTTGTTTTGATTTTGCTTTTTTTACTGGTGATTTTTTCGCTTTCTTTTGTTTTGCCACCGCTGTTTTCGTCGGTCGTCCTGGTTTCTTCTTAGGCTTTTTTTGCTTTTTTGTTGGTATTGTTTTTGGTTTTTCCTTCTTCTTTGGTGTACGCACTGTTGATTTTTTTGGTTGTATGGTTTTTTTTGCTTTTCTAGGTGGCAGTGGTGTTTCCTCTGATACGACAGATTTTTCTACTATCGGAATAGGCATTGTTCGTGGTGTAGGTTCTTTTTGTTCGACAAATGGTTCTGATGGTTGTTCATCCATCGGTGTTTTTTCTTCAACGATGCCAAGGGGCATAGACTCAATGGATTCACCCTGATCCTTTTCCTTGTCCGGCTCAGCGAGGACTTGGGTGACGGAGACGACCTTGTCGCCCTCATTTAACCGCATGATCCGAACACCCATGGTGTTCCTCCCTTGTTCGCGGATATCCCGCACCGGGATACGAACGGTCATCCCCTGCTCCGTGGTGATGATAAGCTCGTTGTCATCGGTGACTTGGCTGACGAACACGACGTTTCCATTTCGCTCGTTGGTCACAATTGTTCGAACACCCTTGCTCCCCCGATGTGTCATCCGATACTCATCGATCGGTGACCGTTTGCCAAACCCGTTTTCTGTCATGGTGAACAGTGAACCAGTGATGTCAACAACCGTCATTGCGACCACGGAGTCCTTCTTGTCTTTCAACCGTATCCCAATCACCCCATGGGTCGCTCGCCCCATAGGCCGTAATTCTCGTTCGTTGAACCGGCAGGCCTGGCCACGAGCAGTGGCGATCATCACCGTCTTAGCCCCGTCGGAGAGTTGTACACCCATGAGCTCATCACCTTGTTCAAGTTTAATCGCGATGATCCCATTGACTCGGATGTTCCCATAAGCGGAAAGCACCGTCTTTTTAATCGTCCCTTTTTTCGTCGCAAAAATAAGATACTGCTTGTCGTCGAACTCATGGATTGGCACTGCGGTCTCGATCGTTTCCCCCTCTTCAAGTCTGGGCAGCAGGTTAATGATGGCTTTTCCTTTCGCATACCGGTCCCCTTCTGGGATTTTGTATCCTTTCAGCCAGTAGGCACGCCCATGGTTGGTGAAAAACATCAGATAGTCATGGGTAGAGGTGATAAAGGTGTCCACCACGAAATCCTCCTCTTTTGGTCTAACGCCGATTAACCCCTTACCGCCACGATGCTGCGTCCGGTACGTCTCCGTTGGGATCCGTTTGATGTAGCCATCCTTGGTGATCGTCACAACGACCTCCTGCTCCGGGATCAGATCCTCAATGTCAATGCCGACTTCGCCTTCTACTATCTGCGTACGGCGCTCGTCACCAAACCGGTTTTTAATATCAAACAGCTCTCGTTTGATTTCAGCTAATATCTTCTGTTTATCAGCAAGCAACGCCTCCAGTCGTTCGATAAGCTCCTTGGTCTCTTTATATTCCTTCTCAACCGCCTCGATCTCCATGCCGGTGAGTTTCTGCAGACGCATATCAAGAATCGATTTGGCCTGTATCTCGGAAAGCGAAAAACGTTTCATCAGCCGGGTTTTCGCTTCCTCGACTTCCTTGCTCTGCCGGATTATCTTGATAACCTCATCGATGTTTCGTAGCGCGATCATCAGCCCTTCAAGGATATGTATTTTTTCCTTGGCTTTCGTCAGGTCATAGTTGGTGCGTCGGGTGATGACCTCTAAACGGTATTCGATATACTGTTGAAGGATTTCCTTTAGCATAAGTACCTTTGGCTCACCTTTGACAATTGCAAGGTTTAGCACACCAAAGGAGGACTGTAGCTCCGTATGTTCAAATAACTGGTTGAGCACCACATCATCAATAGCATCGCGTTTCAGTTCTATGACGATCCGCATCCCCTTCCGGTCGCTCTCATCACGAAGATCTGCGATGCCTTCGATTTTCTTTTCTTTCACAAGCTCGGCGATTGTCTGCAACAACACCGACTTGTTCACCTGATAGGGAAGTTCATGGACAATGATCCGGTTCCTTTGTTCTCCCTCCTCGATGGATGTTTTTGCACGGACCATCAACGACCCCCGCCCGGTCGTATACGCAGAAAGGATTCCCCCTCTGCCGTAGATGATGCCCCCCGTAGGGAAATCCGGGCCTTTGATGATGTCCATCAGCTCGGTTGTTGATATCTCCGGGTAATCGATCATCCGGATGATGCCGTCAACAACCTCGGAGAGATTATGCGGTGGCATGTTCGTCGCCATCCCGACCGCGATACCGGATGATCCGTTCACCAGCAGATTTGGTAATATCGCTGGAAGGACCTCCGGTTCCTTTAACGTGCCGTCGAAATTATCCCGCCATTCCACGGTGTCTTTCTCGATGTCTTGCAGCATGAGTTTTGTTATCTTTGCCATCTTTGTTTCTGTATATCTCATAGCAGCAGCTGAATCGCCATCGACACTACCGAAATTACCTTGACCCGCGACCAGAGGGTATCGCAGCGAGAAGTCCTGTGCCATCCGTACGAGCGAATCGTACACGGCTTGATCGCCGTGCGGATGGTACTTCCCCAGCACTTCTCCGACGACCCGAGCGGATTTCTTATAGGGTTTCTCATACCCCATTCCCATCTCGTTCATCGCATGAAGGATCCTTCGATGAACCGGTTTTAACCCATCACGAATATCAGGTAACGCCCGGCTCATAATAACACTCATCGAATAATCTATGAACGCCCGTTTCATCTCTTCGTTGATATCACGCGGTTGATCGTTCTTCTTAGAAAATTCCACCATTTTTCATCACCTTAAATATCGAGATTCTCCACATCTTTTGCATGTGTTTCAATGAAATTCTTCCTTGGTTCGACTGCCTCGCCCATCAGAATTGTGAACAGTTCATCTGCCTCCACCGCATTATCAATGGTAACCTGCATCATCAGACGGCTCTCAGGGTCCATGGTTGTTTCCCAGAGCTGATGCGGGTTCATCTCCCCCAGACCTTTGTACCGTTGTATGCTTAACCCTGTTTCTCCCAGCTGTTTTGTCTTCTGCGCACGTTCTTGCTCCGTATACGCGTACTCTATGGCCTTTCCTTTGGTTATTTTATAAAGGGGTGGTTGTGCGATGTACAAATACCCTTGTTCGATTAACGGTCGCATATACCGGAAGAAAAACGTAAGCAGCAAGGTTCGGATATGCTCCCCGTCGACATCCGCATCAGTCATTAAGATGATTCGATGATACCGGGCGTTTTCGATGTTGAACTCCTCCGCAATACCGGTCCCTATAGCGGTGATTAGATGAAGGATTTCCTCGCTTTTCAGTATCTTGTCCATCCGGGCTTTCTCCACATTGAGAATCTTACCGCGCAGGGGTAAAATCGCCTGAAATTCTTTATCCCTGGCTTGCTTTGCTGAGCCACCGGCGCTGTCCCCCTCTACAAGATACAGTTCTGAGTGGCTTGGATCGCGGCTTGAGCAATCCGCAAGTTTCCCTGGCAGTGCGGATGATTCCAGGAGGCCTTTACGTCGTGTCAGTTCCCGTGCTTTTCTGGCTGCCTCACGTGCTTTACTGGACAGTACTGCTTTGTCGACGATCACATGGGCGACTGGTGGGTTTTCCTCAAAGAACTCAGAGAGCTTTTCATAGGCGATGCTTTCGACAATTCCTTTTACTTCTGAGTTTCCTAGCTTTGATTTTGTTTGGCCTTCGAACTGTGGTTTTCGTATCTTCACAGAGATGATCGCGGTGATTCCTTCACGGGAATCCTCACCACTTAAACTAAAGCTTTCATCGAACAATTTATTTTTTCGTCCATAATCATTCAGGACACGGGTTAACGCTCCTTTAAACCCAACGAGGTGTGTGCCTCCCTCAAGTGTGTTGATGTTGTTGGCAAAGGTGAAGATGCCTTCAGTGTATCCATCGGTGTATTGAAGCGCAATTTCCACTTGGACAGAGTCTTTCTCTCCCTGGATGTAGATTGGTTTTGGGTGGAGCGACGTCTTATTTTTATTGATATGAAGGACGAACTCGCTGACGCCGCCATCATAGCGAAATACCTCATGTTTTCCGGTTCGTTCATCCGTCACCTCAATCTGCAGACCTGCGTTGAGAAACGCCATTTCGCGCAAGCGGGTGATAATCGTCTCATAATCAAACTCGGTGGTCTCAAAGATTTCTTTATCCGGCAAGAATGTCACGGTCGTACCCGTGTCTTTTGCCGTTCCAATCACCTTTAATATTGTCGCAGTTTTTCCCTGTTCGTATCTCTGGTGGTGTTCTTTTCCATTTCTTCTGACTTTTACTTCGAGCCATTTGGAGAGAGCATTGACGCAGGAGACCCCGACACCATGCAGCCCTCCTGAGACTTTGTATGCTTGTCCGTCGAATTTACCACCGGAATACAGTGTCGTGAGCACTAATTCGACACCTGGTTTTTTATATTTCTCATGAATGTCAATGGGGATTCCTCGGCCGTTATCCGCGACTGATGCTGATCCATTTTTATGGAGGGTTACTTTTACATTAGTGCAATATCCCGCGAGTGCTTCGTCGACTGAATTATCAACGACCTCGTAGATGAGATGATGTAATCCGCGTATGTCTGTACTTCCTATATACATTCCTGGGTTTTTTCGAACGGATTCGAGTCCTTCAAGAACCTGGATTTTGTCGGAATCATAGGAGCTTTCAAGCAGGGTTTTGTTGTCTTTCATAGGCATCACATCGTTACAAAGTCTACACTAGTTCCGGTTGTCTTATGTTAGCGTTCTGTATCCCATTCTCCTAGGGTAGCTTTACAGGAGACTCATATGGAGTGAAGCCTAATAAATCTTACTATCGGACGGACCTTAATAATTTAAAACAAATGATTATCTCTGATAATATTTTATAGTTATTGTGTTTAGTATATATCTTAATTTTAAAAAATGAGAAACCAAGTATTTAAACTACATACAGGAAAACCATTTTTTTCTCTTAATTTTTAATAAAAATTAAATAACAATGTCACTATTTCATGCATAGCGGAGGCGAGACACATACATAGAAGAAGACAGGCGTCCATCCTATTTATATTCATATTGATTGCAATAAACCACCTTGTCAGTATTTCAACAGCAGCAGACCAAGATACCGCTGAACAATATGCCCCGATTCTTTATTTTGTAGACGGTGAGACATGCTTTCCTGTCGATGTCACCTATGCGATAGAAAACTCTCACGTCTATGAGGTTGGGAACCCAACAGTACTTACCACTTCACCAACAGCCGAGATGCTTAAAGACTATACCGTAGATTCCTATTATCTTGATAATCAACAAGGAACGGTTGCAATCGGTGATAATGCCATTGAAAACGACTATCAAAACAAACTGCCTGCCTTAGGGTACACCGTCTATGCCCGTGTAGATCCATCAAATACAAGTATTCAATACTGGTTTTTCTATGCGTTTAACAATGGCGATCTCAATCGTCATGAGGGGGACTGGGAGTTGGTACAGGTTGTCCTTTCACACGGACAACCAGTAGAGGTCATGTTCAGCCAGCACCATGCCGGCCAAAAAGCAACATGGAGCCAAGTTGAGAAAGAGGGAAGTCATGTAAAGGTCTATGTCGCACGAGGGAGTCACGCCAACTACATCAAACCATATTCCGGTAAAATCGGCTTAGCAAGTGATACGGTCGCTGATAATGGCCTCGTAGTACGACCAACCGAATACACGATAGAGATATTAGATACCCAACCCTGGCTTGACTTTGCAGGACATTGGGGATGGGTTGGCATCGACGAATCCACAGCGGCTCAAGCAGAGGTTCTTGGAGAAGCAGGACCGCTAGGCCCGAAATTCAGACAAGAAGGCACCATGTGGCAGCCGTACGTCTGGGCTTCGAGGCTTCAACCAGCAAACGATATCCTTTTTATCCTTGAATGGCTTGTCTATAACTTCGTGCTGTTATTTGCCCTTGTGACCGTCCTCTCACTGCTTCTTTTGATCTTTTTTGTCTCTCGTCAGAGGAAGAAGCAGGGGCTTGGGCCACGGATTTTTTCGCTGTTCTACATCGACGGTTCCAATCAAAAAAGCTTTGGTAACATCCTCTGTATTGTTGCAATCGCCATGGTCCTTCTTGCGCTATTCTATCCATGGTACACCGTGACCGCAACTCTGACGATACCACCCGTGCAGCAGGCAGAGACGTTTCCTGTGCTCTCTGTCGATGCGATTCATGGTATCCAGATACGACTGCCGAACCGAAGTGGGCCGGTCCCTCTTGGAACATTTACCGTGCCCTTCTACCTAATTGTCATCATCGGTGCTGTGTTCCTTGTCCTTTCAACCATAGGAATCTCACAGAGTACAAAACTTGGTAAAAAATACGTCCTTCGCGGCATACGGCTCTTCATCCCTTTTCTTCTCATCTTGATTTTTATCATGACGATCGCATCCATCATCACCCTTGCCTCCCCACCGGACATTGGGCAAAATACAGAGATGAATACTGCGATACAGGCAATCTCAGCATCACCCTTCAGCGGACAGTACACGATTCAAACCACCGAGGTTGAAGGAGGAACTATTCAGTTGTACTGGGGGTTTGGCACAGGCATCTACCTCCTTCTCTTTGCTGGAATCGTCCTTATCATGGCAGGCATTCTGGAGATAACAGCTCATGAGCAGTTCTATGAGGAACACCCCTTCATTTCAAAAACAGCTTCTAACAAGAACGAATAAAAAGTAATAAAGATGAACAAATACCTATCGATACAAAAAAGGGATATTCATGCTGATTAACGCAGATTTACACATCCATTCGAGATATTCTGGTGCAACGAGCGATAGGATGACGATATCCGCTCTGTCTATTGAGGCACCAAGAAAAGGAATCAACGTCCTTGCAACCGGAGACTGTCTGCATACATCATGGCAAAACGAAATCAAGACATGCGCGGTCATTGATGATGGTACATTTGAGATGAATAGCACACGATTTATTCTTAGCACAGAGGTTGAGGATAACCATCGGGTGCACCATCTTCTGTATTTCCCTAGTTTTTCTGCGGTCGATGCCTTTAAGGAATCCATCAAATCGAAATCGAGAAACATTGATACCGACGGACGACCGAACGTAAATATGGACGGTGTGGAACTTGCAAGCCTTGCAAAGGATGTTGAGGCACTGATTGGCCCTGCGCATGGGTTCACCCCGTGGACTGCGTTGTATGCCTACCATCCGTCTCTTGAGAGCTGCTATGGGGATCTGACAGGGTATATCTCGTTCATCGAGCTTGGGTTAAGTGCCGATTCCGATTACGCTGATACGATCCAGGAACTTCATCGGCTCACCTTTCTGACCAATTCCGATAGTCATAGTCCCCATCCTGTCCGACTCGCCAGAGAGTTCACTCGATTTCAAGTACAGGAACCTACGTTTGACGAAATAAAAAAAGCAATCCTCCGAACAGGCGGAAATAAATCTGTATTAAATGTCGGTCTACCACCCCAGGAAGGCAAATATAACGAATCTGCTTGCATCGCTTGTTTTACCCACTACAGCCTTGATGAGGCGGTAAAACGACGATGGAAATGCAGCTGCGGCAAACGCATCAAAAAAGGCGTGCGAGACCGCATTGGAGAAATCGCTACCTTCAAAGAACCCAGACATCCTACACATCGCCCACCGTATGTGCATCTTATCCCTCTTTCTGAGATTATCGCAAAAGCCCTTGGACAACACACTCCTTTTACCCAGGGCGTCACGAAACGATGGGATGAGCTTATCAATGCATTCCGCTCTGAGATCACTGTTCTGCTTGATGCTGATCTCACCAGGATTTCACAGGTGACGATCCCCGCTATTACCGCTGCCATTGAGGCGTTTCGGAACCATAAGGTGGTCATCATCCCCGGTGGTGGCGGGAAGTACGGGACCATTGAGCTTCCTGCAGATGATACCGTCATTCCCCTGTCTCTCGGACCGAAGGATTCACAGACCAGTCTTCTTGACTATTGATGGATGGTGAGGGGTTGCAGTATAGAAAGGCCGAAAAGATAATTCAACAACTACTTCAGGCACACCCGTCGCCAACAGTTCTGCAGGATGTCGTTGATGTTCTCTACGAAGGATTCGAGGACTACAGCTGGGTCGGTGTCTATTTTTTAAAAGGAGATACGCTTGTTCTTGGTCCCTGGAGGGGAACGCATGCAACCGAACATACCACAATTCCGCTTGGGACAGGTATCTGTGGTGCAGCAGCCAACAGCGGGAAAACAGAGATTGTCGATGATGTCTCAAAAGACAGCAGATACCTCTCCTGCTTTTTTTCAACACGGTCAGAAATCGTAGTACCAATCAAAAAAAGAACGATCATTCTTGGTGAAATTGATATTGATTCTGATAAACCAGCTGCATTTGATAAAAACGATGCAATGTTTTTAGAAAAAATAGCAGATATGCTTGCTCAGCATATCTGAGACCATTTTTTTTTTTTCAGTACTCAAGATCTTCATCAACGCCTTTAGGGCTCAGAAAAGGTTCGTTCATCACAAGACAATGCATCACGAGGCACTCATATAATGATTTTCATGCTGGAGAAGACGTGACCTTTAACAATCCATTCACATAGCGTTTCATCCAAAGAAATGTAATCACCCCTCCAATGATATTCGCTATCACAAGACCCCACCAGGCACCGACAAGCCCCCATTCGAGTGTCACAGCTAAAATCCATGCTAAAGGAACGATTAAAACGATGGTTCGTAGAAGTGTTGCTAATAGTGAATAGATTCCTTTTCCAACGCCCTGGAACGCAGCGGAGGATAGCATGCCAAGTGCGGTTGTTGGATAATAGAGACAGATGATACGTAGGAATGTGATTATGTCATCTCCGATCCTGGCCGGAGTATCTGCAGATTGCGTAAACGCAGCAGCAATGACTGGGGCAAAAATAAAGGTTGCCACCGCAATTGATGTTTCGATAATCAGACCGATTTTCACTGCGTATACATGGGCGATGTCAACTTTTTCAAAGGTCCGGGCACCATACGCGGCTCCGGTGACAGAAACCACCGCGGTCGCCATGCCAAGCAGAGGCATCGATGCCATGGTGGCGACCCGCCATCCTGCTGAAAACACAGCGACGCCGTCGATGCCACCAACCTGTTCGACGATGATATTCATCATAAACATCATAATCGACATAGAGAGTTGCATCACCGATGCGGGCAGACCAACGAGTAGGATGTCTTTCATGATTGATCGGTTGAACTGAAAGTCGCGAAAACTGAATGCCACATAGGTATCTTGTTTTAAAAATAGCCAGTAAAAGAGAAGCAATGCGGAGACACTCATGGAAACGACAGAAGCCCATGCGGCGCCAGGGACGCCTAGGCCAAGAATGTAGATGAAAATAGGATCTAGTATGACGTTTAGAACACCCCCTATAACCATGGCAAACATCGCGCGTTTTGCGTCTCCCTCTGCACGTAGAATCGCATTAGCGATAAAAGAGAAGAAAAAAATAAAAGTCGAGGAAAACATAATCCGAGCGTATGTTGCAGCGGTCGCTGTGGTTCGTCCTGCTCCGATGGCACGGAAGATATCTTCAGAAAACACAAACAGGGGGATGGTATAGAGAAGAGCCAGTAGAATCATAATGATAATGGTATGCCCCGCAGCGTTATCAGCACCTTTTTTATCTTTTGCACCAATCCTTCTTGATATAACAGAGCCACCACCGATGCCAAGTCCAGTCGCAAGGGCAGTCCCCATGAATAATAATGGGAAGACAAAACCGACTGAGGCTAATGCATCTGACCCAAGTCCTGAAACCCAAATCGCATCGACAAGATTGTATAATGTTTGCACCGTCATTGCGATGATCATCGGCCAGGACAGTTTGATGATTGCTTTCTTAGGGTCACCTAATAATGCTTTCACCCCTTCCGTCTGGGCCTTCCGAAGCTCTTCGGTTTCGCTGGATTTCTCTTGAGTTTCGTTGTTCACGGGCCGGTGCAACGAACGCGTCCTATTTGAATATATTGCTGCATTCATAAAGCGAGAACTTATAAGGAGACAAATGATATAAAATTGATATACCACGTCATACTTGGTGATAATTGGAGGTTCGTTAAATGGGTTTGTTAAATAGGAAATTCCCCGCGTTTTCCCTTGAATTTGTTGGCGAGGAGATCCGCAGCATGATCAATCCTGAACTCGCATCAGATATGGATGTCCTCTGCGACGTCATTGTCTATATGGAGTATACGCTTCATTCAATGCAGAGGATAGTTGAGATAAACCATGCGCAGGATAAACTGGCGAAATGCCGTGAAGAGTTACAGAACACCGAATGGTGGAAAGAGAAACAAAGCTTGGTAAATAGTGCAAAGACAGTCGAAGACGTCTGGCCGTTTATGAAAAAGGTGTCCAAATAAGGCGGAGTTCCTTGGAGGTCATTTCTATGACAGTTTTTTCTTTTTGGTTTTATTTTAAAAATAATCGGAGTGGGCTCGTTGAGATTCGAACTCAAGACCTCCTCCGTGTCAGGGAGACGTCATAACCAACTAGACCACGAGCCCGATACCAAAACCATAGATGTTATGGTGTGCAACCAGAATTTCTATTGCTTTTTAAATGTTTCAGTGCATCAAAGCTCGATATGTGTTTGGATTTCCTATCGGTAGGTGACAGGAAAGTCTCCGGGGAATCCATCAGAGATTGTTGGATTCTGTTGGCCAAGGAGAGTTAGCCAGAAGTCAGCCAACCGAAATGATTCCTCAGCAGAGACGATGCCATCGTTATTTCCACTTGCTCCCCAGGTGTTGGTATCTGCTACTCCTCCAAAGCCAGCGATGAGCAAGTCTGAGAAATCCGACCCATAGGAGAGCTCATTTTCGCTGCAGGACATCAGTACGACCCTATTTGCTGCTGAAAGGCTTTCAACAAATCCGGTAGCAAATGATTCCGCTGTCGCTGTATATCCCTTTTGACCACCTATGGTAAGTGGAACCGGCAGATCGTTAAACCCACCACTGTAGCAACTATCAACAATCAGACAGAGACCTTGGCAGCGGATGATACTGAGGAAGAAGTTTAGGAGATCATCCCAGATGATGCCATATGATTTGCTAAACCCATTGTACATTACAAGAAGTTCATCTGTCCCATCTGGTTCGTCTTTAGGTGGGAGATCCCATAGTAGGTCATTCTTTTTCAACTGTCCACCATGTGTGGTGAGATACACAAGGACATAATCCTCGTTTCTGGAGTTTTTTCGTAGCCAGAGCAATTCTTTAATCAGGTTCTGTAGCAGTGCCTGGCTTCCTTTTACCACATGGATGTTACTGGTTTGCCAAGTAGTTTGGTGACTGAAGGAGCATGTCATAGAAGTCATCGCAGGCTTCCAGCATCGATGGGCGGTCTTGATCCGGAGCACCTTCATAGACACCCACTGCAAACAATAACGCCCAATACCTCGATTGCGATGACTGCCCTGTTTCTCCACTTTGTATTGTCTGCTTTTTAAGATCTAAAGCTCCTAGTCCAGCAGTACAAGCGGGAGATACAAAGAGTACAACACAAATAAACGCTATAACGCTTATGCTCCATTTCATTTTTCCATTCATAATATCCCTCTTACATCAAAGTAATATAGTAATTATAATATTGCATTCATATAAATTCTTTTCGTTGCATCCCTTAAAGTAAAAAAAACAAACGATTTAATATCATGCATCTATTTCAGGTTATATAAAAAACAATGAGGGACTGTTATGGAGGCAATCATCCTTGCTGGAGGCTTTGGAACCAGACTACGACCATTTACCTTTACAAAAGCAAAATCCCTGCTCCCTATCGTAAACGAGCCAATGATTTCCCATTTAATAAAAACACTTCCAAAAAAAGTCGATACCGTCATTCTTGCGGTGAACTATCGAAGGGAACAAATCGAGGATTATTTTTGTGCCCATGATTTCGGAAAAACCATTCTTGTCAACGAGGAGCCAGAGCCACTTGGGACCGGTGGGGCTGTCAAGTTCGCCGATCGGTTCATCCACGGGAATTTTTTTGTGCTTAATGCTGACATCATCTGCTCCTTAAATCTCACAGAGATGCTTCGATTCCATGAACGGAAAAAATCAGTCGCAACCATTTCACTGTGGCCTGTCGAGAATGTCTCCGAATTCGGCGTCGTTGACATTAAAAAAGACGGCACAATCACAAAGTTTGTTGAAAAACCAAAAGCAGAGGATGCCCCCTCTGATCTTATCAACGCCGGAGCATATCTCCTTGAACCACAAGTGCTTAATTACATAGAATCCGGTAGGCTTGTATCCATGGAAAAACAAATCTTCCCGCAGATCATCCAGAACACCGGACGGTTTTTTGGTTTTAAATTCCAAGGATACTGGTGTGACGTGGGCAGAATCAGCAGCTACTTAAACGTCCAATCGCTGCTTTTAGAGAAACAAAAGAAAGCATTCATCACAGGGGAACAATGCACAATCCAGGGAACATTGCACCGCTCCTGCGCCGGGAACAAGGTACATGTAGGCAAAGGTACGACCATAGAATCAAGTGTTCTCTTTGACTATGCCGTCGTAGGGGAAAACGTGACACTCAATCACTGTGTGATCGGTGAACATGGTGAGATTGGCGATGGATCGATTTTGCGAAACGTTGCGGTTGGTGACAATGAACGAATTGAGAAACACACAACACTTGACAACACTGTCGTGTGGAACCAACCAATCCCAGAAGGATACCCAAGCAAACAAATTGGAAACGTGATCGGTGAATAACCCAACCAAGCTCTCACACAGATTTTTATAATTGGCAGTTCATGTGCCTTCTCATGAATCAGCCTATCTCAAAACAAATATTCCGGGCATATGATATCAGAGGATTGTATAACAAGGACATCTCCCCTGAGGTGTTTTACAACATCGGTCTTGCTACAGGCACCTACGTACGACACACCATGAAAGGAACGCACATTACAGTTGGAAACGATATCCGTCAGTCAAGCCTGCCCCTTGTACACGCGTTCATTGCAGGTGTCACCGCGACTGGAGTGCATATCAAATACACGGGGACGACGTCATTTGGACAGACGCTTTTCACCGGAGGAACAATGAAGGCTGACCTGATTGCGTATGTCACGGCCAGTCACTTGCCTCCTGAGTGGAATGGGATGAAATTCTACTATGGCGACGGTGTCGGGTTCCCTGAGGAGCGGCTCATGGCGATCAGAGACCTTGTGCTACAGAATTCATACGAGTTGGCCTCCTGGGATGCCATCGGCCAGGTAGAGGTTGTCGATGCAAAAGCCTTGTATAAAGCCTTCTTTCTCTCCCGCTTCAAAAGCAAAGGAAAACTTACGGTAGCCCTTGACTGCGGTGGTGCGAGCATGACACTTTCCGCACCAGAGATATTCACCGCGTTAGGATTCCAGGTACTACCCGTCTTTTGCGAGCTAGACCCAACGTTCTCAAAACGACCATCAGACCCCAAACCAACGAATCTCACGATGCTTGTACAAACCCTGCAGAAACAGAACGCTGACTTTGGTGTCGCGTTCGACGGCGATGGGGACAGGGCAGTCATTGTTGATAACACAGGTCAGATACTCTCCGCGGATCAAACCGGCATCATCATCGGTACGTATGGATTGAAAAAGAAGAAAGGGACCATCATTGTCAACGTTGAATGCTCCAAATCCGTCAAAGAGCGGCTCGAACCCCTTGGTTTTTCCATCAAACAAATACCGGTTGGTCATACCTTTCTGACGTTGGAGGCAAAACAAGAACAGGCACCGCTTGGCATCGAATCCTCTGGACATATTATCCTCCCTGACTATTTCCTTTTTGACGATGCCCTTGTTGTTCCTTTGAAGATAGCAGAAATCCTTAAGCAGGAAAAAAAATCCTTACATGAATTGGTAAAAGAAATCCCAAGGTATCCCATGAAAAAAGAGGAAATTGACTGTGCTGATGAACTAAAGTTTATGGTCATCAAACACCTCAAACAGACACTGTCAAAAGAATACAAGCAGGTAAACACCATGGATGGCATCCGGGTTGATTTTGAGGACGGATGGGTGCTGATCCGTGCATCAAACACTAGTCCTATCATCCGATTAACTGTTGAGGCTGATACCATGGAAATCCTCTCTGAGCTGACAACCCGGTTCATGACAAAAACACAGCAAATAATACAAGACATGCATAAAACAACGTAAAGGTTGAAGAGACCATGACGCGACTGTTTGGTACCAACGGCATCAGAGGTATCGTCAATCAGGACATGACTAGTGAGCTTGCCTTAGGCATTGGAAACGCCTGGGGGACTTATCTCAGACACACGCTTCCTCGGCCAGTCTGTGCCGTTGGAACAGACGCGCGACTCTCGAACCATATGTTGAAATCCGCCATCACCGCAGGTCTTCTCGCAACAGGATGTGATGTGGTCGACATCGGACTTGTCCCAACCCCGACCTTACAGTATACGGTCAAACAGAAAAGGTTTGACGCCGGGGTCATTATCACTGCATCGCATAATCCGCCTCAATTTAATGGCATCAAAGGGACAGCAAGCGACGGGGCTGAACTTACGAAGGATGTTGAGGAGACCATCGAAACCATCTATTTTTCTAAGGAGTACGACCTCTCAGATTGGAGAACCGTTGGTACCCCCTCCACTTGGGATGGTGCGATAGACCTTTATATCAATGGGATTCTCTCAAGAGTCGATACCACCGCGATAAAAAAACAGCGATTCCATGTGGTTCTTGACTGTGGAAACGGCGCAGGATGCCGTACGGCTCCTCTCCTTTTACAAAAACTTGGATGCAGGGTGACGAAGCTACACTGTGACCTGGACGGTACCTTTCCCGGACGACACTCAGAACCAATCCCTGAGAACCTCACAAAACTTATGCACTATGTTCCTGAGAGTGACGGATCGTTTGGGGTCGGACTGGATGGTGATGCGGATCGTGCGATTTTCATTGATGAGAACGGGTCGTACATCTGGGGCGACAAATCGCTGTCGCTTGTCGGCAAATACATTACATATGAGAAGAAAGGAGGAATAACCGTCACTCCTGTGACGACGTCCACCTGTTTTGAGGATGTCATCCGCCAGAACAACGGGAAGGTGATGTACACGAAAGTCGGGTCCCCCATCGTCGCCTCGGTGATGAAAGAAACACATGCGGTATTCGGTGGTGAAGAGAACGGAGGACTTATCTTCCCTGAGTTTCAGTACTGTCGCGACTCGGGGATGTCTCTTGCAAAAATCCTTGAGATTCTCGCAAAAGAGAAGAGGCCACTTTCTGAGCTTATTGCAGACATACCATCCTATGAGATGTTCAAAACAAAGGTCGCATGTCCAAACGAGAAGAAAGAACACGTCATGCGTCAAATCGTCGAACACATGAAAGACAAAAGCGATGTACGAGATATCGACAGAACCGATGGCGTGAAGGTTTATCTGTACAATGGGTGGGTGTTGTTGCGTCCCTCAGGCACAGAACCGATCTTTCGGGTGTACGTAGAAACAAAAGAAAAATCTCAAGCTGAACAGGTTGCCATGGTGTACAAAAACCTCGTCGAATCCCTTATTGAATGACGATAGGAAAAACTGTTTTATTCATTGTGAAGCATGCCTCCCGTTATCTAGGTAAAACTTATAAATAAGAAGGCTATACGCTATCAAACCTTCGAACAAAAGAAAGGAATAGGAAAAGATAAATACTGAAATGAAATGTAGAATCATGGAGGTCAAAGTATGGCTGAAAAACCACATCTGAATTTAGTAATTATTGGTCACGTCGATCATGGCAAGTCCACACTCGTCGGAAGAATCTTACTTGATACCGGACAGTTCCCTGCGCACATGGTAGAGAAATTCAAAGAAGAGGCGAAAGCAAAAGGAAAGGAAAGTTTCGCGTTGGCATGGATTTTCGATCAACTAAAAGAAGAACGGGAACGAGGAGTCACGATTGATGTTGCACACAAACGATTTGACACTGATAAATATTACATCACCATCATCGATGCCCCTGGTCACCGAGATTTCGTAAAAAACATGATCACAGGAACATCCCAAGCAGATGCAGCTATCCTTGTCGTAGCTGCACAGCATGGTGTCATGGCACAGACAAAGGAACACATGTTTCTTGCTCGGACACTTGGTGTCAAACAGATGATTGTTGCGATTAACCAAATGGATGCGACCACACCACCGTATGATAAAGCACGTTATGAACAGGTAAAAAACGATGTGCATACCCTAGCAAAAAGCGTCGGATACAAAGATGAGCAACTCCAGTTCGTCCCGGTCTCAGCGTTCGAGGGGGACAACATTAAGGAGAAAAAGAAACTCGAATGGTGGACTGGGGATCCTATCCTGAAAGCTATTGATAAGTTCACCCTTCCTGAGAAACCAACACAGCTTCCATTGAGATGGCCTATTCAGGATGTCTACTCGATTAAAGGAGTCGGTACTGTCCCTGTCGGAAAGGTCGAATGCGGTATCATGAAACCAGGGATGACCCTGATGTTCAAACCAAGCATGAAGCCTGGTGGCGTCACTGGAGAGGTTAAAACCATTGAGATGCATCATGAAATGATCAACGAAGCCATGCCTGGTGACAACATCGGTGTCAACATCCGTGGTCTTAACAAAGGAGATATTAAACGAGGAGACGTCGCAGGACCAGCAAATGACCCGCCAACGGTCGCCAAATCATTTATCGCACAGATCATGGTGTTGAATCACCCCTCTGTCATCACGAAAGGGTACACACCCGTCTTCCACTGTTACACTGCACAGGTCGCATGCAGGTTTGAGGAAATCCAAAAGAAGCTGGATCCGAAAACCGGGCAAGTCAAAGAAGAGAACCCTGACTTCATCAAAACAGGTGACGCCGCGATCGTCAAGATCATCCCAACCCGTCCAATGGTCATTGAATCATCCAAGAAAATCCCACAACTCGGGAGATTCGCCATACGGGATATGGGGCAGACCGTCGCAGCAGGTGTCTGTTTAGAAGTCGAGGCGGCATAGTACTTTTCTCCTCTCTTCTTTTTATTTATAATCTATGGGGGCAACCGAAAATGCCAGCACAAAAAGCACGGATATCACTCACCAGTACGGAATCAACGAAACTTGAGGAAGTCTGCACGCAAATTAAGATGATTGCTGAAAAAACCGGAGTTGCTTTGAAAGGGCCGGTACCGATGCCAACGAAACGACTTCGTGTTCCTTGTCGGAAGTCACCTGATGGAGAAGGGACAGAGACCATCGACCATTGGGAGATGCGGATCCATAAGCGGCTCATCGATTTGGATGCCAGCGACCGTGCACTACGGCAGCTGATGAGGATACAGGTTCCTGATGGCGTTCATATCGAAATCGTTTTGAAATCCTAAAAGAACAACCCTTTTTTATAAGAATATCTTATACCCTTGCATTAGACGATAGTCTGCTGAGGTAGCAAAGCTCGGTTTACCGCGCCGGCCTTGAGAGCCGGTTCTCCGCAAGGGGAGCGGGAGTTCGAATCTCCCCCTCAGCGCTACTACCTTTGGGCGTGTGGCCTAGCCTGGATAAGGCACCGGCCTTCTAAGTCGGTAATCGCGGGTTCGAATCCCGCCACGTCCGTTCCATTAATATTCTGCAAATAATTTCTGCAAATAATCCTTCCATTAGATTGATTAATATAGATCAAACCAATCTCGTTGTGGATGAAGATAGATTGGAAACTTCTCTCCTATGCTATGTTCCTATCGGTCATTGTCACTTGGATCTCTTCGTTGATTGTCTCAATACTCGTCATTCAGCCTCTTTTGGATATTTGGAGGTATCTACCTGAAATTCTTTCAGGCGACGTATCGGTTACTATTGCAGAGGCAAAATATAGTGTACCGGTTATCCCTCTGTATGTTCTTCTTCTGCTGTCCTTGTTTTTTTGGTGTTTCTTGACACTTGTTTTCTACGTACTTATGAAATCTCTAAAAAAACAGTAGTTCTTTTCGTTCCGTTGAATTTGTATAGGGTGTCATAAAGGAAAAAAGAAAAACCACAAGGTGCTATAGGTAGTCGTTTAATGGTTCTTCCTTGGATGCTTGAGAGATTCTGTTCTCTCAGAAAATTTTCCAGACCATTATTTCATTGCTTGTCGTATTCACCTCGTCATAGTATGCGATGATTTTTATGGTGTGTCTGAAAAGCGAAAGTTTGTTCCATGTCCAGCTATAGGGCTCCTCTGTGTCGGTGTATTGTAATCTACCGTCCCTGTAAAACTCGACTTTTTGTATGACTCCTGAAACCCCATTGACTTGCGCTTCCACATTGATTTTCCCAATGATCAACGTAAATGGGCATGCTCCCTTGTCCGCTCCGAAGAAATACAGGTGTTTTTCTATAGGGGTAATGAAGACGACGCCAGGGCGAACGAATTCTTTCCCAGATGTACGATAATCAATCCCATTCTCTGAGGGGCCGACGTACCGCCCTGATGAAAAGATATCAACCGTCCTATCCCAATGCTCATGCACGCCAAGGCTTGTTGACAGATAGGTCCCGTCATGCTCTGGGTCATACACATCCGTAGGGGGTATAGCAGCTTGATGCAGGTAATTCTGCGATCCCTCAATCGGGTTTGTTCCTTCGGTATGCAGGAAATCATACATCACTGAATCAAGAGCTACTGGGTCTTGTGAAAAGAACAAACTGTTCGTCCAATCATCATTAAACGGGTACATCAGAAACTTCGCAATCGTCTTATGGTCCACCTTGGTCCCGAACGTTCCATCTCCAAGATACAGGAGTGTTTTTCCGCCTAGGTGTTCATATGCAAATAAATCCACCTGCGGTGCAGCGTTTCCCATGGTCAAACCTGATATATGATAAGGATGAAGGTCTGAAACCGGTTCGATAAACGATCCGAATAAGTTCTTCCCAGATAGCGTCACGCCCGTGTTTATCGGATGTCGCTTTAGTAAGGGGATGTTGATGAGGTACTTCGCGTCCACGACACAGGTTGGAAGTGTACGAACCACTCCGTCTGAAAAATATATGTTTGTCGTACTAGGGACAACCTGCTCACGACCTACCGCTCCACCAAGGGAGTCAACGTAATGAATCGAGGCAAACTCCTCAATCAATGGAGTAGCAGGATACGTCTCATAATAGACACGGTTGTACAAACAGTTCGTTATCGGTCGTGAGGAGTCAAACACTGTGATGTCCTGTTGGGCGGCACCAACAACATTAACAAGTTGACGAAGCAATGCTTTAACCACATACGGACTTGCGTCTCGGTCGTTATCCTCTTTTATATACGGATCGCCAATACCACCAAGCGCGTTATTGAGATTCACTTTGATAGCGATTTTTTCACCGGGTTGATAGCCTGTATTTCCGTACCCCTGGATGTCATTGAAATAAGAAAAGAGCGTGTCCCATGCCTCAGAATCATTTGATGTTTCTGTAAGCTTTTGGATGCCTATGGAGAACATCTGATCAATGACCTCTTGGTCGTTGTTCTGCTGTTCCCACCAGCACCCTGTGAGGTTTTCTTCTGTTGCATTTGGGTTCCACACCCAAACGACTCTCCCCGGACGTACCCCAACCCCGATCCCCATTGGTTGTTTTGGGATAGGATCCCAGGATGTTACTGCTGGTTCTTCTGTTTGAAAATAACTCGTGGCAAACACAGCACCGGTAATGGTGAACAACACAACAAAACCCACAAGCACTGTTGGAAATGTTTTTGTGCATTTTGTCTTTGCGTTTCGCAGCCATATCACAAGACCTGTGAACAAAACACTCCAGAACGCGATATAACCCAGTGAAACAGACATAGCGACCTGTTGACAGGGATAGGAAGCTCGTTGCGGTTTAGGCAGTACCCTGATGAGAAACCAAACAATCGCGATAATTCCAGCGAGATGGAACCATATTCCCTTCCACCCGCGCATCTTCTCCCATAGTCGTGGTTTTTTATGAGATGTGTAATTCTTCATGATGTATCCCCTTAAAAAAACAGTAGCTCGTAGCCTATAAAAAGGTTTGCTCAGTGATAGACTACCCCTTGTTTCTCTTTACAAAGACCTGTGCAAAGTTACTATCAAAGAGGAGGTTTCTCCTTAGAATCGCCGTCGTTTTAATGCTTTGAGCCACTTGAATTTTGTTGTCCCGGTCAATAACCGATCGGTTTTAAACACCCATACTACGATGCTGATGGTTATTAACGCAAAGATACCGACGTACACAATGCCTCCGATTACAAGCAGATAGTCATCAAAGAGCAATGCCCGCGACGCCATCATAGGATGGGAGAATGGAATTGCAAACGTCAATACCTTTACTGCTAAGGGCAGTGTATCAAAATCAGCAAAAATCGTAATAAACATTGGTATCAACGCAAGCATGGTGATGGGAAAGGTGAGGGTTTGTGCGCTTTTGTAGTTCTTTGCAAAAGACCCAAGAAGCATACAGAGGGAAAGACCTGCGATGAGAGCAAGGAACAATGAGAACCCAATCCAGAGGAAATCTGCCGTAGTTAATACAAGATCATAGGTAGCGAGATTTACCCCGACTGACAGCTCAAAACCTTTGAAATAAAACTGCATCCCCATCATGTAGATTACCGCAAGGATCAGTCCGATGACTGCTGCCGCTATTATTTTACCTGTCACGATGCTTGTTCGTTTCACAGGTAAGGTAAGCAAGGTTTCCAGGGTTTTATTCTCCTTTTCAAGCGCCATGGAGGTGATGACGATCCCTCCAGCCATAATAATGATCATCATCATGACAAGGGGAATAAGCATCGACTGTGAAGCCAACATCCCTGCTATCGTGTTTGGTGAAATTCCAGGAAACTGCCTATTTTTATAGAAAGTGGTTTCAACCCGATTTGTTGGTGAAAGGACAAACGAAGCGTTAACGGACGTATTCTGTTCTATGAGATGTTTTGATAGATTGGTGTTGATATACGAAAGTAACAGATGTAGGGTGCCTGATGAGATAGAATCCATTATGCCTGTTCCTTTCATGATCCAATATACTTCAATGGTGCCTTGTTCTTCTTGGCTTATCCGATCTGTAAAATTCTTCGGGATAAAAACGACGGCAACACCATCATGCTGCTTCACGGTCTCAAGTCCGTTTTGTAAATCAGCAATTGATGTCGAGTTAAACACTGATTTTGCGTTTGTATGCAGGATTGTCAATGCCATTGCACTGTACTCGCTGGTATCCTCGGTGATGATTCCAATAACGGGTGGATCTGATGATTGTTCTTGGAGGCCTTGAATGCTGGTCCCCATGGTAGCAAAAATCAAGGCGACAACGATGATGGGGATGAATGTCGCTGGTGTGAGCAGCTCCCGGATCTCTTTTTTTGTAATGTTTCCAAGTCCGCTCATTACGACACCGTCCGAACAAAGACTTCTTCAATGTTACGCGCCTGATATTTCTGCATTAATGTCGTTGGTTTACCTGTTTCGATTATTTTTCCCTCTGAGATTAATGCGATCCGGTCGCAGAGAAATTCCACCTCTAGCATGTTATGAGATGAGAGAAGCACGGTTGTTCCTGAATATGCGGTAGATTTGACCAATTTGCGTATCTCCTGAGCGTTGATGACATCAAGACCGGAGGTGGGCTCATCAAGGATTGCGAGTTTTGGGTTGGTCATAAGCGCTCTTCCGACGAGGAGGCGGCGCATCATACCTTTACTGTAGGTGTCCACCCGGTCATCGATGCGTGCTCCAAGGTCTGTAATCTCGATTCCTTTTTGTACCATTGTTTTCGTATCTTTCGGGTCAAAGAAGTTTGCGATAAACTGGAGATAGGCTCTCCCACTGAGATTCTTATATGCACCTGCATCTTCAGGGAGATAGCTAATGAGTTTTCTAATTTCCGCAGCCTGTTTACTCAGGTCGTATCCATGGATGGTGACGGATCCGCCGTTTATGGAAAGGAGAGTTGAGAGTACCCGCAGGGTCGTGGTTTTTCCCGCGCCGTTTGGTCCGATAAGCCCAAAAATCTCTCCTTCAGATATTGAAAAGGAGATTCCTTTTACTGCATCTAGTGACCCGTATTTCTTCACTAAATTCTTCACTTCAACTGCTGCCATACGAATCCAAATGTGTAATAGTCATTTGTTTAATAGAGATTGCCTTTTTTGGATGCAAACTCTGAAAATATCACATTTTATTACATCATAAACGAGCAAGAGGATGCCATGGACGAAAAGGACAATAAAAAAACGGTTCGCACTTTTGCTGCAGCTTCGTTTCTTAATGATTTCGGCTCTGACATCATCTATCCGATATGGCCGCTGTTTCTGACAACGGTGCTTGGTGCAAACATGGCGGTTTTAGGGTTTATCGATGGACTTGGTGACGCGCTTGTGTCGATTTCTCAAGCGGTTTCCGGGTATATCTCAGATAAAATCCGTCGTCGGAAGGTCTTTGTCTGGACTGGGTATCTCTGCGGATCCGCCTCACGGATTGGATATGCGTTCTCTGCCGTCTGGCAGCATATCATCCCCTTTCGGATTCTTGACCGGGTCGGGAAAATGCGAGGAGCACCACGTGATGCTATTATCGCTGATGCCTCGACAGATGAGAACCGATGCAGGAATTTCGGGTTGCTTCGGGCGATGGATAACTTTGGTGCAGTGTGCGGTATTGTGTTCTGCATCGTTTGTTTCTGGCTGCTGAATATCGGATATCGAGAGTTATTCTTGTTTGCCGCGCTTCCCTCTCTCATCGGATCCATTGTTGTGATTATGTTCATTCGGGAAAGGAAGCTGCAGACACAAAAAATATTCAAAGGGCTTTCCTTTAAGGATTTAAACAGGGATTTCAAGGTATTCCTTTTGTTAAGCGCGTTGTTTGCGCTTGGGTCGTTTAGCTACTCGTTCTTGCTTATCTATGCAAAACAATTCGGTTTCGAAGTTATTTTTGTCCCTGTTCTGTATCTCATCTTTACTGTTTTTGCTGCCGTGTTCTCCTATCCGTTTGGACGACTTGCTGATAGAATAGGAAGGAAACGGGTCCTCTTGATATCGTATGCGTTCTGGGGTGCCATCTGCCTGATATTTATCTTCATGCAAAGCTACTGGCTTATTGTCTTTACCTTTATCCTCTACGGGCTGCATCGAGCTGCGCTAGAGCCTGTACAAAAAACATTAGTCGCTGAGCTTGCGCCCCCCCTCTATCGGGCAAGTAGTCTTGGTGGGTTTCAAATGGTTATTGGTTTATGTGCGTTTCCCGCGTCGCTTCTCGCTGGGGTCCTCTGGGAATCGTTCGGTATTGAGACACCATTTTATCTCTCGTTTGGGCTTACCGTACTCTCATCGTTTCTTCTGCTGTTCTCCATGAAAGAAAAAAGACCACTACAGTCAATATGAATGCGCTGTTGATGTTTTTTGTCTTGCAAACAAATATTTAAGTAAAAAGAATCCTTTTACACTAGTGAGGTGCACTATGCAAAACCAGGTAGAGACGCTAAGTAGGCATATCGAGTTTTTACAATCACTTGACACCGAGGAGTTTTATGAGAGAGATGAAGACGAGGTCAGACGGTATGCTCAAAATACTCTGCAGGAACTCATTGACTTAGGCAGTCAAGCAACCTATGATCTTCTCAAATTGCTTCAGACAGAATTCACCTGGAGTTGTTTTTTTGCACTAACCGTTCTTCGTCAGACCAAGGACCCACAGGCAGTTCTTCCGCTTATTGCCTTTTTGGTCAAAGAATCTGATGATTCCATGGCAAACGAAGAAGCAATGTTTGCCCTTCAAGATATCGGAGATCCTTCGATAGTCCCTCTTATAGAGAAATTGGAGGAATTGTTTGAAAACAAGCACTATAACTCCTATTTAGTTGGTGCGTTAACCGGAATTATCGGACCAGCACCCTATGAGTTCATGAGTAAGGTCACCAATGAATTTATCTCCAGACCCTCCCAGTATAAAGGATGGTTCCAAATTGAGGATTTTACCTATAATTTTGTAAAGCAACAGCGAAAAGATGCCATACCGCTCCTCCGGCAGATCCTTGAGATGAAAGGAATAACTGGGACAGAAAAACGGGAACTTGAGGATACCATCAGAGCACTTGAGGACCCTGAAGGATATGAAAAGGAATTAAAAGAAACAGCAGGCGAACTTACCCAGGCAGCAAAACAAGATTCGTTATGAGAAACAAAAAACATCATATGATCCACAGGACACATCACATCCTGGTATCAAATACCGTTATTTTTCTTTCAGATGGAGAACACTAAATCTATATAATGGCAACAATATTTCTCCTTCTGGAGGCAATATCATCAGTTCTCAGAAACCATCTCTCAAAACACTTGCAAATAAAACATTCGATGAATGGGAAAAATACGTTATTCAAAGCCCAACGGGAAAAAGGATTCTTGCCGCATTCTATCGTTCCTCAATCTATCGCTCCGTTTCAAGAATTATTACTGATTTTCTTGAGCAGAACCTCCTTGAGGAAATAAAACACAATCCACTCCCAAAGCACATCGCCATCATTATGGATGGAAATCGGAGATATGCAAAGGAACTAGGGTTGTCCTGGGAGGCAGGTCACATATTTGGACGAGAAAAACTCGAAGAGGTGTTGGATTGGTGTTTTGACCTTGATATAAAGGTGCTGACGATTTATGCGTTCTCGACGGAGAATTTCGCTCGTAGTGAAAAAGAGGTCAAAATTCTTATGACCTTGCTTAAAAACGAATTGGACAAGGTAAAGGGAGACTCCCGTATTCATCAAAATAAAGTACGGATACAGATTCTGGGTCGGCTTGAATCATTACCTAAAGACATCCAACAGTCAGCAAAAGCTATCATGACAATGACCAAATCATACAAAACCTATTTTTTGAATATCGCGCTTGCCTATGGTGGCCGAGAGGAAATCATTTACGCCATGCAACAGATGGGAAATGACATAAAAAAAGGGAAACTGAAGGTAAAGGAAATCTCCACAGACACCGTCTCATCCTATCTCTATACCCGGGGGTTACCTGACCCCGATCTTATCCTTCGGACGTCTGGTGAGGAACGCATCTCGAACTTTTTGTTATGGCAGCTTGCATATTCAGAGCTCTATTTCTCCGATGTATACTGGCCTGCGTTTCGAAAACGGGATTTTCTACAGGCGATTCGTACGTATCAAAACAGAAAACGGCGGTTCGGGAAATAAAACAAAAAACAAATCTCTTACAGTTTCTCGGTTATCTCTTCGTCATCAAGAAGAGATTCATCATTTTCAACGTCATCTGCAATCCTCGACAACTTTGCAAATTGACAAGAGAAAAAATACGAGATAAGCCCAAGGCCAAGGAAAAGAATCGCAAATGCAAGCATGATGCCAACAACGTCATCACTCAACTGAAGAAGATGGGATACTGTTTCAAGAGCGTAGAGGATGAAAAGGACACACCCGATGATCAGAAAAAATTTGCAGAAAAACCCGGACTTAAAATCAGTATGTGCTGAAAAAAAATGTTTCTTACCCATTGAGGTTTCCTGCTCCACTAGCAAGTTTTAAGGAATTTTCCACCTTGCTTTGTAATTCGGTGAGTTTCTCTCTGCTGCGCCCCTCTTGTTTTTCCAACGTGGTTTTTCGCAGCTCTAGGGACTCTTTAGTTGCTGTCAATTCTTTTATAATATCGCTTTTTCCTTTGGTTTTGATAAGCAGGGCTCCGATGCTTTTGTAAATGGGTGTTTTCTCAGTCACTGCCTCGATTTCCTTTAACGCCTCTTCGGTTTCTTTGAGCTGAATCTCAACCTGTTGTCGTTGTTGCGTAATCATCTGTATTTGTGCTCGTGCCTGCTGTAATCTATTGATTTGATCTTGCAGTTGAGGGGAAAGTTCTTCACCTGGCATTCTGTTTTATCTCCTTTCGGGGGTAATATTCGCCTCCTTCTTAAATATATTCATTCATACGAAACGTTCAACGAATAACAGGCATATATTTATAATAGAAAATATTATATAGAAAGATAAGAATATGAACATACAGAAGAACTTTCTTCAATTCAGGAGATTACCCTATGAATAAAAATGATAAAATCATCGCAGTCATTGGAGCCGTCGTTCTTGTTATTGCTGCAATCGGTGTCTATACATGGCAGCCTTCTGGAATTGCTGAAGACCTTTCATCGATTGATACGTATCTCTCCGTTACCAGTAGCTTTGCTGAAATTCCTCATGCCATCGCTGTCTCTGATACAAATCCTTTTTTACCGTTGATAGCAACTCCGCTTGCTGTCCATTATGATACACAGGGAAACCAAGAAGTTATCCCATTGTATGTTCAGAACTTTACCAACCCGTCGCGTGCGGTGACAAGAGCCATGAACGAACAAATCGGTATACCTGTCGATGTTATTTTAGATGATAGACAAACCGCAGAAGCATGGTCAGTGTATATAGCAACGAAATATTGGAGTAAAAGCGATGCTGCCCTTCTCATTCAAAATGATGAAATAGGGTATACCTTGGGGGTCATGGCGACGCCTCTTGCCTCCTATCTGTCCATCCCAGTTTTTATCACAAATGGAACAACCACGTCCATCCAGTCAGCACTGAATACTCTTGGAGTAAAAATGACTGTCGTCTGTGGCGATAACGTAAAAGGGTTTGGCAAAATACTAAGATTTACCGATATCGACGATATTGTTGATGCCTCAGCAAGTTTGATTGAACAGAAATTTGGGGCGGTTGAATATCTTACGATTACTAATCCTAAAGACGCTTGGCCGCCAGAAGTCCTGGCAAGTACACATTATACACTTGGACCAAAAACAATGAAGACCATGGCGACAACCGAGCTGCTCACTGCGCTTAGAGGTGGCGATGCGCTCATTGATACATACACGATTCCTGAGGATTATAAATACGCGCTTATCAAATTCAAAGGAATCAACATGAACCCGGAAAACGTCGATGATTTAGGGGATAATGTTATTTTCTTTTCAGGTCCGATGCTTGACGATCTCCCCCCTCAACTTCAAAAATTTGAGGCGTATGCGGGTGGCACCGCAATGGGCGGTATCCCTGTTCGGGATTCAACTGGGAGAATAATTGAGGACATAACCTACAATGAAGCAGTGGTCTATGGAAGAGGCGGTGTGACATACCAGGTCCTTGCGACACCGCAATGGCTTGTGACGAATCAAGGTCAGGTGAAAGTCGAGGTTACGATTGAAAAACTCAACGATTCCATCTATCCGACGATGAAAGGACTTTCTTCCATTGCTCCCTATCTGACTGCCTTTCACAAAGGACTTATTTACGGCAAACCAGAATTTGCGTTCGCGGCAAACGACGACACCCTCCACCTTGGGAAACCCTGTCCCGGCTTCTACATGCCCAGGCGTAATCCAAACCTCCTCCCAGCATCAAATGCCCACGTCTTCTGGATTCATGAACAGATTAATGATCTGCTCGCAAAACTAGCGGACATTACAGTAGAGAAACAACAGGATTTACAGAAACTTCGTGATTATTACAAGGATAATCCGATGTATATCGCGCTTGTTGGGGATGGAACCGTCTTACCTCAACTCATCTATAACTCCTCAATTGAGCCTGTATCAGTTGATCGTACAAGCTATTTCTGGGGAGGTGGCATCCCCAGTGACTTTATCTATGGGAATATCGACCCAAACCCTGGTGACTGGACTAACCGTGCAAAGGACCTCTATAGCGATAATGAGGATCATTTTCCCTATCAAGAAAACATCATCGGTCGGATAACAGGTTGGGATGTGCAGGATGTATCAGCCTTAGTAGCACGAACGATTTACTATAGCAGCATCATTAATGACCTCGGGGACTGGAAGAATACTGCTGTCGTTCAGCTTGGTGGTGGGAATGATTTCCAAAAACCGTTTGTACGGTATAAAATCTTTGGTGAGATTCTTGGTATCGTTGCCCATGGAGATCCGATGAAGGTCACCACCGGTGCTTCATACTTTAACGGTCTTGCCATAACAGAAACAGTAGAATCCCTTGGGTTTGATACTGCGTATGTGAGGGAAAACGAGGCCGGGTTCCAAGGCTTTAGCAACGAAGCAATTCAAAAACTAAAAACCGCGAACCTTCTGAATCGATTTTTAATGTCGAAACGTCAGTTGCGAACTGCAATAGGTGAGCAGGTTGTCCGAGGTAAAACATTGCAGGAAAACTCGAATTTTATTTTGGCAAATGCACACGGACAGCAACATCTCTTCACCATGGGTGATGTCGGCGTAAACAGCCTTGGCCTTGGACTCCCTAACGGGATACTTAATAAGATTCTCCAGCAAGTGTCGTCAATATTTGGGTATGGACCCGGCTACGCGCTTGCGGACCATATGTATTATAACCCGCGAAACGTCGAACACATGAACCTTGGTCCGTCGTTCCTGTGGATCGAAAGCTGTATTTGTGGGAAATTCGACGGGGTGTACCCCACTCAGAGCATCACGCAAACATACCTGCATGCCGGATGTAATGTGATTGTCTCATCGACGACCACCTCAAATATCCCTGGAGGGTACTTAGAACCAAAGAACACGCACTATGATTTCCCGGGGCAGGCTCTCATCCGTTCAATCCAATGGGCAATCAAGGCTCGACAGGGGATTTACCCTGATCAGCATTTCGGCTTTAAGGTCTACACCGATACCCTTAATCAGCTTAAACAAGGCAGCAGAAGCGTTGGTGAGGCATTTAGAAACGCGCGAAACGTCTATTTACCAGAGGACGCCCCTTGGGACGTGTGGTGGTCTCCCCCGCTTGTCTATACCGGTGTTCAAGAATTTGACCTCCTATATCAGAACGAACTTATGAAACAAACTGCTACGACAAAAGGGTTAGACCCACGGCTTGACAACAAATTCCAGACGTTCTTTGAGTACCACGTCTTTGGAGACCCTGCGTTCGTCCCCTACATTCCAGGATAAAACCCCTCTTCCTTTTTTTCTGTCATTTGTTATCGTTCTACAATAATTCCCTTCTCTTTCATTTTCTTATAATTCTCTGGGTGTCTCTCAAAGTAGAGATGCACTGGTGCAAGAATCTTGTTGATATGGTCCGCTGTTGCGTTCTTCAGATCCAGTGGATGCAGCCCAGATGCAAAAGACTCTGCAAGAGCCTCATAGGATGTGAATTCAAGAGTTCCCCCGAACTTCTCAGGCCGCTGAATCAAGAATGGTTTTCCCTCCAGGTCCGGAAAGATGACGAACTTGCAGATCTCCAAGACAGGGTTTCCCTCGACCTGTTTCTCAGGACAAAATGCCTTGCTGAGTTTCTTTTTCACCTCATCAGGGGTGTCATGGATCGAGATCATGGTCTCTGGCTTGCTTTTGCTCATCTTTGCTTCGATGGGGTTCATCCGACCACCCGCCTGCAAGCTTGTTAACAACGGCGTATGAATCGCTACTGGAGTAGCTTGTCCTATCTTTTTTGCCACATCCCGGGCAAGCATATGCGCGTGACGCTGGTCTGTCCCCCCATAGGCGACATCCAACTGAAGGTAGAAAATATCAGAGACCTGCATCGCCGGGTAGAACAATTTTGAGAGGTCCTTTTCTGCTTCCTCCTCTCCGCGTCCCATAATATCCATCGCACGTTTCACACGAGCGACTGATGTTGCTTTCGCGGTCTTTAGCACCAGCTCCCAGTATTTCGCGTCGTTTACATAATCGCTTGCGTACACAAACCGTACCTTGCTGGTGTCCACCCCCATCGCTGCGAAACAATCCTCCATGTACTTCCCGCAGAGCTTGATGTTCTCAAGGTCCCCCCCGAGTTTATCGTTGATGTACGCATGCCAATCCGCAAGCAGCACCGTGAAATCAAACCCGCAGGCAAGAAAATCCTTTATCTTGTTGGTGCAGATCTTCCATCCAAGATGCACCACCCCTGACGGCTCAAAACCGATGTATGCTTTCGGGTTTTGTTTATTTAGCACTGCTTTGAGTTCTTCGAAGGTGACGACTTCTTCTGTGTTACTGGTTAATCTTTCGAGTTTCTCCATCATTGATACCTTCTTCTTATCGTGTGAGTTTCTTTCCCACCTGATCGACGATTTTATGAGAGACGCCAAGATAGTTCCGCGGGTTCATGACCTCCTCGAGTTCCTTTTTCTTTAGGAGGTGTACGACCTTGGGATTCTCAAGAAGAACCGAAAGAAGCTGTCTGTCATCACTCACTGCCTTTAAGGAGCAGGTTCTGAGAAGTTCATGAGCATCACCCCGCCCCATGCCTTTCTCCACGAGTTTTGTCATGACTGCCTCAGCCATTGGTAACCCCTTTGAGTTCTCTAGGTTCTCCCGCATACGTTCCGGGTACACCTGCAGGGTCTTAAACACCTTGTTCATCTGGAACACGATCCAGTCTGTCATGATCAATGAATGAGGAAGGATGAACCGTTCTGAGGAGGAGTTGCATAAATCCCGTTCATGCCACTGGATTGCGTTCTCATAGGCAGGGATGATGAAGCTTCGTACGACCCGGGCTAGGCCACAAATCTGCTCACAGAGGATCGGGTTCCGCTTCTGTGGCATCGTTGATGAGCCGACCTGTTTTTTCGCCTCGAACGCCTCGGATACCTCACCGATTTCACTTCGCTGGAGGTTTCTGATCTCTGTTGCGAATTTCTCCATACTACTGGCGATATTCGCCAGTACTGAAACCAATTCGATGTAACGGTCACGACCCACGATCTGTGTTGCAGCCTCCTCGGTCCCAAGTTTGAGGGTGGTCATGACCAGTTCCTGGATTTTCAACGCATGTTTTCCCATAGCTGCTCCTGATCCGACCGCACCGGACATCTTCCCAACAAGCAACCGTGATGTACACTCATGGAGCCTCTCGAGATGCCGGTCGACCTCCATCGCGTAGACCGCCATTTTCAACCCAAACGTGATAGGAATGGAGTATTGCCCATGGGTACGGCCGGCCATAATCGTGTTTTTATATTCCTTCGCAAGACCAACAAGGGTCACCCGTAGTTCTCGCAGCTGTGCTTTGAGAAGATTAGTGGCTGCTGCGAACTGCAGTGCATTGGCAGTATCGACGATGTCATAGCTGGTCGCACCGAGATGAACATATTTTCCCGCGTCGCCTTTGCAGGCCTCACTAAGTGCTTTGGTGACCGCCATGATGTCATGCCGTGTTTCTCTCTCGATTTCATTGACCCTTTTTACGGTGACGTACTTCACAGAGGCTTTCTTTGAAATCTCATCAGCAGCCTTCTTGGAGATATTGCCGACCGTGGCATGGGCACGGGCAAGTGCGGCCTCAACTTCTAAAAGGTACTGTAGTTTGCTAGTCTCGCCAAAGACGTCTTTTATCTCTTTTCTCCCATAGCGGAAATCAAGGGGACAGACAGGGTTCTCCATAGAGCTTCTGACCTAGAATCATCTATGAGTTAATGTCTTTTTTGGGGCGAACCCTCTAAAAGATTTTTTCTACTAACACAGATAGTTCCCCGGCAATTTCCTGGATACGAGGATAATGCCGTTGTAGTTTACGGACAAGTTCCTGAAGCTGCGTCACCGTTCCCATCACCAAAATAGCGGCAGGGTTTTTTTTCAACTCGAAGGCATCCCAAGGAATTGCGACCTCTCCTCCCAAGGAAAGCATATCCTGTTTGATGATGATGGCATCCTGCAGCACTACCTGTTCAAGTCTGATGACTCTAAAGACTGCTTTCGGGGCCATGATGTCAAGGCTTTTCGGGTCGCTTCCGATGTTTTGGATTTCTTTTCGAGCAACAGCAAGGGAGTCAATTGCGATGAACCTCGGGTTATGGGATACCATCAGAGGAGGAAACAGAAATGGTGTTATAAGAACCTATGCACATACTCGGTCAGATGAAGGGGACCTACCTGCTTATCATGGAGCTGGACAACGATGTTTCGATTATGGTTGGGAAACGTGGAGTACTTGATTTCAAAAAAGCATGCTACGTCTATGTCGGTTCAGCGTTAAACGGACTTGATTCTCGGATACGACGACATCTTCGACCAGAGAAGAAAACACGTTGGCATGTTGATTATCTTCGTCCGCACATCGAGACAATCGATATATTTTACAAAGAAAATACCATAAAAGAGGAATGCGCCATCGCGCAGGCTTACGAGCGGCATTTTGAGAACATCCCAGGATTCGGATGCAGTGATTGCTCCTGTGAAAGCCACTTGTTCTACGGGTCTTCTCAAGAGATTATACAAGTAGCACGTACTCTTGGAATGAAACCGTATCGTTTGGAAGCAAACCCTTAAAATCTTTTCACCCATTGGTTTTTTCATGGTCTCTGTTATTTATTCTACGACCGATACCCTTGAATCTGCAAAGACGATTGCGCGTGCGCTGGTAAAAGAACAACTTGTCGCCTGCGTCCATATCATCCCAAAAATAGAATCGATCTATCGCTGGCAAGGGAACATCGAAGAGGCACACGAGTGTGTCCTTCTTGCGAAGACCTCTGAACGGAACGTGCAGAAAACGATTCAACACATCCGTTCCCTGCACCCCTATGAGGTCCCTGAGATCATCGTGCTTCCACCAGTTGGGGGGCTGAAAGAATATCTTGACTATGTCGAATCGGAGACGCTATGAGATTTGTTGCGTTGATGTCCAGCGGCATAGATTCCCCGGTGGCGGTATATTTGCTTTCCAAGTACGCAGACGAGATGCTTCTCATCCATGCGGATAATCGACCATTTACCGATGACCGGGAAGTCGAAAAATTTCTGACGCTCACTCGTCATCTACAAAAACAGGTCCCCTCGAAACTCCTTCCTCTCGTAGTCCCTCATGGGCAGACGCTTCAGACCTACAAAGCACACTGTGACAATAAATTTACCTGCATCATCTGTAAACGGATGATGCTGCGGTATGCTGAGGCATTCGCAATAAAAGAACACGCGGATGCTATTGTGATGGGGGATTCCCTTGGTCAGGTCGCATCACAGACACTAAAAAACCTTCGCGTCGTCGAACAAGCAGTCAGCATCCCGATTCTCAGACCGTTGATTGGCTATGACAAGGAGGACACGATTCAGATCGCACGAAAGATCGGCACCTTTGAGCTTTCCATAGCACCTGCAGAGGGATGTACCGCAGTCCCACTAAAACCATCCACACAGGCACGTCTGGAACAGATTCTTGCCGAGGAACAAAAAATCAAAATCGATGAGCTTGTACAGCATGCAATCACGCATGCAAAAACCGTCACACTCTAACACGTCACAGTCACAATGATTAATAAATAAGACGGAAGAAAACAATGTTTTTTGAGAAAAATCAAAAGACTTAAAAACCACTAAATTATACTACAGTTTGTAGCAGATTTTTTTTGCTATACTATATATTGTATCGGTGGTGATGGGAGATGAATTGCCCCTATTGCAATCATATTGACACGAAAGTGACAGACTCGCGCGACACCGGAGGATCCATCCGACGACGACGCGAATGCCTCAGCTGCAACAGGCGATTCACGACCTACGAATACATCGAAATGGCACCCATGTTCGTCATAAAAAAAGACGGCAGACGCGAACGATTCGACCGCTGCAAAATCAGAAACGGCATGGAAAAAGCCCTCGAAAAACGACCAATAACACAAGAAAAAATCGAAAAAATGATCGACCACATCGAAGAAAGAATCAGACGAGCCGGAAAAGAAGAAATCGAAACATCACACATCGGCGAATACGTCATGGATGCACTCAAAGAAGTCGACCATGTCGCCTACATAAGATTCGCCTCGGTCTACCGTCAGTTCACCGATATCACCAGCTTTGAAAAAGAGGTTAAAAATCTGACAGAAAAATAAAAGGAGAAGGAGAGAGACAAAATGATACGAAAGATAAAGAAACGAGACGGAAAAATCGTTGATTTCAACCCCGTGAAGATCTCAGAAGCCATCTGGAAAGCCGCCCAGGCCGTGGGCGGAAAAGACTACAAAAAAGCAGCCGAGCTCACCGACAAGGTCATCACCATCCTAGAAAAGGAACTCAAGCGTGGCGAAATCCCCACCGTCGAACACGTCCAGGATGTCGTCGAAAAAATCCTCATCGAGGACGGACATGCAAAAACCGCAAAGGCATACATCCTCTACAGGAAACAGCACCAGGACATGCGGGAGATCGGCGGACTTCTTAAAGACATTGACGTCGTCGATGACTACCTCAGCATGCTGGACTGGAAGGTGAGCGAGAACAGCAACATGGCCTATTCGCTGCAAGGCTTAAACGTCTACGCCACGGAAAGCATCATCTCTCATTACTGGCTTAATAAGATTTATCCACCGGAAATCGGGGAAGCGCATACAAAAGGAGAGTACCATATTCACGATTTAGGTACTTTAGGAGCATATACGTATTTTGGTAAAGAATCCATCATTGTCAAAAACAGAGATACCCTTCTTCTCACCTCATTTCAAAAACTATACGAAACTCTTGAAGACGAAGAAATACTGCTCTCAAAAACCGATGATGCCTATGCAAAATATCCAATTGGACTAGAGGTCCTTGATGTCAATGGATGGACTCCTATCCAAAGAGTTGTAAAAAAAGCGAAACGAAAATCTATGAGATTTCTAAAAAATGAAAGTGGTCGATCAGTAATTGTCACCGAGGACCACCCCATGGTGATGGGCACTGAACTATTCAAAAAAGCAAGGGATGTTAGAAAAGACGATGATAAACTATTCACGGCCGATCTTAAAAGCTTACTTAAAAACGAACAGCTTTTCTTCAAAGAGTACCTTTTCATTGCACAAGAACTGTATGGCAAAGGACTACGTGATTTCTGGATTGAAGGAATGCCGTTAGAAGAATATGAAACCTATTCCCACGATATGAAGATTAACGGCATCGTTTCGACATCGAATAACGCAGATGCATTACCAAACAAGATACCCTTAACAAAAAATCTAGGGTATTTTGTTGGGTTCTATCTTGCAGAAGGATGGATGGAGCCTCACCGGATATGCATAAAACAAAAAGATACAAATGAAAACCAGCAAATCATCCATCGGATAACACAAGCAGCAAATGAGTTAGGCTGCAGAGTGTATACAAAAAAGGACGAGGGATATATAACCGTACGAATCGCTAATTCCACTTTAGTTGAATATCTATTTAAATTTGTTTTTAATGCTGAAGGGATTAGTAAAGAAAAATGTTTACCTTTTGAAATCCTAACATATAATATCCAGTTCCTAGAAGGCCTTATTGCGGGAATTCTTGATGGTGACGGATCACTGACCACATCAAAAACAACACTTTCCATACGAACGTCATCAAGAACAATGTTAGAACAACTCGCCATTGTTTTAAACATGTTGGGATTCACAGCCAGAGATAGAAATCTTGAGGGTGTAGGTACAACACGGATATACCAAGGAAAACAAATCATTCAGCAATACCCACTTTTCGGTGTAGGTTTCAGGACAACGTGTAATTCTCTTCCATCCCAATTATATGCATCGGCGCAAACCTCCACGAAAACCTGGAGGGCTGAGGGATTTGGATGGCATAAGGTATTAAACAACGAACCAACAGAAATCCTTGACGACTACATTTACGACATCACAACATCATCGCATACCCTCATCGTGAATGGTATGTGGAACCACAACTGTGTCGGTTGGGACCTTAAGGATCTCCTCCTGCTGGGATTTAAGGGAGTGGCTGGGAAGATAGAAAGCAAACCTGCGAAACATTTCAGCACCGCGCTGATGCAAATCGTCAACTATCTCTACACCCTTCAAGGCGAGGCGGCAGGTGCACAGGCGCTATCCAATTTCGATTCCTTGCTTGCCCCCTTCATCGCCAAAGACAATCTCACCTACGAAAACGTAAAACAGGAGATGCAGAAGTTCCTCTTCAACATGAATGTCCCGACCCGTGTCGGCTTCCAAAGTCCGTTCACCAATATCACGATGGATCTCACTGTCCCTAGTTATATGGTTGAGGAGCCAGCGATCATCGGCGGAGCGCTGATGGACAATAACTACAGCGAGTACACTGAAGAGATGGACATGGTCAACCATGCGTTCGCGGAAATCATGCATGACGGGGACGCAAAAGGCAGACCCTTCACCTTCCCCATACCGACGTACAATATCACGAAGGATTTCAACTGGAACAACGATGGGCTTGCGCCGCTCTGGGATATGACCGCGAAATATGGGATTCCCTATTTCTCGAACTTCATCAATAGCGACATGAAACCAGAAGATGTAAGATCGATGTGTTGCAGATTACGGTTATCAAATCGAGAATTACAAAAGAGAGGTGGTGGATTATTTGGTGCAAATCCAAAAACTGGATCTATCGGCGTGGTCACCTTGAACATGCCTCGGGTTGCGTACCTATCAAAAGATGACACGGATTTCTTTGAGCGGCTTGACAAGCTCATGATGCTTGCCCGGCAGAGCCTGGAGATAAAGCGTGATCTTATTGAGAATCTGACCGCCAGTGGTCTGCATCCGTACTCACGGTTCTATCTTTCTGATGTGAAGAAAACCTTTGGGGAGTACTGGAAGAATCATTTCTCCACCATTGGTCTCATCGGCATGAACGATGCACTGCTGAACTTCATGAACAAAAGCATCGCTGACCCTGAGGGAAAGGCATTTGCTGAGAAGGTCCTGGATTTCATGCGGACACGTATCGCGGATTTCCAGGAGGAAACCGGTAACATCTTCAACCTTGAGGCGACACCTGGGGAGGGAACCAGTTATCGTCTTGCTCGGCTGGATAAGAAGCATTATCCGGATATCCGGACCTATAACCAGGAGGTCTATACAGCGAACCGTGGTCGCGATATCGAGCCGTACTATACAAACTCTACGCAGCTGCCGGTTGGTTTCACCACTGATGTGTTTGAGGCTCTGGACCTGCAGGATTCCCTGCAGAGCAAATACACGGGTGGCACGGTGCTGCATATCTTCCTTGGCGAGGAGGAACCCTCACCGACTGCGACAAAGAACCTTGTCCGGAAGGTAGCGTCGAACTACTCATTGCCGTATTATACGATCACCCCGACTTTCAGCGTCTGTCCTGATCATGGGTACATCGCCGGGGAGCATCCGCTCTGCCCGACGTGTCAGGCGTCACAGAAAACAACGGAATGTGAGATCTACTCGCGTGTTGTTGGGTATATCCGGCCGGTGAATCAGTGGAACAAGGGCAAGCAGCAGGAGTTCAAGGACCGAACAACCTTTGACTTACGGGAGAAGATCCTTGTATCACAATGAAGATAGGCGGCTTTCAGAAAACATCGTTGCTTGAATTTCCTGATCGGATCAGCGCAATCGTCTGGACAAGCGGATGTAATTTCCGCTGTCCTTTCTGTTATAATAGGAAGCTTGCACTGGGGACTGCGGAGTTGTTCCCTCAGGATGAGATTTTAACATTT
>Ga0209164_1000380_pt1 | contig 113223 bp, 108 predicted proteins | sample MTBNYHSulfiMetaG_FD_187458 | JGI IMG/M metagenome (GOLD analysis project Ga0209164, IMG submission 187458) | Enrichment culture microbial communities from rom New York Harbor, USA that are MTBE-degrading - MTBE-NYH (New York Harbor Sulfidogenic)... | ecosystem: Environmental > Aquatic > Marine...
CGCAATGAGGGCGGTTTTTTTGGTAGAATAATTTAATGAAGCAAAAAGCATTCACTTTGATAGAATTATTAGTGGTCATAGCTATTATCGGAGTAATAGCTAGTATTGTTTTAGTTAATTTAAGCGGGACGAGAGAAAAAGCCAGGGTTGCCAAAAGTCTTAGATTTAATCAAAGTATTAATCACGTATTAGGAGCTCACGCTGTTGGTATTTGGTCATTTGATATATTAACAAATAATAATACTCCTGATACGTCAGGATATGGTAACTATGGAGCCGTATATAATCCTTTATATTCTCCTAGTCTCTCTGAGGGAATTATAGGACAAAGTTTAAGGTTTAACGGGATAGTGGATCAATATATTATAACAGGTTCTTCTCTTAAATATAATTTTTCAGACTCTACTACATTATCTTTTTGGATGAAAGTATATAGTCTTCCCTCTAACTTTCCCGGGCCTTTAAGATACGGATTTGGCGGCACTAATGGTTGGATATTTTATTGTTCTAATCCTTACTGGCGATGTTATTTTAAAATAGGAAATAATAATATTGATCCCACTCAGGATGGTTATGGCGGTCCGACTCAAATCGTTGCCGATATTTGGTACTATATAGTTTTTACTTATGATAAAGAAAATCAAAAATTTAAAAGATTTATAGATGGAGAATTGAAGCAAACCGTTGATACTAGTAATATAACTATGCCCAACATGAACAATCTAAACTATCCCCTAAGAATAGGAGTGGCTGATGGATTTCTGTCTTTCGACGGCTTAATTGACGAAGTTCGAATTTATAATTTAGCTTTAACTGAAACTCAAATTCAAAAACACTACGCAGAAGGATTAAGAAGGTATAAAATAACAAAGAACAATCTTTATTTTTAATTTCAAAATTTAGAAGGTGCGTAAACAAAAAATCCGATAATTGCTTGTCGGTTTTTTAAAACATCTTATTTTTTTATTTTTTATCGGCCAGGATCGTTTTAAACAATAATTTTTTGTCTTTTCTTAGCACTTTTAGCTCGACTTCATCGCCGATTTTGAATTCTTGAAGAATGTCCTGAAGAGAATTTTGAAAAGTTATTTTTTTATTTTGAATTTCTAAAATAATATCTGCTTCTTGGACACCGGCTTTTTCCGCCGGACTGCCGGGCATAACCGCTTCTCCTCCGGGTATATTTTCTGAAATTACTAAAGCGCCGTAGTTAACCGGTACGCCATATTTTTGTTGTAAATTCTTATCAACTAAAATATATCTTAATCCTAAAAAGGGCTGGCGTATTTTGCCGTATTTCTTTATATCATTTAAGTCTTTTTTAGCCGCGTCAATAGGAATAGCAAAACCAACGTTCTCAGCGCCAAAAACCATAGCGCAGTTTATTCCGATTATTTTTCCTTCAATATTTACCAAGGGTCCGCCTGAATTGCCGGGATTAATTGCGGCATCGGTTTGGATTAATCCTTTTAAACTTTGGGTTTTTCTCTCTAAAGCATCGATCGCTTTTATTGTTCGGCTTAAGCCGGAAACCACTCCGACCGAAACCGTATTGGCAAAACTTCCTAAAGTATTGCCAACAGCAATAGCCGTTTGGCCCAGATTCAACTTGGAAGAACTGCCTAATTTTACTATCGGAAGATTATTAGTATTAATTTTAATTATGGCAATATCGTTAATTTGATCTCGAGCCAAAACTTCAGCTTTAAACTTTCTGCCGTCGTTCAGGATTACCACATATTCAGCCAGAGGATCGATAACTACATGACGGTTGGTTAAAATTACGCCTGACTTATCAACAATAAATCCCGAACCGCCGCCAATCTTTACTTTTTTCTTTCTTTTAGGAGTAGTGAAAAAATCTTGGAAGCCAAAAGGGTCGGACTGAAAAGGATTTTCAAAAACAGTCAAATATTTAGAAATAGTAATACTGACTACCGTTGGCAAGACTTTTTTGATTGTTTTGGTTATCTGTAATTCTTCGTTCATGTTCTAATTTTAACATAAAATCGTATTGTCAGCCAGAAAAAACTTTGCTATACTGCTCTTATGCTGTCCCCGTAGTTTAACGGATAGAACGAGGGTTTCCTAAACCCTAAATAAAGGTTCGATTCCTTTCGGGGGCACAGAACCTGGTTTATGGGTAAGATCTTTTATCACCTCGTAGGAAAACACAATAAAAGAGTTTCGTTTAATGTTTTAGTTTATTTTTTGTTTACTTTTGTCTTGGTTAGATTATTGGTTTATGCTTGGACTTACGAAATAATACCTGAAATTCGCGTTATCGTAAAAGAAGTTCATATCCATCATTTAAATTACGGTATTTTTCTCTTAGTAATTGCTGGTTATTGGGCTCTAGTCAACAGAAAAGAGAGTAATAGATTAAAAATTGCCAAACTTTACGGAATAGGTCTGGCTCTTACTTTTGACGAGTTCGGAATGTGGCTTCATCTTCGAGACGATTACTGGATGCGTCACAGTTACGACATCGTAATTATTATTTTGGCGGCTTTTCTAAATATTGTCTATTTCGGTCAGCTTTGGCAAAAAATTATCAATAAGAATATAATTTTTTGGAAAAAGGTTTATAAGGAATTATTAAAGAGAATTTGTGCAAAAATAAATTATAACCAATAGGGAGTTTTATTCGGGCCCATAGTCTAACGGTAAAACACCTCCATGGCATGGAAGAGTTGAGGGTTCGATTCCCTCTGGGTCCAAAGAGCCGCGGTAGCTCAGGTAGTAGAGCACAGCTCTGAAAAAGCTGGGGTCACCAGTGCAAGTCTGGTCTGCGGCACATAAGGGCGGGTGTAGTATAGTGGTTATTACTCTACCTTGCCAAGGTAGTAAGGGCGGTTCGAGTCCGCTCACCCGCTCCAAGAAAAGCCGATTTGATAAAAAAATCGGCTTTTTCCATTTTTTTAGTTATTTTTATTGATTTTTTAAACGTTTCACGACGGTATTGACAACGGATTTAAGATAAGATAATTTAGGAGAATGCCTAAAATTTCAGAAAACTTAATGATTTTTGGCTTTTCCTGGGGTGTTATTGCCTGCGTTTTTTGTTTTTGTTCGGGAATATTGCCAATTAAGGCTAATTTAATAGAAAATTCCATTGATTTTAGGTTGGAAAATTTAGGAGATAACTTAGTTATTATTCAAGAAAACAGTCTGGCGGCGGTTAATAATTTCCAAAATCCGGAAGTTAAAAAAGTTATAAGCGTCGTTGCTACTGGTTATTCTTCTTCTCCCGAAGAAACTGACGACAGTCCTTTAATTACAGCTAGCGGTAGTTGCGTAAGAGAAGGAATAATAGCTAATAATCTTTTGCCCTTTGGAACAGAAATCAGAATCCCGGAACTTTACGGAGAAAAAATATTCATTGTTGAAGATAGAATGCACTGGCGAAAAAGTTATTATCAGATAGATATTTGGTTTGCCTCAAAAGAAGAGGCTAAAAATTTTGGAGCTCAAAAAACCTATATCGAAGTTTTAGAAAGTTAAATTTATATTATAAATTTATTAAAAAACCTCCCCAATTCTTTAAGGGGAGTTTTTGTTTTGTGCCGGGGGAGGGATTCGAACCCTCACGGGTAAAAACCCAGTGGATTTTAAGTCCACACTGTCTACCATTCCAGCACCCCGGCGTATTTTTTGAAACTACAATCGCCCCGATTCGTACTTATATAACAGTTTTGCCCTGATGGTTTTAAAATTTGAGGCCAGGGCGAGATTCGCACTCGCGTATAACAGTTTTGCAGACTGTTGCCTTGCTTCTTGGCTACCTGGCCACTAACTTATTTTAACAATTTTTTTGCTTTTTCCAAAAGTTCCTCGACCTTATCTGCTTTTTCGGTTTCTTTTTCTTCTTTAAATTCTATTTTAGGTATCGGTCTCATCTTTAAGCTTTTATTTATTTTTTGCTGAAGGTCAAAAATTTTATAATTTAAAATTTCGATTACTTTAATGAATTGGCTTTCCGGAATAACGCTTATGTATATTTTAGTATGGATCAAATTAGAAGAAGTTTGAACTCGAGTAATGGTTACGAGGGTATTTTTAGGAAATTCTATTTCTTTTAATATAATTTTACCCAGTTCTCTTTTTATTAATTCATTAACTCGAAAGACGCGGGTTTGATTAGTCATAATCTTTAATTATTAAGATATCGTCGTCTTGGATCTTAACATTTCCTTCAAGCAAAACTCCGCATTCCATTCCTTTTTTAACTTCTTCAGTTATTTTTTTACCCTGCTGCAGCGTTATAAGCCTTCCCTCTCCTATTTTTTCTTCATTTCTTAAAATTTCAATTTTTACTCCTTTTGTTATTTTACCTTCTATTACTTTACCGCCGATAATTTGGCGATTTTTTTCGGTTCGGAAGATTGTCAGAACCTTAACCCTTCCTATTTCTTTCATTTCTTCTTTAGGTTTAAACTCTTTTTCCATGAGATTTCTAACTGTTTCCACTAAATCATAAATGATTTCGAAAGTTATTATTCTGATTTTCCGCAATTGACCCAATTGAGCGATTTGAGGATTAACTTTTACTCTAAAACCTAAAATCTTAGCATTGGAAGATTGCGCCAGCTTTAAATCGCTTTCGTTAATTTCTCCCACCTCTGATTTTAAAATCCTTAATTTTCCTTTTTCTTGAGGGAGATTTTTTAAAATTCCTTCAACTGCTTCCAAGGAGCCCAGTACGTCTCCTTTTAAAACTAGATTTATAACTTTTTGTCCTGATTCAAAAGAGGGAACCCCTCTCTCTCTTTTCTCTGAAGGTTTAATATTTTTTTGGGACGATTCAAAATCAGGGAAAGTTTTAAAAATTTCTCCGATTTGAGGAATTTTTTCAAATCCCAAAACAATAGCCGGCATAGAAGGCAGAGCTTTGTTGATTGGCTTTCCTTGGAAGCTTTCTAAGATTTTAATTTTCCCAAGAGCAGAATCGGTTCCGACGATGTCCCCTGTTTTTAAAATTCCTTGTTTTAAAATTAAAGTAGATGTCGGGCCTCTTTTTTTATCCAAATAAGATTCGATTATTATTCCTTCGGCCGGGCGGGATATGTCAGTTTTTAATTCTTCCATTTCGGCTACTAATAAAATTAGACCAAGAAGATTATTTATTCCTTGGCCGGTTTTCGCCGAAACTTCAACGCTAAGTGTTTGACCGCCTTCCGATTCCACTAAAATATCATTTTGAGCCAATTCCCGCTTAACCTTAGGCGGATTAGCCTGAGGTTTGTCCATTTTATTTATGGCTACTATTAGAGGTAGAGAAGATTTTTTTATATGAGAGATCGCTTCTTTGGTTTGAGGCTTTACCCCTTCTTCGGCCGCTACGACCAAAATGGCAATATCGGCAAATTTTGAACCCCGCGATCTCATTGCCGAAAAAGCTTCATGGCCGGGCGTGTCAATAAAAGTGATTTTTTTACCTTGATGTTCGATTTCGTAAGCGCCGATATGCTGAGTGATTCCGCCCGATTCTTTTTCGGTAATTTTAAAATCTTTAATAGCGCAAAGCAAACTTGATTTACCGTGATCAATATGACCCAAAACTACTACTATCGGCGGTCTTTCGATTAAAATTTGTTTTTTTTCATCTGACATAAATAAATACTTATTGGGTATTTTGCGCTTTTTCTATAGCAGTTAATTCTTCTTTGGATAAAGAATAAGAGGACCGGCCTTTTTTAATCGGTTTGCCGTAAATTCTGTTTCCTTCTCGATTATATAAACTAGTGATAACCACGCCGTTATTTTCTTCGTTTAATAAAGCAACGGAAAAACTTTGGTCGCTGCCTACTCCCTCAAAAGGGTTAAATCTGACTATCCCGACTTTTTGAACCGAAAATTTATTTTTCTCCTTAATTTTTTTTATTTCCTGAGAAACGTTTTTAAGACTATTTTCTAATTTTTCTAAATAAATTAAAATTTCTTTTAAATTCTTAGGCTCTTGTTTGTTTTTCTTTAAAAATTTAATCATATTGATAATTTATAATTTTATTCAGCGGAGAGGGTGAGATTCGAACTCACGTGCCTCAAAAAGAGACTAACCGCTTTCGAGGCGGCTCCGTTATGACCGCTTCGGTACCTCTCCTCGCGGTGGGCGCGTCCTGATTCGAACAGGAGGCCTTCTCGGTGTAAACGAGACGCTCTAACCAGCTGAGCTACGCGCCCGAATAATAAGAAATGCAGTGGGCGAGGAGGGATTTGAACCCTCACGGGAAAATTTCCCCTTGGAGCCTCAGTCCAAGCTGGCTACCAATTACAGCACCCGCCCTCCTTTTAATGTTCTATTTTCTACTATCAATATTTAAGATACGATTTAGCTTCTTATATTTTCTTTCAAGGCAGGGTAATTTTTTTTATAGTACATTTTTGAAATTAATATCCTTGACTCTCTTTTAGCATACTTCAATTGATAAATTGGGGCCTTCCTGTCCTTGCTTAGATTTCCTTCTATATCTGATAAGGTTTTTACTTTAGATCTTAACCATAAAATATGTTTTTTGCTTGCGGAAGAAAATTTTGTATAGAACATAAAGCTCTTGCTCCATCGTTTATCCTAGTAGCTAAAACAGCTTCCATCTCCGTCAAAATAGCCCCTTAAGAAGTCAAAAAAATATTCATTTGGAACTTTTAGCTTTCCCATCTTTTTAGTTTTTTTGGGAATCAGCCCTATTCCCAAGAGCCATTTATAAAAGACAATATCTCCAAATTGAACATAATGACAGGTTCTTTTTTTTGTATAGCCGTTTTTTTTAGAACCTATCTTATTTTCTAACTTCAAAATCTTTTTAAACGTTTTTAATAATTGAACATCTTTAGATACAAAAATTATATGTCTCCCATTCTTAGATAGGTTTCCGTCTGTGGTAATAAGCCCGACTACGTAAGCCAGATCAGGAGATCATTTAAATTTTTGGATTTTTCTAACCTTCATTACTCCAGTTCTACCAAATTTCCAAAAATTACTCAAACTAAAAGCGTATACCAGTCTAATTTCGCCACCTGGGCCCTTTTTTTATTTTACTTCCGTTTTTTTTAATCTGGCTTTTTTCCCTTTTGCTTCTCTTAAGTAATAAATTTTAGCCCTTTTTACTTTTCCTCTTTTTAATATTTCTATTTTCTCAATTATTGGAGAATGGAGAGGAAAAATTTTTTCTACTCCGATTCCGGACACCACTTTTCTGACTGTAATAGTCGAGGAAATACCTTTGCCGTGCTTACGAGCTAAAACTTGTCCTTCAAAAGTTTGAATCTTTTCTTGTTTTTCCGATTTAATCTTTTGATAGATTTTTACCGTATCACCGGGTCGGATATCGGGCAAATCCTTTTTTAAGTTAAGTTGAATTAATTCGTTAGTTTTAGTTGTCATATTTTTCTAAATTTTTGATAATTTTTTCTAAATCATTGGGCAGATTTGATTCAAATTCTTTTTTCCCCGTTAAGAGATCGACTTTTAAATAATTAGCATGAAGAAATTGTCTGGAAAGATTGTCGGGACAGGGTTGGTTTTTAAATCCGTAAAGTTTATCGCCGACAATCGGATGTTGAATCCAAGCCAAATGACATCTTATTTGGTGCTTTCGACCGGTTTTCGGCTCAACTTCTAAAAGCGTATAGCCTTTGAATCTTTCTACAACTCTATAAAGAGTTTTCGCCTCTCTTTTGCCTTTAGATCCAGGCTCTTCTTTTAAATAAACTTTTTGCTTTCTTCGATCTTTCGGCGCTCGGTCGATTAGAGTTTCGATTTCTCCATTGTTTTCTTTTACCTCGCCGACTACTAAGGCGAGATATTTCTTTGTGATTTTTCTCTGCTTGAACTGGTCTTGCAGGAATTTTAAAGAATCGTTATTTTTCGCAACAAGAATGATTCCCGATGTTTCTTTGTCTAAACGATGAACTATGCCGAATCGAGGAGGTAGCCCTGCATTTTTTAATTCCGGAAATTTCTCGATTAAATAATCAATCAAGGTTTTTTGCTCTTTGGTGAGCGAAAATCCTTCCAGAAAAACTACAATTCCCGCCGGTTTATCAATTGCCAAAACATTATCATCTTCGTAAATAATTTTCAATTCCATATTTGCTATTCCGCAGTCCCGCCAAGGCGGGACGAAGGATGATGGGCGGTACAGGACTTGAACCTGTAGCCTCATACACGTCAAGTACGCGCTCTGCCATTGAGCTAACCGCCCGGTGTAGGCGTGGATGGACTCGAACCATCGATCCCCACTTTCTAATTTTATCTATAGATGAAATTATATGCTTTAAAAAATTTTAGTGGGCGTGGATGGACTCGAACCATCGACCCCCACTTTATAAGAGTGGTGCTCTAACCGCCTGAGCTACACGCCCAGCCAAAACTTTTTAAAGATATAAGAGTGGTGCTCTAACCGCCTGAGCTACACGCCCTTTTTAAATATTATATAGTGTATCTAATTTTTAGTGCTTAGTCAATTGAAAAAGTTGACAAAAAGCGCTTAACTTATAAGATGTTTTTGGAGGGCAAAAAGTTTGCCTTTTTGATTTGGCGAGCTAAGTCCTTTGAAAAAAAATAGATGGAGGAAGCGATATGGTAGATAAGAAAATAAGAGATATATATGATAGTATTTCGCCGATAGATTACCGTTATTGGAATAAGGATGTGGCTTATTATCTTTCCGAAAACGGTTATACTCTTTATAAGCTTAAGACAGAAGTAGCATTAATAAGAGCTCTCTACGCCAGAGGAAAATGCGAGCATGAAGTTCTTGAAGAAGTTGAAAAAGCCTGCGAACAGATTACTACCGAAGAAGTTTACGCTGAAGAAGACAAAACCAAGCATGATATTCGGGCTTTGGTGAATTGTATCCAAAGAAGAGTTAGCGATTCGACTAAGCCGTTTGTTCATATGACGGCAACTTCTTTCGATATCGTAGAAACAGCTAATGCTGCTCGCTATCGAGATGCAATTATGAAAGTTCTCTTACCCGCGCTCATTGATTTAGAAGAAACGCTTATTGCTTTAACAAAACGAGAATCTAAAACCATTCAAGTAGGGAGAACTCATGGTCAACACGCCGTGCCTATTACCTTTGGTTTTGCTATGGCAAAATATGTTAGTTGTCTTGGAGAGTCGATGTTCTCTCTCAAAAAAGGAGCGGAAAATTTGGTTGGTAAATTTTCCGGAGCAGTGGGGGCTTACAATGCTTCGTCTCTTTTTTTTGATGATCCCGAAGAGTTTGAAAAAGACGTGCTAGCCGACCTTTTTTTAGAACCGGGCGAATACTCAACCCAAATCGCCATGCCCGAGAGAACAATGAGATTCTTCTTTGAAATAATTCTATTGGGCGGGATATTAGCCAATTTATCAAGAGATATGCGGAATCTTCAACGCACTGAAATCGGAGAAGTTGGCGAGTTGTTTGAGGAGAATCAGGTTGGTTCTTCGACAATGCCTCAAAAGAGAAATCCTATTAACTTTGAAAATGTGGAAAGTATCTGGAAGGTTTTAATCGGACGACTTATTACCGTTATTTTAGATCAGATCAGTGAGCACCAAAGAGATCTTACTAATTCCGCTTCGGCAAGAACTATGGGTGAAGCGATCAGTTATCTGGTTTCCGTGACAAAAAGATTAACTAGGGCAATGAAAAAATTGCAGGTCGATAAAGCGAATCTTGAACGGAATTTCAATATGCAAAAAGGCTTAATAGCTGCCGAACCCCTTTATATTACCTTGGCAGCTTCGGGGCATCCTAATGCTCATGAAAAGGTGAGGCTTTTAACTCTTCAAGCTCAGCGAGAGCATAAAGCGCTTGAAGAAATCGCAATACAAGACGCTGAAGTCGAGAAATATCTATCTTTATCGGGGAATTCAGGGCGAAAACGTATTATTTCCAACCCGGCTTTATACACTGGCATTGCTTCAGAGAAAGCAGAAAGAATAGCTGATGATTGGGCTCAGGCAATCTATATTCTAAAAATGAAAACAGATCTTTAAAAGCAGAGCTTATTATTCTGCTTCTTTTTATTATTGTTCTGGTAAAGTTGGAATCACTAACGAGTTGACAGACAGATTTTTTAATATAAGATAGTCTTCAGGAGGGTTTTTATTAGCCCTTTTTAAATCAAACAGATGAAATAGGTGAGAAAAATGAGAGAAAAAATGGCCGAAGGAAAAACAAAAAAAATTTGGAAGCTGGGAAACAACCAAGTTGAAATAGAAAGCAAAGACGATATTACTGCCGGAGATGGAGAAAAAAGAGATGTCATAGAAAATAAAGCGATGTTAGCTAATAATACCACTTGCAACATTTTCGAATTATTAAAACGATGTGATCTGGAAAACGACATAGCTTATATAAAAAGAAAATCAGACAGATCTTTTCTTGCTTATCAGTGCGAAATGATTCCCGTGGAAGTTGTCATCAGAAGAATAGCTACTGGCAGTTATTTAAGAAGAAATCCGGAAACGAAAGAAGGCGCGGTATTTGACGATTTAGTCGTTGAGTTCTTTTTCAAGGACGATAAGAATCACGATCCTTTTGTAGTGATATCGCAAGATATGACCGATTCGTCTAAAGACGAGTGGCTACTTTGCCGGCCGAAAGAGCCAACCAATACTCAAAGTATTTTAAAGACGATAAAACCGATTTGCGATCGAGGAGAAGTCAAATATACGAGAAAGATGGCAAAAAAAGTATTTTTAATACTGGAAGAAGTTCTATGGAAGCAGGGAATAATCCTTTACGACCTGAAGATTGAATTCGGGCGATATACAAAATGGAGATACAAAATTCTTTTGGCCGATGTCATCGACAATGACAGCTGGCGGATTCGGACAAAAGACGGCCAGCAGCTCGACAAGCAAGTTTATCGCGACGGAGGAAATCTGGAAGAAGTGAAAAACAAGTACGAGATAGTTTCCCGATTAACTGACAATTTCCGGAATATCAAGATGACAATTTAAAAACCGCTTTTAATATTAGCGGTCTTTTTTTATTTGAATTTCTTCTGCTATTTGTTTTTCAATTTTTTCTTTCCTATTATTTTTTCAAATTCTTCTTTTTCGATTGTCTCTTTTTCAATTAAAGTTTCAGCCAGTTTTTCCAACAATTTTTTATTTTTAGACAAAGTTTTATTCGCTTTCTTCTGAGCTTCTTTGATGAATTTGGCGACTTCTTCGTCGATTCGAGTGGCTATTATTTCTGAATAATTTCTCTGTTCGGAAATTTCTTTTCCTAAGAAAATCATTTCTTCTTTTTTGCCGAAAGCAATCGGCCCGAGAGAGGACATGCCGTATTCTTTAACTAATTTTCTGGCCAAGTTCGAAGCTCTTTCTAGATCATTAGATGCACCGGTGGTAATTTCTTTGAATTTTATATTTTCCGCTACGTAACCTCCTAAAAGAACCACCATATCTGACAAAAATTCGGATTTGGTTTTAAGTCTTCTGTCTTCTTTCGGCGTTGTTAAAGTATAGCCGGCGGCTAACCCTCGGGCAACAATTGATACTTTTCTGACCGGTTCGACATTAGGCAATAAAGCCGAGAGCAGGGCGTGGCCGGCTTCGTGGAAAGCCGCTATTCTCTTCTCTTTTTTGGTTAAAATATGACTTTTTCTTTCCGGCCCCAAAAGAACTTTTTCAATTGATTCTAATAATTCTTTCTGGAAGATTTTTTGCTGATTTCTTCTGGCGGCAAGGATTGCCGCTTCGTTGACAACGTTAGCCAAATCAGCGCCTGAGAATCCGGGCGTTCTTTCCGCCACTTCTTTTAAATCAATATCAGAGGATAAAGGTTTTCCTTTGCAGTGGATGTCTAAGATTTTTACCCTGCCTTCAATATCGGGCAGATCTAAAACTACTCTTCGGTCAAATCGGCCCGGTCTTAATAAAGCCGGATCTAAAACATCGGGTCGATTAGTGGCTGACATTACAATACAAGTGGCGTCTTTTTCAAAACCGTCTAACTCCACCAGAATTTGATTAAGGGTTTGTTCTCTTTCGTCATGACCGCCACCGATGCCTGAGCCTCTGATTCTTCCTATGGCGTCCAATTCGTCAATAAAAACAATGCTAGGTTGATTCTTTTTAGCAGTATTGAAAAGGCTTCTTACCCTGCCTGCCCCTACGCCGACAAACAATTCGATAAATTCGGAGCCGGAAATTGAAAAAAAGGGAACGCCGGCTTCGTTGGCCACGGCCCGAGCTAAAAGAGTTTTACCCGTTCCCGGCGGACCAACTAAAAGAATTCCCTTAGGGATTTTAGCACCAATTTTTAAGAATTTTTTAGGAGTTTTTAAAAACTCAACTACTTCTTTTAATTCTTCTTTGGCTTCTTTTAATCCGCCAATATCATTAAAAGTGATTTTTTCTTTTTGAGAGCCGGTACCGAATAAACGAGGATGGGCTTTGGTGAAACTTACCGCTTCCATTGCTCCGGCTTTTGCTCGTTGAAGAATTAGCCAAAAGAAGAGAGCGAAAAATATTAAAGGCAAAATGATTAAAATCGGACCAAGCCAAGAAATTAAATTCGTTTCTCCTATTTCTTTAATGCTTACTTTGTTTAATTTTTCCGGCGTTAATCCATAATTTAATAAAGATTGAGTCAGAGCTAATTCTTGTTCTTTTCTAGAAAAAGCTTCCGATTCGTCCTTATAGACTATTTGGAGCTCGTCGCCCGAGACAATAATGTTTTTAATCTTTTCTTGTTCGATTTCTTGAACTAATTGATTTAAATAAATTTCTTTTTTTTCCTCAAAAGGTTTGGAAAATAAAGCAAAAACACTGGAAACTACTAAAAAAATTAAAACAATTATTAGAAAATTTTTAATTAAATTTTTCACCCTCCTGGAGATTCGTCTTATACAGCAATAATTTGTTGATTTGGGACGAACCTTTATTTTTTTTCATAATTCGTTAGTGATATAAAGAAAAAATTTAACCTAAATTTTTTCTGCCCAAAACTTCTAACGGAATTTATTTTATTAGATTGAGAACGACTTTATGCTCTGCGAGGTCTATTAAAGAAATTTTAAAATTGTATTCTTTCCCAATTTCCAAAGTTTCCTCCATTTTTTTAGAAGAACTGAATTCCGAAATATGAATTAGCCCTTGAATATTGGGTGCGACCTGAATCAGAGCTCCGAAGGATTTTAAATTAACAACCTTGCCTTTTATTATATCTCCTTTTTTGTATTTTTTTTCGACTTCTTCCCAAGGATCTTTTTTCAGCGCTTTTAACGACAAGAAAACTCTTTCCTTTTCAATGTTAATAATTTTTGCTTTAACTTTTTGACCAATTTTAACCACTTCGGCCGGGTCTTTTATAAGTTTCCAATCCATTTCGGAGATATGAATTAAGCCTTCTAAGCTGTTTTCCGCTTCGCCGAATTTAATAAAAACGCCAAAATTAGAAATGCCGGTAATTTCTCCTTCTACTATATCTCCCACTTTATAATTTTCTAAAATATCTTTTATTTTTTCCGAAGTTTTGGCTTTTTCGGATAAAATCAGTTTATTTTCTTTTCGAGAAAAATCTAAAACTTTCACTTCGATTTCTTTTCCTAAAAATTTTTGGAGTTCTTTTAGAATTTTTGTCGGATCGCCTTCTTCCACCCGAGGATAATTAGCCGGCGATAATTGAGAAACCGGCAGGAAAGCCGGGATGTCAAAAAGTTGAGTTAGCAAACCTCCTTTATTGGCGCCTAAAATTTTTACCTTAACCGTTTCGTCTTTTTCTTTTTTTTCTTTAACCTTATCCCAAGCCATTTCTTGGCCGGCTTTTCTTAAAGATAAATCAACGAAACCTTCTTCTGTTTCTAAATTTATTACTTTAGCCGTTACTTTATCCCCGACTTTTAAATTTTTTAGAGAGTCTTTAGATTCTTTAAATTCTTTTCCGTAAACTATTCCCGTTCCAAAGGGCCCTAAATCTAAATAAAAGGCTGATTTTTCCATCCCGATTACTTTACCCTCTACCACCTCTCCTCTTTTGAAAGGTTGAGTTAAATCTTTTTTATTTTGATTTGTATCCGACATAATTAAAATAATATATTAAAAAAATAATTTAAGCAAGTCCCGTCAGTATTTTTTAAAATTCCCCAATTATGAGTTTGAAAAAAAAATGATTTGTGATAAATTAAAAGATAAGTAATTTTTTGTTTTTAAAACTATGAAAATTATTTGGCACGGCCAATCTTTATTTGAAATAATTACTCTTGCTAAACAAAACGGCGAAACAAAAATAGTTATCGATCCTTTTGATGAGAAATTAGGACTTCGAGTACCAAGGCTGAGCGCTGATATTCTATTAACCAGCCATCAGCATTACGATCATTGTAATATTAAAGCGGTTTCAGGCGAACCGTTTTTGATTGAAGGTCCGGGCGAATACGAAATCAAAGGAGTTTATGTTAAAGGTGTTTCAGCTTTCCACGATAATTCTTTGGGAAAAGAAAGAGGGAAAGTTGCTATTTTTATCCTTGAGTCAGAAGAAATAAAAGTTTGTCATCTTTCTGATTTTGGCCAGAAAGAATTAACCGAAGAGCAGATAGAAGAAATCGGCGAGGTTAATATTTTAATGATTCCGATAGGGGGAGTTTATACGATAGGAGCAAAAGAGGCGGCTGCCGTGATTAAACAAATCGAACCCCAAATTGTTATACCAATGCATTATAAAATACCCAAACTTAAAGAAAAATTAGAAGAGTTGGATAAGTTTCTAAAAATAATGGGCGTTAAAAATCATGAGTCGTTTGATAAATTAACGATAAAAAAGAAAGATCTGGCCGTTGAAGGAGAAACAAAAATAATCGTTTTAACCCCTTAAATTATTATCGAAATACTATATGGATCAGCCTAAAAAAAGGAAAATTTTAGAAAAAATTCAAAAATCTCCTTTAATATTAAGAAAAGTTATTTTATTGGTAATTATAATAATTATAGGAATATTCATGGTTTTTATCTGGTCTAAGATTTTTTTAAAAACTTTTGAAAACTTATCAAGAAAAGAACTTTTTGAAGGAATAGAAGTTCCGTCAATAAAAGAAAAATTAAAAGAATCTATGCCCGAGATTGTAATTCCTCAAATTCCCGAATCAACAAGCTCTCAATAAGATGAAAAAAGAAATTCAAAAACCAAATAAAGAAACCGGCTATATTAAGCCCAGAGAGATAACCGAAGAGATGAAAGAAAGTTATATCGACTATGCTATGTCGGTTATTGTTGCCCGAGCTCTACCTGACGTTCGAGACGGTTTCAAGCCGGTTCATCGTCGAATTTTGTACGCAATGCTTGAAGAAAGACTTAGGCCGGAAGCAAAGTTTAAAAAATCAGCTGCGGTAGTGGGAAATGTTTTAGGCCGTTATCATCCTCACGGCGACCAGGCTGTTTATGACGCTTTAGTCCGTATGGCTCAAAATTTCTCCTTAAGATATCCCTTAGTTCTCGGCCAGGGAAATTTTGGCTCTATTGACGGAGATCCGCCCAGCGCCATGAGATACAGCGAAGTAAAGCTTTCCCGAATCGGTGAAGAAATGTTAAAAGATATCGAGAAAGATACGGTTGATTTTGTTGATAATTATGACGGAACCAGAAAAGAGCCAACGGTTTTGCCCTCGCCTTTGCCTCAGCTTTTATTAAACGGTTCTTTAGGAATTGCCGTGGGAATGGCAACCAATATTCCTCCTCACAACCTTTCGGAAACAATAGATGCCGCTGTTTATTTATTAGACAATCCTAAATCTGACACCGAAGACCTTTTCAAGCTCATCAAGGGCCCTGATTTTCCGACCGGCGGTCAGATTTATAATCAAAAAGAAATTGTCACCGCTTATTCTCAGGGAAAAGGAGCGATATTGATGAGGGGAAAAGCGGATATAGTTTCCGAAAAAGAAAAAAATCAGATTCTAATCACCGAAATTCCTTTTCAGGTTCAAAAAACAACCTTAGTCGAACAGTTGGCTAATTTAGTTCAGGAAAAAAAGATTGAAGGAGTGAGAGATATTCGGGACGAATCAGACAAAGAAGGCTTAAGGATCGCTATCGACCTTCAGAGAGGAGCTTTTCCGCAAAAAATATTAAATCGGCTTTATAAATTTACCGACCTTCAGAAAACTTTTTATTTAAATATGGTAGCCCTAACCGACGGTTTGCAGCCAAAAGTTTCTTCTTTGGCTGATGTTTTGGATTGCTTTCTTTCTCACCGGCAAGAAGTAATCAAAAGAAGGACTCAGTTCGATTTAGAAAAAGCCAAAGAGAGAGCCCATATCTTGGAAGGATTGAATAAATGTTTATTAAAAATCGATCAGGTTATTAAAACCATTAGGGCCTCTAAAACCAGAGAAATTGCCCAACAAAATTTGATTAAAAAATTCAAACTAACCGTTCTTCAAGCCGATGCTATTTTAGAAACCAAACTTTCGGCTTTAGCCAGATTGGAAAGAGAAAAAATTGCTCAAGAACTTAACCAGAAGAAAAAAGAAATTAAGGAATTTTCAGAGATTCTGAAAAGCCCCAAAAAAATAAAAGAGGTCGTTAAAAAGGAACTTTTGGCTCTGAAAGAAAAATATGGCGACGAACGGAAAACCAAAGTTTTTCTTCAGCAAATCGGAGAAATTCCAGAAAAAGATCTTATTCCTCAAGAGCCGACTATAGTTTCTTTGACTAACGGCGGTTATATTAAAAGAACCAGTCCGCAGGCTTATAAAATTCAAAAAAGAGGAGGTAAGGGTATTTTGGGAATGAAAACATTAGAAGAAGATATCGTTGATAAGTTTCTTCTTTGTAATACTCATGATTCTTTGCTTTTCTTTACTGATTCCGGAAAAGTTTTTCAAACTTTTGTTTATGAGATTCCGGCTGAAAGCCGGGTAGCCAAAGGCAGAGGGTTGGCTAATTTTCTTGAAATTTCCTCTCAGGAGAAGATTTTATCCGTTGTTCCGCGTCAAAAAGATAAAGAAACCGACATAAAATATCTGGCAATGGTTACCAAGGATGGTATAATAAAGAAAACTGCCTTAGAAGAGTTTAATAACGTTAGACGTTCGGGTTTGATATCTATAAAATTGAGAAAAGGCGATTTATTAAAACAGGTTTCTAAGATACGAGATAAAGACCAGCTGATTTTGGTTACCAAAAAAGGAATGTCTGTTCGTTTTAAAGAAAAAGATATTAGAGAAATGGGCCGGTCGGCTTCCGGCGTCAGAGGAATAAGGCTAAAAAAAGACGATGAAGTAATCGCTATGGAAGTGGTTGGTTCGGAGGAAAAAGGGCAATTATTGGTTATTAGCGAAAACGGTTTCGGCAAAAGAACTGATTTAAAAGAATATCGAATTCAAAACAGGGGCGGAACCGGAATTAAAACAGCCAAAATAACGCCCAAAACCGGCAATTTAATAGGTTCGAAATTAATAAATGACCAGCAAGACTTAATTATTATTTCTCGGAAAGGCCAGGTGATCAGAATAAAAATCGCTTCCATTTCTAAGTTAAGCAGGTCCACTCAAGGAGTCAGAATTATGAGATTGGATCAGGGTGATAAAATTGCTTCAGTTGCCTGCGTTTAATGATTAAATTTTTAATTTTTTCAATGAATTAAAAATAAAAATAATTTATTAAAATGCTTAAACCTTCTTTTTTAGATCCTCAAGAAATTTTAAACGAAATCGAACTCAGAAAAGACATGATAGCGGTTGATTTTGGCTGCGGTTCCGGCGGCTGGGTTATTCCTTTGGCAAAAAGATTAAAAAAGGGCAAAGTTTACGCCTTAGACGTTTTAGAAGAAGCCCTTTCTTCCTTAGAGAGCCGAGCCAGACTAGAACGAGTCTTTAACATTGAAACCATTCTTTGCGATTTGGAAAATCCGGAAACTTTAAAATTAGCGAGCGAGTCAACGGACTTAATTTTAATGACCAATCTTTTATTTCAGTTGGAAAATAAAGAAAAAGTATTTAGTCAAGCCAATAAAATTTTAAGAAAAGGGAGCCAAATTTTGATTATCGACTGGAAAGAAGCCAGTCCTTTGGGACCTAAAGAAGGAAGGATTTCCGTTGAAGAAATTAAAAAAATAGCCGAAGACAGCGGATTTGATTTAAAGAAAGAATTCGAGGCTGGGGATTATCATTACGGATTGGTATTTACTAAAATTTAAGATTAGTTTATCATAATAATATGAGAAAGCGATTATTTTATTCAGTTTTTTCCGCTTTTGTTTTAGTTTATGCTTTATTATTGATTCCGAGTCTTGTATTTGCTGTTTGCGGAACTGCTTCTAACTGTGAACAATACTGCAATAATCCTTGTGAGGGAGGTTTGGGCTATAATCCGCCTTCGGGCACTCTTTGCATATGTCCGCCTACTTCAGCTACTAACGTGGAAACTGTGCTGGAAAATGTTACTAATTATATTTTTTGGATCGCTACTGCCATAACTCCGGTATTAATAATTATTGGCGCTTTCTTTTTTATGGCTTCAGGCGGTGAGTATGAAAAAATCACCCGAGCTAAGCATATTATTACTTACACCGTAATCGGCTACACTATTATTTTACTTTCTCGAGGATTGGTTTATATTCTGAGAGATATTTTAGGCGCACCATGATATTGAAGATAATTAAAAAACCAAAGGTCGAAAAAAAAGAAAATAAAAAAGTAAAAAAAAATGAAAAAGATTTTAACAAGTTTAATTTTAGGCAGTCTTTTAATGGGAGTAGCTTTGCCTGTTTTAGCGGCTGAAGCAATTCCTGAAACATGTACTATAAGAAGAGATGTGAGCGCTTTTTTTAACGATTGTGAACCAGCAGGTACAGAAGTGGGTATAGATGACGAAGGCGCCGAAGGAACAAGAGGTGCTATGTGTTGTTTGTTTGGAACCATTCTTTATGTTGTTGATTTGATTTTTATGATCGTTATGATAGTGGTGGTAATATTCATTTTGTTGGGCGCTTTCACTATTATGACTGCCAGCGGTTCTGAAGAAGGAATTAAAAAAGGAAGAACCTATATTGTTTTTGCCTTAGTCGGCGTGGCCGTTGCTTTAATGGCTAAAGCTCTTCCTTGGATACTCAGAACAATAATCGGTTACTAATAAAAATTAAAAACAATTAGAGGAATTAATTTTAGCTACCCTATAGCGAGTAGAATACTCAGTGTGTCAAATTCCATTCGCTATAATTGGTAGCAAGATTTTGGAATTAAAAACAGGGAATTGAAAAAATCCCTGTTTTAATTTAAAATCAATATTCAGAAAGGCCGAGTTGACGAAATTAAAAAACTTCCTGATAAAAATTTGCCGCGGTGGCGGAATTGGCAGACGCGCCAGGCTTAGGACCTGGTCCCGGTAACGGGGTGAGAGTTCAAATCTCTCCTGCGGCACCATTCTTCGTTCCGATAAGACGGAGATTCGGAACAGTAAATTAAAAACCCCGATTTTCATCAAGGGTTTTTATTTTTTAAAGATTATTCTTCTTCTTTTAATTTAACTTTTTTCTTTCTTTCTTTCTTAAGTTTGGGCACGGTTACGGTTAAAACCCCTTCTTTAATTGAAGCCTGAATTTTAGACGTATCCACTTCTTTGGGTAGAATTATCTGTCGAGAAAAAGGACCCCAATAACATTCTTGAAAGAAATATTTTTGGTCAGGTTTATTTTCTAATGGATTTTTACGGATTCCCCGGATTTCTAAAATATCATTTTCAATAGATATATCAAAATCGCCCGGCTTTATTCCGGCTACGGCGCTTTGAATAATAATCTCCGAATCAGTTTCAAAAGCGTCAACGGTTAATTTTCCTTCGGCTTTGAACCATTTTTTTTCTTTAGGTTCTTCTTGATTAAATTCCTTTTCAGATTCGATTTTTATTTTTCTAAAAGAAATCATAGTTTATTTAATTTTACAAACGCTGGAGATTTTTTTTAATTTTTGGAAAGCCAGAGAAACGAATATGCCTAATCCGATAATAATAAAAGTCGGAATTAAAAATTTTAAACTCCCTTTCATTTCCATTATAGAAAAGTTAAAAAGTCCGTGCAAGGAAACGGCAATGATAAATCCTAAAATAATCAGCCTTAATCTTTGTTTTGTTTTATAAAAAGATAAAGCCAAGAAGAAGCCGATTGTGCCGGAACAAAGAGCGTGAAGAAAAGTGGCTCCTAAAAACCTAAAAAGAGTTAAGGTTAAAGTATCGGAAATTTTAAAAGGCAGGCCCAGATTTAATAAAACAAAAATATTTTCCAACGCCGCAAACCCCAAAGCGGCGATAATCATATAAAGCATTGCATCTATTGGCTCGTCGAATTCCGGATCGGAGACGGCTAGTTTTTTTACCAGAATAAACTTAGAGAATTCTTCTACCAGGCCAACGCAAATAAAAATATTTAAAAGTAAAACGCTTAATAAAGGGAGAGAAAGTTTGCTGCTGATTGCTAAAAATCCGAACTCAAAAACAAGCGCCAGAAAAGCGGCAATTATTCCGTAACAAAAAACTTTCAAAATCATTTTGTTTGATTCGGGATGAACATCTTCTTTTAAAAAAAAGAGAAGCCAGATTATACTGGGAAATATTCCGAAAATTAAATAAATATAATAAGGCAAAGGCATATATTATTTTATTATAGCAATTATGCCAATAATTTAAAATTTTTGCTAGTCGATTCTTGAATCGGCCCGGGCTTTTATTTTTTGCCAGTTTTTCTTTTCTCGAAGCCGAAAAAAAGAATTTAAAGCCGTCATTGCCGCATTATCGGTACAGAATTTAAAATCAGGAAGAAAAATTTCAACGTCCGGAAGGTCTTTTTTTATTTTTTTATTGAATTGCTTCCTTAATTCTTTATTGGCGGTTACGCCGCCGCCCAGAATTATTGTTTTTACTTTATAATTTTTAACCGCTTTTAAGGTTTTATAAATTAAAACATCAATAACCGCTTGCTGAGTTTCGGCGCACAGTTCGCGAATATACTCTTTATTTTTTCTGATTCGCGGGGTTCTTTTTTTGAATTCATAAAGAACAGCGGTTTTTAAGCCGGAGAAACTGAAATTATAATTATTACTTTTTATCATCGGTCTTGGCAAATCGATTTTGAACTTGGCGCTTCGGCTACGTCTAGTATTATTCTGAGCTTTTCGAAGGGTGAGGTTTGAAATTTTAAACTGAGCAGCTTTTTTTGCAATAGCCGGTCCTCCTGGATAACCAAGCCCTAAAATTCGCGCCGTTTTGTCTAAGCATTCTCCGGCTGCGTCATCTTGAGTTTCGCCTAAAATTTTATATTGTCCAAAATTTTTAATTAAAATTAATTGAGTGTGTCCGCCAGAAACTACCAAACAAACGGCGGGAAAGATTGATCTTTTAGGAATTGGACGGTTAAGAAAAGCGGAAAAAATATGAGATTCAACATGATTAACGGGAATAATGGGCAGATTCCAGCAATAAGCTAATGTTTTGGCAAAATTTATTCCAACCCAAAGACAAGGCTCGAGCCCGGGACCAACGGTTAAAGCAATAGCTTTAATTTCCGGTTTTCTAATTTTAGGAATAAATTTCAAAAATCCGTCTAATAATTCCGGCTCTCGGGCTAATATTTTTTTAAAAGTTTTTAATTGAGAATTTTCAATTTTCAATTTGTAATTTACGGTTTTAAATTTTTTTGCTTTTTTCAAAGCTTTTTCTAAAACCGGAATCAAGTTTTTTTGATGCTCTCTTTTAGCCAAAGTCGGATAAACTCCGCCCCATTTTTTATGAATTTCCGTTTGAGAAGAAACAACGCTGGATAAAATATCAAAAGAAGTTCGCTTTTTAGGGCGAAATTTTATTAAAGCAATAGAGGTATCGTCGCAAGAAGTTTCAACGGCTAAAATAATCATATTTAATATTTTATACTACAAGAACAATTGATTTTTTTCAATTTCTAAGTTAGAATATTTTCATCGACCCTATCGTCTAGTGGCCAGGACATCAGGTTTTCATCCTGAAAACCGGGGTTCGACTCCCCGTAGGGTCACCGCATTAAAAATTATTAACAAGCCTCAGGCTTGTTTTTCTTTATTGACAGATATTTTTTTGCTATAATGAACGAAGTTCAATATATCGGCTTGCCACTATAATGAACGAAGTTCAATATAGTGATACGCCATCGCTATAACGAGCTGATGCTCAGTATTTAATTAAAAAATATTAAAACATCATAATTATATGCCGAATTTTAATTTTGAAAATATTTTAACTCAACTTAAAAAAAGAAATTTTTTAATAATCATTGCTGGACTGGTTATCGTTTTCATTGTTTTTATCGGATTATTTTTTAATTCGCGCCAGGAAAAGCCGGAACAATCTAATCTTTTGGAAGCCGGCGTACCTTCTTCGGTTTCCAATATTGTAGAATCCGGCGTTCTTTATAATTTAACCGGAGTAATAAAAGAATTAGAAGATAACGCCATTATTTTTGAAGCAATTATTCCTCATTTTAACGAAAACAATCAACTGATTACTACCAACGAAACAAGAAAAGCAATAATAAACTCTAATACGGCTTTAGTTCGCTTAGAAATTATTATTCATAAAGAAACCGGCGCTGAAATACCGGAAGAAAAAACGATAGAATTTAAAGATTTTAAAGTTGATGATTACATTGAAGTGCTTTCTCTTGCTGGCCAAGACATTAGTCGGGCAGAGGAATTTGAAGTGTCTAAAATCAGGATTCTGCCTTATTAAAAATTTTAAGAGATCATGCTTATTAAAAAACAAAACCTTTATCTCTTTTTGATTTTTTTATTTTTAATCTTGTTTTTTCCGAAAATTTCTTTGGCTGCGCCTTTTAATTTAACAGTCCATGGCGATTGTACTAAATCTGATCCTTGGGCTGAGCTCTCTTGGGATTCTGCTACGGGAACTCCGCCGGTTACTTATAATATTTACAGAAGAACAGATGGCGGTTCTTGGTCTTCGATTGATTCTACCATTAATCTAACTTACATTGACGACAATATTGATAGCGACAAAACTTACGATTATTATGTGAAAACCGGCGTTTATCAAACGAACGTAGCAGGTATCGGCCGTCTTTATTGCCGGCCTTATTTTAATGAACCGACAACCGAATGTTTGAGCAATGGTCCCAGGATTAATCTGAATTGGGACGGCATTTCTGGAAATTTAAATACTTATAAAATTTGGAGAAAAAAACAAGGAGAAAGTAGCCATAGTGTTTTAAACAGTACTGTTTCTACTAGTTTTTCGGACGGTCCCAATATTGAAGGATATGCTTCTTATAGTTATTTTATTGAAGCAATTTGGTCAAGCGGTTATTCTACCACTTCGGCTAATATCTGGGAGCTGCCTGCTCCGGCTTGCCCGCCGACTATTAATTATGCCACCAGTTGTTTATTAAGCGCGGAGCCGGGCGGTCCGCGCGTCAGTTTGTCCTGGAATTCATTATTAGGAGTTTCGGAATATAAGGTTTATCAAATAGCGCCGGGAACAACCATTCCTTTATTTTTAGCCAGCACCACAGATACTTCTTATATTGATAATTTAGCTGATAGTTTGCCAGATCAATATTATCAAAGCGGTTCGGTTGTTTATTTAATTAAAGCGATTTGGCCGAGCGGTGAAAAGCAATCTTCTACAACGGTAAAAATTTTCCCCTGCTCGCCCTTTTTAGAAGTAAATACTGTTTGCGAATCAGCGGCAAAAGGGTTTATGAATCTTTCCTGGACCGGCACTTTAGGAGCTGATAATTATCATGTTTATCGGGATAATCTTTACCAAACATCAATTCCTGGCAATTCTCCTCTTTTTTATTCGCAGGAGATAATTCCTCCGACCACAAGCCATATTTATAAAATTGTAGCTACTACGTTAGGAGTAAATTTTAATTCTAATAATGTTTCTAAAGAAATAAATTGCGTAGATCCGCCACCTCCTTATCCTCCTCCAATATTAAATCCTCCTGTAGCCAAATGTGAAACTTGCGCCGGAATACCTTTTGACTCGGTAATAACTAATTCTTGGTCTTGGTCTGAAAATACGCATCTTTACTATCTTTTTAGAGATTCAACAGGGGAAAAATATTCTGGTACGAATAATTCTTATACTGATTGTACGGTAGAAAGAAATTATAATTATAATTACACAATTAAAGCTGCTGGTTTTAACGCTACTACTGAAGGTAACACTGTTAATATTACAGCATTTAATTGCGACGCTCCCGCTCCTTATCCTAATCTTGTTTTAACTAAAGGCTGTGATTTGGGGAAACCTTATGTTGACCTTAATTGGAATATTCCTAATAACGCTTATAGCTATGAAATTTTTCGTCTTGACCCCAATACTACCAGTTACGCTTGGCAAGCGACTTTAGAAGATCCTAATGAAAATTATTGGCAGGATGCAGAAATTAGCACTTCTACTTCTTATACTTATAAAGTGATCGCCAAGGGTCCGCCAGGCGGACCTTATACCGAGTCTAACTCTGTTCCAATAACCACTGATAGTTGTTTTCCGTCTGCTCCTGTTGTTAAGTCTCAGGTTAATTTTTGTGAAGGAACAAGCCAGAAAATTCTTTTAACTTGGACCGCTGATGAAATCAATACTAAAAATTATCAGATTTGGCGAAAAGACGCTGGCGGACCGGAGCAACACGTGGGCGATGTCACTTTTCCCGGCACTAAACAATGGATTGATTCTGTTGGCCAAAATATTTCTTATCAATACAAAGTGATAGCAATAGGTTATTTAGAAGGTCAAAGCAATACCACTGGTTATAATACTTCCGTTATTAGTTATTATTGCGCTCCGCCTGGTGGTTTTGAATTGCAAGATCCGGCAATTTCTTGCCAAAACAATCCTTATTCTTATCCTAAAGCTATAACTACTTGGAGTAGTAGCGCTCATGCTATTAAATATATATTAAACCGTCATCTTTATAATAATGGCACTATTTTGGGAACAACCACTTTAGTTGCGCCGGTAACGTCTCCGTCTTCTCCTTACGGCGACCGAGGCCAGGGTTATGCTATATCTTTTAGCGGCGATGATTATCTTAATATTGGCCAGCCGGAGGAATTAAAAACTCTTTACGGCTTAACAATAGAATTCTGGATTAAGCCAAGCAGGGTTAATTCCTTTCTTGGCGTTTTAAGCAGTAATAGTTATTGGACTGCTTCCGGGACCAGTTTCTATCTTAGATCTTATGATTGGGACCCGAACGACTCTGAGCAGTTTCGTTTTAGTGTGATACAGGCTACTGGGACCCGAAGAAGTCTTGACTGGGGAAGACCTGATCAAATTACGCTTGAAGTTGACCGTTGGTATCATATTGTTGGTACTTATGACAATGCGAGAATGGAAATATGGTTGGACGGTAACAGAAAAACTTATACCACTAGCAACGTAGGAGGAACAATTTTTTCTCCTGCTGACTGGAAAATCGGCGCAGTAGGGGGGATAGGAAATTTCAGAGGAGAAATTGATAATGTTAGAATTTATAATCGGAGAATCAGCAGCACTGAAGTAGCCGAACATTATCAAGGAATTTACAATAGCGAATCCGGTTTAATAGGCGCTTGGTTTTTCGATGAGGGTATTGGAGTGGCGACTGAAACAGTTTCGGACAGCAGCAATAATAGAAATGATGCTGTTCTTTGGGGCACGCCAACTTGGGTTAAGAACGGAATTCAATTAGGAAGCAAATACAGCTGGCAGATTTCAGCTTATAGTAACGGGCCTTTTCCAACTCTTTCTTCTGTTAAACCCGCTTCAGGTATAACAATACCTTTGTCTCAATGTCCGCCAATAAAGCCCGGCTTGAAATTAACTCCGGATTGCGAAAACGGAAAAGCAGTTGTTCATTTAGACTGGTCTTTTTCGCTTCAGGCGAATGCTTTTGAAGTTTGGCGTAAAAAAGAAGGAGGAACAGATACTTTAGTGAAAACTATAGGCCTTACCGATCCGGAATTTACTTCCAGATTATTTACTGATAACAATAATAATTTGGGTTTGGCAACCAGTACTAATTACACTTATTGGATAAAATCTGTTGGGTCTGGCGGCAATCAAGATTCGGATCATTTACTTATTGAAACGCCTTTTTATTGCGGTGCTCTTGCTCAACCTTTAAATGTTTCCGCTCAATTCCAGTGTTCTGAGTCGCAAACACCCCAAGTTTCCCTTACTTGGAACGCTGTTTACGGCGCTGTTTGGTATGATATTTTTAGACAAGGAGATCTTTATAAAACCAATATCACCACTAATTCTTTTCTTGACGAATATCCTTACGTTGTGACAAATAAAAATTATTATTACAGCATTATTGCTTATCATTACGCTACTAATAGTATTATGTCCGCTTCTTCCAGCGTTGATATAGGTTATTGCTGGACCACGGTTCCGACAACCAGCGTTTCTACTGATTGTCGTTATTCTGACAATAAACCAATAAATGAAATTACCTGGGAGGATAATACTTTTTTTAATACTGCCCAGTATAGAATTTGGCGCGTAGATCCGGGAGGAGGCACTAGCATGATTGGAACAATTCCAGACACGGATAGTTTTGCCTTAAAGCCCACTAATTGGACTTGGGGTGATTATCTTAAATGTGAGAATAGCGAAATCCTTGGAAATGACCTAAAAGAACAGCTTACAATTGAACTTTGGATGAAACCTACCGAATATTTAAATACTTGGGGTACTAGATTAATGAGAAAATATACTGATACAGGAGATGCTAATTTTGCTTTTTATTATTATGGTCAAGAAGCAGGAAGCGATAACGGCAGGATTTCTTTTTACGCGACCCGAGATCATGATTATGACGGAACTCCTACTTGGGGCATGATTTCTCCTTATTCTAATTCATCTTTAACTCTAAATAAGTGGTATCATGTTGTTTTATCTTACGCTTCTTCTACCGGCGGCTATCTTTATATTGATAACGTTGTTCAGGGTACTGGTCCTGTTGGCGCCGGCCTTTTGGCTACTAATACCCAGCCAATACTTTTAGGCGCTTTTCAAAACGGGTTAATAGACGAGGTTAGGATTTACAAACGGGCCTTGAGCGCTAATGAAGTTAGCGAGCATTATATAAATAAAAACTATAGTAATGAAACTGGTTTAGTAGCGCACTGGCGTTTCAATGAAGGAGTGGGGTCGGTTATTAGGGATAGTTCCGGTTATAATCATATATGCCGCGATCCTTACGGAGAAAATTCCATAGAAAATGCTTGGCAAAAACTTGGGTCAGGTGATCCGACCTATAATATGGTTGATACTAAGTTCGCTTCCAATATTAGAAAGTTTATTGATAATGGAAGTTTATATCCTCTCTCTGATTCGACAAATTATAATTATTTAGTAGAAGTAGTTGGTCAGAAAGGCGATACTAATTCTAATCCTTTTATTTCAATGTTAACTTATGGTTGCAGTGTCCAGCCCGAAGTTCTCAACATAACAAACGTTACCACTACTTGCTTTGCCGTTGACGAGCCCTATAATACTTTATCTTGGACAACCACTACCAATACTTTATCTTCTAATATTTATCGGACTGTTGATTCTGATACTTCTGTTTTTTCCACTCGACTTTCTCCTTTTAAAGATTGGGCAAGTCATGTTTTAAGTTTCGACGGGACAGCAGAAGATAATGTTTGGGTTAGCGATTCTGTTTCTTCCATAGACGGTTTAAGCGCTATGACAATTGAAATTTGGTTTTACTTGAATCAAAATTCAACAATCGATCACTCTTTAATAGACGACGATTGGATAAATCTTCATACTTTTAGGGACGAATCTTTTCATTTAAACGCCCGAAGCACTTATGTGCAATATGGTTGCAATACTTCCCAGAGCGGTTATATCGGCCACGGAGTAAATCTGAGTAAAGGTAGATGGTATTTTATGGCAGGAACTTTTGATATGTATCAACTTGGCAATAATATGAAACTGTATTTAGACGGAGAATTAAGGAGCGCAAAAAAGTTTGCCTGCGGGCCTCTTAATTACGGTTCGGAGAGTTTTGTAATAAATCCCGGCTGGCATGGTACCAATGATTATCTTGGCCTAATCGACGAAGTAAGGATTTATAGTCGAGCTTTATCAGCCGCTGAAATTGCAGAACATTATAACGGAATTTATAAAAACGAAACAGGATTAAGATTGGCTTTGCATTTTGATGAAGGAAGTGGCAGTATTGCTTACGACAGTTCCGGTCGTAACAGTTCAGCTAATGTTTCTGTCGGCAACGCTGTTAATTGGTTGAAAATTACCGGCGAAACCGACCCTTTGTATAAAAGAGCAATTCACGGTTCCTTGGTAGAAGAAAATAAAACATATTCTTATCAAGTTAGAGGAGCGGCCCAGAGCAGAGAAAGCGATTCGGCCGATACGTCAATTGACACTGAAGAATGCGGGCCCTGGGTTGATAATTTTACCGCTACCCCTCAATGTATGGAAGGAAACCCTTATATTTATTTGAATTGGGACGCTGGCAATATTGTAAACGTGCTTTATTATAAAAAAAGAACAGCCTCTACTACTTATGATTATGAGCCTTATATTCCTGAAAATAATAGTTTTCATTATGACAGTAGCGTTCAAAATGGAATAAGTTATGATTATTACATATCAATACAGGGAGACGGAGGCGCTGTTGCCACTACCGCCCCCGTTACCGCGCAGGCTCCTAATTGTCAAGATCCGCCGACAAAACCAATAATAACCAATCTTTATTCTGGTTGCCGTCAAAATTATACGCCCAATATCCGTGTTTATTGGGACACAGACGGAGTTAATACTTCTTATTTTGATATTTTAAGACTAGAAGGAAGTTGCAACGGGGAATTTGAACAGGTAAATATTTCTTATGTCGGAAACAACCAAAGGAGTTATCTCGACGAAAACAACCTTAATAATTTAAATAATTATTGTTATAAAGTAAGGGCTGTCGGTACGGGTCTTAATAATTTTTCCGATTCTCTTCCTCTGGCAACCAGTACTTATAATTGCGATGAAATGTCACCTTTTCCGCCGGTAGAGATAACGAATCTAATACCTAAAGTGGAATGGCTTAATTTTAATGAGATTGAAAGAAAGGTTGACCTATATTGGTCTCAAGAAAACACCAATTCAGAATGGTTTGAGATTCAAAGAAAAGAAGAATCAGGGGGATGGGGTCAAGTAAGCACCACTTCGGGAGAGAATTATACTTATGTTGACAGAAGCGTTTTAGACGGCAGGTTTTATTATTATCAAATTTTAGGATGTAATAAAAACGGTTGCGTTTCCGCCTATAATCAACCAGGCGTTGACGTTCCCGAAGCTCCGCCCGGACCTTTCATTTTATCGGGCCAATGGCAAACTAATAATACAATATTTTTTGAATGGACCGACGCTTCTTCCACTGAAGCTGGCGGAGAAATTAAGTATCAACTTTTTCGCTCAATGACCCAAGACTTTTTAGTCAAAGAAGCGGTTTCTCCCGTTCAAGACTCCACAAGCAGTATCGATACTTCCCCCAGCAGTATTTATCCTTGGTATAGGGTTGAAGCTCAGAATAATGGAGGGACTACTTATTCCAATCTTCTCAATATGTTTTCTTCCTTTAATCTGCTTTGGAAAGAAATTAAGCCTTAATAATATTTATTAAACGATATATTTATTATTTTTCCCCGATTTTTTCTTTCGGGGGTTTGATTTTGAATAAATTTAATGGAAAAAAAAGATTATTTAAAAATCGGCCGAGCTAATGATATTGAAAACAGCAAAGAAAGAATAATTTACCGGCTTTTAGAAATTTTTCCCGGCACTCTTTCCTGGTTAACCTTAATTTCTCTTTTTATTTTCTGCTGGCAAAAGCCTTTTTTGGTTGCAATTTTTGCCATTGTTTTTGATCTGCTTTGGCTTCTAAGGATTATTTATCGTTCTTTTTTATTAAGAAGCGGCTACAAAAAAATGAAAGATTACGAAGAAATTGATTGGTTGGAAAAAATCCGGGAAATAAAAAATAAAAACTGGCGAGACTATTATCATTTGATAGTTGTACCTATCTATAAAGAGCCTTTGGAAATTGTTCGGGAAAGTTTTTTATCTTTGGCGAAATGCGACTATCCTAAAGACCGGATGGTTGTTGTTTTAACAGCCGAAGAAAAAACAAAGAATCAAATTCAACCAATAATAGAAGTTATTGAAAAAGAATTTGGCAAAAAATTCTTTAAGTTTTTAATTACCTGGCATCCTCAAAATTTAGCCGGTGAGATAGCCGGAAAAGGGTCTAATGAAACTTGGGGCAGCAAGGCGGCAAAAGAAAAAATTATTAATCCCTTGGGAATTCCTTATGAAAAAATTATTTTTTCTTCTTTTGATGCCGATACGGTAGTTTTCCCTAAATATTTCAGTTGCCTCACTTTTCATTATTTAACTTGTCCAGATCCGGAACGGACCAGCTTTCAGCCCATTCCTCTTTTTATTAATAATATTTGGCAGGCGCCGGTACCGTCTCGCGTTTTTTCTTTTTCCTCGACTTTCTGGAACGTAATGAACCAAGCCAGTCCCGAGAATTTAATCACTTTTTCTTCTCATTCAATGAGCTTCAAAGCTTTAGTGGAAGTTGATTTTCGTCAAACAAACGTGGTCAGCGATGATTCCCGAATTTTTTGGCAGTGTTTTTTAAATTTCGACGGTAATTATAAAGTCCAGCCGCTTTTTTATCCGATTTCTATGGATGCGGTGGTTTCTAAAACTTATTTTAAAACCATGGTTAATGTTTATAAGCAGCAAAGAAGATGGGCTTATGGAGCGATAGAAGTGCCATATGTTTTTTTCGGTTTTTTGAAAAATAAAAAAATTTCTTTTAGAAAGAAATTGCGTTACGGCTTTAATCTGATTGAAGGCCATTGGTCTTGGGCAACGGCAAGTTTTATTATTTTTCTTATAGGTTGGCTGCCTTTAATTTTAGGCGGTTTTGAATTCAATCAAACCCTTTTTTCTTATAATTTGCCTCGAATGTTAAGGAATGTGATGACCGTGGCTATGATTGGACTAATTAGTTCTGCTTATTTCAGTATAATTTCTTTGCCGCCTAAACCTCCCCAATACGGCCGTTTTAAATATTTATTTTTGGCTTTAGAGTGGCTGATAGTGCCCGTAATAATGATAGTTTTTACTCCCATTCCGGCGCTTGACGCTCAAACTCGTTTAATGTTCGGAAAGTATTTGGGGTTTTATCCGACTGAAAAATTCAGAAAATAATTATTCCAAATGGATCTTTTGGCTAAACTTTTTTAACCTCTCTTCTAAGAGAGGATAATTCTTTAGAAGAGGGTCTTCTTTTAAAACTTCTTCGGCTGTTTTTCTTGTTTTTTCAACCAAGAAAATATCTTTTAAAGCCGACATGGCTAAATCCGGAATTCCCCATTGCCTTGTGCCGGTAAGATTGCCCGGCCCTCTTATTTCTAAATCTTTTTCCGAGAGAGCAAAACCGTTTTCCGAACTAATTAAGGCTTTTAATCTTTGATGGGTTTTTTTAGCCGGTGAGTCGGTGAATAAAAGGCAGAAAGATTGGTATTTGGATCTTCCCACTCGGCCTCGAAACTGATGAAGTTGAGCCAGTCCGAATCTTTCCGCTCCTTCAATCATCATTACCGTTGCTTCTGGAATGTCCACTCCCACCTCCACTACCGAAGTAGAAACTAAAATATCTATTTTTTTATTTTTAAAATCTTTCATTATTTTTTCTTTTTCTTTGGAGGCTATTTTTCCGTGAAGCATTCCTACTTTTAAATCGGGGAATATTTCTTTTGTTAATTTTTCGTATTCTTCTTTAACCGCTTTAACTTCGGCCCAACTTAAGACAGCTCTTTTTTTTCGGGTTAATTTAGATTTAGATAAATTCTTAACGTTAAGATTATTGTTTTGAGGTTCAATTCTGGGACAGATAACAAAAATCTGCCTCCTTTCTTTAGCTTGCTGGCGGACAAAATCATAAGCTTTATTTCTATTAGCCGGACTGATTATTTTTGTGATAATTTTTTTTCTTCCTTTTGGCAGTTGATCTATCAAAGACAGATCCAGATCGCCATAAATAGTTAAAGCCAACGTTCGGGGAATAGGAGTGGCGGTCATAGAAAGTAAATGAGGAACGGCCTTTATTTCTTTTTGTTTTTTATCGGCTATTAATTTAGCTCTTTGTTCTACTCCGAAGCGGTGCTGTTCATCTAAGATTACCAAAGCTAAATTTTTGAACTTTACTTTATCTTGAATCAAAGCATGAGTTCCGATTAGAATGCTTATCTCTCCGTTTATTGCTTTTTCTAAGAGCTTATTTCTGGAAATTTCAATTACGTCGTTTTTTAGTTTTTTTGATACGAATTTATCGGTTTTACCCGTCAAGAGGCCGATGTTTAAATTAAAATCTTTTATTAGTTTCGATACTTCTTGGAAGTGTTGTTTGGCTAAAATTTCCGTTGGAGCCATAAAAGCCACCTGAAAACCGGCTTTGGCGGTATTTAAAGCGGCTATTGCCGCCACTATTGTTTTTCCCGAACCAACATCTCCTTCTAACAGTCTGTTCATCGGTCGGCGTTTTTCCGTATCTTTTAAAATCTGCCAGCTGCATTTTTTTTGAGCGTCGGTCAGTTTAAACGGCAAAGAGTCGATAAATTTTTTAATTAAATCAATTTTAATCGGTACGGCGATTCCTCTTTGTTGGGCCATTTTCATTCTTTCTCTTAAAACGAAAAGTTCTATAAAAAAAATTTCTTCAAAAGAAAATCTTTCTTGGGCTTTTTCAGCCGAATTTAAAGAGTCGGGGAAATGAATTTGCCAAACAGCTTTTTTAAAAGGTAAAAGCTTGTTTTGGATTCTTATTTTTTCCGGCAGAGGATCTTCTAGTTCGTTCTGGATTTTAAAAATCAAAGATTTCAAAATAAATCTTAACCAACGGGAAGATAATCCTTGAGTTTCCGGATAAACCGGAACCAGTCGGCCGGTATGGGTCAGATTTTTATCTTCGTATAATTTTTCATAGGCCGGATTGGCCAAATACAGACCGTTTTCTCCCCTTACGGCCTTGCCGGCTAAGCAAACAGAATCTCCTTCTTTAAGAGTATTGATTAAATAAGGCTGATTAAACCAGATTACTTTTATTGCTCCGCTTTTGTCTTCTATAATGGCATTAGTTAAAAACATCCTTCTTTTCCAGGTCCTATTGGTTTTGATTTCTAAAATTTTGCCTTGAACGCAAAAAGCTTCGCCGGCTTTTACTTCGGAAATAAGAGAAATTTTCGAGAAATCGTCATAACGGTAGGGAAAATGAAGAATTAATTCCTGAACCGTTTTAATTCCCATTTTTTTCAACCTTTTTTGATAAACCGGTCCGATTCGGGGTATTTTTTCGATAGAAGTCATTAGGTCCATTATTCCATATTAAATTAAAAAAAATAATTTACCAAATATTAAAAAAGTTATCCACTTGACAGAAAATTTATTGATAATAAAATCTAAATAATAATGACTACTAATAATATAAAAGAAAGAATCACTTCTCAGAAAAAAATTATATTTGACTATCTGAAAAGTGTTTCCACTCACCCTTCAGCCCGGCAGGTTTATTCGGTGGTTAAGAAAAAATTGCCTCAAATAAGTTTGGCTACGGTTTATAGAATTCTGGAAAATCTTGAAGAAAAAGGCGAGATCCAAAAAATTCTTTATAAGGAAATTCATTACGACGGTTGCCTTCTCGGTCACGCTCATTTTATTTGTGAAAAATGCGAGCATATTTTTGATATTTGGGAAAAAATTATTATTCCCCAGATAAATGCAGCAAAGGTCGGAAAGATTAAAAAATATCAAGTTTGTTTTTATGGTATCTGTAAAAAATGCCAAAGCAAAAATAAAAATTAAAGAAATTTGCCGCGATTGTAAAAAAGAGATTAAAATTAACGGTCAAGAAATAATTAACGGTAAAAAACTCATCTACGACGATAACGGTAAAAAAATCGTAGTTTTCAAATGCGATACTTGTTTTAAAAAAAATCCCAGTTTGACTAATTTCCAAGAATGCGAAGTTTATTCCCGGGTGGTCGGTTATTTAAGACCGGTTAAGCAGTGGAATGTTGGCAAAATAAGGGAGTATAAAGAAAGAAAAGAATATAAATTCGCAAAATAAAAGGTCGTTTAATAAAATTAAAAATTTTCAATTATGTTATCCCAATTACCCATTAATCTTAGTAAAGTAAAAAAAGAAGAACTGGACAAAGAAATTTTAAGAGCCGGCATGATTGCCGAGCTGGACGCCGTCAGTTTTTACGAACAAATGGCGGCTTTAACCGAAAATGAAAATATAAAAAAGGTGCTTTTGGATATTGCCAAAGAAGAAAAAACCCATGTCGGCGAATTCCAAGCTCTTTTGATGAAAGAAGATAACGAATACGAAAAAGAATTAAAAGAGGGAGAGAAAGAAGTGGAAGAATTAAGCGAATAAAAAAATTATGATAGCCAAAAACCAAATTTACAAATGCAATATTTGCGGCAATGTCGTTGAGATTTTGACTGTTGGCGGCGGCGAACCGGTTTGTTGTGGTCAGCCGATGGAATTATTAACCGAGAAAATAAAAGATGAAGGAAAAGAAAAACACGTTCCGGTGGTTGAGGTGTTACCGGCTAAGGTTTGTCAGGAGAAGGACGGGTTTAAAATAAAAGTCGGAGAAATTCCTCATCCAATGGAAGAAAAACACTTTATCGAATGGATAGAGATTAAAACCAAAGACGGGAAAATCGGCAAAAAATTCTTGAAACCCGGCGACAAACCCGAAGCCGAATTTTATACCCGAATGGAAATTTCAGGAGTCAGGATTTATTGCAATATTCACGGTCTTTGGAAGAAATAATTTAAAGTAAAGCAGTTAACGAAAACCCCGATAATTATCGGGGTTTTTTGGTTTATCATTCCGGAGTTTTTGTTCCCTAACGAACTATATTAGAACCTGTATTATTTAAATTTATAGATAATTAACCCTAAATCATTTTTTAATGTTTGCTGCTTATGTGATAAACATATCCTTAAAAATTCTAATACATTCTCTGAATTATCAGGTTCAGAATAAACAACAACAAAAATTTTATAAAACTTAGATAAAAAGTTTGACGATTTTCTTTTGAGGTAGAATGTTCTTCCTTCAATCGTTTTCATCTCTTTTTCGGCCGATTTTACATCTTCATAAATTGAGCTATAACTATCAGAATAATTGGATGATTTCTTATTGTAATATCCAATAGCCGGTTCATAAAAATATTCAAAATCACTCCATAAATAACTAATTTTTTTTCTCCCTTTTGATATCGTTATCCTCTGATTATCTAAAAGATATATTCTTTGAGAAAAAGGATAGATTTTGTTAATTATTAAAGCAAATAAAATAATTCCCCAAAAAAATAATATAGCATATAAAATAGCATATAGAAAATCTCTTAAAGAAAGTTCTACTTTTGCTATTCCAGTGGCCATAATTCCAATAATAATGGGCGATAATTTCAAAAATAGAATTAAAGCCTGTTGATTTCTTTGTCTTTTTTCTATTGGGGTTATCTCCCATTTTAGATTTTGTGAATTTTCTTTTTCCATTTTTTTATCTTACCAAAAAAACGCCCCAGTGATAAGGCGATTTTAGCGTGGTGCCCTCGAGAGGAGTCGAACCTCTATTTGAAGATCCGCAATCTTCTGTTCTATCCATTGAACTACGAGGGCTTATTGTTTTTTCCAACTGGCGGAGGGGGTGAGATTCGAACTCACAAGTCCATTACTGAACTCCGGTTTTCAAGACCGGTGGAATAGCCGTTATCCGACCCCTCCTGCATTAGAATTAGAGCGTTAATTCCTCTGTAGAGTATCATATTTTACCTTCTTGAGCAAACTCTTTTAATAAATTATTGACTACTATTTTATCAAATAAAAAAATCGTTTTTTAACGATTTTTATCGTAAAAATTATACTTTTATTTTATTTCAGCATTTTTTTGAACATTTTTTCAGTCAAGCCGTTAAAAAACAATTTAACGGTTACAATTTGCGCCTATTGTGACTATTCCATTGTTATCATTTCCATAATGAAAGTAATGGCCGTCACATGCCGTTATTCCGTCTTGGCTTTCGATTGGGTGCGGATAATTTTCAAGTCCGAAAACAATCATATACCATTTTCCGTTTCCACCATAATCAGATGAATAATAAAAAATTGTTCCGCTTTTATATGGTAGCCATTTTGGAATTGATAAAGCGTGTTGAATTGGATCAATTGGTTCAACAGAGAGGTAAGAAGAAAGAATATTTGCGGCTCCGTTATCGCGAATCCAATGGTCACCCGAAAGTGATTGTATAGAATTACACCAACCATTATTTGGGGACGTAGCGCCGCAGTTAGGCGAAAGCGGATAGTGTCCGTTTGCGTCGTAATATAACTCTAAAGCAGTCATTAATTGTTTAACTTCGGCAATACGTTTTGCGTCACGAACTTTAGATCTGGCAGAACTTAAATTAACCAAAACAACGCTAGCTATTACGCCGATAACCGCTATTACCACTAAGAGTTCGATTAAAGTAAATCCTTTTTGTTTCATTGATTAATTTTAACAAAAAACCGACTATCTTGCGAGGCGGTAAAATCTAATTATTTTTTAATTTTGAAATTAAAACCAGTTAAAAAGTTTAGCAAGAAATAGGACGTATACTGAAAGATAGAATAATCCTTCCCAAATATGAATTCTTCTGGAGATGCCGGAAATAACAAAGATAAGAGTTGCAAGGGCCATTGTTGGAATTCCAACCGTAAAGGTTTGGTTGTCTATCGTTAAGGTGCGAAATAGTCCTGGCAGGCCGATTACGACAAGGGCGTTGAAAACGTTCGAGCCGAAAATGTTACCAAGCGCAACTTCTGATTTCTTTTTAAAAGCTGCTCTTGCCGAAACTAAAAGTTCCGGCAAAGAAGTTCCAATGGCTACGGCCGTAATGGTAATTATTCCGGTTGAGATGTTTAAAATTGTCGATAAGTTTACTAACGCTTCGACAAGATATTTTGCGCCAAAAACTAAACCGAGAATACCGATAAATAAAATAACAAAATCTTTTATAACCATTTTTGGTCGAACATTTCTGTCTTTTTTTCTCGGGATTATATTTCTTCTTCTTTCTTTGCGTGACGGTAAAAATTCGTAAATCTCATCCGCATCTTCGCTTTCTTTATAAAAAATCGTATAAAGCAAATAAATACCGTAAGTAATAATCATTAAAAAAGATTCACCGAAAGTAATTTGTTTGTCCCATAATATACCTAAAAGCAAGACCGTGCTAATGGCAAGAAGCGGTAAGTCTAAGTCTATTAAACTTTTTGTAACCACTAATCGTTTAGCGAAAATAGCAGAGATACCGACAACGAGCAATATATTCGCAATATTTGAACCTATAGCATTAGCAACGGAAACATCGGTGAGGCCGTTAAAAGTAGCGACGAGAGAAGAAACAAGTTCGGGAAAAGACGTGCCGATTCCGACAATAGTAACACCTATGATAAAAGGAGATAAGCCGATAGCGAGTCCGATTTTTTCCGCACTGGCAATAAGCCAATCCGCTCCTTTTACAAGAAAAAATAATGCAATTACGAATATGGCTACCCAAACTATAAGCATAAATTAAGTTTTTAGTTGTAAAAACAAGATTCTATTTATAATGTTGAAGATACGGGAACAAAACGAATGATTTCAATCTGCTTTTCTAGCCATAACTAAAACCTGTTTAATGGCGACAATAAAACCGGCAGCCGCTACGAAAGCAATCAAATTTTGTAGAATGTCAGAAATAAGCTGAGTGAATTTGCCAAATTGGAGTCCGCCAATACCGATCAATAATAAAGTAATAACAGCAAGGAGGAAAGGAGAACTTTCTCTTTCGGTGATATTAAGAAAACCAACGATCAATCCTAAGATAAAAAGAATAGTAGCTAAATTAGGAATTGTTCCGCCAAAACCGGCTATTAAAGAGGCTAATAATCCCAATAAGAAAGCCCAACGGCCGATAATTATTAAATTCATATTTTTTGTTTTTTTATTGATTAATGACCTTTATAATATGATACAGTTATTTGATAAAGCCATCAATTTCTTTTTCCCCAGTTAGTAGGGCACCATGTACTCATTGTCCATCTCTGAGAGACGTTAGAACCGCATTGATAAATTCATTTTTCTAACATTTCTATTAATTTATCTATAACAGCGTGCTTCCAGAAACGCATAGCATACCAGCCTATTAAAAATCCACCAAAAATACGAAGAAACGGGTTTTTTAATTCAACGCTATAAGTATAGTTAATTTTTGTGCCTCCTGGAATTTCTTCCATTAGAAATTCTTCATGACCAGAAGTTCCAATATCACTTTTATTATTTGATATGTATCCAACGGGTGCGCGTAGTTGGGTTTCCATACGGACAGGAATTATTCGACCAAATGTTTTAGCTTTAGCCTCTATAGTGAGATTATTTCCACTCCTTTTTATGATTTTTATCGATTGGGCTACGGCTGGAAAATATTTGGGCATGTTCTCAAAATCGCTCATTATTTTATAGATTTCTTCACGAGGAGCTTTAATTATCCACGAGCCTTTTAGATTAATTTTTTTCATATTTTTCTATTATAACACTTCGATGAATTTATCGTAAGATAAAAACCACCCCTCTTACGAGGTGGCAGAAATCAGCTTGTCCGTCCAAGGCCTTGGCGAAGGAAGGTGTTTAGCTTCGTTCGTAAGCAAGCTATGATCGGAAGAACGTTTAAGCGGATGGATTTGTCGAAAAACTAGGAAAAACGGATGGAAAGTGTTAGAATTTTCTTAGGCCTACGATTTACTCTTTTATTATCTTTGGAAGGTTTTTTATCCAATACCAATGCAGGATTAAATGAATAATGATAAGTCCGACAAAAACCAAAGAAAATATTGTATGGATATTCATCCAATTGTGACGCTCTAATCCTAAAAATAAGTTAACGTCTAATTCTCCTCTCCCTCTATCAAAACCTTGCCCAGAAGGTATAATTAACCAAATAATAACTCCCGAGAACAAAGACACTAATCCTACAAAAATATTTGCAATATTAACAAATACGTTTATTTTCTTTTTCATATTCCTCTATTTTACCAAAAAACCGCCTTATCAGAAAACGGTTTAAATCGTTTAATTAGATAAATTTTATATATAAATAAACAATATAATTAAATAAATAATCAAACATATTGGTGCAATATAAAACGGTAAACGCTGAAATAATGTTTTTTGTTCTCCAAAGCTTTTATTTAAGGAGTTTATAAAAACACTTGATGCTAAAATAATAATACCCATTTGGGAAGCATAAATCGCATAAAGAAAACCTAAAAATTGATTTAATGTTAAATTAGAAACACCTTTGTCGGTAAAAATAATTATTAAATAAGTCTCAATAAACAAAAATAATCCATTAAAAAACCAACTTATTCTTTCTCCGATAGTCGGTTTCTTTTTAAATCCAATATAATAAATATAAGTATGGGGCGAACTAATTTCAATATCCTCTGGTATTTTCTTTCTTAAATATAAAATATCAATAATCCAACCGAAAGGAGTAAAAAAGTATATAATTTTATTAAATATTGCTAAAAATATATTTTTCATTATCCCATTCTAACACAAAGCTCGAGTATAATCTCGGGTAAAACTTTGCGGGGTATCGTGGATGATGTTAGGACCAGGATTAGGAGGAGTGAAGGTGTTGAACTTTGGTAAGGCTTATTTAAATATTAAAAATAGAAACCGTATAAAAAGTAAATTATAAATATTAATAGCAATAGGAACATAAGAGCGGCGAAGAATTTAGATTCTTTCCCTAGTTTCCTTAATATTTTTTCACATATAAAAATAAATCCACTTACTAAAATAGCTCCTCCGTTTACAAGTGCTCCTAATACCATTATCATCCCACCATCACAATAAGATTTTTTACACATTAAAAGAGTAATAAAAACCGGAATATTAAAAATAACGAATATAAGTAAAGCTTTTTTCTCAAAAGATAAATTATTTAATTTTATTATAATTCCTGGAGTAGATATTTTTTTATTAAGTGCGTCTTTCAACATATTCTTCTATTCTACCAAAAAACCGTCCTCGGCCATAGCCCGCCTACGGGCGAGGCCCTATCAGAAAGCGGTTTTGCCCAGCTTTGCCATTCCGAAGCCTTGGCGTAGGATGGCGGGGCATCGTGGACGACGTTAGAACCAAAACAATAATAAACAAAAAAGTTTTTATGACAATTTTATGTTAAAATAGTTTAATATGCTAAATCAGAATCTAAATAAAGGAACGTCTAGTATAATAGCTATAGGGATAATGCTTTTGTCTTTATTATCTGGAGCTTACTCTTTAAGAGCTAGATTATATGAGACAGAAATTAAAGAAATAGAAATACCAGAAAAGAAAATAACAATTACAATAACTTCTCCTATTAAGGATAGTAAATTGTTTATAGGTGAAACTTATAAAATTCAGTGGGCTCCTTTTAATGCAGAAGAAAAAGTTAATATAAGTCTAATAAGCGAAGATACAATTAATAAAATTTGGCGAAAAGAACAGGTTTCCAATACCGGAAGTTATAATTTTATTGTTCCGGATATTTATTCTAAAGGATATCAAGACATTTTTCCAAGTCCTAAATTTCAGATTTATATTAGTTCCGAAAATAACTCTGGTTATAGCGATGAGTTTTTAATTTATTCAATGAAATATACCAATAATGATTATAAATTTGAAATTGGTCGCGTTATACCGGAAATTCTTATCTTGAATAATCCGCTTATTCATGATTGGGCGAAAGAGGGAAAACATCCTAATATGGGAAGACGTATTTGGGACGCGTCTTTTTCTGACGAAAATAGATATTATGGGTGGAATGAATCGAGGAATACAGGAGGAATGATACTTAGTATTACTGTGAATGAGTGTTCTCCGGGCGAAAACATAGAAAATTGTCTTGCTCAAATTACCTCACCTTGCGGAACAGTGCCTTATGGAAAGATAAAAGAAACTTATACACACGATAAGTATGGAGAAAATGCTGGTGAATTTAGTATCGAGGCGTTAAATTTCAAAGATGGTTACCCTGCTTTAAAAGTAGAAGTTTTCTGTATTAATAGGGGAGATAGAGGAATAGCGGTTTTAAAAGATGACTTAATCTATAACGTTATGTTTCTTTCTCGTTATGAGCAATATAAAGATTATACAAAAATTTTACCCTTGACCGACAATATGATTGAATCATTACTTTCTACTTTTAAATTTATAGATTAAATTAACTACATAAGAATAAAATCAAAAATCGCTCATCAAAAAGCGATTTTATTTTACTCAGAAATCCGCGGAGGAGGTGGGACTCGAACCCACAAACCGCTTTTTACACGGTTACAGTTTAGCAAACTGCTGGCTTGCCATTCGCCGCACTCCTCCTTCAAACTTCAAGTTATCATTTTGTTCTGTTCCAGTCAATTTTAACTTTCTCTCGCTACTACTACGCCCCAAACTTCTTTTACGCCAACCTGTTTAAGAGTTTTTGCGCATTCTTCCATTGTGGCGCCGGTGGTGTAAACATCATCAACTAAAAGAATTTTTTTACCTTGAGTTTTTTCTTTATTTTTAACCTTAAAAACTCCTTTAACGTTTTCTTGCCTTTCTTCTTTAGAAAGTTCCATTTGAGGTAAATTTTCTTTTACCTTAATCAGGCAGTCGGTTATAACCGGAATTTTTAATTTCTTGCTCAATTCTTTGGCAATTTCTTCGGCTTGATTATATCCCCGATTTTTTAATTTTTTCCTGACCAAAGGAATTGGGATTAAAATATCTCCTTCTTTAAATCGATTTCCTTCTTTTAACAAAGAAATATGGTTCATAATAAGATTGGTTAGAGGTTCGGCCAAATCTTTTATAAAAGGTTCGTATTTGAATTCCTGAATCATTTTTCTGACCAATTTATTTTGATAAGAAACAGCAAAAAATAAGCCGTCAAGTTTTTTCGTCCGACAACTGTCGCATTTTCCAATTTCCGGCAATCTTTTAGGGTTGTCGCAAAGACAAAAATTATCTTCCAAAATTTCAAAACAGGACTGACAATCCGGACAAAGAAAAGTTCCTTCCTTTCCGCAACCGAAACAGAACTTGGGGAAAAAGATGTCTAATAAAAAATTTTTCATTTACTTAAAAATATTATATAATAATTTAATGAGTTTAAATCCTTTTAAAGCAATAAAAAAGAATTTTTTAGGAGTGGACATTGGAATGGCTATGATAAAAGTAGTAGAGATTTCCAAAAGAGGGGGAAAGATAGAATTAAAAAATTACGGTCAAGTTGCGGTTTCTTCCCTTTATCATAAACCTTACCAGGGTTTTACCGGAGAGAAAGGATCTTTTGTTCTTTCTTCGCCGGATATTTCTAAAACTTTAAAAGCTATTTTAAGAGAAAGCAAAATTAAAACCAGGGAAGCGACTTTTGCTATTCCTGATTTTTCTACTTTTTTCACCACTTTTGTTTTGCCGCCAATGTCTGAAGAGGAAATTCCCGACGCAGTACGTTTTGAGGCGCGGCGTCATATTCCGGTTCCGGTATCTGACGTTGTTTTAGATTGGTTCTTGATTGAAGGTCAAACCGGTAAAAAAGGAACTGATTTAAAAATGTTGTTAGTGGCTGTGCCCAATGAAATTATCAATAGATATCAAGAAATTGCTACCGCTTCTGGCCTTGAGTTGAAATATTTAGAAGCTGAGGCTTTCAGTTTAACTCGGGCTTTAGCAACGGATTCGAAAGAAACGGTTTGTGTATTGGATATTGGCACCCAAAGTACGACAATTAATATTGTTGAGGGGGGAGTTTTAAAGCTAAGCTATAGTTCGGATATCTCCGGTAACGATTTTACTCAATCAATAGCTAAATCTTTATCTATTAGCGCTCAAAAGGCAGACTTAATAAAAAGAGAGAAAGGTATTGAATCTGAAGAAACAAAAGAAATCTTGCTCCCCTTCATTAATTTGATTATAATAGAAATGGAAAAGATTTTTAAAGACTTCGAAGCTAAAGAAAAAGAAATCAAAAGAATAATATTAGCCGGAGGTTCTTCTTTTTTACCCGGATTGAGTCAGTACATTACCTCTTATTTGAAAAAAGAAACAGTAATGGCTGATCCTTTTTTCGGTTTTATTTATCCGCCGGTTTTAGAAAAAAAACTAAAAGAGACCGGACCTTCGTTTGTTATTGCGGTAGGAGCGGCCCTGAGAGGATTTTTATAAAATTTATAAATTTATTTAGATAAATTTACATGGAAATACAAATAGTCCCCAAGCCAAAAGAAAAACCGAATAAAATCCTAATTTTTTTAACGTATTTTTCTTTGATTATTTTAATTTTGACAGTCGGCGCTTACTTTTATTTGAAATCCGATTTGAAAAAAAAGAATCAGGAGTTAATGGACTTGCAAGACGTTTTAGCTAAAAAGGAAACATCCCGAGAGTCGGAACAATTGCAAAAAGAACTCTCAGTTTATAAAGAAAAAATCGATACGATTTCTTTCTTGTTTGATTCTTATCATTTAGGAACTAATTTTTTTAAATTTGTTGAAAAGTATACCCACCCCCAAGTTCAATGGGCTTCGGCCGGCGTTAATTTTTCAACTTACGAAGTTAATCTTTCCGGTCAAACCAAGAGTTTTATTACCCTGATTCAACAATTATATATTTTTGAAAATAATCCCGACATCAAAAACTTGAAATTAAATAGTTTTTCATCAGCAAAGGATGAAAAAGGCGTTAGTTTTAGCATAGGGTTTTCTCTAGAGCCTTATTTATTTAAATTTTAAAAAAAATGAAACCTTATTTATATTTTATCATTATTTTTTTCTTGCTTGTCGGCTTGATCGGTTACTTTTTAATCTGGCCGGCTTACCAGCAATTTACGACCGTTCAATCGGAAATCGTATCTGTTCAGGAGCGAATCCAAACAGCAGATGATAACGTTGCCGAACTTAAAAAAACGTCCGAAAGATTAAAAGAGTACGAAAGCCAAATCAAAATACTTGACTCTGCTTTACCGGCTAAATTTTACCTACCTCATTTACATTATTTTTTCGAAGAAATTTGCCCAAAGTACGGATTAATTTTAGATTCAATGAGCGCCAATCTTAATCCTTTAAGCGACTTATCTAATATTAAAGAAATACCGATCACCCTAAGTCTTTCCGGTTCTTATAGTTCGCTAAAGGAATTCGTTGCTTATCTGGAAAATTCGGTTCGGTTTTTTGCCTTACAAAACGTATCTCTTTCTGGTTCGGACTTACCCGAAGAGCCTTTTAGTTTGAATTTAAGTTTAAAAACTTTTACTCGTTAATAATAATAAATATGGTTATTAGTTTTACTCAAAAAAGAAAAAATCAAAAATATTTAGTTTTAGTTTTCGTAGCTTTAATTTCATTGATTGCTTTTGTTTTTCTTTCCGGTTTTTTTAAAAAAGAAGAAATAACAACTTCTATGGTTAGCCAAACGATTTCTAAACCCATTCCGAAGATAGAGATTAATTTTAACGTATTAGAAAACCCTATTTTTAAAAAACTTTTCGAACCGTTTCCGGACTTACCTGCTGGATTACCCTCAGGAAGTGTCGGTCGAGAAAATCCTTTTTTGCCTTACGGAGAAATTGAAGAAATTTTGGAAGAATGAACTTAACGAAAGAGATTTTAAATATTTATGCCTACTTTAATCCAACAATTAGTCCAAAGGGGAGTTTTAGAAAAAAAAAGAGCCACTTCTTTGGAGTATGAAATAAAAACGCTCGGTCAAAAAGAAGAAGAAGTGATTTTAAAGCAAAAAATTATTTCTGAAAAAGATCTTTTTATTTTAAAAAGCAGAAGTTTGAAAATACCCCTGAAAGAGCCGGCTTTAGACGATATTTCAGCCAATATTTTAAGTTTAATCCCCGAAGATTCGGCTAAGTTTTATAAAATGGTGCCTTTGGCCAAGAAAGATGATGTTTTGGAAGTGGGCATGGTTTATCCTGAGGATTTAAAATCCAAAGAAGCGTTGAAATTTCTCGCTCGAAGACAGAAGCTCGACTGCAAAGTTTTTTTAATTACCCCTTCTTTCCATTACGAAGTTTTAAAAAAGTACAGGACTTTAAGAAAAGAAGTGGGTCGAGCCCTTGAGGAGCTAGAAACCGAATTAAAACCGAGCGAAGTCAAGGCTGAAGTGAGCGAAACTGAATTAAAGAGATTAGTGGAGGAAGCGCCTATTGCTAAAATAGTGGCTGTCCTGTTAAGGCATGCCGTTGACGGACGGGCTTCTGATATTCATATTGAACCTACTCGGGAAAACTTAAGAGTAAGATTTAGATTAGATGGAGTTTTACACTCCTCAATTTTTTTACCCTCCCGAATTCATCCGGCAGTAATAGCAAGAATTAAAATTATTGCCCGATTAAAACTTGACGAGACCAGAATACCTCAAGACGGTCGATTTTCCACTCAAATCGGAGATAGTATAATTGATTTTCGTATTTCTACTTTTCCAACCAGTATGGGCGAGAAAGCGGTTATTAGGGTTTTGGATCCAACAATGGGAATGAAAAGCCTTGATGATTTAGGACTTTCAGAGCAGGCTCGTCAATCCATTCTGGAAGCGGTTGATAAGCCTTACGGAATGATATTGGCAACCGGTCCAACTGGTTGCGGAAAAACAACCACTCTTTATTCGGTTCTTCAAATTTTGAATAAAGAAGGCGTTAATATTATAACCTTAGAGGACCCGATAGAATATTATATTGGAGGAGTAAATCAATCTCAGGTTAGGCCGGAAATAGGTTATAGCTTTGCTGCTGGTTTAAGAAGTATTGTTCGGCAAGACCCGGACATTATTATGGTTGGAGAGATTCGTGACCCGGAAACTTCCTCTTTAGCTACCCACGCTGCTTTGACCGGTCATATTGTTCTTTCGACTATTCACACTAATAATGCTATTGGAGTAATTCCTCGTCTTATTGATTTGGGGATAGAGCCTTATTTAATTCCTCCCACCTTAAGTTTGTCTTTAGCCCAAAGATTGGTTAGGGTGCTTTGCCCTCATTGTCGAAAGAAAATTAATGCCGATTCGAAATCCGAAGAAATAATTTTAAAAGAAATAAAAAAAATACCGGAGAAATATAGAAAGAAACTAAAAATTAAGCCGCCTTTCCAGATATGCGTTCCTCAAGGGTGTAAGAAGTGTCGAGGAGAAGGTTATACTGGTCGAGTAGCCATAGCTGAAGTTTTAAGAATGACTCCGGAACTGGCTGAAATTATTTTAAAAAATCCTTCGGAAGGCGAAATCTTAAAAGAAGCTAACCGTCAGCAAATGATAGAGATGAGACAAGACGGAATGATTAAGGTCTTAGAAGGCGTTACTTCTCTGGAAGAGGTTTTAAGGGTAGCAGCTGAAGTTTAATGATTAATAATTATATTTTCAATTAATTTTATGAAAAAAATTGTATTAGTCGAAGACGATCCTTTTTTAATCGATATTTATACTCTTAAAATAAAAGAAGCCGGATTTGAAGTTCAAGCAGTTGAAGATGGCGATAAGGCCTTAAGCGCTTTAGAAAAAGAAAAACCCGATCTTTTGCTTTTAGATATAGTTTTGCCCAATTGCGATGGCTGGGAGGTTCTGAAAAGAGTTAGAGAAAAAGAGCAATTTAAAGATTTGCCGGTTATTATTCTTTCTAATCTTGGCCAAAAGCAGGAAGTGGAAAAAGGATTAGATTTGGGAGCGGTTAAGTATTTAATTAAGGCTCATTATACTCCTACCGAAGTGGTGGAAGAAGTTAAAAAAATATTCAATAAAAAAGATTAATTTAATAATTAAAAAAAATGAAAACAGATTATCAAGATCAACTTCAAGAACTACTTTCTTTGGCGGTAAAAGCCCAAGCGTCCGATCTTCACATTTCTCCTACTCATCCGCCGGTTTTAAGAATATCCGGTCAACTTTCTCCTTTAATTAAGAAAAAAAAATTAACCTCGGAGGAGAGTAAAGGCTTGGCTTTCGCTTTAATGAACGATGACCAAAGAGAAAGATTTTTAGCCAATAAAGATATTGATTTTTCTTACAATTTCGAAGAGAAAGTAAGGTTTAGAGTTAATATCTTTTTTCAAAGCCGGGGAATAAGCATTGCTTTGCGTCTTATTCCTAATCGAATTCCCGGCCTTGAAGAATTGAATATACCCCTTATTCTGCGCCAATTTACTCAGGCTAATCAAGGTTTTGTTTTATTGGCCGGTCCTAGTAGCCATGGCAAGTCAACTACTTTAGCTTCTTTAATTGACGAAATAAACCATAATCGAACCGATCATATTATTACTATAGAAGATCCTATTGAATATGTTTTTCAGGATGATAAGTGCGTTATTGATCAGCGAGAAATTCATCAAGACGCGACGAGTTTTGCCCAAGCCCTCAGAGCGACTTTTCGGCAAGACCCGGACGTAATTATGGTTGGCGAAATGAGAGATCCGGAAACTATTTCTACGGCCATAACCGCAGCTGAAACCGGACACTTGGTTTTCGCTACTTTGCATACTAATTCAGCTTCTCAGACCATCCACAGAATCGTAGATAGTTTTCCTTCGAGCCAGCAAGACCAGGTTAGGGCTCAGTTGTCCGGTTCTTTATTGGGGGTAGTTTCTCAAAGATTGATTCCTCGTTTGAGAGGCGGTTTGATTCCAGCTTGCGAAATAATGATGGCTACGCCGGCCGTTTCCAGTTTGATTCGGGAAAATAAAGTTCATGAATTACCCTTAGTGATTGAAACTTCGGGAGAGAAAGGCATGATTTCGTTAAACAGGTATTTATCTGATTTAGTCAGAAAGGGAGAAATCTCAGTAAGAAACGCTTTAAGCTACTCTCTTGATCCCTCCGAGTTAAGAAGTTTGATTAAGAAATAAGATTGAATAAAAAAATAAACGCAAAAATAAATAAAAATCTGTCTGAAATTAGTTTTACGCTGAATAAGACGGATTTTTAACTGAGTGAAATTTAATTATCAGGCCAGAACTAAAAGTGGAGAAATTCAGATGGGAACAGTTGAAGCCGCTTCTCGAGAAGGAGCTTTGACTCTTTTACAGCGGCATGGATTGTATATAACCAGCTTGGAAGAGGTTGCTTTTTCGCCTTTTTACACTAAAAAAATAGACCTAACTCGAATTACCCAGAAAGATTTGGTAGTTTTTGCCCGTCAACTTTCAATTATGTTTAAATCTAAAGTTCCTTTGGTTGAATCTTTAAGAACCTTAGCCGATCAGTCATCTAAAATGAATTTTCGGGAAAAAATTTTTGTCATTTCCGAAAAAGTTGAGGGCGGTACTTCTTTTTCTGAAGCCTTAGCGTCTTTTCCTAAAATCTTTGACTTATTCTTTACTAATATGGTAAAAGCGGGAGAAGCTTCCGGTAAATTGTCGGAAGCTTTGAATTATTTAGCTGATCATTTGGAAAGAGAATATAATCTCAAGGCCAAAATTAAAGGCGCGATGAGTTATCCTCTTTTAATTATAGCGATGATGATTGGCATTGTTTTTTTAATGTCTTATTATGTCTTACCTCAATTAACCACCATGCTTGAGGAAAGCGGTCAGGATCTTCCTTTGATCACTAAAATAATAATAAAATCAAGTAGTTTTATGAGAAGTTGGCTGGGAATAGGTTTTATGATAGGAATGGCTTTGCTTTTCGTTGTTTTGTTTAGGTTTTCCAGCACTCCGGAAGGAAAAATTAAAAAAGATAAAAATTTATTAAAACTACCGATTATCGGTAAATTTTTAAAAATGGTTTACGTTTCCCGGTTTGCCGAGAACTTATCTACTTTGATTTCCGGTGGTTTGCCGATCGCTAACGCTTTAGAAATCAGCGCGGCCGTAGTGGGTAATAGTATTTATCAAAAAATTATTTTAGAAACTACTGACAACGTCAGAAAAGGAGAAAGTATTTCCTTTAGTTTAAAAAGGCATCCCGAGCTTTTCCCGCCTATGTTTACAGCTATGGTTTTAGTTGGAGAAAAAACAGGAACCCTGGATTCTACTTTGCTTAACGTGGTAGTCTTTTATCGGGCGGAAACCGAGAGAGCCCTGGAAGGCCTTTTAAGAATGTTGGAGCCTGTTTTAATTCTGATTTTAGGAGGCGGAGTAGGAATTTTAGTAGCTTCAATTTTGTTGCCGATGTATAATTCAATTACCACTATTTAGTTTTCCACAGGGTTGTTTTTTAAAAAATGCTAAAATAAAATATATAAACATCCTATTTAAAAAATAAAGGTCGAGAATTTAATTTGAAGAATAATAAAAATAAAAACATGTTAAAAAAACAAAAAGGTTTTACCTTGATTGAGTTGTTGGTGGTTATTGCCATTATTGGTATTTTGGCTTCAGTTGTTTTGGTTTCTTTGGGCGGAGCCCGGTCTAAGGCCAGAGACGCTCGAAGAGAATCCGATATCCGCCAAATCAGCTTGGCTCAGGAAATGTTTTACGATCAATACACTCATTATGCAACAATTAGCTCAGCCGAACTTACTGGTGGAACTGATGGTGCCAGAATTTCCGGAACTTATAATATTGGCACTTACCTTAATCCTATACCTCAGGATCCAGGCGGAGGCCCTGACGCTGCTTGTAATGACGTGGTTAATGCTAATTATAGAGCCTATATTAATTATCCCACTGCGGGTAACTATGCCAGCGCTTCTCAATATTGTATTTTTTCCTGCCTTGAAGAAAGAACAGGCACTGCTCCGACGTATTTCATGGCTAGCGAGAAAGGAACAAGAAAGAGTGGTACTGCGCCTACTGCTTATTACTGCTGGTAGTCTTGGTTAGTAATTTTATCTGAAAAGATTTCAAATTAAACCCATTGTCCCGATTTTAAAATCGGGACAATGTTGTTTATATATAGTTATTTTTGCCTTGACTTTTGTAGGGAATGCGGTTAATATTTATCCAACACCCTGATTGAAAGATGAACAAAGAATACTTTATAAAACTTACTTCCAAGCTCTATCGGCTGACGCTTTTTTTTCCGACCGATGAGCCGATGAAAATAAGAATCAGAAAATTAGGAGCCGATATTTTGGCTAACCTAATTTTTATTTTAGAGGGAGCGTTTTATCAATCCCGGGAATTAATCGATGATACTGAAAAAAACATTGAAGCCTTGAATTCTTTTTTCGGAGTGATTAAAACCATGGACTGGGTGGATGTTTCCGATATTTTGGAAATTCAAAAAGAGTATGGTAAAATAGGAGAGGAATTGAAAAAAATTTCCGAAATTCAGTCCTTAAAAATTAGTGAAATTCACGCTCTTCAATTAGAAACCGAAAAAAGACAATTATCCCAACAAAAAACTTTATTAGGAATAGAATCGGAACAAGAAGAAGAATCAGCAGAATCAGCAGAAGCAGAAGATGAGGGAATCGAACTTTCTCAATTAGAACCCAAAACTTTAAAAAAAGAACCTTCTTTTACTAAAAATACAGAGAATAATAAGGTTTCCGAAGGTGGACAACCTGTGGAAAAGTCATTTTCCAAAGAATCTCTTTTGGATAGGCAAAAAAAGATTTTAGAAATTTTAAAAGAAAAAGGCAGGGCTCAGGTTGGTGAATTTAAAAATATTTTTCCCGAAGTAAGCAAAAGAACCTTAAGAAGAGATTTTCGAGATTTAGTGAATCAGAAATTAATAGAAAGAATAGGAGAGAAAAATAATACTTTTTATCAGATAAGCAACGAAACAACAGAGTAGGACATTGATTAATTAGATAGGACATATATAATAGGTAGGACAATATGCTATTTGTCCTACATAATGATTTAAGAATAATGAATAATCCTAAAAATAAATTCAGTAAAATATACGATAAATATATAGAAAAAATATATCGTTTTGTTTTTTTAAAAGTGAGTTCTTCGGAAATAGCCGAAGACTTGACTTCGGAAACTTTTTTACGGGGCTGGAAAGCTTTTGAAAAAAACCCTGATTCAATTGAAAATCCCCAGGCTTTTTTATACCAAATTGCCCGAAATATGATAGCGGATTTTTACCGGACCACTAAAAAAAATACGCCCGTGATTTCAGCCGAGTATGTTCAAATTGAAGACCCTAGGCCAAATATAGAAGAAAAAGTCAAGATAAATTCAGATATGGAAGTTATTCATCAGGCCTTACTTACCCTTAAAGAAGACTATCAAAACGTGGTTATTTGGCATTATTTAGATGATTTACCCATTCAAGAAGTATCTAGGTTATTAGGCAAGTCTGAGAAAACTACTCGAGTTACTCTTCATCGTGCCTTGAAATCTTTAAAAAAACGCCTTAATCAAGAAACTCATTTAGTTTAACTTTCTTGGAAGTCTTTCTGGGAAAATGTTTTATCCGATATCGTTAGGAGAGAAGATATAATCATAAAGTGTAATAAAATAGCTTTTTTTACGTCATAAATATAATGAGAACCGATACAAAACTCATTGAAAATATCCAAGAACTCAAAGGTATTAAACCCAGGCAAGACTGGGTAATTTCGGTTAAAAATCAGATTTTGGAAAGAGAAGTTGCTTCTGTCCGAGAAGGATTTTTTAGAAGTTGGAAATTGCCGCGTTTGGTTCTTCAGTATCGGATGGCTTTTGCTACTTTAGTAGTAGTGGGTCTTTTAATAGGAACTTTCGGCTTTGCTCAAAACTCAATGCCAGGTGATTTTCTTTATGCTTTTAAAAAAGCAACGGAGAGGACGAAGCTTTCTTTGGTTCCTGAAAAAGAAAGATCATTGCTTCATTTAGAATATGCTAATGAAAATTTACAGAACATAGTTAGAATAGTCGAGAATAATCGAAAGGAAAAAATAGCCCCGATTATTGAGGAATACCAAAAGAGCGTTAACCAAGCAATTAAGAATTTAAACGAAAACAAGGTCGATGTTAAAAAAATTGTCGAAAAGACCAAAGAGATAAACGAAAACAAACAAAAGATAGAAGTTTTAGCATCGATAATAATCGGAGAAGATGAAGGGCTGGAAAACGCTTTAACGCCGATTTACAAAAAAGAAGTAGAGAGATTGATTGAAGACTTGGGAAAGAGCACTCTTTTAGAGGATCAGCAACAGTGTTTGGACGAAGCAACGATAGAATACGAAGAAGAAAACTTTACTCAGGCCTTAGAATTATTACTAAATTGTTTGCAAGAAGAATAAAGAACGAGATTGAAGCTAAAGAAAGATTTTAGTATTATTTTTTATATCAGGCAAAAATATATATCGGTAAAAATATATTAATAAAAATTACGGTTCTCTTTCTTAAAAAGAAAGAGGAAATCGTGAAAAAGGTCGATAGAAAAAAGTAAATTAAAAAAAATCCGTGTTTTTTCGTGGCCTAAAAGCTTTGCTACGAACAAACTAACTGTCTTTTTCGTCTCGTTAAGTCGAAATGAAAAAGATAAAATGAAAAGGTCGACGCGGATGAATAATTAAATAAATTACATAACACATGATAAAAAAATTTTTCGCATTCGTAATGGCCTCAGCTCTTCTTCTGTCTTTCAGCCCAGCAAACGCTCAGACAGTTGACGAACTTCAGGCTCAAATCACAGCTTTATTAGCTCAAATCACAGCTTTACAACAGCAAATAGCCGCCATGGGCGGAAGCACGGGTACAATTTCAGGATGTGCCATTTCCAGTTTCACTGCCAATCTTAGCGAAGGAATGTCAGGCGATGATGTAAAATGTTTACAGATCGTTTTGAATTCCTCAGCTGACACCAAGGTAGCTGATTCCGGAGCTGGTTCTCCAGGAAGCGAAACCACTTATTTTGGTCCTTTAACCAGAGCAGCGGTTGTCAAATTCCAGGAAAAACACGCTCCTGAAATTTTAACCCCTCTGGGATTAACTTCAGGAACCGGATTTGTCGGTGCTTCAACAAGAGCAAAATTGAACACCATGTTGACTACAGGCGGTACAGGTACAGGTGGTGGAACAGGAGGAGAAATAATAACTGGAACAGAAGGTACTTTAGCAGTAACAGCCGCTGCCACACCGGCCACAGCTCAAACTATCTACGCCGGACAAACTAAAATAGCAGTTGCTGGTCTTAACGTTAAAGCTTTGGGTTCTGATATAAAGTTAACTCGTTTAGATGTTAACTTTACCAGCAGACCCTGGTTACACGTTGCTAACATTACCATTTCTGACGGAACTTCTGATGTTTTGACTTTCCCTGTGACTCAGGCAAATACTATTGAGATAACTGCTGGATCGCTTTACACTGTTCGGGTTACTGGTTTGAACATTACTATTCCGGATGGTACAACTAAGGTTCTGACAATTAAGGTTGATCCCATGTTGGTAGTTGGAGAGACCACCAAAGAAATCACTTACAACATTCCGATAAATGGTCTTCGGGGAACTGATGGGGTTGGCATTCAGCAATATGCTCCTTCATCTGCCGCTTTAAGCAGCCGAACCTTTACTATTTCATCCAGTGCTGGAGCATTGGCAGTTTCTACTAATGCTAACAATCCGGTTGAAAGAGCAGTTCTTGGTTCAGCCACAGTCATAACTGAAAACGTAGAATTATTGAAATTTAACGTTAAAGCTACGATTAATGACGTTATAATTTCTCAGATAACCACAGACGCGATTACAGATAGCAGTGACATTTTACAGACCTTGAAACTTTATGATGGTGATACTTTGTTAGCTGCTACTAGCGTAACTACCGGTCAAGCTCATATTTTTACCCCTCTTGATATAAGAGTGAGTAAAGATACTACCAAGACCTTAACAGTTAAAGCAGATTTGGAAATATTAACAGCTGCCAGGATAGACGGTTCAACTAGTGTTTCTGTAACTCCGAGCAATATTACATCTGCTGACGCTGGAACATTTGCTACTATAACGCCTAGCGGTTCAACTATCACCGGCAAGAAGATTCATGCCTATACCGCAGCGCCGAGTATTGCTCTTGTTAGCGCGTCAATTGCAGAAAACCGAACAGGTTTGAACGACGCCAGCAATACGATTTACGCTAATTCTAATATCAAATTCAGCGTAACAGCGCATGGTGGAGACATTTATGTCGGAACTACCACAGCGTCAGGTATGACAGCCGCGGTTATTACTTCAGCTAGTACTTCAATTACCAACGATTATACTTCTCAATTAGGAACAACCTATACAAGCGGTTACTGGAAGATTAACCAGGACGAAACAAAGTGGTTTGAAGTTTCTTCTTTCCTGACTAATACCACGACTCAAACCTACGCTACCTACGTTTATATTAGCCAATTGATGTGGGGCACAACCACAGCTGCTTCTTACACTTGGGACTGGGGTATCGACGATCTTAAAACCGGTTCTATTTGGCTGTATAGTACGAACTAGTTATAAAGCTTTTCCTTGTGAAGCTCGAAAGTCTCGACATTATGTCGGGACTTTTGTTTTGATTAAGTTAGTTCTGATAAAAATTCAATTGAAAGTTAAATTTTGTAAAATATAAAAAAATAATTATGATGAAAAATACAATAATTATTTTTATTGATGAGAATTAATAATTTGTTATAATAAAAAATAAATGTTTAAGTTAAAACAAAAAATATTTTTATTGTTTATCTCTTCTTTATTTGCGCTTTTTTTGAGCGGATTTTTTAGCGGCATTGTTTTAGCTCAAACAGAAAATCGATCTTTTAATACTAATAGTTCTTATGATTTTTACGGAAGAAAAGAAATAGAGGCAACATTAATACGTACCACTGATAATCTCTATTTTTATTTTGAAAAATCTTGGTGGGAAAAACTTTCTTCTCAGGAGCAAAATAATATAAAAATTAGCCTATTTGATTTAGGAGAAGAATTCAAGAATAAAATTTATCCAACCTTGACTTCGAACTTTGGCTTTGAGCCAAAGCCCGGAATCGATAATGATGAAAAAATAACTGTTTTATTCCATCAAATGAGAAATGAAGCAGCCGGTTATTTTAATTCGGCTGACCAATATTCAGTATATCAATACTCAAAATCAAACGAGAGAGATATGCTTTATTTGAACGTTAAATTTATTAACGATAATTCGATAAAAGCAAATTTGGCTCATGAGTTTGTTCATTTGATAACCTTTAACCAAAAAGAAAAATTAAGAGGAGTAAACGAAGAGGTTTGGCTGAATGAGGCCCGGGCTGAATACGCCATAACGCTTTTAGGTTACAACGATAAATACGAAGGAAGCAATCTTGAAAAAAGAGTGAAAAATTTTTTAAGAAATTCGAACGATTCTTTGACCGAATGGACCGGAAAAACAGACGATTACGGCGTAATTAATCTTTTTATCCATTATCTGGCTGACCATTACGGTAAAAAAATATTAATCGATTCTTTAAAATCGAACAAAGTCGGCATTGAAAGCATTAATTACGCTCTTAGGTATAATCAATTTCAGGAAGATTTTAGCCAAATTTTTACCAACTGGACTATTGCTGTTTTTTTGAATGATTGCTCTTTGGGAAATAAATATTGTTATTTAAACCCTAATTTGAAAAATATTAAAATACCGCCCTTTATTACTTATTTGCCCTATGCCGAAGGCTCTTTAAAAGCGAATTATAGCACTAAGAATTGGTCTGGAAACTGGCATAAGATTACGACTGGAAAAGGCAATTTAATTTTTAAGTTCGAAGGCGATCAGCAGTCTAATTTCAAAGTTCCTTATATTATTTGCGATCATCAAAGTATTTGCTCGATTAAGTTTTTAATTTTAGACGAAAATCAGAAAGGAACGATTGATTTAGAAGAGTTCAATGTAAAGTACGTTTCTTTATCGATTATTCCTTCTGTTCAAGCCAAGATAACGGGATTTAACGGGGAAGAAGAGGCATTCTTTTTTTCCTTAAGTTTATCTATTTCTCCCAGTGAAATAAATAAAGAAGATGCGCTTAAGCAGCAGCTTTTAGCCAGAATTAAAGAATTAAACGAAGAAATTTTAAGGTTAAGGGCTTTATTGGCAACAATGGGGAGGGGCGAGGTTTTTTTATGTCAGGAAATCAAAAACGATCTTTATTTTGGAATAAATAATTCTGATGAAGTGCGTTGCTTGCAGGAATTTTTAAAAAAAGAAGGGCCAATAATTTATCCCGAAGGTTTAATTACCGGTAATTTCTTATCTTTAACCCAGTTGGCCGTGATTCGTTTTCAAGAAAAATATGCAGCCGAGATATTAGTTCCTTTAGGATTGGAAAAGGGGACGGGTTTCTTCGGTTCCTTGTCTAGAAAAGTGGCCAACAGGCTTTTAGGTTCTTAAATTTTATCCCCAATTTATCCCCATTGACACTATTTGACACCTATTGACACCATTAAAAAGGTGATTTATTATTTAAAAAGATAAACATTAATTGCCTATTTTAAACAAATGCCCGAGATCAAGCCTAACGAAGTTTATACCACCAAAGAAGCTCAAGATTTTTTAAAAGTAAGTTCCAGCACTTTTAAACGTCTTTTAAAAAAAGGCATAATTAAAGCCTATAAAGTAGGAGGCACTTATCGTATTTGGGGAAGTGAAATTTTACAATTGGTTTCTCCTAAATTAGAATCAGGAGTTTATAAAGTTTACAGCAAGGTTAGAGATAAAACCAAAAAAACCATTGAAAAATGGTAAATTTAATTTCTTTTTTTTCAATTTAATAATTAATAATTTAAATTTATTATTATGATTAAAAAAAATAATTCCCTCACTGTTATTGGAATTTTAGGTTTTGGAGAAATAGGAAAAGCCATAGCTAAATTTTACGATTCGAAAAATTCAGCGAGAGTTAAGGTCAAAGATTTAAGCAGAAATGACGGATTAAACGGAGCAGAGATTTTACATATTTGTATCCCTTGGAGCGATAATTTTATAAAAATAGCTGTTAGGGAAATAAAAGCTGTAAAGCCGAAATTGATTTTAATTCATTCTACGGTAGCGCCGGGCACTACCAAGAAAATTAGCAACTTAACAAAATCTTTAATTGTTCATACTCCGGTTAGGGGAGTCCACCCTTATCTTTTTAAAGGAATAAAAACATTTATTAAATATATAGGCAGTGATAATAAAAAAGCCGGAGAATCAGCCAAGGAGCATTTAGAAAGTTTAGGAATAAAAACAAAATTATTTATGCCGTCTATAATTACCGAAATTGGCAAGCTTTTGGATACCACCTATTACGGTCTTTGTATCGCTTGGCATGGAGAAATGAAAAAAATATGCGATAAATACGATATAGATTTTGAAAAAACGGTAACTGATTTCAATAAAACCTATAATGAAGGTTATAAAAAATTAGGAAAATCCAACGTTATTAGGCCTGTTCTCTATCCACCGAAAGGAAAAATAGGCGGTCATTGTATAGTTCCCAATGCCGCAATTTTAAAAAAATATTATAAAAGTGAAGTTTTGGATTTTATTTTGAAATACCGGCCTGAAAAGAGAAAAAATAAAAGAAAATAAAAAAATTTAATTTAAATTGAGATGATAGGCGTATTTACTAAAAACACGTTAATTACTCTTGTTACCCGAGTTTTAACGTCTATTTTCGGAATAGGAATTGTAATAATTATTACTCGAATGTTAGGTCCTGAAGGACAGGGTATTTACTCGTTAGCCGTATTATTGCCTACTATTTTATTAATATTTGTCAGTTTCGGCATTAATTTATCGTCATCCTTTTATCTTGGAAAAAGAAAATATCCTTCAAAGGAAATTTTTGGAAATAATATTATTTTATCTGTTTTAATTAGTTTTTCGGCGGTTTTAGCAGGTTTGGTAATTATATTTTTTTTCAACGATAGATTGTTTCCAGGAGTAGATAAAAATTATTTAATTTTAGCTTTGTCCCTGCTGCCTCTTTATGTATTTTTTAACTTTATCTCTCATATCCTTCTTGGATTACAAAAAATAAAAAAATACAACGCTGTTTCCTTTCTTCAGGGTTTTACTTTTTTAATTTTAGTTGGAATTTTAATTTTAGGATTTCATTTCGGCGTTAAAGCGGTAATATTAGCCCAAATCTTATCCTTTCTTTTGGCTGGAATAGTTCTTTTTTTTCTTGTTAAAAAAGAAACCCAAGGAGTTGTTTTTAAACTAAATAAAAATTATTTAAAAGATGCTATTGTTTATGGATTTAAGGCTTATCTAGGCAGCGTGTTTTATTTTTTTCATCACCGAATAGATTTAATTTTAATTAATTTTTTTATTAATCCGGTTGCCGTAGGATTTTATTATGCAGCCGCTGGATTGGCGGAAGCGGTTTGGCTTCTTTCTGCATCGGCAGCAACAGTGCTTTTTCCAAAAGTATCTTCAGAAATAAACGAAAAGAACTTAAAAGAATTTACTCCCATAATTTGCCGCAGCATTCTATTATTTACTTTATTAATAAGCATTCTGCTTTTTATTTTTGGTGACTGGATAATCCCCCTGCTTTATTCCGAAAAGTTTTTAGAATCAATTCAACCTTTCCGAATTTTACTGATAGGAACACTATTCGCGAGCGGGTGGCAAATATTAGTTAACGATTTAAGCGGACGGGGAAAACCCATCTTGGGCACCTATATAATTGGCATCTCTGTTGCGTTAAATATAATGTTAAATGTTTTTTTTATTCCTAAGTGGGGTATAGAAGGAGCCGCTTGGGCGACTGTTATTTCTTATTTAACTATGTTTTTAACTACGGTTTTTATTTATAGCCGAATTTCCGGCAACAAAATGAAGGACGTGATTCTTTTTAAAAAATCCGATTTAAAATTATATAAAAACATTTTATTAATTATAAAAGATCCAGCTCAATTATTATGAGATTATGTTTTCTGTCGGGAGCAGATTCAATTCATTCTCAAAAATGGATTAAATACTTTGCCGATAAGGGCCAAGAGGTTCATTGGATATCTTTGGCTCCAAATACTTTCGGTAACATAAAAAATGTAAGATTTTATTTAATGAAGCGATTTTCCGTAAAACCTTTAGATGTAATATTTAACGTTCTTCCGATTAGAAAATTATTAAAAAAGATAAATCCCGACATCTTTCATGTTCATTACGCCGGAGTTAACGGAGCGATTGGAGCTTTAAGCGGGTTTCATCCTTTTATCCTGACCGCTTGGGGTTCTGATATTTTAGTTACTTCTAAGTCTAAGATAGCAAGGCCCTTAATAAAATTCGCTCTTAATAAGGCCAATTTAATAACCTGCAACAGCGAAATTCTCAAACAAGAGGTAATAAAATTAAGTAACAATCCTCTAAAAATTAAATTAATCTATTGGGGAACCGATATTCAAGAGTTTCGGCCCGGACCCGAAAATAAAAAAATTAAAGAAAGATTAAAAATAACTGATTCACCGGTAATAATAAGCCTGAGGAATTTAGAGCCTATTTATGACGTTAAAACGTTAATAGAATCTATTCCTTTAGTTTTGAAAAAAAATCCAAAAGCGAAATTTATAATTGCCGGCAGGGGCTCCGAAGAAGAAAAATTAAAAAAATTAGCCGAAAGGTTAAAAATTTTAGAAAATGTTAAATTTATCGGTTGGATCTCAAGCAGCGATGTTTTGCGATACTTAAGGTCGTCAGATATTTTAGTTTCTACTTCGTTATCAGATGGAGATCTTTCTCAGGGCACGCAACAGGCAATGGCTTGCGAATTACCGATAATAACTACTGATATAGGGGTTAATAAAAAAAGAATTAAAGATAAAGAAAACGGACTTCTTGCGCCGATAAGAAATCCGAAATTATTATCTAAAAAAATAATTCTATTGCTAAAAAATGAAAAATTAAGAATCAAATTGGGAAAAGCCGGAAGAAAGACGATCGAAACTGAACTTAATTACCGCAAAGAAATGGAAAAGGCGGGAAAATTATATAAAGAATTAATAGGCGATTTTAAAAGAAATAATTTATGCAAAAAAATCGAAACATAAATATTCTTGTTACCGGAGCAACAGGATTTATAGGTTCTCATTTATGCAAAGAGTTGACCAAAAATGAATATAACGTATTTGGTTTATATTTTTCTGAAAATTCTGGAAAAATAAAAGAATTATTAAATCAAAAAGAAATTCATTTAGAAAAAGGGGATGTCCGCGATTTCAATTTTCTTAAAAAGATAATTAAAAAAAATCAAATAAAAATTATCTTTCACTTAGCGGCAACGCTTCCTTACGCTAATGACCTTGAAGATCCGTTTCTGCTTTTTGAGGTTAATGCAAGGGGGACGTTAAGTTTATTAAACGCGGCTTATTTAAACGGAGTAAAGAAATTTATATACGCCTCAAGCAGCAGCGTTTATTCTGAGCCTCCCCAACATCTTCCTGTTGACGAAAATCATCCGACTCGACCCCTGACTATTTACGGCGCAAGCAAGTTGGCTGGCGAGCTCTATTGCGATGCTTATTCTAAATCAATGGACATAACAATACTTCGTTATTGCGGCGCTTACGGAATAGGTCAAGATAAACACTATGCGACATATAGATTCGTTAATCAGGCGTTGAATAATGAACCAATTACGATTTATGGTGATGGAAGTCAAACAAGCGATTTTACATATATTGGAGATATTATAAAGGGTACTATCTTGGCAATGAAAAAAAATAAACCCGGAGTCTATAATATCAGTAGCGGCGAGGAGACCAGTATAAGAGAACTTGCTGAAGAGGTTATCAATCTCACTGATTCTGATTCAAAAATAATTTTTACCAATGAAAATACCAATCGACCATTTAGATTTTTTTTAGACATTAAAAAAGCGCGGAAAAATTTCGGCTATTCGCCTTTTTCTCTTAGGAAAGGTTTATCTGAATATATTTCCGAACTTATGAATAAAATTAAAACATTATGAAAATATTAATAGTTGCTCCCAGACTTAAAGACACTAAAGAGATTAATTATGACTACATATTTCCTCTAGGCTTAGGATATATTTCTTCGGTGTTGAAGAAAGCGGGATATAAAGTAAGTTGCCTTAATTTAAATCATTATAACGGGACGACGGAAGAATTGGTCAATAACGAATTAAGCAAAAATAAGTATGATTTTGTCTGCACCGGAGGTATGACTTTTGCTTATTCTTTTATTAAACAAATTATTGATACTGTCAAAAAACATAATTCAAAGGCGAGAATTATCGTAGGAGGATTAATGGTGACAAGCGAACCAGAAATTATGTTTGATTTGTTAAACCCGGATTTTGCTGTTGTCGGCGAGGGAGAAGAGGTAATTTGCGAATTGTTAGATTACATTGGCAAGAAAAATGATTTTTGTAAGGTAAAGGGCTTGTTGTTTCGTGACGGAAAAGGAAATATTGTTTTTACTGGAAAGCGGGAGAGTATACAAGATTTGGATTCTTTGCCCTATCCTGATTTTGAAAGCTTAGAGTTCGAAAATTATTTGGATAATTTGTATTGTAATACTCTTCCTAATGCGGCTCATAATAGTTTTGACCATCCCAGAACTTATCCGATATTGGGCAGCAGGGGATGTCCTTTCAATTGCACATTTTGTTATCATTATGATAAATATAGAAAACGGTCATTAGAAAGCATAAAAAAGGAATTATATGTAATGGTGAAACGGTACAGGATTAATAGGATTCTTTTTTTTGACGAATGTCTCGCTTTAGACAAAGAAAGGTTGCGGGCGATCTGTAAAATGATTAAAGAGCTTAGAGGTAATATTCCATGGGAGTTGAAGTGGTCGCCTCAACTTACTGTTCATGGCGTGGATGAGGAAATACTATATGAGCTCCATGATAGCGGGGCGGATATGGTAAGTTATGGATTTGAGAGTATGAGTCCCGTTGTTTTAAAAAGCATGAACAAACCAATAACTCCTGAGATGATTTCTTCAGTTTTTCATAATACGCTCAAGGCTGGTATGAGCGTTATCGGGAATTTTATTTTTGGCGATATTGCTGAAACAAAAGAAACCGCCAAAGCCACTCTCGATTGGTGGAAGAAGAATAGCAAGGGCCAAATAAATTTATTATTTATTCAGCCTTATCCCGGAAGTAAGATTTATGAACATTGTTTACAAAAGGGTATTATTAAGGATAAAATAGATTTTATTCAAAATCGGATGAGGACAACAAATTGGTATAATATGACCGACAAGATGAGCGATAAAGAATTAGAACAACTAAAAAACACAATAATCGTTTTGAATTTAAAACGTCGTTATTTTGCAAAAACTATTTCGATAAAAAAAATACAAGAAAATGTTTATGAATTCAAAGTTAAATGTCCTTTCTGTAAGAACGTTTTGGTTTATAAGAATTTATTTATAGAAAACAAACGGAAGTGGCTGTATGGTTTTCCTTTAGTTTGCAGAAAATGCCATCTTACTTTTTTTGTTGTTAGTTTCGTCAGGAGAATAATATATCGGAGCCCTGACTTTGTTCTTATTAAGTTGGCGAATTTATATTTCTACCTTAGGCGAAGACATGTATTTTAATATAAAATCTAATTCTCGAAAATTATTATAAAATTAATATAATTATGGCGACTAAAATAAAAAAAATTTTATTTAATACTCTAAAGATGATTAGAGATTGGGTTATTGAAATGGGTTTAAATAAAATACCGGGAATGTCCGTAGTTTACGATTTTTTATTTCAGTATCTCTGGTCTGGATCCGATATTATAGAGATTCAAGGCAGTAAAATGTATATAAACGTTAAAGACCAAGACGAAAGTATGCGTAAAACTTTTCAATCTTACGCTCTTAATTTAACTCACGAAGAACGCACTACCGAATTATTCAAAGAAATGGTGAAAGAAGGGGATACGGTCGTTGATATAGGTGCTAATATCGGTTATTTCACTCTTTTGTCGGCTAAATTAGTAGGCAAGAAAGGTAGAGTTTTTGCTTTTGAGCCTGAACCTAAGAATTATAATTATTTGCTTAAAAATATAGAATTAAATAATATAGGAAATACCGTCTTAGCGACGCAGAAAGCTGTTTCAGATAAAACAGGAAAAACTAAGTTATATATTTGCGAACACGATACAGGACATCATACTATAAATCAGCCCGAAGGCATTAAGAGTTATAAGCCAAACACTGGCAATAAAGAAAGTTTTATTGAAATTGATGCAGTAACTTTAGATGATTTTTTAAAGGATAAAAATAGATTGGTTGATATCGTTAAAATTGATGCTGAAGGAGCGGAAATGTTGGTTCTTTTAGGAATGGATAAAACAATCAGACAAAATCATAATATTAAATTGTTTGTCGAATTCTTCCCATTGTTAATTAAAAAAATGGGCAACTCTCCGGAAGATTTTATTAAGAAACTTTTAGAAGATTATGGATTTTCGATTTTTATTATAGGCGAGGATTATGATGCCTGTAATCAAAAACTTTTGATGGTTAATAGCGTTAATGAGCTTATGGGTTTTTGCAAGAATAAAAACGACCATTTAAATTTATTCATTGAAAGACAAAAATAATAAAAAATAATATGGATTCAAAACCTAAAGTTATTATTCTTTGCGGAGGTATGGGCACTCGTTTAAAAGAAGAGACCGAATTTAAGCCAAAACCGATGGTGACGATAGGTGGCAAGCCTTTGCTTTGGCATATCATGAAAATATATGCCTGTTGCGGTTATTACGATTTTATATTGGCTCTGGGATACAAGGGCGATTATATAAAAGATTATTTTTTAAAACAAAAATATTATACTTCTGATTTTTGCCTTAATACCAAAGAAGGAAAAATTAGAGATTTTCTTTGCAACGGTTTTGAAGAGGATGATTTTAAAATTACCTTTGCCGAGACCGGATTAAATACGGCCCATGGAGAAAGAGTTCTTAAACTTAAAAAATACATTCCCGACGGTTTGTTTATGGTGACCTACGGAGATGGCGTAGCTAATATAGATATTAATAAACTGATTGAATTTCACAAAAAGAAAAACAGGATAGCAACCATCACCGGCGTTCATCCGGTATCAAGATGGGGCTGGACAAGAGTTGATAGTGATGATTTAATAACCAAATTTGACCAGAAGCCGGTTCTATACGACTACGTTAACGGAGGTTTTATGGTTTTTAATAAAGAATTTTTTGATTTTTTGAAGCCCGGAGATATGATTGAAGACGCTTTGGTAAGATTAATCCCTAAAAAACAACTGGCGCTTTATAAACACGATGGTTTTTGGTACGGGATGGATACCTATAGAGATTTTCTTTATTTAAACGAACTTTGGGGGAAAGATCCTAAATGGAAAATATGGAAATAAAAAATGTTCACTTATATTAGTGAACATCACATAGAAATTTTTGCGATATCATTTCCATCCGATTGCTTCTTTCAAAAAAAGTTTATGGCATTTTAACAGTTTTTTCGGAACCGAACTAAACCATTTTCCAACCGTTGGTTTTCCGGCAATCTCGACCAGGAAAACGAGTCCGACGGTATGTCCTCGCTTATCAGTTTTGCTGTATTTTACTCCGGTATCTTTGATTTTCTTAATTTCGACACCGATCTCTCTTTTAATAACATCGCGCAGCGTCTTATTAAAAGATGAGCCGAATCGGATAAATCCGCCGGGGAAATGCCAACCTGTATAATTATTATCTTTTCTCCAGGTTACTAAAATTTTTTTCGGATGATTGATATTGTCGACAATTAATGCTTCGACTGCGACTTGGGGGACAATTTTAATTATCGCATCGAAAAGATCGGAGCCGATACCTTTTTCCGGTTCCGTAATCAGCGATATTGCCGAGGCCGATAATCTTTTTATCTCATTCTGGGAAAATTTTGAAAGATCGATCATTTAATACCTCCTTTCGAATATTTATATTAAATAACAATTTAATTAGAAAGTCAATAGGTCTATGGATTTTAAAAACGATAAAAAAGTTTTAGTGACCGGCGGAGCGGGTTTTATCGGCTCTCATTTGGTGGAAAGATTGGTAAGAAACGATTATAAAGTGGTAGTTATTGACGACTTGTCCAGCGGCGACAAAAATAATTTAAGCTCCGAAGCCAAGTTTTATAAAATCGACGTCAGAGATAAAAAAATTTCCGAAATTTTTAAAAAGGAAAAACCGGAAATGGTTTTTCATTTAGCTGCCCAACCTATCGTTGAAACTGCTTTCAAAGATCCGATGAAGACGTTGGAAGTGAATATTATGGGTACGGTTAATGTTTTAGAGGCTTGCCGGTTAAAAGGAGATTTAAAATCAGTCGTAATATGCTCTTCGGATAAAGCTTATGGCAAATCAAAAAATCTACCGTACGCCGAAGACGCTCCTTTAAGGGGGGATCATCCTTACGAGGTCTCAAAAACAGCAGCTGACTTAATCGCTCAAACTTATTTTAAAACCTATAATTTGCCGATTGTTATTACAAGATTTGGCAATACTTTCGGACCGCGCGATGTTAATTTCAATCGTATTATTCCCGGCGTTTTAAAAGCAATTATAAAAAATGAAGAACTTTTAATAAGAAGCGACGGCAAAATGGTCAGAGAATACGTCTACGTAAAAGACGTGGCGGAGGGATGCATTAAATTAATTCAAAATATAGATAAAACCAAAGGAGAGGCTTTCAACTTCGGCAGTAAAAATATCTTTAGCGTTATAGATCTTATTAAAAAAATAGAAGAGATATTAAAGGTAAAAGTTAATTATAAGATATTAAACATCGCAAAAAATGAAATACCCGAACAATACCTTGACTGGGAGAAAATAAAAAATACGGTGAATTGGCGGCCGGAAACAGGTTTCGAAGAGGGGATAAAAGATTCGTTCGATTGGTATAAAAAGCTTTATTCCTCCTAACGAATATAATTTACACGTTTTATAAATAGATCTTAATTTTTAAAACGATTTATTAGGAAAGAATATATTTTATAATAAACAAAATGAAAAAAAAGAATAATTTAAAAAGAATATTGGCGGAAAATAAATGTTTTAAGCTTGTGTGTGGGGCTGGCAATGAAAATCCCGTCGAGATTGAAAGACTTGTTGCTCTTTATGCTAAAGCGGGTGCTAGATATTTCGATTTATCCGCTCGTGAAGATATTGTAAAAACAGCTCGGAACGCTATAGCACGCGTAATTCCAAAAAAAGATAGAGATAATTACTTTCTAAATGTCAGCGTTGGCATCGCAGGAGATCCTCATCTTAATAAAGCAGAAATAGACGAAAAGAAATGTATAAATTGTGGCGCTTGTAAAAAAATATGCCCCCAGAAAGCCGTTGAAAATAATCAAAAAAAACACATCATTAATGAAAAGAAATGTATCGGATGTGGTCTATGCGAAAGAGTGTGCCCAGTTAAAGCAATTAAGTTTATCTATAAAAATAAAGACTTTAATCAAATATTGCCTCCCTTAATAAAAATTGGCATTGATTCGATTGAGCTCCATGCTAATACAGACGACGAAGAGACGTCCTATGAACAATGGAAGACTTTATCAAAGTTATTTGAGGGCATGTTAAGTTTATGCCTTGATCGATCGCATCTCGGAGATAAGATGTTAATTAACAGAATAAAAAGATTCATTTCGGGCAGAAAAGAATATGAAACAATAATACAAGCAGACGGAGCCCCGATGTCAGGATCAAAAGACGATTTTAATACCACCCTACAGGCTGTTGCCACAGCAGACATAATAAAAAAAGCGAATTTACCCGTTTGGCTTTTAGTTTCTGGTGGCACTAATAGCAAAACAATTGAGTTAGCAAAACTTTGTGGAGTTAGTGTAAATGGCGTCTCCGTTGGCTCTTTTGCTAGAAAAATAGTTAGAAAATACATAGAAAGAGACGACTTTTTTGATAATAAGAAAGTTTTTAATACCGCGCTTTTTATCGCTAAAGGATTAGTAAATAAAACTTATAGTCAAAATGATTAAATTAATAGGTCCTTTTTGGGAAATTAAAAATATTGAAGCGGTTTTATTCGATAAAGACGGAACCTTAATTGATAGCCACTTTTACTGGGGCGCAATAATCAAAAGAAGGAGTAAATCATTAATAAAAAAACTTAATTTGGACAATTCTGTTTATAAATCGCTTTGCCTTAAGATGGGGTTTTCTTTAGAAAATAAAAAACTTTTACCAAAAGGACCCATTGCGCTTGTAAGCAGAGAAGAAGTAATCAAAATTTTATTTGAACACTTTAATAAGAATAATAAAGCGATTTCAGAAAAAGAAATAAGCGAACTTTTTTTGGAAATAAACCTTATTTTTTTAAAAGAAATTTATAAATACATTAAAATACTTCCTGGGTCAAAAAAGACCATATTAAAATTAAAAAAGAAAGGAGCTAAAACGGCTTTGATTACTTACGATAGTATTAAAAATACAAGTAAGATTATTCAATATTTAGGATTGCAAAATTGCTTCGATCTATTAATGGGAAAAGAGTCAACCCTTGAGCCTAAAATTACTGGGATACCCGCTATAAAAGCTTGCGAATATTTAAAAGTTAATCCTCAAAATACTGTTTGTATCGGTGATGCCCCAATTGATATATTAATGGCTAAAAGAGCAAAACTGAAGGCATGTATAAGTATCGCGCTTGGACAGACGCCATACAAAGAGTTACAGAAAAAAACCGAATATGTAATTAAAGATTATAGTGAATTGATTATAAAATAGGTATCATAAATTTATGAATGTTAAAATTTTAGATTGTACCATAAGAGACGGTGGGCATCTTAATAAATGGCACTTTAAGAACGATATGGTTAAAGCGTCTTATTTCGCTGCGTTAAGAAGCGGTGTCGATTACTTTGAAATAGGATACAAAAATGATTCGAAGGTAAAAAATCTCGGTCCTTATGGTTATTGTCAAGATAATTTTATTACTTCGCTTTTTAAATCTTCGCCCGCGATCAAATTATTATGCATGATAGACGCAGGTAAATATACAGGCTATTATATTCCTGAGTGTAGAAAAGATAAAACGCCGTTTTCGGGAATTCGAATTGCGGCCTATCCGCCCGAAGGAAAAATTGCCATTAAACTCATAGAAGAAATTCATAATAAAGGGTATGAAGTATTTTTACAAATTATGGCTTGTTCTGAGTGGAATCAGAAACAATTTAGAGAGTTGGAGGGTTGGAAATCTAAAGATATGCTTAAAGCCGTTTATTTTGCTGATAGTTTTGGTTCTTTTATACCTAAAGACATAAAAAATTATGTTAAAAAGTTAAAAGCCGCCGGATTTAAAAATATAGGATATCATTCTCATAATAACTTACAGATGGGATTTGCTAATGCTTTACAGGCAATCGACGAGGGAGTGAGACATATAGACGCTTCAATATATGGAATGGGTCGAGGAGCCGGCAATCTTCCCATAGAAATAATTCTTAGTTATTTATATATTCACGGAGATAAAAAATACAATATAGTTCCTTATCTAGACGTAATCGATAGATTCTATCTTGATTTAGTAAAAGAATACCAATGGGGATATTCGATAAAAAATTTTTTATCAGGAAGTAAAAATCTCCATCCTTATTACGTTGCTGAGTTATTTAAATCTAAAAATTACACATTAGAAGAAATATGTAATCTTTTAGATAATATCAAAAAAGTATGCCCCATTTCTTTTTCAAAAGAAAAATTAGAAGATACGTTAAAAAAAAGGTTTTATATTCCCACCACCGAACAAGCAAAAAATTTTGTTAAGGAAATAGAAAAACAAAATAGAATATTACCCTCAGAAGATTATTTACCATTAAGCGAATTAAAAATAAGCAACAAGCACAAGGGAAAAAAATTCCTCATAATAGCTAACGGTCCTTCCACAATCAGATATGTCGGCGAAATAAAAAAATTTATTAACGAAAATAATTTAATAACTATAGGGTGTAATTATTTGAAAAATATTTACGAACCGAACTATCATATATTTGTTAGTAAAAAAAGATTTTTAAAATATATTTCTTTCGTTAACGAAAAGAGCATTCTTATTGCGCCGACATTTTTTGGAAAAAGATTAATAGAGGAAAATTATCAAGGACTTATTGAACGCATTGAAATTAAACCGGTAAATAATTCTGAAGCAAAGCCAATAAGCGGTATTATTCAACAACCGATTAATATAAACGTTGGAGTTGCTGCGATTTTAACGGCTTATCAAATGGGAGCAGAAGAAATTATGGTAGTCGGTATGGATGGTTACGAAAGTGGGAGCGAAAAAGAAGTTGTCTATTTTTATAACGAAGACGATGTTATTGACGATAAAGCTACAGCTTCTATAAGATACGAAAATTTAACCGCAGAACTTAAAAGAACTAACGATTTTTTAAGTAAAAAAGGTGTTCCTTTTTCAATAATAACTCCTACTTCTCACAAAAGATATTACCGTAATATTATTAAGTAATAATTTTATATAAAATGATAAGAGTCGCGGATTATATAATTAATTTTATATACGATAACTTAAAGATTAAAGATATTTTTATGCTATCTGGAGGTGGAATTATGCACCTTACCGATGCTATTTTTTGTCATAAGAAGATTAATTACGTATGTTGTCATAATGAACAAGCCCTTACGATGGCAGCAGAGGGATATTCGCGCACGAATGAGAATTTCGGACTGGCTTTAGTTACGAGCGGTCCCGGAGCGACAAATGCTATAACGGGTGTTGTAGGAGCTTGGCAGGATTCAACGCCGTGTATCGTTATTTCCGGTCAAAGTAAAAAACGACAGACTGTTTTTAATTCTGGAGTGAATAAATTAAGACAATTTGGAGTACAGGAGGTTAATATTTTACCAATAGTTGATTCTGTAACTAAATATTCTTGCATGATAAACGATCCAAGAGAAATAAAATATCATCTCGAAAAGGCGGCTTATTTTGCAAAAAGCGATAGATGCGGTCCCGTCTGGATCGATATTCCTCTCGATATACAGGGATCGTTAATTGAACCTAAAAATTTAAAAGGATTTAATCCACAAAAAGAAGGATTTAAGAATAATAAGGAGATACTGACGAAACAAGTAAAAGAAGTGTTCGATTTGTTGAAAAAATCTAGGCGGCCAGTAATAATCGCGGGTAACGGCGTTAGATTGTCTAAATCTCTTAAAGAATTTATCCAATTAATAGAGTGCATTAATGTTCCAGTTGTTACTCCGCGTCTAGGCATAGACCTTATAAGTTCGAACCATAGGTTATATATCGGCCGGCCGGGTATTAAAGGAGACAGGGCGGCTAATTTTGCTGTTCAAAACTCGGATTTACTTTTATGTATTGGTACAAGATTAAGTATAAACATTACCGGTCATGATTATGCTAATTTTGCTCGCGAAGCAAAAATTATCGTTGTTGATATTGACAAAGAAGAGCATAAGAAAAAAACGATTAAAATCGATAAATTCATTAATCAAAACGCATCGGATTTCATGAAAATGCTAATTACTTTAGTCAGGCAGAAAAAATTTAAACATTTAAATGATTGGCCGGCTGTGTGTTTAAAATGGAAAAACAGATATCCCGTTGTATTGCCTCAATATAGACTTGGAAACAATGTGAATACTTACCATTTTGTCGAAGTATTATCCAAGCATTTAAAACCTAAAGATGTAATGGTTATCGATTCAGGATCCTCTTCTTATGTAGTTTCGCAAAGTATTAAAATAAAAAAAGGACAGAGATTTATTGCTTCCGGCGGTTTAGGTGCAATGGGTTATGCTTTACCAGCTAGTATTGGTTCTAGCGTAGCGCTTGGTAATAAGAGAGTAATTTGCATTACCGGAGATGGTTCTTTACATATGAACTTACAAGAACTTCAAACGGTTTCTCACTATAAATTACCGATCAAAATGTTTATTTTTAATAATAAAGGTTATGCTTCAATTCGTTCCACTCAGCATAATTTTTTTAATGATCGTTTTATTGGCGTAGATAAAAAAAGTGGAGTTTCTCTGCCCGATATTTCGAAGATCGCAAAATTATATGGAATAAAATGGTTGCAGATTAAAAAAACTTGCGATATAGAAAAAACCATTAAAAAAGCTTTAAACAATAATCGTCCAGTTATTTGTGATATTATATGCGATCCGTCTCAGCTAGTTATTCCCACAGTACACTCTTTTAAAAAAGATGATGGTAGCCTTATCTCTAAGCCATTAGAAGATATGTGGCCATTTTTGGACAGAAAAGAATTTAAAAAAGAGATGATTATTAAACCTCTTAATGAATAGAATGAATAAGAAAATCTTAAAAAAAATTTTTTTGACCGGCGGAAATGGTTTTATAGGCAAAAATATAATTGAAGATTTGGGGAAAAAATATGACTTTTTAGCGCCGACCGAAAAAGAATTAGATTTAACAAAAACCGAGGCGGTTTACGATTTTTTAAAAGAAAAAAAAGTTGAGATTGTTTTACACACCGCTAACTTAGGAGGGGTGAGAAAAGAAAAAGAGAACCCAGATGCGATTTTCATAAACTTGAAAATGTTTTTTAATTTAGTTCGGGCAAAAGATTTTTATAAAAGAATGATAATGTTTGGCTCTGGAGCGGAATATGATAAAAGAAGAAGTATTATAAATATTAAGGAAAACGATTTTGATAAATATGTACCATCCGATCAATACGGATTTTATAAATATATTTGTTCGAAATATGCCGAAACAGTTGATTACATTAATCATATTCGTCTTTTCGGCGTATACGGAAAGTATGAAAGGTACCAGACACGTTTTATTTCCAATGCCATATGTAGAACTTTGTTTAATTTGCCAATAAACATAAATCAAAACGTTTTTTTTGATTATCTATACGTAAAAGATTTAGTAAAAATTATCGAAGGTTTTATAAAAAGAAAACCTAAATATAAATTCTATAATATAGGAAGAGGAAAACCTATTGATTTATCGACGATTGCCAATAAAATAATACTATTGTCTGGAAAGAAAATACCGATAATAATAAAAAAATCTGGGCTTAATAATCAATACACTTGCAATACGTCAAGGTTTTTATCAGAATTCCCGAATTTTAAATATACTAATTTCGATAAATCATTAGAAGAGATGTTTAAATATTATAAAGCTTCGATATCCAAAATTAGTGAAAAATCATTATTAAAAGAATAGTAATAAATGGAATATCAAAAGAAAATTAGAAAAGAAATATTGAAAAAAGTTAAAGAATTTTATAAGGAAAGGAAGAAAAAAGATAAGTTTATTATTGGTAAGGATAGAATAAATTACGCAGGTCGGATTTATGACGAAAGGGAAATGATTAATTTAGTTGATGCTTCCTTGGATTTTTGGTTAACATCGGGACGATTTGCTAAGAAATTCGAAGAAGAATTCGCTAAATTTTTAGGTATAAAATATTGTCTTTTGACGAATTCAGGCTCCTCGGCCAATCTTTTGGCTATTTCGGCTTTAACCTCGCCAAAATTAGGTAAAAAAAGATTAAAGCCGGGAGACGAGGTTATCACTACTGCTTGCGGTTTCCCTACTACTTTGAATCCTATTATCCAAAACAATTTGGTGCCGGTTTTTATTGATATTGACTTGGGAATCTATAATATTCAGTCGGATAAAATTGAAGAAGCTATTTCAAAAAAAACAAGAGCAATTTTTATTGCCCATACCTTAGGCAATCCAGTTAACTTAGACAAGATTTTAAAAATAGTAAAAAAATATAATCTTTGGTTTATCGAAGATAACTGCGATGCTTTGGGTTCTCAATACGACAAGAAATATACCGGTAATTTTGGTCATATTTCTACTTATAGTTTTTATCCTGCTCATCAAATGACGACGGGAGAAGGAGGAGCGATTTTAACCAACGATTTTAATTTAAAAAAAATAATCGCTTCATTTAGGGACTGGGGAAGGGATTGTTGGTGTGAGCCGGGCAATGATAATACTTGTAAAAAAAGATTTAACTGGAAATTGGGAAAATTGCCCTTTGGTTACGACCATAAATATATCTATTCGCATATCGGCTATAATTTAAAAATTACCGACCTTCAAGCGGCAATCGGAGTAGCTCAATTGAAAAAACTACCTTTTTTTATTAAAGCCCGAAGGAAAAATTTTAACTCTCTTTATGCTTTTTTAAAAAAGTACGAAAAGTATTTTATTTTTCCTAATTGGGAAAAGAAATCTAATCCTTGTTGGTTTGGTTTCCCTATCTTAGTAAGGGAGACGGCGCCTTTCAATAGAAATAAAATCGTAAATTTTCTGGAAGATAATAAAATTGCCACTAGAATGATTTTCGGCGGCAATCTTACAAAACAACCGGCTTACGAAAAAATAAAATATAGAATATCAGGCTCTTTAAAAAACACAGACGTCGCAATGAACAATCTTTTCTGGATCGGTGTTTATCCTGGAATAACTGAAGAAAAATTGAACTATATAACTACAGTTTTCGACAATTTCTTTAAAGGAAATGAATTTAAATTATGAACAATAAAATTTTATTAAGCATTGGTATCCCGACCTATAACAGAGCAGGATTTTTAGAAGAACTTTTAAGCAATATCGCGCCTCAAATGTCAGAATTTAAAGGTATTGTTGAGCTATGCATCTCTAATAATCATTCGAAAGATAATACTCGAGAAATCGTAACAAAATTTTTAAAAAGATACCCAAACCTGATAAAATATAACGAAAATAAAGAGAATTTAGGATTCGACAAAAACGTTCTGAAGGTTATAAATATGGCTGAGGGAAAATTTGTTTGGACTTTTTCTGACGATGATTCGATTGCTAAAGACGGAATAAAAAAAGTTATAAAATTTATAGAAGAAAATGGAAGTAAAAGAATCGGAGGAATGGCTGTTAAAGACGCTTCTTATAGGATGGATACAAAAACAGGCGAGAAAATTAAATATCATTCTTCTGTTGATAAAAATAGATTAACAACATATGGAGGGTCGGGTATATCTGGAATTATCAGGGGCGATATTCCCTATAGGTTTATATCGGTATTGTTGTTTAATAAAGAATTGCTAAAAAAAATATTAGAGGAAAAACCAGATTTGGTAAAAAAAGGAATCGGCTCTTATTATTTTCACTCCTGGCTTTATTTGCTATTGTTTCTTCTAAATGAAGGTTTTCAATACCGCGTATTAAATGAAGAAATAGTTATAACCTTTGACGCTAAGCCGAAATATAAATTTGTAATAGAAGACCAATTCGAATTGATTTACAAGGGGAACTTTAAATTTTTCGATAACTTACTCGCAGCGGTAAAAAAAAGTGATAAAAATATTATAAAAGTTATTAAGGCCAAAAGAAGACGCGCAAAGTTTTTAATTATTCCGGTAATGATGCTCTTTAAGATTTTTGGCATAAAAAATTACGCTTCCAACTTTAGATGCCTTAAATTATCATTCAAATATTTTTCATTTTTCGACGCTGTATTAATTTCGATATTCTCTATTATAATCTTAATAGCTCCCGTTTTTTTAATTAAAAAAACATATAAACTTTATTTGAGAATAAGATTGGGTTCGAAAGCAGAATCTGATTGGTTGGAAACTTATACCCAATTTACTTATTGGAATCAGCCTGACGGTCTTCGAAGAATGACTAAAGATTGATATTAAAGAAAAAATACTATTAATGGGCCTTTTAAGATTATTTCTGAAATTTCTTTAAAAGAATATCAGGGCTATTTACTAAGATCATTATTGTGATAAATTAAAAATATGAGAAAAATAGGCATTATCGTAATAATCGTAGCAGCGGTCGTTATTGGTATTTGGTTTTTTCTCGATACGCCCGAGAAATCTTATTATTTCAAAAACGAGTCTCTCCAGAAAGTTATTGAAGAAAGGACCAAAGAAGAGGTTTTTATGGTTATTGATACCGGCGAAGGTAATTCGTCAGATTATAAAACTGAATTCGAAGAAGGAATGACCGTTTTTGATTTGTTGAAAAAAGGGACGTCGGAGTTAAATTTATCTCTAAAAGCAGAAGCCTACGAAGATATGGGAATTTTCATTGAAGCTATCGGAGAAAAAGAAAATGGTCAAGATAGAAAATATTGGATGTACTATATTAATGATCAGATGCCTTTGGTTGCCGCTGACAAATATGAAATTAAGCCGGGAGATGAGGTAGAGTTTAAATTCGAAAAATCACCATTTTAAAAATATAAAAACACGGCTTAACTTCTTCTATTTTTAGAGTAGGTGGAGTAAGACGTATTTTCTGTATCAATAAAATATGTTTAAATTAATCTCAAATGAAAAAGTTAATATCAAAATCTTAGAAATCTCAATTGTTTTTATTATTATTCTAATAGGAGCCGGTTTAAGGCTCGTTCCTCATCCGCCCAATTTTGCTCCGGTTACCGCCGTCGCTTTATTTAGCGGAGTCTACTTTACCAGAAGGAAAGCTTTATTGTTGCCAATTTTAGCAATGGTAATTTCTGATATTTTTATCGGTTATTACGAATTAGGCCTGATGATTGCTGTTTATGGAAGTTTTTTACTCTTTGTTATTTTAGGTTTTTGGTTAAAGAATCATAAAAAATGGTATACGGTCCTGGGAAGCTCTTTTTTGGCCGCTGTTATATTTTTTCTTTTGACAAATTTTGCTGTTTGGATTTTTACTCCTTGGTACGCAAAAACTATTCCCGGTATTTTACAGTGCTATTTAATGGCTCTGCCATTTTTTAGGAATACTTTATTGGGAAATTTATTTTATGTTCCTTTATTTTTTGGAACTTTTGAATTAGTAAAAATATTAATTAGAAAAAAAATAGCATCGACGGATAAAGTTTATGGACATACTGCTGGTAAATCCTCCTTGGTATAAAAAATCAGGAAATATTTGGAAGAGTGTTTCTGCCTGTCTCCCTCCCTTCGGGTTAGCGCTTTTAGCGTCTGTAGCAAGAGAGAAAGGTTATTCAGTTTCTATTTTAGATTGTAATGCTTTGCAACTGGGCTTAAATAAGATTGAAGAATATTTACCTAAAATCTCTCCTCGATTTGTTGGAATTAGCGTCACCACCGTTCTTATTGATAATGCTTTGGAATTAGTTAAAATAATTAAAAGAAAATATCCAGATACAAAAATAATAATCGGCGGGGTCCACTCTACCATTAAACCGGAAGAAGTTTTAAGCTTTAAAGAAGTAGATTATGCTATAATAGGAGAGGGAGAATATAGTCTTTTAGAATTACTTTCAAATAAATCTCCCGAGATAATTAAAGGAATTGGTTTTAAAAAAAATAATAAAGCTATTATAAATCCGTCTCGAGAGATAGTTCCCGATATCGACATTCTTCCATTTCCGGCCTACGATCTTTTACCTGTGGATAAGTATTATCCGGCTTCCGGCGTTTATAAAAGAAAACCTTCTTTTGGAATGGTTACTTCCAGGGGTTGTCCCGGCCGATGTACTTTTTGCAAAGGAAATTTTTTAGGAGAGAAAATAAGATATAAATCAGCTCAAAAGATTATTGACGAAATAATACTCCTTCAAAAAAACTATGGAATTAAAGACATTATCTTTTACGACGATACCTTTACTAGCAATAGAAAAAGAGTAAAAGATTTTTGTCAACTTATTTTGGAAAATAATCTTGACCTAACTTGGTGTTGTTTTTCCAGAGTAGACACGGTTGATTTTGAAACGCTCCAAGAAATGAAAAAAGCTGGCTGTCATCAGGTTATGTATGGCATAGAATCCGGCGATCAGAACATATTAAACAATCTCAAAAAAAGAATTACTCTTCAAAAAGTAGAAGAAACCGTAGCAGCCACCAAGAAAGCCAACCTAGAAATTAGATTGGCCTTTATGATAGGTAACCCTGGAGATACTGAAGAAACAATAAAAAAAACGATCAAGTACGCTATTTTTCTTGACCCCGATGTGGTAACTTTTAATATTACTACTCCTTATCCGGGAACAGAAATGTTTGAATGGGCAGAAAAAAATAATTATTTAATTCATAAAAATTGGTCGGAATATGATTTATCAAAACCGGTTATGAACCTTCCCACTATTTCTTCGGAAAAAATAATAGAGTATTACAAAAAAGCTTACCGTCAATTTTATCTTAGGCCTTCTTATATTTTGAAAAGATTAATAAAAATTAGAAGCCTCGAGGATTTAAAAAGAAATTTTATTCCATTCATTCATTTTCTTAATTTTACTCTCAGAAGATGAAAAATAATAGCAGAACAATTAAAATTGGAGTTATCGGCTATGGTTATTGGGGGCCAAATTTAGTAAGGAATTTTAATCAACTATTGGATGCTGAAGTGGTTTTTATCTGCGATAAAGACGAATCTAAATTAGCTAGAATTAAAAAAATTTATCCCAATGCCAAAACCACAACCAATTATTTAGAGATTTTAAAAAATAAAGAGATAGAAGGGGTTTGTATTTCTACTCCTCTGGAGACGCATTACGAAATGACAAAAGAGGCTTTATTGAATAACAAAAATATTTTAGTTGAAAAGCCCTTTACTAAAAACTCCGAAAAGGCAAAAGAATTAATTGAAATTGCCGATAGGAATAAATTGGTCTTGATGGTAGACCACACCTTTATTTATACTGGAGCCGTCAGAAAGATAAAAGACCTAATTGATAAAGGAGAGTTGGGTAAACTTTACTATTTTGATTCAGAGAGAATTAATTTAGGACTGATTCGCTCCGATACTAATGTGATTTGGGACTTAGCCACTCATGATATTTCTATTATTGACCACCTTTTTTCTCAAAAAGTAGTGAGCGTTTCAACTGTTGGTTCTAGTCATGTTTTAGATAAAAAAGAAGAAATAGCTCATATTTCTCTAAAACACGAAAACGGTTTTATGAGTCACATTCATGTTAGTTGGTTATCGCCGGTAAAAATAAGAAAGATTTTAGTTGGCGGTGATAAAAAAATGGTCCTTTTCGACGACATTGAGCCAGTAGAAAAAATAAAAATTTATGATAAAGGCATTGATATTAAACCGGAACAAATTACTCCTTTTACGCCTCTTTATAGAGGGGGAGACATTTTAATTCCCCATCTTGACCAGACAGAAGCTTTAAAAAGAGTAGCTGAAAATTTTATTTATTGTATTAAGTTTGGTAAAAAACCCTTGACCGACGGAGAAGCCGGTTTGAGAGTAATAAAGATATTAGAAGCGATCCAAAAATCATTAGAATTAAATGGTCAGTCGGTAAATGTATTATAGCAAAAAAATTATTTTAATTATTCCGGTTTTCAACGAAGAAAATAAAATAGAGGAGGTTGTTAACAAAGCCAAAGAAACGGCAATTAATGAAATTTGTGTTGTTGATGACGGAAGCAATGATAAAAGCTCGGATAACGCCAGAAATTTGGGGGCAACCGTACTTTCTCATGAAAAAAGAATGGGAATAGGATCAGCCATAAGAACTGGAATAAAATACGCCCTAAAGAATAATTTTGACATTATCGTAGTTTGCGCCGGTAATAACAAAGACAATCCCAAGGAAGTGAAGATGCTTTTAAAACCGATTATTGACGAAGGATATGATTATATTCAAGGGTCTCGTTATTTAAGGGGTGGAAAATGGGGCAATACTCCTCTTTACAGAATTGTTTTTTCGCAGATTTTTTCTTTGTTTTTTTCTTTTTTGGTCGGTAAAAGATTTACCGACGTTACTAATGGTTTTCGGGCTTATACTGTTGATTTTGTCAAAAACAAGAACATAAATCTCGACCAAGGTTGGCTAAACGGCTACGAGCTGGAATATTATTTGCATTACAGGGCGATATCCGAGGGTTTTAAAGTTAAAGAAGTGCCGGTAAGCAAAATTTACCCCACCAAAAAAACCAGCAAAATCAGGCCTTTTATAGATTGGATTCATATAGTGAAACCGGTAATTTTTTTAAAGCTTGGAATCAGAAAATAAAAAACCCGTCTTTAAAAGACGAGTTTTTTGAAATTCATTATTAATTTTTTATCTTTTTTCAAACTCTTTTATCGCATTAACTACGTAATTTATTTTTTCTTCATTTAACTCCGGGAAAATTGGCAGAGAGATTATTTCCTTGGCGAATTTTTCAGTTATCGGAAAATCTCCTTCTTTGTAGCCCAGATCCTGAAAAGCATCCAATAAGTGGATCGGAATAGGGTAGTGGATTCCTGCTCCTATTTCTTTTTCCTTCAGATAATTTATTAAGGCGTCTCTTTTTTTGCAAAGGGCGCCGTAAATATGAAAAACATGATAAACCCAATCTTCAGCCTTGGGGGTAGTCAAAGAAGTTTCGTTCAATAATTTAGTATAAAGAGCAGCCCATTTGTTTCTTAATTCGTTCCATTCGTCTAAATGTTTTAATTTAACTCTTAAAATAACGGCTTGAAGATTGTCTAATCTGCTGTTGAATCCTTTTATTTCGTGTAAGTATTTTTGCTTTTGGCCGTGGTTTCTGAGCATTATTATTTTATCGGCCCAATCTTTATTGTTGGTGGTTATGATTCCTCCTTCTCCGGCAGCTCCCAAGTTTTTTCCGGGATAAAAGCTAAAAGCTGCAATATCTCCTAAAGATCCGACTCTATGATTTTTATATTTAGCTCCGTGAGCTTGGCAGGCATCTTCAATTATTAAAAGATTATGAACTTTGCAAATTTCCTTTAATTTATCCATATCTACGGGTTGTCCATAGAGATGGACAGGTATTATAGCTTTGGTTTTTGAAGTTATGGCTTTTTCAAGTAAGCTCAGGTTAATATTATAATTCTGAGGGCTTATATCTACTAAAACCGGTTTGGCTCCTGTCCAATAAACGGCGGCTACCGTTGCGGCAAAAGTATTGGCGCTGGTAATAACCTCATCCCCTTCTTTAATTCCTAAAGCTAAAAGAGACAAGTGTAGTGCTTCTGTGCCCGAACCTACTCCTATCGCATAATTAGCTTGGCAATAATCAGCGAATTCTTTTTCAAAAAGTTTTAAATCTTCTCCTAAAACAAAATCGCCCCTTTCCATTATTTGCAAAATTTTTTCTTTTAATTCCGGGCCGATTTTTTGATATTGTGATTGTAGATCTACTAGTGGAATTTTCATTTTATTTTTTTATATTTTTTAGTTTTTTTAAAGCTTCTTTGTAAGGTTCTTTGACCAAATTAAAACGGCAGACTATTTGGCTTATATTTTTTCTAACCTGAGCCGGGTTACCGTAAGCTACTGCTCCCGCCGGTATATCTTTTGTCACAACGGCTCCAGCTCCAATTAAAGCGTATTCCCCGATTGCAATATGGGGCAAAAGAGTGACGTTGGCTCCTATACGAGCTCCCTCTTTGATAATAGGGCCTTTCATGCATTTTCCGCAGGTAGGGCAAAGATCATTGGCAACAATTACTCCCGGAGCTATAAAAACATTGTCTTCTATGATTGTAAATTGAGAAATATAGCACTGATTGTGAATTTTTACATTATTCCCAATTTTACATCCGTAATCTATTACCGAATTTCCCCAAACAGAAAAATGGTTTCCTATTATATTTTCTTCTCTAATAACAACATTATGTCCGGTTTCCAGATAGTCTCCGATTTTACTGCCTTCGTAAATAATGGTTCCGGAACGGATATTAGCTTCCTTTCCAATAACCAATTTTTTATTTGATATTTTTCTAGGAGTTTTAAACCCAATCTTAGCTTTTTTATCAATTTTGCTTTTTTTACCAATGATAATTTTCATTATTTAATTTTACAATAAATAATGAAAAAATTAAAATCTTGGCAAAAAGCTTTAAAATGATATGATAAAAAAACAATTATTCTAAACTAAAATGAATTCTTTTAAAAAATATTTATTATTAACTTTAGTTGTTGCTTTATTAAATGCAACCCTGCTTGTAATTTTTTTTGTTCCAAGGTTTAATCATTCCGATACTCCAGAATATATTTCTACGATAAAATACATTTTGGGTGATCCCGAAGGCCAGGTTTTTTTACATAGGATTTTAAATCCTATGCCGATTTTAATAGGCGCCGCTTTCACTTCCGTTTTGGGAGCTAAAAATACTCTCGTTGCCCAAAATTTAGTTTTTTATTTCCTCTCGGTTTACTTAATCTTTATTCTTGTTTATCGTTTTTATCAAAACGAAAAACAAGCGTTTTATGGAGCAATTTTATACATGGGAGCTTATCCGATGCTGACTTTTGGTTTAGCTCCTCTTACTGATATGCCCGGTTGGTTTTTTTATCTTCTTTCAGTTTTAATAACCCTTAACCTCCTTAAGAAAACCCAATTAAAAACAGCTTTTTTGTCCGGTTTTATTGCCGGTTTCGGTATGCTTTTTAAAGAAAGCGTAGCCGTTGCTCCTATATTTTTTGTCAGCCTTTTATTTGTGGCTATCCGACTTCCTTTAAAAGAAAAATTAAAATATATTTTAGTGTTCGGAGCGGCTTTTTCCTTCTTTCCAATAATTAATAGTGTTATTTTACATAGGCTTTATTCTTATTTTTATTTAGACACTTTTAGGATTGGAGGGATTCGTGGCGATATTGTTGTTACCGGTTTCTATATGATTAGTTCTCTCAGAATAGTAGTAGAAATAGGAAGAGTGCTTTTAATAGGATGGCTCTTTGTTTTATTAGGAGGCTTAAAAGAGTTTGTCTTAAGAAATATCGAACGTATTAAAGTCTTAATTGCTTTTATTCCCGCATCTTTATCTTTTTTTCTTTGGTGCTATCCTCATAATCGAATGATATTCATTGCCGCCCCTCTTTTAATTCTTCTGGGTAGTTTGGGCATCTTAAGAAATTATAAAAATCCAAAAATTAACATTTTTGTAGAACTGGGACTACTCTCTTTATATCTTTTCGTAAATTATGCTATTTTAGGATTTCTTTTAATTTATGGGGATTTTCTTCAACAATTTTTAATCTATGATATTTAACTTATGATTAATTATTTATCTTTTGTTTCGGTCATTATTCCTTGTAGAAATGAGGAAAAATATATAGAAAAATGTCTTGGTTCTATTTTAAATCAGGATTATCCAAAAGATAGAATAGAGATTTTAGTTGTTGATGGAATGTCAGAAGATAGAACGCGAGAAATAATAAATAAATTCAAAATTAAAAATTCAAGATTCAAAATTAAAATTTTAGATAATTTTCAAAGATTTACCCCCATTGGTTTAAATATCGGCATTAAGGAAGCAGAAGGGGATATTATAATGAGAATGGACGCTCACGCTGGTTACGAAAATAATTATATATCGAAATGCGTTAAATATTTAAAAAAGTATAATGCCGATAATGTCGGCGGAGTAACGATAACTCTTCCGCGAGAAAATACGCTTGTCGCCAAGGCTATTACCTTGGCCTTATCTCATCCTTTTGGAGTAGGGGGGTCTGTTTTTCGAAAGGGCTCTAAAGAAATAAAATGGGTCGATACTGTTTTCGGCGGTTGTTATAAAAAAGAAGTTTTTGAAAAAATCGGACTATTCAATGAAAAATTAATCAGAAGTCAGGACATGGAATTCAATCTAAGATTAAAAAAATCCGGCGGCAAAATTCTCCTAGTTCCTGAAATTATTTCTTATTATTATCCCAAATCCAACCTTAGGGATTTTTTTATTCATAATATAGAAGATGGAATTTGGGCTATTTTGCCTTTAAAATTTGTTAAAACCCCCTTTAAAATAAGACATTATCTTCCTCTTTTCTTTATTTTGACTTTACCTTTGAATATTTGGTTATATGTTCCCGTATCTTTATATTTCTCAGCAAAGATTGCTATTAGAGAAAAAAATCCAGAATTATTTTTTTTAATGCCTTTTGTTTTTATTGCAAGGCATTTTGGCTATGGCTTCGGGTCTGTTTTAGGAGTTTTTAAATTACCTTTTGTTTAAACAATTTTTTATAAGAAAAAGGAAACCTTGAAAAAGGTGGATAAAAAAGGTAAATTGAACTCAATGATAAAGCGTTTTTTTGATATTATATTTTCTTTTTTCGGCTTAGTGATAATTTTTCCTTTGTTGCTAATAATCGCTTTAGCAATAAAACTAAACTCTCCGGGACCGGCTTTTTACCGGGGCGAAAGGGTGGGAAAAAACGGAAAACCTTTTAGGATTTTTAAATTCAGAACAATGGTTATTGATGCTGAAAAAATCGGCGGTTCTTCTACCGCAGCTGATGATAAAAGATTGTTAAAAATAGGCCCTTTTCTCAAAAGATTTCAATTGGACGAATTACCTCAATTAATAAACGTTTTAAAAGGAGAAATGAGTTTTGTCGGTCCCAGGCCGGAAGTTAAAATATATATTGATATGCTTTCTAAAGAGGAAAAAAAAGCCATTCTTTCCGTTAAGCCGGGAATGACCGATTTTGCTTCTTTGTGGAATTTTCACGAAAGCGAGATTTTGAAAGGCAGCAATGATCCTGAAAAAACTTATCAAGAAAAAATAAGGCCGAAAAAAATAGAATTGCAATTAAAATATGTAAGAGAAAGAAATTTTTGGCTGGACATTAAATTAATTTTCAAAACGATATTTAAAATATTTCAATGATAGACAATATAGAAAATTATAAAAAAATCTCTATCGAAGCCAGAAAAAAAGTATTAGAAATGATTTATAGGGCTCAAACTTCTCATATAGGGTCTAATTTTTCCTGCTTGGACATTTTGACTGTTCTTTATGGTATTGCCAATATAGATAAGGATTTAAAAGAGAACAGAGATAGGATAGTGATTTCTAAGGGTTGGGTAGCGGCTTCAATTTATTATTTTTTATCGGAAAAAGGAATCGTGCCAAAAAAAGATTTGGAAAATTATTGCCAAAAGGGAAGTAAATATATCGGTTTAGTTGAACCTACGGTAAAAGGAATAGAAGCGGCCGGCGGTTCAATGGGCTTCGGGTTGCCTTTCGGAATAGGGTTTGCTTTGGCAAAGAAATTGAAGAAGGAAAAAGGAAAAGTTTTCGTTTTAATGTCCGACGGCGAAATGGATTGCGGTACCACCTGGGAATCGGCGCTTCTCGGGGCTCATCACAAATTGGATAATTTATTTATAATAGTTGATTATAATAAACTTCAGGCAATGGGCGAAACGAATAAAATTTTAAATATAGAACCTTTGAGGGAAAAATGGCAAGCTTTTGGTTGGGAAGTTCGTGAAATCGACGGCCATAATTTCGAAGAAATAGAAGAAGCGCTTGCTAAACCGGCAGTCGAAAAAGAAAAGCCAATGATTATTATTGCTCATACTATTAAAGGAAAAGGAATAAGTTTCATGGAAGGAAAAAATTTATATCATTACAAGGCGCCTTCCGATGAAGAATATCAAAAAGCATTAAAAGAGTTAGAATTAAATGTCAGAAATAATTAAACAACAAGACACAAGAAGAGTTTTTGTCGAAACTTTAAATGAATTAGCGGAAAACGATCCGAACATTGTTGTTGTTATTCCCGATGTCGGTTTTAATTATTTAGACGATCCCAAAAATAAATTCAAAGTTCTTAATCTCGGGGTTACCGAGCAAAGCGCGATGACGATCGCCGCCGGCTTGGCACTATCCGGATTAAAACCCTATGTTTACAGTATGATTAATTTTGTTGTTTTTCGACCCTATGAAGCAGTTCGTAATGCCGTTTGTTTGCATAACGCTAACGTGAAAATAATCGGAATTAAAGGCAGTAAAGGATATAAATTTTTGGGCTTTAGCCATAATCTTATCGCCGAAAAAGAGGAAATAGAAGTTTTAAAACACTTGCCAAACCTCAGATCTTTTATCGTTGAAAATCCGGAGAAAGTCAGAAAAATTATTTTGGAAACGTACAAAACGAATTCGCCTTGCTATATTAGATTATAAAATATGAAATACAAAGTAGATTTTATCAATTCAGGTTATCGTCGATATTATCAATCCCACAAAAAAGAAATCTTAAAAGCAATAGATAATTGCTTCTCTTCGGGTAATTTTGTTTTAAGAAAAGACGTTTTGGAATTCGAAGGCAAATTGGCGGAATTTGTTGGAACTAAATACGCGGTCGGCGTTAATTCCGGAACCGATGCTTTGAAACTCGCTTATAAAGTTTTAGGTTGCGGACCGGGAGACGAAGTCATAACCGTAGGCCATACTTTTATCGCTTCCATTCAGGAAATAATTCACTTGGGAGCAAAACCGATTTTAATTGACGTCAAAGAGGACGGATTAATGGATGTTTCTTTGATTGAGAAAGCCATTACTTCAAGAACCGTTGGTATTGTGCCGGTTCATTTGTCGGGAAAGGTTTGTAATATGGATGAAATTATGAGGATAGCCAGAAAACATAAATTATGGGTAGTTGAAGATGCCTGTCAGGCCTTAGGCGCTTACTGGGGCAATAAAAAAGCGGGAAGCATCGGCGATGCCGGCTGCTTCAGTTTTATTTCTCCCAAAACTTTGGGCGGAGCCGGAGATGCGGGCGGCATTGTTATTAATAAAAAACTCCTTTATGAAAAATTATTATTAATGAGAAATCACTGGAACGTTGTTCAGAACGCTTTGCATGGAGTTCAGCCAAAGGCGCCGAGGATAATGGATTGGGGTTATAACACCAGATTAGACAATATTCAGGCGGCTATTTTAAACATAAAATTTAAATATTACCCGGCTATGCTTAAAAGAAGAAGAGAAATAGGAATGATGTACAATAAAGGCTTAAAAGGATTGCCTTTATTGCTTCCAATTCAACAACCGAAACAGATCTATCAGGAATATATATTAAGATTTAGGAACGCTAAGCAAAGAATCAGTTTTTGTCATTTTTTGGAAAAAAACGGCGTTGAAACTCTTGTTAGAGACACAACACCTAATCATAAATTAAAAGGTTTGGGTTTGGATCATTTTCATTTGCCAATAACGGAAAAAATGGCTGTTGATAGCGTTCGACTTCCTTTATATCCGGAATTAACCAATCAAGAGATAAATTATGTTATAGAATGCGTTAAGAATTTTTTTCAGAAAATAAAATAATATGTTTAGATTTCTTAAAAAATATCTTAAAAGAACTCCGAAAACCAGGATGATTTTCTTTTTAGTTAATGATTTGATTTTAATACCTTTGGCCGTTTACTTGTCTTTCTTTTTAAGGTTTGAAGCTCAAATACCCGGTCAATACTTTAACGCTATTGTCGCGATGATTGCTTTGAGCTTATTGATTCTTATTCCGTTTTTCTACCTGACTAAACTTTATTCTTTTTCTTGGTCTTATGTCAGCGCCGAAGAACTTATTGCTTTATCAGTTTCTTCCGGTTTCGGTTCCGTAATCTTGATGGGATTATTTTTTTTGGTATTAAAAAATAGCGATATTTTTCAGGGATTTCCACGTTCCACTTTTTTTATAAGTTTTTTTCTGATAGTTCTTTTTTGCGGTGGAATTCGTTTTTCTAAGAGAGTTTACTTCCAAATATTTAAAAGGAAATTATCTAAGATTAAGGAAAAAACTTTAATTGTTGGAGCCGGAGACGCCGGCGAGCAAATTTTAAGAAGTATTTTAACTTTAAAATCAAACTTTTTTTACCCGGTTGGTTTTATCGATGATAGCGAAATAAAACAAGGAATTACCATTCATGGTTTTAAAGTTTTGGGAAAAATTGATGATTTACCGAAGATCGTTGAGGAAAATCAAATAGAAAGCATTATTATTGCTCTTCCTTCGGCCGGCAGCGAAACTATCAAAAAAGCCGTGGAAAAAGGAAGAAAAGCCGGAGTTAAAAAAATCAAGATTATTCCTTCTTTAACCGACATTGTTGACGGTCAGGTTTCAACCGCCGATTTAAAAGAGTTAAAAATAGAAGATTTGTTGGGTCGGAAACCGGTTTTAATAAATTTCAACGCTATCGAAAATTTTATTAAGCAAAAAAACGTTTTAATTACGGGCGCGGCTGGTTCAATAGGTTCAGAACTTTCCCGGCAGGTAGCAAAATTTAAGCCGTCCTCTTTAATAACGCTTGACCAGGACGAAACGGGGATTTTTAATATTTCCGAAGAGTTAAAAAGAAAATTTCCCGACCTTAATTTTTCTTCGATGATCGCTGATATTACCGATCAAGAGAAAATGGTTTATGTTTTCGAAAAATTTAAACCAAAAATTATTTTTCACGCCGCCGCTTACAAGCATGTTCCTTTGATGGAAGTTCATTTTGACGAAGCGATTAAAAATAATATTTTCGGCACAAAATTAATTGCCGAACTTTCGGTTAAGTACGGGGTGGATAAATTTATTTTTATTTCCACCGACAAAGCGGTCAAGCCCGGTTCGATTATGGGCGCAACTAAAAGAATAGGGGAGATGATTTGTAAAAATTTAAATAAAACCAATTCCACCAAATTCATATCCGTTAGGTTTGGTAATGTTTTGGATAGCCGGGGCAGTGTTATTCCGATTTTTAAAGAACAAATTAAAAAAGGCGGTCCGGTGGAAATTACTCATCCGGCAATGAAAAGATACTTGATGATGATTACCGAAGCTTGTCTTTTAGTGATGGAAGCCGCTCAAATGGGAGAAGGAGGAGAGGTTTTTGTTTTAGATATGGGCGAACCGATAAAAATTTTGGACCTGGCCAAAGAGTTGATTCGTTTGTCAGGTTTGGAGCCGGACAAAAACATCCCGATTGTTTTTACTCAGCCTCGGCCGGGCGAAAAATTATTTGAAGAAATTTTAACAGCCGAAGAAGGAACAGTTGCCACTCAAAGCCAAAAAATTTTTATCGCTAAACTTTCCGATATTAACAACGACAAATTAGAAAAAGGTTTGATTAAGTTAAAAGAAGCGCTGAACGAGAAAAACAAAGAAGAAGTGTCAGCGATTTTAAAAGAACTTATTCCTTCTTTTCAGCCCGTTTCTTTGGTTGAGTTCTTGTTTAAAAAAGATATAATATAAATTATATGAATCAATTTTTAGCAAATAAAAAAGAAGAAAAAGAGTTGTTTTCTCCTTATCAGATTTTTGTCAGCCGGCTTTTGGAAAAAATTTGCCTGACGATAATTCATTGGGGGACTTTTTTAATTTTATTCACTCCTTTTATCATCAGCGGTAAATTTTTCTTTCCTTTTATTGCACCCAAAACCCTTTATTTTACGGGCTTGGTGGAAATAATTTTCGCCGCTTATCTTTTACTGGCGATTTGTTTTCCCAAATACAGACCGAAATCAAATATTGTCTTAATATTCATAGTTCTATTTCTTTTTTTCTCGATTTTGGCCGCCGTCAACGGAGTTTGCCTGTCCGAAAGTTTTTGGTCGAAATACGAAAGAATGGGCGGTCTTTTAACCTGGTTTCATCTTTTGGCTTTTTTCTTGGCAATATCTTCCGTTTTTACCAAAAAAGACTGGTTAAGGATTTTCGAAATTTCAGTAATGGTAGCGGCTTTAATAAGCGTTTTGAATATCCTAACTGTTAAAAATATGGGACCCCTTATAACTAAAGGCTTTGAAGCCAGGGGCGGCGCCACTCTCGGCAACAGTTCTTTTTTGGGCAGTTATTTGATTTTCAATGTCTTTTTGGCTTTATACTTATTTTTAAACAGTAAGACCAAAAAAGAAACAAAAATATTTTTTGGCGCGGTTTTTGCTTTTTTGGCCGTGGCTTTATTGATAAGCACCGCTCGGGCAGCGGCCCTTTCTTTTATTGCCGGAATGGTTTTGCTTTTTCTTTTAAAACTTATTTTTTTGGAAAAAGGAAAACTGAGAGCGGCCGGGATTTCTCTTTTGATTATTTCCTCGATTTTCTTAGGCATTGTAATGTTTTATTCTCTTCAGCACGAAGATAATCTTATTCGGACAACTTTGGAGGACGAATTCCATGTCGGTTTATCGAAAGACAGACTGTTGGTTTGGAACATAGGCTTAAAGGGATGGAAAGAAAAGCCCTGGTTGGGCTGGGGACCGGAAAATTTCAATATTGTTTTTACCAGACATTTTGACTCCCGAATTTTTGTCAGTGAAATTTACGGAAATGATATTTGGTACGACCGGGCCCATAATATCGTAGTCGATAACCTTGTTGCTACCGGACTGCTCGGTTCCATTGCTTATTTCGGGATTTTATTTTCTGCTTTTTATGTTTTATTTAAAAAATATTCTTCTCAGAAAATCGACTTTTTAATTTTCGGCATTTTCTCGGTGATATTAATTGCTTATTTTTTTCAGAATTTAACCGTTTTCGATATGGTCAGCAGCTATATGATGTTCTTCCTGATTTTAGGTTTTATCGCCAGTTTTTCTCATTGGGAAACGTTGGAATCTTCAGACCGAAAAGAAAAAAACAATTTTTATTTAAGACTTTGGGCCGTTCCGCTTGCCTTATTTGTGCTCGTTTTCTCTCTTTTTTATTTCACGATTCAACCTTTACGGTCCAATCTTTACTTGATACAAGCCTTTAAAAGCAGTGATTTTAGGGGAAGAATGGATTTATATAAAAAATGTTTAGCCGTTTCTCCTTTAGGCAAATATCAAATAAAAGAAACGATTACTTACCGTGATTCGACAAAATACAGCCAAGAAGAGTTGTTTGAAAAAATACCATTGGAAATACAGAAAGAAGAACTTGAATTTATGACTCAGAATTTGGAAGATAACGTTAAAGAATCCCCTTTGCTTTTTTCTTCTTATCTTACCTTGGCTAAAGTTTATAATTTATATGCTGCTCGAATCGAACCCTCTAAGCTCGAAAAAGCTGAACAAATCGGCGAAAAAGCCATAGAAGTCAGCCCGGGCAATCAACAAGGTTATTGGGTTTTATCCCAGACCAGATTATATCAGGGCAGACTTGAAGAAGCGGTTGCTTTGGCGGAAAAAGCCGTAGATCTTGAGCCAAGATCAAAAAGGTCAAGTTTAATATTGATTGATATCGCGGCCATAGCGAGGGATTTGAGCGGAAACGATGAAATATTAACGAAACAAATCAATAAAGTTCTGGAAATTAACCCCGAATTAGCCGCTACCATTCAAATGGTTTTACAGCAACGATACGGCACCCCTTCGCAGCCTTGACAAAATTTTTAAATTTGCTAACATTCAATCAGTGAGTGTGATTCCGATTCTATCGGAAACTTCATACTAAAGTCGGTTCCGAACCTCCCTCGAGCGAGGTTCGGAACTTTTTTTAGACGATAGAAATTTGGCGGATATTCGAGTTGGCAAATTAGATTTTCATCGCGGGGTTGATATGCTGTTTTCCATTGGTTATAATAGAATTTGAGTCGGGAGGCAGCACTCACTAAAGATTTAGTATTGGAGTTAACTCTCCCGACTCATCATTGATATGGATATTCAAAAAGATTTGCCCGGAATTAAAAAAAATATCAGAATTGCTCCTTATACTACTTTTAAAATAGGCGGCCCGGCGGAATATTTTTTTAAGGCAAAAACAAAAGAAGATTTAATTAAAGCGATTGAAACGGCAAGAAAATTCAAATTACCTTTTTTTATTTTAGCCGGCGGCAGTAACCTTCTTGTTTCCGACAAAGGTTTTAAAGGGCTGGTGATAAAAAATCAAAACAGTAAAATTCGGATTAAAGATTCTAAGGTTATAACCGAAGCCGGAGTTAAACTGAACGAATTAGTTAAAGTTTGTTTAAAAAAATCGTTGTCCGGCTTAGAATGGTCAGCTGGCATACCCGGGACGATCGGTGGAGCGATTAGAGGTAATGCCGGTGCTTTTGAAAAATCAATAGCCGAATCGATTGAAAAAATAGAGGCGCTGGAAATAAACGTTAGATTAGAAATCAAAAATTATGAAGTTAAGGATTGTAAGTTTGACTATCGTAGCAGTATTTTTAAAGAAAAAAAGAATTTGATTGTTCTTTCGGCTGAGATAAGACTGGAAAAAGACGATAAATCAAAAATCAAGGAAAGAATTGAAAGATACCTGAATTACCGGAAAAATAAACATCCTTTGGAGTTTCCTTCGGCCGGATCAATTTTTAAAAATCCGAAAGATAACGCCGCCGGTATTTTAATTAATCAGTGCGGCTTATCGGGATTTAAAATCGGTCAGGCTCAAATTTCCGAAAAACATTCCAATTTCATCATTAATTTGGGCGGAGCCAAAGCCGAAGACGTTTGTCAATTGATCGATTTAATCAAAAAAAAGGTAGAAGAAAAATTCGGGATTGAGTTAAAAGAAGAAATTCAACTCCTGGGATTTTGATGTTTAACTTTTTTTAATTATCGCCTTGAGCCTGTCGAAGGGTAAATTTAAACGATATTAATTTTTTATGAAAATTACCATTAAAGCCACCAATTTGAAATTAACGCCCAGTCTTAAAAAATATATTGAAGAAAAAATAAACGGCTTGGAAAAATTCATTCCTAATCTGAAAGAAAAAAATTATTCTTCAGAAAAAGGAAAACCGCCTTTCGAGGCTTGGGTTGAAGTCGGTAAAACAACCGTTCATCATTATAAAGGAAAAGTTTTTAGGGCGGAATGTCAAATCAGATTGCCCGGTAAAAGTTTAAGAGCGGAATCAATAAAAGAAGATTTGTATTTAGCCCTTGATGAAATTAAAGATGAACTCCAAAGAGAAATTAAAAAACATCGACAAATTAAAGCCGATAGATTTAAAAAGATCTCCTTTAGAATAAAAAAATGGAAAAAGTTTATTTCGGGCTAAATTTTATTTTAGATTTAGCAAAAGCCCTCAAGGGGCTTTTTTGTTTGTAAAAAATCAGAAATTAGATTATTATATTTAAATTATTGCTTGCGTTAATCATTATAATTTTATGGCGATTTTAGATAAAATTTTAGGCAACGCCAATGAAAAATATCTTAAAAAGATTCAGCCTTTGGTAGAAAAAATCAATTCTTTTGAAAAAGATTTTAAAAATCTTGCTTCGGAAAAATTAAAAGAAAAGACAGAAGAATTTAAAGAAAGGCTGAAAAAAGGAGAAACTCTTGATGATTTACTGCCCGAAGCTTTTGCTTTGGTCAGAGAGGCCTCTAAAAGGACTTTGAAGCAGCGGCATTTTGATTGTCAGTTAATTGGCGGAATCATTCTTCATCAGGGTAAAATCGCCGAGATGAAGACCGGAGAGGGTAAAACTTTGGCCGCTACTTTACCTTTATACTTGAACGCTTTGGTTGGTAAAGGCGTTCATTTAGTAACGGTTAACGATTATTTATCAAGAAGAGATACGGTTTGGATGGGTCAGATTTATCATTTATTGGGCCTATCAACCGGTTGTCTTAATCACGAGCAATCTTTTGTTTACGATCCGGGATTTAAAAAGCCCGACGAAGAAAAAGATAAAATCAGAGACGAATTGGGTTCTTTCCGGGTGGTAGAAGATTTCCTAAGGCCTTGCTCTCGAAAAGAATCTTATTTGGCTGATATTACTTACGGCACCAATAATGAATTCGGATTTGATTATCTAAGGGATAATATGGCTTACGACGTTAAGGACAAGTCTCAAAAAGATTTTTATTATGCCATTGTTGACGAAATAGACTCGATTTTAATCGACGAAGCCCGAACGCCTTTGATAATTTCCGCTCCGGATGCGGAAAGTTCAAAATGGTACTTAGAATTTGCCCGAATTATTCCCCAACTTAAAGACGGTTCAGATTTTGAAATAGACGAAAGAATGAAAGCAGCTACTTTAACCGAATCGGGCATTTCCAAGATCGAAAAAATTTTAGGAATGGAAAATATTTATCAAGATAAAGGAATAAAATATCTTCATTATTTAGAACAGGCCTTGCGGGCCAGGGTTTTTTTTAAAAAAGACAGGGATTATGTGATTAAAGACGGAGAAGTTATAATCGTTGACGAATTTACCGGCCGGCTGATGCCGGGCCGAAGATGGTCGGGCGGTCTTCATCAAGCGGTTGAAGCAAAAGAAGGAGTCGAAGTAAAGCCCGAATCAAAAACTTTAGCCTCCGTAACCTTTCAAAATTATTTCCGAATGTATGAAAAATTAGCCGGCATGACCGGTACGGCCGTTACTTCGGCTGAAGAGTTTGATAAAGTTTACGGCTTGGAAGTTATAATTATTCCTACCAACCTGCCGATGGTAAGAAAAGATTTGCCGGACAGAGTTTATAAAACCGAAAAAGGAAAATTCAAGGCCATTATTGAAGAAATTAAAATAAGACATCAATCGGGACAGCCTGTTTTGGTTGGGACAAGATCAGTGGAGAGAAATGAATATTTAGGTAAATTACTGGAAAGAGAAGGTATCTCTCATCAAATTTTAAATGCTAAGAATCATCAAAGAGAAGGAGAAATTATCGCTCAAGCCGGTCGAAAGGGACAAGTGACAATAGCTACCAATATGGCGGGTCGGGGAGTGGATATAATTCTTGGCGGCAATCCGTCCAATCCTGAAGAAGCCCGAAAAATTAAAGAACTGGGCGGATTACACGTTATTGGCACCGAGCGGCACGAAGCCCGAAGAACCGATAATCAATTAAGAGGAAGGACCGGCCGACAAGGAGATCCCGGTTCTTCTCAATTTTTCGTTTCTTTGGAGGATGATTTGATGCGAATTTTCGGCGGTGACAGATTAAAATCTTTAATGACCACTTTGAAAATTTCCGAAGACCAACCCATTGAAGCTAGAATAATTTCCGGAGCCATTGAATCGGCTCAATCAAAAATCGAAGGTATGAATTTCGATATCAGAAAAAATGTTTTAGAATACGATAACGTGATGAATAAGCATCGGGAAACTATTTATCGAAAAAGAAAAGAGATTTTAGAATCTTCTCCCGAAGAGTTAAAAGAAAAAATTGCGGCTATTTTTAAAAATCATAATTTTTCGGTTGAAGAGTATGAGAAAAAAGAAAAAGAGGTAAGCGGAGATTATATGAGAAAAGTGGAAAGATTGGTCGCCTTAAGAACTCTGGATTTTTATTGGATGAATCATTTGGATACGATGGAGCATTTACGAGATTCGGTTAGATTAAGAGCTTACGGTCAGCAAGATCCTTTAGTGGAATATAAAACTGAAGGCCATCGGCTTTTTCGTCAACTTTTGGAGACCATTGAATTAGCCACTGTTCAGTCTTTATCAAAAGCGGAGATAAAAAGAGAACCCATGCCAGTCGGTTCTCCGGTCGTTTCTTTTTCTAAGACAAAAGAAGCGCCCGGTCGTAATGACCCCTGTCCTTGCGGAGCGAAACATCCCGATGGTCGTCCGATTAAATATAAACATTGCCACGGGAAATAGAAAAACAAGCGAAGCGGAGTCCCGTACCGAACTAAAGATTCTAGTGCCGGAAGACAAGAAATGTTATGGAAAATAAACTATAATAAAGGTATGAGAATAGCTGTTATTTCCGATACTCACGATAACTTGCCAAATTTTAAAAAAGCCGTTGAGTGGATTGAAAAAGAAAAAATTAAAATGATTGTTCATTGCGGCGATGTTTGTTCGGCCGGTACTTTAAAAGAAGCAATTGAGAATTTTTCAGGAAGAGTTCATTTGGTTTTCGGTAACGTTGACGAAACTAATTTCTGTCCGACAGAAAATGATTTTCAAAAATCTTTTTTAAATGTAATTTTTCATAAAAAAAGAGGAGAAATTAAAACGGGGAAGAAAAAAATAGCTTTTGTTCATTTTCCGGAATTAGCCAGAGAATTAGCCGCTTCCCGGGATTATGATTTGGTTTTTTACGGCCACACCCATAAGCCCTGGCAAGAAAAAATTAAAAATTGCCTTTTGATTAATCCGGGCAATTTAGCCGGTTTATTCTATCAGGCCACCTTCGCCGTTTATAATTCTGAAAATAATAAATTAGAATTAAAAATAATGAGCCAGCTTAATCTGAAAAAATAATTTATCACCGTCAGGAAAAGTTTTTTTATTAATTTATCAAGGAAAATATCATGGATAAAATAAAAGAAAAAATCAATCAAATTTTCACCATTAATCTAACTCTTGCTAAAAATTATTTACCCTCTCTTTTCCGTCCCTTTCTGACTTCAATTTCCCTTTTTATTTTAGGGATAATCGGCGGTTATTATTTTTTAGAAATTTTTCCCTCTGAAGCGGAAAAAATTCTCGCCTTATTGAAAGAAACCTTTAAGCCGATTTTAGAAATGCCGTTATTCGCCCAAATTTTGTTTATTTTTTTAAAAAACGGAATAGTTTCTTTTTTAATGATAATCTTCGGAATTTTTTTCGGAATTTTTCCGGCTATCGTTTTGATTTCTAACGGTCAGATTTTGGGACTGCTTTTGGGCTGGCTTATTCCCAGATACAGTATTTTCTATATTTTATTGGGTATCTTGCCTCACGGTGTGATTGAAATTCCTTGTTTTTTTATATCAGGGGCTATCGGGTTAAAAATCGGAAAAATATTAGTTAAAAAAATTTTTAGAAAAGAAGTGAGTCTTCGCGAAGAACTTAACTTGGGACTGTCTTTTTTTCTTAGAATAATTATCCCTCTTTTGTTATTAGCGGCTATAATCGAAGTTTTGATCAGTCCAGGATTAATGAGGATTTATTGATCGTTATTTCGATAGAAAATAAATAATTTTCTTATCGAGGCGCTTAATTTTTTAATAACTTTCCGATAAGTCGGGAAGAAAATCAGTATGTTCTTCTTTCCTATTGGTTGTTTAGTTTTTATTTTATTTATTTTTTTATTGCCCTTTCTGTTTATTTTGTTATTTTTCAACATTGTCGGTTTCGGTTTTGAGAAATTAGGTTTTTCTCCGGAAACAACTTTATTGATTTTATTTTTAATTTTGGTAGGCTCAATAATAAATATTCCTTTAACAAAACAAAAGAAAGTTTGGGTGGAACGGCCTTATTTTTTAGGGATTTTTAAAAAAGAAAGATTAGAATCACAGGGTATTAAAATCAATTTGGGAGGAGCAATCATTCCTATTTTTATTTCCGTTTATTTTTTAACAAAAATTCCTTTAGAGCCTACAATTATAGCTATTGTTCTGATAACTGTTATTTCCCATCATTTAGCCAAGATTATTCCCGGCCAGGGAATTGCTTTGCCGGCTTTTATTCCTCCGATATTTTCAGCTTTTTTTGCTTTAATTTTAGCGCCTCAATTCGCCGCTCCCTGCGCTTTTGTTTCCGGAGTTTTAGGAACTTTAATCGGCGCCGACATCGCCAATTTAAGAAAAATTCAAAAAGTTTCTCCGGGAACGTTATCTATCGGCGGCGCCGGAGTTTTTGACGGAATATTTTTAGTCGGAATCGTTTCTGTTTTTTTAACCGCAATTTAATTTTTAATGAAACAAACAAATTTTTTATTTTTATTTTCCGTTTTAGCTGTTTTTATTTTGGCTTGTTTTTTTGTAATTAATTTTCCTCAAAGACCTTTTAAATTAGGCTTGGACCTTCAAGGGGGGAGCCATTTGGTTTATCAGGCCGACTTATCGAATATTGAAACCGAAGAACGCTCTTCAGCCATGGCTGGATTAAGAGATATTATCGAAAGAAGGGTTAACCTTTTTGGCGTAGTTGAACCGATAGTTCAAACTCAAATTACCGGCGAAGACCATCGGTTAATAGTTGAATTAGCCGGCGTAAAAGACGTTAACGAAGCTATCAAAATGATCGGTCAAACGCCTTTTTTAGAATTTCGGGAGCCCCGGCCTGATTACGATGAATTTTTAGAAAATAACAAAGAATTAATAGAAAAAGGAGAGATTGAGATCGACGATTTTTTTCAACCCTCTCTCTTGACCGGTCGCTATTTAAAAAAAGCGGAATTGAATTTTGACCCCAACACTTATGAGCCTTCGGTTGCCATTATTTTTGATGACGAAGGGGCGAAAATCTTCGAAGAACTGACCCGGGAAAATCTGGAAAAACCCTTAGCTATTTATATTGATAATAATTTAATTTCCACCCCAATTGTGCAAGAAAAAATTTCCGGAGGCCAAGCTCAGATTACCGGTCGTTTTACCGTTGAGGATGCTAAAAAATTGGTAACTAATCTTAATGCCGGTGCCTTGCCTATTCCTATTAAACTTATTTCTCAGCAGACAATCGGACCGACTTTAGGAGAGATTTCTTTGCAGGAAAGTTTGAAAGCCGGAATTTTCGGCTTCTTGGCCGTGATTATTTTTATGATTGTATTTTATCGTTTACCGGGATTAATGGCTTCTTTTTCTTTATTGATTTATGTGATTTTGGTTTTGTCTTTGTTTAAGATGATTCCGGTTACTTTAACTTTGGCCGGAATCGCCGGTTTTATTCTTTCAATGGGAATGGCTGTTGACGCCAATGTTTTGATTTTTTCCCGAATGAGAGAAGAAAGAAAAGAAGGAAAAAGTTTTGAAACGGTGATCGAAGAAGGTTTTAGACGGGCTTGGCCTTCAATTCGGGACGGTAATTTGACTACTATTATCGCCGGTATTATTTTATTCGGTTTTGGCACCAGTTTTGTTAAGGGCTTCGCTTTTACTTTGATTTTAGGTAATTTAATCAGTATTTTTACGGCCGTTGTTATCACCAAATTGTTTCTTAAAATTTTTATTAATAGCCGGTTTGAAAAATGGAGAATACTATGGAAATAAACTTTTTAAAATATAAGAAATTTTATTTAATATTTTCTTTGTTACTTGGCTTATTAAGTTTGATTTTTTTGGCTATTTTCGGTTTGAATTTCGGCATTGATTTTACCGGCGGCAGTATTTTAGAAATCGAATATCAAGACTCCAGACCTTCAAATCAAGAAATAGCCGAAAATCTGGCTGTTTTAGAATTAGGAGAAATCGTGATTCAGCCTACGGAAGAAAGAGGAGTTATTATCAGAACGAAAGAAATTTCGGAAGAAAAACACCAGGAAATCATTTCCAAATTAAAAGAAGGCAAAGAATTGAAAGAATTAAGACTTGAGACCATCGGTCCGGTTATCGGCCAAGAGTTGCGTCAAAAAACTATAATTTTAATAATCGTTTCTTTCGCGGCTCTGCTTTTTTATGTCGCTTTTGCTTTTCGGCAAATTTCCCAAATGGTTTCTCCCTGGCAATACGGAGCTATTTCTATTTTAACCATTTCTTTCGATGTTTTGGTTACTGTTTCGATTTTCGCTTTATTGGGGAAATTATATAACATTCAATTTAATATTCCGATAGTTACCGCCTTATTGACCATTTTGGGCTATACCATGAATGATAAAATAATTATTTTTGACCGAATCAGGGAAAATCTTTTAAGAAATAAAAAGAGCGTTGATTTTGAAGAATTGATCAACCAGAGTTTAAACCAAATTTTAAGCCGTTCCCTTAGCACCGGTTTTTGCACTCTTTTGGTTTTGATTTTGATAGTTTTATTCGGTGGAGAAACTTTAAAATATTTTTCTTTAACCTTAATCGTCGGAATCGTGATTGGCACTTATTCTTCGATATTTTTAGCCCCTTTTGTATTAACTGCCTGGTTGCAGTGGAGGAAAAAGCATTGACATTGTATTAAAAATGTGCTTATATAAAAAAATATTAAAATTTATTTAAGAGCAACGGGGCTTTTAAAAATAACATGGATAATTACCAAAAAGTTCATAATTATTTATTGAAAAATTTATCTCCGAGAACTAAAGACGTTATCGAGAGAAGGTTTGGTTTGGAAAAAGACGAAAGAGAAACCCTTGAATCTATTGGCGAAAGTTACGGTATTTGCCGGGAGAGAGTCAGGCAAATCGAAGAAGAAGGAATCGGTCTTATAAAAAGCGAGATAAAAAAGCCAGTTTTTCAAACTATTTTCAAAAAATTTGAAGAACAACTTAAAGAAAACGGCGATTTAAAAAGAGAAGATTTGTTTCTTTCTCAATTTTCTTCCGCTCGGCTTCAAAACCAAGCCTTGTTTTGGCTGACTTTGGGCGATCCTTTTTCTCGTCTTTCGGAAAATGAAGAATTCTATTCTTTATGGACGATCGACCCTAATTCTCTTAACACGGCTCAAGAAATTATCAATTATTTTGTTAAAAAATTTAAAACAAAAAAAGAATTAATTTCCCCCGAAGCATCTTTTGAAATTTTTCAAAAAGACTTTAAATCAAAAATCAAATTACCTTTTAACGCTTTGCTTTCTTATTTAGAGATTTCAAAAAAAATAGAACAAAACAACGAAGGCTTGTTTGGATTAGCCGAATGGCCGGAAGTTACTCCCCGGGGTATCAAGGATAAAGCTTTCTTGGCTTTAAAAAAAACCGGCCAGCCTCTTCACTTTACGGAAGTGGCTAGAATGATTAATCAATTGAGCTTGACGTCCCAAAATTCGGCCTTGCCTCAAACCGTTCATAACGAGTTGATTAGAGATCCAAGGTTTGTTTTGGTGGGAAGAGGTATTTACGCTTTGCAAGAATGGGGATATTTTCCGGGTCAGGTTCGGGATGTTATTTTTAAAGTTTTAAAAGAAAATAAAAAAGCCTTATCTAAAAAAGAAATAGTAGAAAAGGTTCTTTCTCAGCGTTTGGTGAAAGAGAATACGATTCTGTTAAACCTTCAAAATAAAAAATATTTCTCCAAAGATTTACAGGGGAGATATGCGATAAAAGAAGCTTAAAAATAATAAAAATGGAGAAATCCGTATTTTTAACCCTTTGGGCTATTTGGGCGATTATTAAAAATTGGTGGTGGATACCATTACCTTTTCTTTTATATCCCCATTTTCTTTTTTTCTGGAAATGGTATCGAGTTGAGCAATACGACAATAAGGTACCGAGAATTCTTTTAGAAATTAAAATTCCCAAAGAAGTAGTTAAGCCGATAAAAGCCATGGAACAGGTAATGGCTGGCTTGCATGGTATTCACGATGTTTTTAATTGGAGAGAAAAATGGCTTCAGGGAGAGTATCAATTAGCTATTTCGCTGGAGATAGCCAGCGTTGAAGGGAAAATTCATTTTTTCATCAGAACTCCAAAGATATTCAAATCAATAGTCGAATCCAATGTCTATTCTCAATATCCGGATGCGGAAATTTCAGTAGTTGAAGATTATACTAAATTCATTCCTCAACAGATTCCCAATAAAGATTGGGATCTTTTTGGTTTTGACTTTATCAATACCAAGCCTGATCCTTATCCTATTCGAACCTTTAAAGATTTCGAAGAAGTGAAAGAATTAGTGGAAGAAAAAAGACTGGATCCCTTGTCCAATCTTTTAGACGGTATGGCTATTATAGGTCCCAACGAGCAAATGTGGCTACAGATAGTAATCAGGCCGGTGAGAGAAGAAATTCCCTGGCAGAAGCAAGGCAGAGAAATAGTTGACGAATTGGTTCATCGAGAGAAAAAAGAAGGAGTAGCCATGCCTTCAGTTTTTAAAGAAGCGGCTGATGTTTTAATCAGCGGTACTCCGCCGGGCCAGTTTTCTACTGAAGAAGTCAGCGGTGAATTAATTCCGCCGGAAATGAAGCTTACTCCCGGAGAAAGAGATATAGTTAAAGCCATTGAAGATAAAATCGCCAAATTCGGCTTTAATGTCAATATCCGTTGTTTGTATTTAGCGAAAAAAGATTCTTTTATGAAACCTAAATCCAGAAATTTCTACGGTTTTTTCAAAAACGTTTCTACCGAGAATATGAACGGCTTAAAACCTTGGACTAAAACCATGCCCAAAGTTCAATGGTTAATGAAAAAAAGAAGAACTTTTTTAAAACAGAGAACGCTTTTCCGGCGCTATCAAAGAAGGTTCTCTCCTTTATTTCCTAAGCTGGGCGGCACTTTTATTTTAAACACCGAAGAATTAGCCACTTTATATCATTTTCCGGGCAGAGCAGTTGCGCCGGCTCCGGCTATTCCTCGAGTGGAAGCAAAAAAAGGAGAAGCTCCTTCTGAATTGCCAAGCGACTAAGTAATTATGTTTGAAAGCAATATAAATTTTTTTGGTGAAACAACCTTTCGGAACGTCAAGAAAAAATTTGGGATTAAGACCGACGATCGTCGGCGTCATTTTTACGTTGTGGGAAAGACCGGTATGGGCAAAACAGCCATGTTGGAAAATATGGCCATCCAAGATATCCAACAGGGGCGGGGCATCGGTTTCGTTGACCCTCACGGCGAGGCGGCGGAAAGGATTTTAAATTTCGTTCCTTCCGAAAGAATCAACGATGTCGTTTATTTTAATCCGGCTGATTTGGATTATCCGATTGCTTTTAACGTAATGGAACAAGTGGATCTTGCTCACCGTCATCTTGTTGCCGGCGGCTTGATGGGCGTCTTTAAAAAAATCTGGCCCGATGTTTGGTCGGCCCGAATGGAATATATTTTAAACAACTGTATCCTGGCTTTATTGGAATATCCCGGCTCGACTCTTTTAGGGGTGAATCGGATGTTAGCCGATCTTTCTTTCAGGGCGAAAATAGTGGAAAAAGTAACCGATCCGGTGGTTAAAGCTTTCTGGAATCAGGAATTCGCCCGCTATACTCAAAGATACGAAGTGGAGGCCACGGCCGCCATTCAAAATAAAGTCGGCCAATTCATTTCCGCTCCTTTGATAAGAAATATTATCGGTCAAGTTAAATCCAATATTGACATGAGGGAGGTTATGGATAAAGAAAAAATCCTTATCTTAAACCTTTCAAAAGGAAGGATAGGGGAAGATGCTTCCCGATTATTAGGCGCTCTTTTGATTACCAAAATTCAATTAGCGGCAATGGAAAGGGTGATGATTCCCGAAGAAGAAAGAAAAGATTTTTATCTCTATGTCGATGAATTTCAAAATTTTGCCACTGAAAGTTTTGTCAACATTTTATCCGAAGCCAGAAAGTACCGGCTTTGCTTGACTCTTGGCCATCAATATATTTCTCAAATGGAGGACGAAGTCAGAGATGCCGTTTTCGGCAACATTGGCACTTTGGTTTCCTTTCGAGTCGGAGCGGAAGACGCCGAATATCTGGAGAAAGAATTTATTCCCGAATTTACGGCCGCCGATTTGGTTAATTTAGCCAAATACGATATTTATCTTAAGCTGATGATTGACGGTTTGGCCGGTCGGCCTTTTTCAGCCGAAACTTTACCTCCCTTTCCCGCGCCTAAAAAATCTAACCGTGAAAAGATCATTAAAGTTTCCCGGGAACGTTACGGTACCTCTCGAAAAACAGTGGAAGAGAAAATTTCCCGTTGGTCAGCGGTTTTAGAGCCTACGTTTGCCGTTCCTCAGGCGCCGGCTCTTTATGATGCTCAGTGTTCCAGTTGTAAGAAATGGGTGAAAGTTCCATTTCAGCCTGCTCCTAATCGGCCGGTTTTTTGCAAATCCTGTTTGAAAAAAAATGAAAATAAAGAAACGGTTCGAAAAGAAATAAACTACGTGGATTATTCGGAAAGGGAAGGGCGGCTTCCTTCGCCCGTTGCCTCTTCGGAGCGAAAGAAGATTATGGAAAGACCGAAAAAGGGCATAAGTTTGGAAGAATTAAGAAAAACTCTTGAAGAATCTTTTAAAAAAAATTCTTCCGATAAAAATTCAAAAAAAGAGCAATAATAAATTTAAAAATTTTAGAATCTGTGGAAAATATAACCCCGCTTAACGGGGTTTTATGGTAGAATAGATTAATTATTACGAAAAAACTATTGGAAGTCAGCCGTATTCTGCTGTATAACAATAGACCTCTAGCGAAGTGAAAACAATAGAAGAATTAGAAGTTAGTAATAAAAGAGTTTTGGTTCGAGTGGATTTCAACGTGCCTTTGGATAAAAAAGGTAAAGTCTCGGATGATTATCGAATAAAAGAATCTTTGCCCACGATCGGATATTTAAAAAAGAATCAGGCAAAAATAATTTTAATTAGTCACTTCGGAAAACCTTCTGAAAAAAGAGAACCGGAATTCAGCTTAAAACAGGTTGTTCCTCAATTGGAAAAATTAATTAAAGAAAAAATAAAATTTTTACCCGATTGTTTAGGCGAAAAAACGGAGAAAAAAATAAATTTACTGAAACCGAGAGAGATAGTTCTTTTAGAAAATCTCAGATTTTATCCGGGCGAAACCAAAAACGATTTGGGATTTGCTAAAAAACTGGCTCAATTGGGCGATGTTTATATTAATGACGCTTTTTCCGCTTCTCATCGTGCCCACGCTTCGATAGTCCGCTTGCCCGAATTATTGCCTTGTGCCGCCGGATTGTCGCTTAATAGAGAAATCAAATTTTTATCAAAAATAAAAAATAAAGCCAAGAAACCTTTAGTGATAATTATCGGCGGTAAAAAAACCGATAAGATAGAGTCTTTGCCGAAGTTGATAAAATTAAGCGATTACTTGCTTCTTAACGGATTTTTAGGCGAAGTTGTCCTTATCGGTAAAGAGATTTTACTGGGCCGAGCCTTGCCGGAAAAAGGAATTTTAGAAGCGATAGAAAAAATTAATTTAACCAATCCTAAGCTTCATTTGCCTAAAGACGTTTTAATTTCTTTGGAAAAGGACTGGACCTATAAAAGAATAGCCGGCTTGGGCACTCTTAGAAGAGAAGAAAGAGTTTATGATATCGGCTTGGAAACCATTGAAGTTTATTCGGCCATTATCAAAAAAGCCGGAACTATTTTTTGGGCCGGTCCTTTGGGTCTTTTCGAAGAAGAAAGATTTAAACAAGGAACTAAAGAAATCGGCGAAAAAATCGTTAGAAATTACAAAGCCTTTAAAGTGGCGGCCGGCGGAGATACCCTTTCTGCTATTAAGAAATTTGGCTGGTCGGATAAGTTCGATTATGTTTCGACTGGCGGCGGCGCTTTGTTAGATTTTATTTCCGGCGAAGAAATGCCCGGCATCGAATCTTTAAAATAAATTATGACTGAAATAAAAAACTTAGAAAAAACGGCCAAACGGATTTTAAAAGCGATAAAAAATAAGGAAAAAATTATTCTTTACGGAGATTCTGATTTGGACGGTACGGCTTCGGTAATTATTTTGGAAGAAACCATTAAAAATTTGAGCGGGAAGGTTTCAAGGGTTTATTTTCCTGACCGGGAAAAAGAGGGTTATGGCTTGAACGAACAGGCCTTGAAATACCTTAAGCCAATAGCACCGGCTCTTTTAATTACTCTTGATTGCGGTATCGGTAATTTTAAAGAAATAAAAGAAGCTCGGAAAATCGGTTTTGAGGTGATAGTTGTTGATCATCACGAACCGTTGGATAAAATTCCCGAAGCCTCGATAGTAGTTGATCCGAAGCAAAAAGGCGATAAATATCCTTCTAAAGAATTAGCTAACGCCGGCATAGTTTATCGATTGGCAAAAGTTCTTTTGAAAGAAAAACTTCAAGGATTATTAAATAACAATTTTTTAGAACTGACGGCTCTGGCAACTTTGGCCGATATGATGCCGCCCATAGAAGAAAACAGGATTTTAATCGCCGAAGGGCTAATGGTCTTAAAAGAAACAATAAGACCGGGATTAAGAGTTTTTTGGAAAATAGACTTAATAGAAAAACCTTCTTCGATTAGAATGATGGCTTCCAGGATAATTTCGATTTTTAATACCACTGAATCGGAAAATCATCTCACCGAGGCTTATTTACTTTTAAATATAGACGATGAAGCAAAAGCAAAAGAAAAAGCCCGGTATTTAATAAAAAAAAGCGAAGAAAAACAGGAAAAACTTAAAGATTTAGTCTGGGAAGCCCAGGAAAGGGTTTTAAAAGACCCTCATTCTTTAATCGTTTTTGAGGGAAGTGAAAGTTGGCCTTTGGCTTTTGCCGGGACAATCGCTTCCAGAATCTGTCGGGATTTTAATAAACCGGTTTTTATTTTTAGAAAAGGAGAAGAAAAAAGCAGGGGAGCGGTAAGAACGCCCAAAGGATTAGATTCGGTTGATGCGATGAAAAGCTGCTCTTCCTTGCTGGAAACTTTTGGCGGCCATCCTTTGGCGGCCGGTTTTACCGTTAAAAACAAGAATTTAGAAAAATTTAAAGAATGTTTAACTGATTATTTTATAAAAAAATATAAATAATTATGGAAAAAATTATTATTTACACCGACGGCGGTTCTCGAGGTAATCCCGGTCCGGCCGCGATTGGAGTTGTAATTTGCAACAACAAAGACCAGCCCGTTAAAAAATATTCTCATTATTTGGGCGACGATCTTACTAATAATCAGGCCGAATACGGAGCGGTTATTTTCGGCTTAAAGAAAATTAAACTTATTTTCGGGAAAAAGAAATCTAAAGATTTGGAGATTGAAGTCAGGAGCGATTCCGAATTTTTAGTCAATCAACTGAACGGTGAATATAAAATTCTTGATTCGAAAATTCAGCCTCTTTTTATCGAAATCTGGAACCTCAAACTGGATTTCAAGAAAATAAAATTTATTCATATTCCTCGCGAGAAAAATAAAGAAGCTGATTTTTTGGCCAACGAGGGAATGAAGGGGGAGTCCAAGAATCAACAATTATTTTAATTTACAATATTGACAGAATATTTTTTTTCTGGTAATCTGATTTCAGCCTGACTAGGTAGGTAATCGCTCTCTTTTAAGTAAAATTAGAAGGGAGAGGAAAGTCCGAACACCACCCCGCTTAGCGGGGTAAAAAAATAGCGGCTAACAGCCGTCGCCCCGCCGAGGCGGGGTAGAGGTGCGAACAGAAACGGTCTAAGGCGAAAGCCAAAGACCACCCTTCCAATGTTTAATATCTAAGAAGTTTTTTCTTTCTTGGATCTTGGCAGCGGAGGGTGATTCTTAAGAGAAATCTTAAGATTGAAACGGCTAAATCCTTATTGGGTGCAAGAACAAACTTTTCGGCAATCTCCGGATTTGTCGAAGAGAAAAAGTAGTTCGCTAGAACTCTGATGTAAATCGGAGTCCAGAGTAATGATTACCGCCCCGCTTAGCGGGGAGACAGAATTCGGCTTATAACCTAGTTGGGCTTTTTGTTTTAAACCTCACGCTTAATAAGGTGGGATTTAAAACAAATAGAAGTCTGGACAGAGATATTGCTTCTTTGGTCGCCCCGATTAATCGGGGCGAAATATTTATCTTTGTTTACTCTTTGATTAAAATTCTGTAAAATGGAAGCGAAGTTATGATTAAGCGCTTTTTTAATTCTCAGACAAAAACCGTGACTTTCGCGGCCGGTCTCTTAAGTCTTTCGGCTCTGGCAAGCCGATTTCTAGGTTTAATCAGAGACGGACTTTTAGCCGGCCATTTCGGCGCTGGCATTGAAACGGATATTTATTTCGCCGCTTTTCGAATTCCCGATTTTGTTTATAATTTTATTATTGTCGGCGGAATAACCATTGCCTTTATGCCTTTGTTCTCCGAATATTATGCCAAAGATGAAAAGAAATCATGGGAAATGACAAGCAATCTTTTAAACGTTTTCTCTTTTTTTCTAATTGTCGCCGGCGCGATTTTTTTTATTTTTACCCCTTGGTTGATGAAAATTATAACGCCCGGATTTTCAGAAGAAAGTTTAAAAATAACTTCAACCTTGACTCGATTGATGTTTTTGAGTCCGATTTTTTTCGGAATCTCCAGTATTTTTTCCGGTATTTTGCATTATTTTAACCGATTTTTAGTTTACTCGTTGGCGCCTATTTTATATAACATTGGAATTATCATTGGGATTTTATTTTTTGTTCCTCGCTTCGGGATAATCGGTTTGGCAATAGGCGTGGTTTTTGGCGCTTTTCTTCATTTGGCGATTCAAATTCCTTCGGTTTTATTGTGCGGTTTTAAATACAAGCCCGTGTTTAATTTTAGAAACCCGGCTTTAAAAGAAATTTTCAGATTGATGATTCCACGCTCTTTTTCCATCGGCGCCCAGCAGTTAAATTTATTTATTATTACCGGTATCGCTTCCACTTTAGTCAGCGGCAGCATCGCTATTTTTAATTTTTCCAATAATATTTATCATATTCCGATAGGAATATTCGGAACTTCATTTGCCATCGCTTCTTTTCCGGTTTTATCGAGGGCTTGGGCTCAAGGGGACAAAAAAGAATTTTTTGAAAAATTTTGTTCCACTTTTTGCCAAATTATATTTTTTGTTATTCCGGCCAGCGCTTTGATTTTTCTATTAAGAGCGGAACTGGTCAGAGTGGTTCTTGGCAGTTTGGGACCGGGCAAATTCGATTGGTACGCCACAAAACTCACCGCCGCTTCTCTGGGAATTTTCAGCATCAGCATAATCGCTTCGTCTTTAATCTCTTTCATCTGTCGGGTTTTCTTTTCTTTTAAAGATACAAAAACTCCCACCATAATTACCGGTTTGGGAGTAATTTTAAATATTTTTTTAAGTTTTTATCTGACAAAAACTTTACAGGGAACTAACTTTTTTCGCGATTTTTTGGTTGAATCTTTGGACTTGCAAGGATTAAGCAATATATCGGTGATTGGTTTATCTCTGGCTTTTTCTATGGCGGCGATTTTTCAAATCATTCTGCTTTTAGTGTTCCTTTATAAAAAAGTGGGGGATTTCGGCGTTAAGGAAATTTTAAAATCAATCAACAAAATATTAATAGCCACTTTTTTAGCTTCTTTATCCGCTTATTTTGCTCGTCTTTTCGTGAATAATTATTTAGACCTTCAAACTTTTAAAGGAGTTTTTTTGCAAGGTTTCAGCGTCGGGTTAACCGGAGTTTTGATTTACATTTTGATCAGTTTCTTTTTAAAATCGGAAGAATTAAAAACTATCAAGTCGTCCTTTTCAAAACAATTTTCCAAAGATTGAACAAAATAAAAAAAGTTTCCAACAAACAAAACCGCCCAGAAAGTTTTTCTGAGCGCTGAGAGGAACTGGACTTGCCGGGAAGTCTTCCTGGTGGAGCGGGAAGAAATACTTGTCAGTTTCCGATGAATCTATTAAGATTAAAATCGAAAAAGCCCGACAATTAAGAACCCGATCATGCTCATAATGACCATTGCTATCATTACGACCCAGGCGAATCTTAATAATTTTTGAGTTTTAGCTTTAGACATAAGATTATGATTAAAAGAAGAAGGAGAAACGAATTTTTTCAAAATTTACTTTTTCCTTTAACCTTGTTATTTCTATTCTTTATAATAGTAGTTTTTTTAATTATTTCAAATGTAAAAATTAACAAAAGAAGAGACGAGCTTAATCAGCGGTTAGAAACTCTTCAAAAAGAATTTCAAGTTCTGGAAGAAAGAAAAGAAGAATTAGAGGTCGGTATTTCTCAGGCCGAAGAGACGGATTACGCTGAAAAATTATTAAGAGAAAAAGGTTTATATAAAAAAGAAGGAGAAGAAATGGTGGTTATTCTTCCGTCCGAAGAAGAAAAAGAAGAAACAGCAACGGAGAAAAGCATTTGGGAAAAGATATTAGGAAAACTTAAGTGGTAAAAAATAAGCAGCGCGGGTATGGTTCAACGGCAGAACATGTCCTTCCCAAGGATATGATACGGGTTCAATTCCCGTTACCCGCTCCAAAGGAGAGAGGCTTGCCTATGAGGCGGCCGCTCCGGAGTTGCCGGAGTAACTCAGAGGTAGAGTAGCTGTTTCGTAAACAGCAAGTCGTGGGTTCAAATCCCGCCTCCGGCTTTTTTATCCGAAATACATATCGAATTTACTTTTCGGCAAAAAAAAGATAAAATGATTTACATGGTTAAAGAAATCAAAGAAAAGATTGAGAATATTAAAAATAAACTCCTCTATCTAGGGGACCGTCTTTGAAGTTGACAGAAAAGAAGAAAGAATTAAACTTTTAGAAAAAGAAACTCAAGCCTCGGGATTTTGGCAGGATAAAGAAAAAGCCGCTGAGATTAAAAAAGAATTAGCCGATTTAAAAGAGGAAATCGATAAGTGGAGTTATTTAAATAAAGAGTTCTTTGAATTAACGGAAATAGCCAAAATTTTAAAACCTGAGGACGATTTGACAAAAGAAGTTGAAAATAAACTTTTTGACTTAGAGAAAAAGATAAAAGAACGGGAAACCGAAGTTTTCCTTGCCGGTAAATACGACAAGAGAAACGCTCTTCTTTCTGTTTCTTCCGGCGCCGGCGGTCAGGACTCTGAAGATTGGGCAACAATTCTTCTTAGAATGTATGAAAGATTTTGTCAGAAAAAAGGATTTCGAACTAAAATTCTTCATCAGTCTTTTGGCGAAGGCGGCGGTCCGGAAGGCAGAATAGGGACCAAGTCGGTTGTTCTAGAAGTAAAAGGCAAATACGCTTACGGAATTTTAAAAAAAGAATCAGGCACTCATCGTTTAGTCAGAATTTCTCCATTTTCCGCTCAAAGTTTGCGACACACTTCTTTCGCTTCAGTTGAAGTTTTGCCTGAGATTCCCAAACTTGACCAGACTGAAATTAAAATAAATCCCGAAGATTTAAAATTAGAAACTTTTCGAGCTTCAGGTCCTGGCGGTCAATACGTTAACAAAAGGGAAAGCGCGGTCAGAATTACTCATTTGCCGACCAATATAAAAGTTGCTTGCCAGTCGGAACGGCTTCAGGGCGAAAATCGCCAAAAAGCCGAATCCCTGCTTTATGCCAAACTTTGCCAAAACCAAATTTTGGCTCAAGAAAAAGAAATTAAAAAAATAAAAGCCGCTCAAGGGCGATCTTCGTCCGGAGAACGAGGCAAATCTTCTTCAGCCAGTTGGGGTACTCAAATCAGGTCTTACGTCTTTCATCCTTATAAATTGATTAAAGATTATAGGACCGGGATTGAGACCAGTAAGGTTGATGAAGTTTTAGACGGTAATTTAGATGAATTTATCAATGCCGAAATTAAAATTAAACAATAAAACCTTAATATCTTTTCAGAACGTTACTAAGGTTTATCCTCGAAGCGTCACCGCTCTTCATGATATTTCTTTTGATATTAAAGAAGGAGAATTTATCTGCTTGGCCGGTTGTTCCGGAGCGGGTAAAACCACTTTGCTTAAATTATTAATGGCTGAAGAGAAGCCGAGTCAGGGCAGGATTTTTTTCAACGGAACCGAAGTTCCAAAAATAAAATCCAGCAACCTGCCTCATTTTCGAAGAAAAATCGGAGCAGTTTTTCAGGATTACAAATTGATTCCCTCCAAAACCGTTTACGAGAACGTTGCCTATGCAATGGAAGTGATTGGTTTCAGCGAAGAAGAAATAAAACAAGATGTTTCCCAGGTTTTAGACGTTGTTGGTTTGCTTGATTGCGCCGACCATTTTCCGGAAGAACTTTCCGGTGGCGAAAAACAAAGAGTGGCGATTGCCCGGGCCTTGGTAGTCAGACCGAAATTGATTTGCGCCGATGAACCGACCGGCAATCTTGATCCTTATCACAGCCGGGACATTATTCATCTTTTTCTTAAAATTCAGGAATTAGGCGCGACTATTATTCTTTCTACTCACGATAAAGAAATAATTAACGGTTTAAAAAAAAGAGTTATTACTCTGGATAAAGGAAAGCTAATAAGAGACGAACAAAAAGGCAGATTTATATGTTAAATTCTTTCAAAAAAATCATTAGATTCGGTTGGGAAGGTTTCAAAAGAAACAAGGGTTTATTCTTAACCACTACTTTTATTATTACCATTACTACTTCTTTGATAGTCAGCCTTTTTGTTTTAAAAGGCATAACAAGTTCTTTGGTTGGCATGTTGGAAGAAAAAGTGGATATCAGTGTTTATTTTGTTTCAACTACTCCGGAAGAAGAAATTTTGAAAGTAAGACAAGAGCTCTCAACTATTCCGGAAGTGAAAAATGTTAAATATATTTCTAGAGAAGAAGCTTTAAGTTTATTTAAAGAAAAGCATAAAGATAATACGGTAATAATAGAATCAATAGAAGAAATAGGGGATAATCCTTTAGCCGCTCATTTAAATATCAAAGCCTGGCAGGCTTCTCAATACGAGCAGATTTCTAATTTCTTAGAGCAGGGTTCTTTTAAAGACGCAATAGAAAAGATCGATTATTATCAGAATAAAACGATAATCGAACGAATGTTTTTTATCGGCTCTTCAGTGGAGCGAGCTTCGCTTATCTTTATTTTAGTTTCAGCTTTCTTGGCGGTAATGGTTGCCTTTAATACTGTTCGTTTGGGTATTTTCAATGTCAATAAAGAGATTTCAATAATGAGATTGGTTGGCGCATCCAACTGGATGATTCGAGGTCCCTTTATTATCCAAGGAGTAATTTCGGCTATTTTGGCTACTGTTATTACCTTTTCCATTTTTGCTTTAACCTGTAGTTTTCTGTCTCCCAAAATTGAGGTCTTAATAACCGGTTTCAATTTGTCCGGCTATTTTAAAGCTAATTTAGGAATTATAATCCTGATTCAATTAGTCAGCGCTCTGGGATTGGGAATAATTCCAGCCTTGCTCGCCATCAGAAAATATCTTAAAGTTTAGTTGTTTACGGTGAGAGTATCGAACAAGTGCGGGGTCGTCTAACGGTAGGACCGTAGCCTCTGGAGCTATGTATCTTGGTTCGAATCCAAGCCCCGCAGCCATCCTACGCCAAGGCTTTGGAATGGCAAGCTAAAAGAAATCGCCAAAAAGGCGTTTTTTTGGTAAAATGAATAAATGAAACAAAAAGCATTTACCTTGATAGAATTATTAGTGGTAATAGCCATTATCGGCGTAATTGCCAGCATTGTTCTTGTTAATTTGAGCGGTACCAGGGAAAAAGCCACTATTGCTCGTGGATTGCAGTTTAGCCAATCACTTAATAATTCTTTAGGCGCGGAAGCGGTTGGCGTTTGGATGTTTGAAAATAATCTTAACGATCTTTCTGGAAATAATAATAACGGTACCTTGCCAAACGGCGGTATTTTTGTTGATAGTATGATTTATTCCGGAGGCAATTTAGGTAGGGCTTTGGAATTAAACGGAATAAATCAGCACGTTAGAATACCTAATTCTGGTAGTTTAAACTTCGGCGGACCAAAAATAACAATGGAAGCTTGGCTTTATCCTCATAATCCTACTGCCGGATATACAATGTTTATCAGGAAACAGACGCCTGGATACGATTTTTGGATATTAAATACTGGAAAATTAATGGCTGAAATTTACCATTATTATAATGCTGGTTGGGTTTTTACCAGTGTTTACGGAACAACAATATTAAAACCAGATCAATGGTATCATGTTGTTGCTACTTATCAGCAAGGTCAGTATTTTAAGATTTATATTAACGGAAAAGAAGATGGTTCAAGGGTTGCGCCAGATAGGGAAGTGGGTACAAGTACTAGCCCTCTCTATATAGGGTATAGCGGTTGGATGGGGAGTGGCAATGCTTATTTTGATGGACTTATGGATAACGTTCGAATTTATTCCGAAGCTATGTCTGCGGCGCAAGTTCAAAAACATTACGTTGAGGAACTGCCAAAATATCAATTAACCAATAAGTAATAGAATAGCTAATGAAACAAAAAGCATTTACCTTGATAGAATTATTAGTGGTAATAGCCATTATCGGTGTAATTGCCAGCATTGTTCTTGTTAATTTGAGCGGTACCAGGGAAAAAGCCACTATTGCTCGTGGATTGCAGTTTAGCCAATCACTTAATAATTCTTTAGGCGCTTATGCGGTAGGAATTTGGACGTTTGATCTTATTCAAGGGAACACCGTCTCTGACGTTTCAGGAAACGGCAATACTGGTACGCTCAAACCTATTTGTCCTAATTGCCCGCAATCAAAAGAAGGAATTTTAAGAAATTCCTTACAGTTTGATGGTATTGACGATCATGTGCAAGTTATAGATACAGCAGCGTTAAAGTTTAAAGGCGGCAAGCTGACAGTGACAGCTTGGTTTAAGGCTTTAAATACAACATCCTATAATGGATATATTGTCAGTAAACCATGGAACGGAAGTGGTCAGTATAATTATAATATTATGTGGGACAATGCTAATAGTAGGATTCGATGGAGAATAGAAGGCGTAGGAAGTCTTGCTTTATATTCTTCAACTCTTTTAAGGGAAACATGGCATTACGTTGTTGGTGTTGTTAATGAAGAAAAGTCAGAGCTTTACATAGATGGAAATCTTGTAAAAAGTCAAAACCATGGAATTAACGATTGGACGCCGGTTTACGGTGATTCTAATAGAGCGCTATCAATAGGCAACGTATATCCTAATCAACCAAATCAACCCCCTAATTATTATCTTTTTAACGGTTTTATTGACGATGTCTGTATTTATAACGAAGCTTTAACTATCAGCCAAATCCAAAAGCATTACGTCGAAGGGCTGGAAAGACATAAAAACCTGGTATCTAATAAACTATAATCAAGATGAAACAAAAAGCATTTACCTTGATAGAATTATTAGTGGTAATAGCCATTATCGGTGTAATTGCCAGCATTGTTCTTGTTAATTTGAGCGGTACCAGGGAAAAAGCCACTATTG
>Ga0209164_1000381_pt1 | contig 112682 bp, 111 predicted proteins | sample MTBNYHSulfiMetaG_FD_187458 | JGI IMG/M metagenome (GOLD analysis project Ga0209164, IMG submission 187458) | Enrichment culture microbial communities from rom New York Harbor, USA that are MTBE-degrading - MTBE-NYH (New York Harbor Sulfidogenic)... | ecosystem: Environmental > Aquatic > Marine...
CACTCCTCCAGACGTATCAACTGACCCCTCCCGGCCGCAACGGATGCTTCCGGGAGCGTGTCCCTGCTGTGCAGGGGGGTCAATTTCAAATCGTCAGTACGGGGTGAGTTTCACATCGTCAGCCACACAGGACGTTGGCTCTCAAGTAGTGACCTCCTTCATAGATGTGCACACCGCGAGCGGCGTACACTGGCTGGTAGGCGGATGCGAGGGGGTCAGGCAATGATCGGTGAGCTTAGCTGGGAGGACATTAAGACGCGGACCTATTTCGGCCGCCCTCACGTCGTGATCCTGGGCGCTGGTGCGAGCAGGGCGGCCTTCCCCAGCGGAGACAAGTACGGCCGCCTCCTGCCGCTAATGAATGATCTCGCCGCCACCCTCGATCTTGGTGGACCCCTGCGGGACAACGGGCTGGATCCCACGACGAACTTCGAGAGCATCTATGACGAGATCGCCCGCCGTGAAGACCTGGCGGAACTGCGGTCGCTTGTGGAGTACCGCGTTCAGGAGTACTTCTCATCGCTGAGGCTGCCAGATGAGCCGACGATCTATGACTACCTGGTGCTCTCGTTGAGGTCCAAGGACTACATCGCCACGTTCAACTGGGACCCTTTCCTCTATCTCGCCTGTTGGAGAAACCACCAGGTGGCGGAGCTACCCACCGAGCTGTATCTGCACGGGTGTGCGGTGGTTGGACACTGCCTTGACGACCGGACGATGGGTGCGGTCGGATCGACTTGCTCAGTGTGCAAGCGGCCGTTCACCCCGTCCCGCCTTCTGTATCCGGTCGGCGACAAGGACTACAGGTCCGATCCCTTCATTGACGCGCAGTGGAAGTCGCTGCAGTTCGCTATGGAACACGCATGGCTCTTCACCATCTTCGGCTACAGTGCGCCTTCCTCAGATGCAGCAGCGATCGAGCTTCTCGACGGGGCTTGGGGCGGGTACGAGAAGCGGAACCTCGAGGAGATCGAGTTGATCAACACCCAGCGTGAGGAGGAACTTCTTCCCTCGTGGGACAGGTTCATTCACACGCATCACTACCGCGTCACGAACGACTACTTCAAGTCGCTGCTGGGCGCCTTCCCACGGCGGACGTGTGAGGCGATGTGGGAGCAGAACATGGAGGCAAGGTTCCTCGAGTACCGGTCCGTTCCCAGGTTCGAGAGCGTCAACGAGCTGCAGGCGTGGGCCTCCGAACTCGCGTCCTACGAGCCAGACGAACAAGACGAGACGGCCTGACTGGCCCTATTGCCGATGAAGTGACCCGGTGCTCCAAAGGGACGAGCACCAAGTCAGATCACATCGGTTTCCGCATCCCGGCCTCGGGCATCACTCGAGGGGTCGAAGATCTTAGGTGCAGGAGACCTCCTGCAGGCGACCCTTCTCATACCGAAGCCCTCGGTCGAGATGACTCAGGGCAGGCAGACGGCTCAGGACGCCAGTGCGACGCGCTGCCGTTCGCGTTCAGACCCTATGGCGAGAATGAGATCGTCTACATGGAGATCAAGGGCGCAAGCAAGCGCGTCGAGTGCGTAGAACCCGGCCCGACGGCGATGCAGCATCACGCTGCCCCAGCCCTCCGAGCGCCCGAATAGACCGCCAATGGCACTTAGAGGAATGCGTCGGCTGGCGAAGAAGGCGCGGAACTTGTCGGGATCGATCTCCACGGTGCCGGCTCCAACGGTGGATGACTCGTCGTTCTCCGCCGGGCTAGTCTCCCGCGCCACGAAGCGTCGCCGCAGCTCTCGGACGGCGGCAAATGACTCGCCGCTGCTGATGAGCGATGCGAGAAAAGCAACCGCTTCGTCGGACGGGCGCAACTCGATAAGCATGCCGACTATCTCACTGCTCGACATGGAGCTGATCTCGTTCGTAGTCATGATGGACTCCTCTCGAAGGAACAAGGCGCCGGGCCCGACGTGGACCCGACGCCCCAAAACGAAGGAAGCCGCCGGCATCTACGCCGACGGCCCCAGATACAAGTCGAGACCCCCGGGATCCTCCCGAGGGCCTCAGTCACACGGTATCCAGTTGTCTCAGCCGATAGCCTGCCTCCTCTCTGGTAGGCTCGCCGCCCTACCTCCTCCGAATGAACACCGCTCGCACCACGAGCAGCAGGAACGCGATCCCTGCAGCAGCCAGCAACGGGATCCCGCAGACCGATCCGAGCAATGACACAAGCGCAGCGAAGTACATTCGATCACCTCCTTCTTCTTGGGCCCTGGCAAGACGCGGCCTTCGCCTCCTCCTCCCTTCCTCCCTGGTGGCGGCCTTTGTCCCATACGAAGAAGCCCGCCTCCGAAGAGACGGGCACGTTGGGGTACCGGGCATTTTCTTTGGCAGTTCCGGGGCCTACCACCTATAGGCCCCCCGCGCGGACCCAGACCTGATCTCGAGGGCCGAAACCCTTTTCGGCCGCTCACCAGTACTGACGGATGTAGCCCCTCGCATGGCTCGGGGCGACTATGTCACCCCTCTTGAATACAATGGGAGTACCGCTCGCAACTCCTGAGGGGGAGAGTCCTTGAACCACAACGAGGCCGTCAGCTTCATCTGGGGAACCGCTGATCTCATCCGCGACAGTTTCAAGCGCGGCAAGTACCAGGACGTCATCCTGCCGCTCACGGTTCTGCGCCGCATCGACAGCGTGCTCGCGCCCACCAAGGAAGCCGTCCTCGAGGCGTACAACACGTACGGGAAGAAGCTCGACAACCCGGACGCTCTTCTTCGCAAGGCTTCCGGCTACGCCTTCTATAACACGAGCCGCTACGACTTCGAGAGGCTCGTCGCCGACCCGTCCAACCTGGCGGCGAACCTGAGGCACTACATCACGTGCTTTTCGCCCAACATGCGGGAGGTCGTCGAGAAGTTCAAGTTCGACGGCACTATTGACGCATTGGTTGAGGCTGACTTGCTCTACCTCGTCATGGAGCGCTTCAAGAACGTCGACCTGAGTCCGGAGTCGATCGACAACCACGCTATGGGCACCGTGTTCGAGGAGCTCATCCGCAAGTTCAACGAGGCTCTCAATGAGAACCCCGGTGAGCACTTCACTCCACGCGATGTCGTTGCGCTCATGGTCGATCTGATGCTCTGCGGAGATCAAGAGAAGTTGCAGACTCCAGGCAGGGCGGTGACCGTCTATGACCCCTGCTGCGGCTCAGGTGGCCTACTTACGGTGAGCAAAGACCACATCCTTGCGGACATCTCGGCTGACGTTCGGGTCGTGCTCTACGGCCAAGAGGTCAACCCTGAGACGTTTGCTATCGCGAAGTCTGACATGTTCATGAACGATCCGGCTGGGCTTGATGCTGACAACATCGCATTCGGCAGCGTGCTATCCGATGACAAGCATCCTGAGAAGCACTTCGACTACCTAATAGCGAACCCGCCATACGGCAAGGAGTGGAAACGCGATCAGCAGGCTGTCGAGCAGGAGTACCAACGGGGCTACGTCGGCAGGTTCGGCGCCGGCCTTCCCAAGGTCAACGACGGGCAGCTCCTGTTCGTACAGCACTTGGTTGCGCACATGCGGGAGGCAGAGCATGGGGGCTCACGCGTGGCCGTTATCATGAACAGTTCACCTTTGGGCAGCCGGGACGCAGGATCAGCGGGCATACGCCGATGGCTACTCGAGTCTGATCTGGTCGAAGCCGTTGTCGCGCTGCCCGAGGCGCTCTTCTACAACACTGACATAGCAACCTATGTCTGGGTGCTAACGAACTCGAAGGCCTCGGAGCGCAGGGACAAGGTTCTTCTGATCGACGCATCCTCCTTCTGGAACCCGCTCCGTCGAGGAATAGGCGACAAGCGACGAGTGATAAGCGATGGCCAGCGGAAGCGGGTCAGAGAGATGCTGCAGGACTACGTCGACGGTCCCTCCTCTCGCGTCTTTCACCGAGACGAGCTTGGATACCGCCAGGTGAAGTTCCGTCGATCAGGAGCGACGACGAGACAAGAACGCACGTTCACGGAACGAGTTCCACTCGGCGTTAGCCCCGACACTTACCTAAAGGAGCACGTGACGCCCTACGTCCCGGATGCTGCTGTTGACAGGAACTACGTCGACCCGATGGACTCACAGCCGGGACGAGTCATGTACGAGATGAACTTCAACAGATACTTCCTCAACCTTCAAAGATGTCGCGCCGCAGACGAGGTTGGCAGAGACATCGTCGAGTCGGCCGAGCAGGTCTCGGCTGCGCTCTCGGAGTTGAAGGCGGACATTGTCACGGAGGCGACGGGCCGGCGAAACGACGTGCGGCTCCGCGACTCAGGTATCCCCTGGCTTGGCCGCTATCCTGCCCACTGGCGCCTGGCGCCGCTGTTCACCCAGCTTGCAGAAACGTCCGTCAAGAACACCGGCATGGTCGAAGACAACCTGCTTTCTCTCAGCTACGGACGCATCGTCCAGCGAGACATTGGATCCAATGAAGGCTTGTTGCCCGAGTCGTTCGAGACGTATCAGATCGTGGAGCCCGGCGACATCGTGCTCCGGTTGACGGACCTACAGAACGACAAGAAGTCGCTTCGGACGGGCCTCGTGACACAAAGGGGCATCATCACGTCCGCGTACGTGGCACTCCGGCCAGTTGGGGAGCTGACCTCGGAGTACGGGCGCTATCTACTCCATGCGTACGACGTGCTCAAAGTGTTCTATCGCGAAGGTGGCGGAGTCCGCCAGTCGATGGGTTACGACGATCTGCGGCGTATTCCACTGCTGATCCCTCCGCTTGACGAACAGAAGCGGATCGTCGACTCCCTTGATGGCCGAACCCAGCCGATCGAGATGCTCGTCCGCGAGCTTGACTCATTGACTAGGCTCGGCAAGGAGTATCTCGCTTCCATCGTTCCAGCCGGCGTCGGCATTCACGAGGATCCGGTGGTAGCGCCGGACTGCGGACACGACAATGCTCGGGAGGCGTCATAGTGAACGCTGACGTACGAGAGTACGCCTTCGAGTCTGACATCGAGGCCGCCCTGCTCACTGGTGGCCCGGATGTCCTCTCTGGCGACTTCTTGGCTCTTGAGGATCCCGCCGCATACGGTGAGTGGATCCCTGGCGGATATCGCAAGCGACTGGACTCCGAGTTCGACCGCGAGACCCTCGTCCTATCACGTGACCTCATCGACTTCGTCATCACGACGCAGCCTGCCCAGTGGAGGCGCTATACCGAGCACCACGGTGACGACGCCAAGGCTAAGTTCGCCAAGCGCGTGTCGACCGAGATCGAGAAGCGCGGACTCACCGACGTGCTCCGTGAAGGCGTGAAGGACACCGGCTGCAAGTTCGCACTCTGCTTCTTCAAGCCGGCGAGCGAACTGAACCAAGACACGATCAAGCGCTACGAGCTCAATGTGTTCTCGGTTGTGCGCCAGCTCCACTACTCGCAGGCGAACAACAACTCGATCGATGTCGTGCTGTTCCTGAACGGCTTGCCGATCTTCACGGCCGAGCTAAAGAACCAGCTCAACGGCCAGGACGTTCAAGACGCCGTGGCTCAGTACCGCTTCGACCGTGATCCTCGAGAACCGCTCCTGCGACCCGGACGCTGCCTCGCGCACTTCGCAGTCGACACGCAATACGTCTACGTGGCGGCGGAACTCCACGGCCCCAAGACCGTCTTCCTGCCGTTCAACAAGGGATACAACGGTGGCGCGGGCAACCCGCCGGTTCCACCGACCCGCAAGGGCTACGCGACCTCGTACTTGTGGGAGTACGCATGGTCGCGTGACTCGGTGCTCGACCTGATCCAGAACTTCATCCACTCCGTTGATACCGACGACAAAGGCAAGGGAGCTGGCAAGAGGAAGCGGATCTTCCCGCGCTTCCACCAGCTCAAGGCCGTGCGTGACCTCGTCGACGACGCGAGGGCCAAGGGCACCGGCCAGCACTACCTCATCCAGCACTCGGCCGGCTCCGGCAAGTCGAACACGATCGCATGGCTCGCACACCGACTGACCACGCTTCATGACGCCAAGGACGAGCGCGTCTTCGACACGATCATCGTCGTGACCGACCGCCGCGTACTCGATCGACAGCTGCAGAAGACGATCCGATCCTTCGAGAAGACGACCGGCATCGTCGAGAACATCGACCAGACAAGCCGGCAGCTCCGCGAGGCCTTAGAGCTCGGCAAGCAGATCATCGTTACTACCCTGCAGAAGTTCCCGGTCATCTCGGCTGAGATCGGGCAGCTTCCCGGGCATCGCTTCGCCGTCATCATCGATGAGGCGCACAGCTCCACGTCTGGCGAGCAGACCAAGGACCTCAAGAAGGTGCTCTCGGTCTCCACGCTCGAAGAGGCTGAGGACGAGGACACGAAGCCCGCCAAGGACCTCGAGGACCGCATCGTCGAAGAGATGCGCTCACGCGGTCGCGTTCCCAACGCGAGCTTCTTCGCGTTCACGGCGACCCCGAAGGCCAAGACCCTCGAGCTCTTCGGCGTGAAGCGCCCCGATGGCAAGTACGAGGCATTCTCGCTCTACTCGATGCGCCAGGCGATCGAAGAGGGCTTCATCCTCGACGTGCTGCAGAACTACACCACGTACAAGACGTACTGGAAGCTGCTCAAGACCGCCGAGAACGACCCGCACTACGACCACGACACCGCGAGCTACCTGCTCCGCAGCTTCGTCGACGCCCATGAAGTCACGATCCGCAACAAGATCGAGATCATGGTCGAGCACTTCCGGCACAACACGGCCGGCCGCATCGGCGGCAACGCCAAGGCGATGATCGTCACGCGCAGCCGTCTGCACGCGGTCCGCTACAAACTCATGATGGACGCTTATCTCAAAGAGCAGGGCTATCCGTACAAGGCGCTCGTGGCCTTCTCGGGCACCGTGCGTGACGCTGGCATCGACTACACCGAAGTCTCGATGAACAGCACTCCCGAGCGGCATGTCTCGGAGAGCCAGACGGCCGCGACCTTCCATGAGCCCGAGTATCGCTTCCTCATCGTCGCCGAGAAGTTCCAGACCGGCTTTGACGAGCCGCTGCTCCACACGATGTACGTCGACAAGAAGCTCGCCGGCGTCCATGCCGTACAGACGCTGTCGCGGCTCAACCGCACGCACCCCGACAAAGACGACACGATGGTGCTCGACTTCGTCAACGAGGTAGACGACATCCTCGATGCGTTCCAGCCCTACTACGAGGCAACCTTGCTCTCCGAGGGCACGGACCCGAACCTCCTCTACGATCTCGAACGCCGTCTGCGCGAGTACGGACTGTATGACGACTCTGAGGTAGACGCTTTCGCGACCGCGCTTTACGCCGGCAAGAAGCAGGAGCGGCTCTACTCGATCCTCGCGCCCGTGGTCGATCGCTGGGAAGCGCTCGAAGATGACGAGAAGCTCGCGTCCAAGAAGCTGATGACCGACTACGTGAACACCTACGCGTTCCTGGCGTAGCTACTCACCTTCACTGATGCAGATCTCGAGAAGCTCTACGTTTTCGCGAAGTACCTGCGCCGGCTGCTCAGCATCCCTGGACCCGAACTCCCTGAGGACGTGCAGGAGAAGGTCGACCTCGACTCGCTCGCGATCAAGCAGACGTTTTCAGGCGACCCGGGCCTCACGCGCGGTCCCGGTGAGCTGGAACCGCAGACGAAGCCCGGCACGACTCAGCCGCAGGGCAAGAACCTCGAACCCCTGTCGGCTATCATCGCCGAACTCAACGAACGTTTCGGGACGAACCTCACGGACAAAGACAAGGTCACGCTCGGGCAGCTACAGGACCTTCTGGGCGCGGACGAAAGCCTCAAGGCCAGCGTCCGTGTGAACCCGCCTGAGACGGCACGACTTGCCTTCGACCAAGTAGTGCAGGAGCGCCTGCAGGAGATCGTCGAGTCCAACTTCGACCTCTACAAGCGCCTCGCGGATGATCCGGCGTTCGCACGCGTACTGATCGACTGGTTGTTCAGCGAGTTTCGCCGCGAGAGTGCGCTGCAGGAGTAGAAGGGCGCGGGATGTCACGCAGGGTAGCGAGTGAAGCGGTCTTCATTGATACCTGCATATTGGAGCGGGAGAACTTCGACTTCGGGGGCGTGAAGCTTTCCGCGCTGGCCCAACTCTCTCAAGCAGGTAGAGTCCATCCTCTCACGACCACGATAACGGTCCGCGAGGTCACATCCCATCTTGAACGGCTCGCTCGCGAGGCCTGCGGATATCGACCTAAGAAGATCCTGCGAAACTCGCGACTGCCAGAGGTTGCGGCTCTGTTCACGCAGATAGAACAAGTCGACGTTGTAAACGAGCTGATCGGACAGTTCGAGGACTTCCAGGAGACGACCAAGACTGTCGTGCTTGACGTATGTCCTGAGTCGGTCAGTCAGGTCCTCGACGACTACTTCGCGCAGCTTGCGCCCTTCGAGAACAAGAAGAAGGCGGAGTTTCCCGACGCCTTCGTTGTGCAGGCGTTGTTGCACTGGTCAGCAGAGAATGGGCAGGATGTCGCCGTCGTAAGTGCCGATCGCGGGGTACAGGCTGCTTGTGCGAGACACGCTCGCCTCGAGGCGTTCGAAGATCTTGCCGACTACCTTGATGCCATCAACCACGCTGACGAGAAGCTGGTCGACTTCGTCTACGAGATGGTCGCGGAGTCCGGCGAGGCGGTTCCGCTTCTGAGCACGGACTTCGGCTGGGGCGGGTTCTCTCTAGTTGATGTCGATGGTGACGTTTCCGATGCAGTCCTCGTTGACGTCGAGTTCGATGGCGACATCGAAGTCATTTCGCATCGCGACGACTCCGCGATCGTCCAGATGGGGGCGGTACTGACCTTTGAAGCAGACATCTCTTACATCGAGCCTGGCACTGAGTGCTATGACAGTGAGGATGGCGTCACCTACGGAGGCATCGAACTCCACGATACGGTCACGAGATCGGTCCATCGCGATGTGGTCGTGAATGTGGGGTTTCGGGGCTTATCGAGGGAGGGTTTCGGTGTAGGCCAGATGCGGATGGCCGACAGCACGGACATCGAGTTGGAGGCCTATCCTCCTGGGGATCGACTTCGTCGGCCCTATCAGGACTAGTTCCATCCCAGCAGCTGTGGGCGCTGCGGCCGCTCGCCCGAAGAGGGCAACAGTGGCAGAATGACGACAGATGTACCCGGGCGGAGATGGGGGATGGGTGAGTCTAGAACTAACCCAGCAGGAGGCAGATCTCCTCATCGCGTTAGAGAAGCATCGTGTCGATGAGCAGGTGTACACTTGTCCGCTTCCCGGCGGGAAGGTGATCATCCCGCTGCAGTCGCACGATGGCGCCGAGGAGTTCCTGCTCGACGTCACACGCGGAGCGAAGAACGTCATCAAGGTGTCGTTACAGAACCGATGCCAAGGGTCGGTCGTACTCGTCAGGTTCTGCAACGCAGTGCCCCACCGCAACCCGGACGATGAGGTCATACCTCCGCCGCATATTCACCTCTACCGAGAGGGCTATGCCGACAAGTGGGCGATGCCACTGCCTGTCGGCCAGTTCTCGAATGTTGCCGACGTCAGCAGCTGCGTTATTGACTTCATGACCTTATGCAACGTCACAGTCAAGCCGAACTTCACCGGAGCCTTGATCGCATGAACCGTGACGACGTCGCAGGCCTTCTGGATGAGTACATGGCATGGATGAAGGAGTCAGTCGAACTCCGAGAAATGGGGGACTGGGTCCAGATCACAACCCCATATCTCGATCGACATAACGACTTCATCCAGATCTATGCCGCGTCTGACCCACAAGGCAACATCGTGATGTCTGACGATGGGTACACCATCGCCGACCTGGAGCACAGCGGGTGCCGTATCGACACTCCTAAGCGGAAGGAGTTGCTCGAGACGACGCTGCGTGGCTTTGGCGTCAAGCGTGAAGATGGGGAGCTCGTCGTGCATGCCTCCAGGACGAGCTTTCCTCTCAAGAAGCACAACCTCATCCAGGCCATCCTCGGCGTGAACGACCTCTTCTATTTGGCACAACCTACAGTGCAGAGCGTCTTCTACGAGGATGTGATGGCGTGGCTGGACGCGAACGGCGTTCGCTACACCCCAAATGTGAAGTTCACCGGCCAGTCCGGATATGATCACCGCTTTGACTTCGTTGTGCCGAAGTCAGCCAAGATGCCCGAGCGGTTCATTCAGACCATCAACCGACCCACGCGAGACAAGGCCGAGAGCGTGGCCTTCTCGTGGATCGACACGTCGAAGACTCGCAGTGCTGATGCACGGGCGTTCGCTGTGATCAATGATGCACAGACGGACGTGCCGGCCCCTGTTCTCGAAGCGCTCACCAGCTACAGTGTCGAGCCGGTTCTTTGGGGCGCAAGGTCCAGGGCCGTATCTCTCTTGACGCAATAGCGAGGCCATGAGGCAGTCGTGTTCAACGGTTCATGAATGCCAGGACAGTGACTGAGCCGAGGCTGGCTTCCACTGCCCAGGGGGCAACCGGAACCGAGGGGGGAGTGGTTAGACCGCGTCGTTGCACCAGTTGCTACAATATCCTCTGCCGCAGCTTGCTGATCTGCTGATCTTGCCAACAACTTGCCAACACCTAGCCGAAAACGGCAGGTTTGCCAACAGGTTTGCCAACACGTATCTGCCACGGTTTGCCAGGGTTTGCAGGAGAAAACAGCACGTCAAGCGGTAAATAGGGCGATTAACTCAGCGGGAGAGTGCCTCCCTTACAAGGAGGAAGTCGGGGGTTCAAATCCCTCATCGCCCACCAGAGAATGAGCAGGTCGGAGGACATGAGTTCCCTCCGACCTGTTTGCGTCTCCGAGTTCTTGTCACTGGTTTGTCACCTGGGCACCGTGGTCGCGGCGCTCGGGTTGATGAAATCATCAAAGGAAGTTGCGACTTGGATACGTTTGGATATTGACCCGTCTGTCTCACGCTTCATACACTTGTGTTGCCTCGGCTGGGATGACCGAGGTCGTGGTTGGCTTCTCAGCGCAATAGGTCACTCAGTCTACGGACGCTCATTCACGACCGCTCAATGCGCATCATCCATGCCACCTCGCCTGCGGGGAGAAGTCTTATCGGGCACGCCCCAGTGTTCGAGACAAGCAGGTAGCCACTCTTCATCGCCAGAGACGTGGGGTACTCGTCTCTGGCTCTCGGCTGCTGCCGAGTGTGTTCGGAAGGGTGGCTCATGATGGCTACTCAGTCAGTGGCGTGTCCCTGCCCAGAGTGGGATGAACCTCTCCTGTCAATCGATGAACTCTGCGCCTGGCTCGGCATGAGCAAGTCGTGGGTATGGGAGCGCACCCGTCGTGACGCGATTCCCGTGGTTCGTCTCGGCAGGTACGTTCGCTTCAGGAAGTCCGAAATCGTCGCCTGGATTGAGTCGGGCGACGCTTCCCTTGAGCGTGGCTCGCTGCCGCCTCTCCGCAGTGAGAGGGGAAGTGGTGGCAATGGCTAGGGGTTTTGTGAGGAAGCGCGAGAGGGTCTGGTACGCCTACTGGCACGAAGACGGTCGTCAGAGGTCGAAGGCGGTCAGCCCGAGGAAGAAGGACGCGGAGGACTTCCTGAACCGTCGGGTTAGCGAACTCCAATCGGGTGACTGGCTGCCTTTGAAGTCGGCTACCTTCGCCGAGTTTGCTGAGAAGTTCGAGGACGCTGTCGCCAAGGTCGAGTACAAGCCATCCACACTCAAGACCTTCCGTTACACGATGAGTTCGCGGCTGCTGCCTGAACTTGGGCATCTGCCCCTGAAGGAGGTCAGCACCGAACGCATACAACGGTTGGCTGCTGCCTGGTCTGAGGATGGCAGGAGCAGCGATACGGTGCGCAAGTATGTCATGACGCTGCGCAGGGTGCTTGGCACCGCAGTCGAGTGGGGCTACTTGCGCTCAAACCCAGCGGTGAGAGTGAAGTTGCCGCGTGCGCAGCCGAGGAGCGTTGACTACCTCAGGCCAGCCGAAGTGAAGCAGTTCCTGGATGCAGTGCCAGTCGAGTACAAGACGCTCTTCATGATGCTGATACTCACGGGGGCAAGACTCGGCGAGGCCCTCGCGCTCCGCGTGGATGACATCGACTGGGACAGCAGCACGATACACATCGAGCGTACCCTGTTCCAAGGCAAGACGCACTCACCGAAGACTGGGAACGCGGTACGCATCGTTGCGATGTCGCCCAGTCTGCACACCGCCTTGTTTGAGCACTGCGCGTCCGTCGCACCACCAGGCGGTTCCGTCTACGTCTTCTCGACGCAATCGGGTAGCCCAATCGACGCGGGCAACCTGCGCAGTCGTGTGTTCAAACCAGCGCTCAAGGCCGCTGGCATCGAGCGCTCCCTCCGCATCCACGACCTACGCCACACGTTCGCGTCTCTGCTTATCAACCAGGGCGAGAACTTGAAGGTCATCCAGCAGCAGATGGGGCACGGGAGCATCAAGGTAACGGTTGACATCTACGGACACCTGTACCCCGAGGCGGCTTCAGCCGCAGTTCAACGTCTTGACGAAGTCCTCTTTCCGAGTTCCTCGGTGGGGGATTCGCAGGACTGAAGGTGACAGACGGGCACCCGCTTCACGCGGACTAGCAGGCGAGTATCTCTGAAGAAGCAACAGACGGTGCGTCAGGCACCGAAACGAATAGCAGGTCAAGCCAAGCCGAGCGAGGGTCATCGGACTTGATGCCCCAGCATTGTCAAGGCAACAGAGGGCTAGGAGAGAAGAAATGAATACGAACAGAGAAGTAAGGGACGCTTGGACTGAGTGGCTGCAACAGTATCCGCTCACCGAGTTCGTGACACTCACGTTCAACAATGGGTCAGCCAAGAGGCACGCCGTTGGAAGACCTTCAGTGGTTGGTAGCCTTGTCGAAGGGGCGGTGAACTATGTTGGGTACAGGGGCCAGTGGGTCGGCGGAATCGAGGGAGACTGGCTTCTCCATAGCCATCTTCTGATGGAGGATTCCTCGAAGATTTCTTCACTCGTCGGCTACTGGCAGTCCACCTACGGTTTCGCTCAGCGCAAGCCAGTGGCGGGAAACGCCTTCGGCTACACCCTCAAGGAGATGTACGACGATGACCGCATGAGCGAGCGGGTTCTCCTCCACCTCAGGCCGCTCGGCGGACGTGAGAGGCGCAGGAGGCGCGCTCACTAGGTCGTCTCTGGCACAATGAAGTGAGGAGCCATGCACTTTCCGATGGGGAGGCGGAGACTGTGATGCGGAGGAGTCTACTTGTCGTCTGCGTTGTCCTGGCACTGGCCCTGTTTGTTGGGGGGTGTGGCCAGAGTGATACCGAGATAGGGGCGCAGCGGGAGGCCACGCCCAGTGTTCAGAGTGAGACTGTCGAAGAACAGGCTGGGAACGAGTGGGGTTCTGAGTGGGTCACGATACTTGAGGATTCAGCCACGCTCCCCCTCGACCGAGTCTCGTCCTCGTCGGACAGCCCCTCCCAGTATTCAGAGTCCGCCGCCAGTCCGTTCGGCCACGTAACGGGCAGCGCTTACGAGACACCCGAGTTCGAGTTGGAGGACGGATATCCAGCGACTGTCCGTCTCAAGGTGACTGCGCTGACGGATGAGTGGGACAAGACAGAATCCCAAGTCTACTTGGAGATGCTTGGTGAGGAGGAGGACTCGTGGCTCCTCAAGCAGGGGACGACCGACAGCGAGGAGACAATCACGCTGCCGCCAGATGAGCCGTGGCCGCTTGGCGGGACGTACCGTATCAAGGTCGTCGGTGCCAACATCGAGGCGAGCATTGTTGTCGAGCAACTCGTCGAGGAAGCGACCGATTCGCCAGCCTCAGATGATGCGGATACGGATGGCAGTCAGGCCGCGACGGGAGTCAGTCTGAGCGAGGACAATCGCCAACAGGCTGCATCCCTCGGGGGCACCTCGCAGACGGGACGCACACTGTGGTTCGTGGTAGTGGCGACGGAAGGCAGTGAGGCTGCTGCGATGGACAAGCGCGATGCAGCCATCGCCGCATACGCCGAGGAGATGTACTTCATCGTCGAGCCGTCAGACCACCTCGACGGGTTCGCGCCCGGCTACTGGTTGGTCGTCGAGGCGTTGGCCGACGAACCTGACGAGTTCGACCTGCAATGGTACTCGCGGGTGGCGGATGATGCGTACTCGCGGCAAGCGACGGTGCTCTGTGACGACCCCATTCCCGTCGTGGAGTAGGGGGAAACTGCTGTGACGCACGTAGCGACGTTCAGAGCCGAGAGTACTTATCCGAACAGGCGTGTTGTCTTCGCCCACGAGACGTTCTACGTCGAAGACCTCGGAACCATAGAGGCGAGCATGCTTCCCCAGTACTACGCCAGGGGCGAGATGGAGTGGGTCAGTCCCGAGATGGCTGCATGGGTGCAGCAGCGTCTGAACGCCGCAGCGGTCGTCGGCGGGAAGCAAGGGAAGCAGACGAACCCCGCCTTGATTGCTGGCGTGGTGTTGGGTGTGGCTGCTGTCGGAGCGGCATGTCTGTACCTATTCGCCTTCGTGCTGTTTCCCTCAAGACCTGGCGTCTACTACACCGAGGGTCAGGCTCTGCCACCCGTCAGCGTCCTAGTGGATGGCCAGACCTACCTAGTCAACGAGATTGAAGTCAGCGGGAGCATTCAACGCGGCGACACTGTCAGGGTCAGACTGACCGACACGGACTACGACGGCGAGTACGACTACGCGGACATCGTGGGCATCGAGAGTCTGGCGGGGCAGTAGGGGCCGCTACAAATACCACTTGTACTCTTCTGGGTCAGGACTGTAGTAAGCCCTGCCATGATTCCTTCAAAGGCAGTAGAGAGTATCGTCTTGCTGTCGTGACAAATACCCACTTGTAATGAAACGTCGATGGGTCGCATCGCGTCTGCCATCCAGGCCAGATAGACAAGAAGAAATCATCAGAGTTATGCATGTGATTAGATACGATGGATAGGCTAGATGGGGGATTGCCCCTCATCGACCCTAGACGCGGCCCAGGCAGGCTCTCAGCGCCTGCCACGGCCATGTGTGCTCAGACCTCTGTCGTGAGGTAGACCTTCTCGTCTCGGCGGTACGCTTTCACGTCGGTTCGGCCCATCTTCTTGAGTGCGGTGTACAGACCCATGTAGATGGTCGGCTGGCTGCGCTCGCCATAGACGACGAGCATCGTCCCGCCGCCCTGGGCGAGGAAGTCCTCGATGATTTCTTCATAGACCCCACGCCTGGACTTCGCCTTGGGCAATTCGGAGGGCACGAGCCTGTAGGGCTTCTCCTCTGTCACCCGTCGCACCTCTCATCGGTTCCCTCTCCTGTCAGACATCCTACTGCGAGTCACGCGACGTGCATAGGAGAGTTAGATAAGGAGTAAGATGGAAAGATAGATAGAGTGGTTACTCTGGGGCGACCTCATGGAAGGGATGTATCGATGTGGAGCGCCGAGGAGTTCACTTCGCTGGTCGAGACGGAGACAGACACCTTCGGCGGACTGCTCGGGCACCACTGTCACGGTCTTGTCCAGTACGTGGGCGAGGGCGCACGAGTCAGCGGATTCCTCGTCTATGTCGCACGCGACCCGCTCACCCAGGAATACGTCATGTGGACGCTCCTGGTTCTCGTCGAGGATGTCTTGATGCGCTTGCGCGCAGACCCGTGGGAGTGGCTCTGCGGATGGCACAGCCACCCCGTCGGCGACTACGGCTCGGCGGAGGTGAAGTGCGACCAGCCTCAGCGCAGAGCCAACGAGGACGAGCGTGTGCGTCGGCTGCGGGGATGCGAGGCTCGTCTTATGTCGCAAGGCGAGCGACTCATCATCTCTGGGTCTGAATGGGGAGGTTGGTGTCACACGACGACCGAACTGGCTATCGCAGGCGCACAAGGCTTCTTCGGTCACATCGCAGATGTCCTAGCAAAACGCGAGTGAGGAGCGGGTAGTGGCGATAGTGAAGCGCGGCGACCACTTCTACGCGGTGGTGCGTGTCGATGGCCGACAGCGCTGGATAGCGGCGGGGACGAACAAGCGCAAGGCACAGGCGATTCACGACGAGTACGTCGTGAAGGCTCGACGTGGCGAGTTGGTGATTCCCAAGCCGATAAGGTTCGTGGACTTCGCCGACAGGTTCATCCAGGACTACGCGAAGGTCGCGCTCAAACCCGTGACGGTCGCCGAGTATCGCGGCTACATCGAGAAGTACCTCAAGCCCCAGTTCGGTCACAAGCAGATGACCGCGCTTCGCCACGACGATGTGCAGCACTACGTCGCAAGGCTTCAGCGGGAGGGGCGGCTATCGCCCAAGAGCATCCGAAACCAGATGACCGCGCTTCGCCGCATGTGCGCTCTCGCCGTGCAGTGGGGCTATCTCAACCGAAATCCAGTGAAGGACATCGCCCTACCTCGCCTAGAGCACAAGGAGATGGCATTCCTCGCGCCCGAGCAGATGCGTCTTCTCATCGAGGCGACCGACCCCGAGTGGAAGGCGCTCGTCGCCCTCGGGTGCATGTGCGGGCTTCGCAAGGGCGAGTGCCTCGGTCTGACATGGGACAACGTGCTTTGGGCGGAGCACCGCATACACGTGCGTCAATCGATGTGGAACGGGCAGTTGCAGGAGCCGAAGACCCCTCGCTCCATGGCGAAGGTGCCGATGCCCAAGGCGGTCGAGGATTTCTTGTTGGAGCGCATGACCCTGTCTCCCGCGAGTGAGATGAACTTGGTGTTCTGCCGCGCCGACGGCTCACCTTTGCGCCCCGATTGGGTCAATCGCGGTTTGTTGAATCCAGCGCTGAAGAGGGCCGACCTACCGCACGTGACGTTCCACGGCTTGCGGCATTCGTTCGTCGCGGCTCACATCGCGGCGGGCACGCCAATCAAGGTCATCCAGGAACTCGCACGGCATGCTTCCATCCAGACGACCCTCGACCGCTACGGGCACCTGACACCCGAATCGAGAGAGGATGCCGTGAGGCGCATAGGGGAGGCCGTCTGGGGGGATGGGCAGCGCAGGCCGATGCGATACGGCTGATGAAGCGACGTGAGGGAGTGGTCGGTGGATGAGGCTCAAGCAAGAGCGGTCGAAGTCAATTCGAGAACGCCCCGACAGTGTTGGTTGTAGAGCGGATTGCGCGCATGGTGTCTATCCATATACATGCAGCAGAGCCGCAGGTGAGGGGTGGAGGCTCTAACGCTCATCTAACGCGCAAGCGAGGGAATCCCAGGGGTCAAAGCGCCCTGGTCGCACCCTACCCGATGATTGTCTTCTTCGCCGTCTCACTCAGCCTTGCGGTCATCGCATCTAGTGCCTGGTTGCTAGTCACGTTTTGTCACTGTGCTCAGCGCAATCGGCGCGAATGGGCGGCAGCCAAGCCATCGCTCAGTCTGGCTGTTACTGCTGGCAGGGGTAGTCGAATGAGGTGACGGCGAGTGGGCGCACAAATGCCAGGATGGCACTTACAAGGAGGAAGTCACAGGTTCAAATCCTGTATCGCCCACCAGCAGCTTCGGAGCCCTCGGCCGTGTCGCCGGGGGCTCCCGTTTTGCACCGCGGGCAGCTGCCAAGGAGTCGCAACTTCCTAAGTGGATTCTCACTGGAAGTGCAGGTCAGGCTGGCATAAGATTCTAGTGTGAGCGCAGTGCCGGGCAAAGGATCGTGGGATAACTGCAGCGGATTCTCGAGGTGGCCGGCTATGGAATTCGACGTCGAACTCGGTGAGTATCGCGGCCTGCCGGTCATGCGGCTTTCCGGTGAACTCGATCCCACCGTTCACGATATGCTCCGGACGCGCATGCACGATCTCGCGGACCGGCACTCGCGCGCTATGGTCGACCTCACACGGGTGAGCTACCTCGACTCAACGTCGCTGGGACTGCTCCTCGATGGGCACGAGCGTATCCGGCGGCGCGGCGGGCGGATGGCGCTCGTGTGTCCCAGCGGGGACTTGCTGCACCTGTTGGATGTGGCGGGGATCTCGGCGCATGTGGGCATGTTCGGCGGGATGGCCGAGGCGGCAGAGTTCCTCGAGGGCGAGCCGGCCCTCTAAGAAGTCGCTCGAATCGCGATACCTCATTCTTGCGCCGCTTGGATTCTGTTGGGGCCTTTGCCATTTGTCGGGCGCCGCTGCTGACTGCGTGCCCGGCGCGCGAGCATGACGTGCGCGCGGTTGGATATAATCGCCCGTGCGAACCGGGGCAAGGGCGGGAACCGTCCACGCGGGGAGGATCTGTGAGGCAGCGGACGTCGAGGATCGCTCTGATAGGCCCCGTTCTGCCGTTCCGGGGCGGAATAGCGCAGCATGCCACGGCGCTACGCCGCTCGCTTGCCGAAGTCACCGAGGTCCGCACCTTCTCCTTCTCTCGCCAGTATCCGGGGTGGCTGTTCCCCGGGGAGTCCGACCGCGACCCGGCGTTCGAGGGCCACGTCGAGCCGGACACGGAGTACTCCATCGACTCGGTGAATCCGCTCGCGTGGCGCAGGGTGGTTCGCCGAATCGTCGAATGGCGACCGGATGCGGTCGTCATCCCGTGGTGGACCGTTTACTTCGCACCCTCCTCTTTCTACTTCGCGGGCCGCTTCCGGCGCGCCGGCATCCCCGTGGTCTTCCTCTGCCACAACGTGGTGGAACACGAGACGGCCGGCTGGCGGCGCGCGCTCACCGCCCGGGTCCTCGGCCGGGGAAGCGCGTACGTGGTACACACCGGGATCGACAAGGAGAACCTGCAGCGGCTCGTCCCGGGTGCGCGTATTGTGCAACAGGCTCACCCCGTGTACGAACATTTCCCCGAGCCGACCGGCGCGTCGAAGCCCGAACACGACATCGAGCTTCTCTTCTTCGGATTCGTGCGACCGTACAAGGGACTCGACGTGCTGCTCGATGCCGTGGCGCTGGTCGATCCGGCGCTGGACGTGCGGCTTACTGTCGCCGGCGAGTCGTGGCAGGGCCGTGAACCCATCGAGAAGCAGGTAGCGGACCTCGGCATAGAAGACCGGGTGCACCTCGACTTGCACTACCTGACCGACGAGCAGATCGCGGAGTACTTCGGTCGTGCGCACGCGGCGGTACTGCCCTATCGGAGTGCGACCGGGAGCGGTGTCATTGCCGTGGCGTACAACTACGACACTCCCGTGATAGTGACGAGCGTGGGCGGTCTGCCGGACGTCGTGGTCGACGGGCGCAGGGGTTTCCTGGTGCCGCCGGAGGACCCGGCAGCCCTCGCGCGCGCGATCGAGCGGCTCGCTTCCGCCGATATCGCCGCAATGCGCCGGCACGTGCATGCCTACAAGGCCGAGGAACTCACGTGGGACCGGCTCGCCCACGCGGTCCTCGAGGCGGCAGGCGTTCGGGGCTGACAGCGTCACGGATCCGCCTCACGGTCGCGCATCGCGCAACCCACCGCCGAGTTCGGAGCTGTGGGTAAGTACTGTCCATGGTCGAGCCCGAAGGAGGCGTTCGGTTCATGGACATCGAGAATGTGACTGAGAATCTGCCGGACGAGAGATCCATGGAAGTAGGCACAGGCGTGGGGCTTGTGGTCGCTGGTGCGCTTGCGGCGATCGTAGCCGTGATGCGCCGCCGCAGCGGCGCGACGGCGTGGGTCGTGCCGGGCGTGCTTCTCGGGGCGGGTGCGATGGTGCTGGGCAGCGGGGCGTGGCAGGAGCGGTCGCGTAAGATCGAGGAGACAGAAGAGCACATCCGCGAAGACCTCGATGCGCTCGATCCGGTGGCGCGTGCTCAGGTCATGAAGGACCTCGCACGCGAGCAGCTCGAGCCGGTCCTCGGCAAGTAGCGCGGGAGGCCGCGGCTACCTGAACAGCCTCCACAACAGGTTGAGCACCAGCGTCAGGAGCAGACTCAGCAGAATCGACGTGGTGATGGGCAGGAAGCAGCTCCATCCGTCGCCCTCGAAGCGGACGTCTCCCGGCAGCGACCCGATGCCGAGCCGTCCCCCAAGCCACAGCAACAGTCCGAACAGCACGACGGCGCCGCCCACCAGGGCGAGGATCTTCCCGAGCGTCTGCAGGTCCATCTTCACCGGTCCGGATCACTCAGGGAGCCGCTTCGGGGTCACGGTCGCCTAGCGGGGCGTCTCACTGAACGAGGTTTCGGCCCACTCGCCCCCGGCGCCCATCTCCCACACCGACTCGAATGTGGTGAAGTCGTCGTACCAGGCCTCGAGGTCGTCGTCGCTGATACCCCTGAATGTAAGCATCGTATTGCTGTTCATCGCGTACTCGGTCACGTTCATGTCGGGATGGCTCTCCCCGAACGGTGTCATGATCCCGGCGACGAGGGTGTCGGGCGCCACGGCATCGGGGCCGGCGAGGTTCGAAAGCCCGCTGGCGACCGTCTGCGGATGGTCCCAGAAGACGTCAGCGTCGGCGTCGTAGTACTGGGTCGCAGTATCGAGGGCTTCCTGTCCACTTCCCGGCGTACGGTCGGCGAAGAAGGTGATGTAGAAGCCGGGTGCCGAGTTCGATTCGGCCAGCAGGTGGTAGCTCACAGTCTGTTCGGCTTCGCTTGCCAGCGCGTAGTCCACGAGAGTGAAATCAGGGTAGAAATAGACGACCATGCGCTCGGCATCCGCGACGATGTCCTCCGCGATCTCTTCATCGAGACCCGCCGCAGAGTCGTCGCCCAACTGGTCGTCGAGCCCTGTGTCGACACCCGTCTCCTCGATCGTGCTCACCGCCTCGTCGACAGCTTCACCTATGCTGCCGAAGGCGCTGCACATGGCAATCGTCCCGCCGACGCCGCACAGCAGCAGCACGGCGATGACGATTGCGATGATCAGGCCGGTCTTCGACTTCCGCGGCCCTTGCTGTCCCGTGTACACGGCTCCGGAGGGCGGCATGCTCGAGCCGGGGGGCGGGGACGTGGGGAGGCCGGTCATCGGCTCCGTCGACACCGGCTGCTCGTACCCGGGTTGGTCGAAGGCAGCCGGCCCGGATTCGCTGTGCTCGGCTGCCGGCTCGTAGGGAGCGTCGAAGTAGTCCGACAGGTACTCGGGTCCATGGCCCCGCGGGCAACGACCGTCCGGGGTCACCCATACGTTCTCGCGGCACTGACTGCAGTACGCTACCTGGGCCATGACTCCCCCTTCCCCGAGAACATCACGGTCAGCATACCTCGGCTGGGCCGCGAGCGGGATACGCCGCTACTCGACGATTGAAATCGCGTCGACCGGACAGATGTCCTCGCACTCCCGCACAAGCCCGTAGAGCTCGGGGTCGGGGTCCTCGTCGATCACGTACGCGAGGCCGTCGTCGCGCAGCTGGAAGACCTCCGGGCACGTGTCCTCGCACAGCCCGCATCCGATACACAGGTCGTGGTCAACGACAGGTTTCATCTTCAGCTCCAGGGTCGTGGCCGACAGGGCCGCGCGCTCGCCTGCTTTCTACCCCAATCCGGGGTGTCGTGAATCCCGGCTTACCGAGCGGGAATCCGTGCGACGGTCGCGTCCTTCGCCGTGCTGCTGCTATCGTGTGGCACGGGATGTCCGAAAGGGGGAGACTCATGACGAGCGGTGACTTCCAGAAGATCAAAGTCTTGGTGGAGACAGGAGAACGCAGCTTCAAGGGTTTCCTGTACAAGCCCGCATCCGAGGGGGGCATGAGACTCTCCGACTTCCTGAACAACTACGGTGACAAGTTCCTGCGGTTGTCCGAGGTAGAGATCACCGACCGCGGACAGCACTACCGGGTGGGCGAGCAGATACCCTTCGTGGCGATCTCGGTCGCGGCCATCACCTACCTCGCCCCGCTCGAAGGGGAGTAACGCTCGCGATGGGCGACGTCGTCGTCGGCACGTGCTCCTGGACCGACAAGACCATGATCGAGCGATGGTATCCGCGCGAGGTCTCCTCGGCAGAAGCGCGGCTCCGCTATTACGCCGAGCGCTTCGACACGGTCGAGGTCGACTCCACCTACTACGGCCTGCCGCAACGCGCGTACGCTCAGGCATGGGCCGACCGCACGCCGCCGGGCTTCACTTTCCACGTCAAGGCGTACGGCATGATGACGCGACACGAGGTCGACGAGCGCTCGCTCCACCCCGACCTCCGCGACGGCTACAGGTACGAACTCACCGACCGGGGGCGCGTTCGCGATCCCGAGCCCGCGATGGTCGAGCGCGCCTTCGAGATCTTTGCCGAGGAACTCGCGCCGCTTCGCGAGTCGGGAAAGATGGGCGGCGTGCTCATGCAGTTCCCGCCGTTCGTGACCGCGAAGTATCCCGATCACACGAGCGAGTCCCTGCGCTACCTCGAGTGGGCGCAGGAGCAGCTGGCGCATGGGTTCGGCGAGCGGGCTGACGTACCGATGCTGGTGGAGTTCCGCCACCCATCGTGGGTGGAGGGCAAACAGCTCGATCAGACCATGAAGTTCCTCGCGGACCGGGGGATGGTGCACGTGAGCGTGGACGCTCCCCAGTTCCCGGACCGCTCGACGATGCCTCCGGTTACGGCCGCCACCGCTCCGTGGGCGTACGTGCGCATGCATGGCCGCAATCGCGACACGTACTTCTCCCGGGTCGGCTCGGCCGCCGACCGCTTCGACTACTTGTATACGGCCGATGAGCTGCGGGAATGGGAGCGTCCCATCCGCGAGCTTGCCGGTGAGACCGAGCGCACGTGGGTGATGTTCAACAACTGCAAGTACGATTACGCGCCCAGGAACGCCCGCGAGATGGCGGAGATCCTGGGTGATCTGGTGGCACCCCGGTTGAGCGGCGGGACCGGTGAGGCCGAGGACGGCCAGCTCGATCTGGGGGTGTAGCTCGATCTTGGAGTGGAGGGCGGACGCCGCACGATACGCTCGGACGCTCGCTCGCTCCGGTCCTGGCGAGGGCTCACGACCGTCCCCCTGTCACACTTCGCCCGAGGAAGCGCGCCTCAGGACCCAGTAGCCGCCCGCCAGCGCCGCGATCAGCAACCCGAGTGCTGCGACCGCTCCCCACTCGTACTTGTCGAGGTTGAGCACGATGATCTTCCGGGCGACAGCGGTAAGGGCCACAAGCACGACGGCCTCGACGTGGAACACGTTCTCCTTCAGATACACGAGCACCGTTTCGAGCAGCTCCAGGGCGATCAGGACCAGGAACACCGCTTCGAAGATGAAGAAGAGCTCGTCGGGCGAGAGGAAGATCGATCCTTCGAGGGTCACGCTGACGCCGATGATGTCGATCAGCATCTGGCCCGCGGCAAGCACCGCTACCAGCAGAAGCGCTGCAAGCAGCACCCAGAGTACGGCACGTTCGATCCGTCGCGCGGTCGACAGCGCTTCGTCCTGTCCCCATCGTGCCACGATGGCCCCCCTCGAGCGGTCTTCGGCTCTGGGCAACATGCCTCTCGTCGACTATTGTGCCCGAAGCCGCGCCGAAGTCCATGGTTGGACACCCGGCATGAAGGTCGCTACAATACGTCCGCTGTCCGCTGGTGCGGACGCCCCGTGCGGGGGTGTAGCTCAGTCCGGTTAGAGCGCTGGCCTGTCAAGCCAGAGGTCGCGGGTTCGAGCCCCGTCACTCCCGCCATAGACGCGAACGAAGGCCGAGAGGCGTGGGCCCCTCGGCCTTCTTGCGTCTCGCGAGCGCTCGGCGCGCCGCGTGCCGCGACTGTTGCCTACTCGCTGCCGGGCGCGCACTGACCGCTGCAGCCGCCCATGCCGGCACCCCGGCCGCCGCCTGCCCCGCCGCGGCCGCCACCGGCGCCCATTCCGGCTCCGCGGCCGCCGCCCGCAACCGCGCACAGGCCGGTACCCGCTCCGCCGCGGCCGAACCGGCCGGTCTCGGTGGAGTCGATGCGGTCGCTCAGCCGGGCCTCGGCGTTGGCCAATGCAGCGTCGGCGCGCTCCTGCGTGATGATGCCGTCGGCTACCTTCTGGTCCAAGATCTCCTCGCGCGCGGCGAGGGCTTCGGCTACCACGGACTCGCCGTCGACACCCTCCGACTCGGCGATGGCCGCGATGGACTCGCCGTCAGCACGCCGGTCTGCGATGTCTTCGACATCGAGTCCGGTCAGGTCCGCCACGATATCGATCAGCCGCGCGCCCGCGTCCCGGAACGCGCCTCCAATGCGCAGTCCTGCGGCCTGCCCGCTTGCGGTTCCGGAGTCCTGGGCGGGTGCGGCGACCGCGATGCCCGCGACGCCGATCGCGAGTGCCGCGACAAGCGCTGCAGTCACGAAGCCCGCTACGGTCCGTTTCTTCATGTTGCGTCTCCCTGTTCGTTGGGGGCGTGTGCTCCGGCGGTCTGCTGTGCTCGCCGGTCAAGGTCGATTCTGTGCCTCGCACCGTTCGTGCGCATCGGCTTGCGGTCGTGACTTCGCGTACCACCGAAGGCGTACATGCCGGTCAACTTCGCCTCAAGGGGGTATCCTGTGCTGAAGGGGGATATCGGGGAGCAGGTGAGGTTCATGGACTACTTCGGCGTCTTGAAACGCGCGTGGCAGATCACCTGGAAATACAAGGCCCTCTGGGTCCTCGGCTTCTTCGCGGCCGGCTCCGCCGGCAGCGGGGGTGGCGGTGGCGGGGGAGGAGGAGGCGGCAGCCAAGGCGTCACATGGCGCGAGTCCGCCCCAGCGGAGCTCGAACGCGTGGCGGACTGGTTTGCCGACAACGTCGTGGTGCTCGCTGCGATCGGCGCGGTCATGGGGGTGCTCGCCATCGGGTACTTCATCCTGAGCGTTGCGAGCCGTGGCGGTCTCGTGCACGAAGTGAATGAGGCCGAGGAGCGCGGTCAAGTCTCGATCGGAAGGGGATTCAGCCGTGGCTTCCACTACTGGTGGCGCGTCCTCGGCATATCCCTGGTGCTCGTACTGCCGGTCATAGCGGTCGGGCTGGTGCTGGCCATTCTCGGCGCGGTGGCGTACTTCACCTTCGCGTTCGGGGGCAGGGAGTTCACGGGCGCGGAGGGCAGCATCCTTCTCGCGATGACGTGCGGTGTGGGGATGCTGATCCTGCTGCTCATCCCGGCGGCGATCATCATCGGCATCCTCAATGAGCTCGCCGTGCGCTACGGCGTGCTCATGGACATGAGACTCGGACGGGCCATCAAGCAGGCGTGGGCGGACCTGTGGGGGAAGCGCGGCGCCTTCGTGATGTGGCTCGTGCTCATACTCCCTGGCCTCGTATTCTTCCTGGTCGCAGTGGTGGTGGCGTCCGCGTTCCTGCTCCCGGCGATGTTCCTGGTGTTCGCCGAAGTATGGGTGGGCGCGATTGCGCTTGGTCTCGCGTTCCTGCTGGTGATGCTGGTCCTCGGAGCGGTCTACAGCACGTTCCTTTCGGCGTCGTGGACCGTGTTCTTCCGGCGCATGACGGGCCTGGAGACGCCCGCCGTGGTGGGGCCGAGCAAGCCCAGCCCGCCGAGCCCGCCTGTCGCACCGCCTCCGACGGGCACGCCGGGATACTAGTCGAGTCGCAGGCAACCGGGCCGGTGCGCACACGCGCGCCGGCCCGCACGGGTACACACTGGGTGTCCGACGCAGTCACGACGGCGGAGGCCAGATGCGAGTGCTCGTGCTCAACACCGGAAGCTCGTCCATCAAGTACGAGCTCTTCGACGCTGCCGAAGAACGCTCGCTGCTCGACGGCCTCCTGGAGCGGATAGGCGAGGACTCCCCCTACCTCACCCAGCGTACCCGCGGGGCCGGCGCGGACGTCTCACGCGACATCGAAGCTCCGGATCACGCGCAGGGCTTGGCGACGGTGATCGACCTGCTGCGCGATGCCGATCTGCTCGATCCTGGCGAACTTGCGGCAGTCGGCCACCGCGTCGTGCACGGCGGCCCCGACCTGCTCGAACCGACTGTGGTCACCGACGAGGTCGTCCAGCGACTCCGCGACGTGCAGCACCTGGCGCCGCTGCACAATCCAGCCAACATCATCGGCATCGAGGCGGCGCGCTCGCTTCTGCCCGACGTGCCGCACGTAGCGGTGTTCGATACCGGCTATCACGCCACACTGCCCCCCCACGCATACCGCTACGCGGTGCCACGGGAGTGGTACGAGCGCTTCGGGGTCCGGCGCTACGGCTTCCACGGCACCTCGCACGCGTACGTGGCCGACGCCGCCGCCGCTCTCCTGGGCAAACCGCTCGAGGAGCTGAACCTGATCACGCTCCACCTGGGCAACGGCGCGAGCGCCGCGGCCGTGCGCGGCGGCGCGTGCGTAGACACGTCGATGGGCATGACGCCGCTCGAGGGCCTGGTGATGGGGACGCGCAGTGGCGACATCGATCCCGCGGTACCCGAGCTCCTGACGGCAGTCACCGGCAAGAGCGCTTCGCGAATCGCCGAAGAGCTCAACCGTGAAAGCGGCATGCTCGGCATGTGCGGGTCCAACGACATGCGCGAAGTGCACCGCCTGATGGACGCCGGTGACGAAGACGCGCGCCTGGCGTTCGAGGTGTACTGCTACCGCCTCAAGAAGTACATCGGCGCCTACGCGGCGGCGCTGGGCCGCGTGGACGCGCTCGTGTTCACCGCGGGGGTGGGCGAGAACGATGCCCGCACACGCGCGTGCGCGTGTGCGGGGCTGGGTTTCTTCGGCGTGGAAATCGATTCGGCGCTCAATGAAGCCGGCGGGAGCGAGGCACGAGCCATCCATTCGCAGGAGTCGTCGGTCGCGGTACTCGTTGTCCCGACCGACGAGGAGCTGCAGATCATGCGGGAAGCGCTGGAGTGCGCGCGGCGCGCCGGCCCGAAGGAGGAGAGCGACAGATGGTGATGACGGAAGCTCGAAGGGCGCCGCTCTCGGCGGAGCGGATCGAAGCGATCGATGCGTACTGGCGGGCGGCGAACTACCTGTCGGTGGGCCAGATCTACCTGCTCGACAACCCGCTGCTCACCGAGCCGCTCGCGCCCGAGCACATCAAGCCGCGGCTGCTCGGCCACTGGGGAACCACCCCAGGACTGAACTTCGTGTACGCGCACCTGAACCGCGTGATCGTCGAGCGCGACCTCGACATGATCTACGTGTGCGGGCCGGGGCATGGCGGGCCCGCCATGGTCGCGAACACATGGCTCGAGGGCACGTACAGCGAGTACTACCCCGACGTCACGCTCGATGCCGAAGGCATGCGCGAACTGTTCAAGCAGTTCAGCTTCCCCGGCGGCGTTCCGTCCCACGCCGCGCCGGAGGTGCCGGGCTCCATCAACGAAGGCGGCGAGCTCGGCTACTCGCTGTCGCATGCGTTCGGCGCCGCGTTCGACAACCCCGACCTGGTCGTGGCGTGCGTGGTGGGAGATGGCGAGGCCGAGACCGGCCCGCTCGCCGCCGCGTGGCACTCCAACAAGTTCCTGGACCCGGTCCGCGACGGCGCGGTGCTGCCGATCCTGCACCTCAACGGCTACAAGATCGCCAACCCCACCGTCCTTGCCCGCATCCCTGCCGAGGAACTCGACTCGCTGCTGCGCGGATATGGCTGGGACCCGATCCACGTGTGCTGCGAAGAGCCGCGCGAGGCGCACGAGAGGATGGCTGCCGGGCTGGACCACGCGCTCGACCGCATCGACGAGTTCCAGCGCCAGGCCCGCGAGTCTGGAGCGTCGTTCCGGCCCAGCTGGCCGATGATCGTGCTCGAGACGCCAAAAGGCTGGACGGGACCCGAGACCGTCGACGGTCGCCAGGTGGAGGGCTTCTGGCGCTCGCACCAGGTTCCGATCGACGGGGTGCGCACGAACGCCGAGCACCTTGCGGTGCTTGAGGAGTGGATGCGCAGCTACCGGCCCCACGAGCTCTTCGACGAGAACGGGACCCCCCTCCCCGCGATCCGCGCGAGCGCTCCGCAAGGCAAGCGCCGCATGGGCGACAACCCGCACGCGAACGGCGGACTGCTTCGGCATGGGTTGAGACTTCCCGACTTCACCGAGTACTGCTTGGACGTGCCCGAACCGGGTGTGACCATGGGCGAGGCCACGAAAATCCTGGGCGGCTTTCTGCGCGACGTGATGGCGCGCAACATGGACGTGTTCCGCGTGTTCGGGCCCGACGAGACCGCGTCCAACCGCCTCGACGCCATCTACGAGGTGAGCAAGAAGACCTGGATGGCCGAGATCCTGCCCGTCGACGAGCAGGGTTCGGAGCTCGCGCCCGACGGTCGGGTGATGGAGATCCTGTCCGAGCACACGTGCCTCGGGTGGCTCGAAGGCTACGTGCTCACCGGCCGCCATGGCCTGTTCAACACCTACGAGGCGTTCGCGCATATCGTGGACTCGATGTTCAACCAGCACGCCAAGTGGCTCAAAGTCACCAAGCTCGAGATCCCGTGGCGTGCGTCGATCGCGTCGGTGAACATCCTGTTGTCGAGCCATGTGTGGCGGCAGGACCACAACGGCTTCTCCCACCAGGACCCCGGTTTCATCGACCACGTGGTCAACAAGAAGGCCGAGGTCATACGCGTGTACTTGCCGCCGGACGCAAACTGCCTGCTCAGCGTGATGAACCACTGTCTCAAGAGCCGCGACTACGTGAACGTGATCGTGGCCGGCAAGCAGCCGCAACCGCAGTTCCTGGACATGGACGCGGCGGTCAAGCACTGCACGGCAGGCATCGGTATCTGGGAGTGGGCGAGCAACGACGATCGTGGCGAACCCGACGTGGTCATGGTCTGCTGCGGCGACGTTCCCACGCTCGAGACGCTGGCCGCCGTCGACCTGCTTCGGCAGCACTTCCCGGAGCTGAAGGTGCGTGTGGTGAACGTGGTCGACCTCATGACCCTGCAGCCCGAAGAGGAGCACCCGCACGGGCTGTCGGACACCGACTTCGACGCGATCTTCACGACCGACAAGCCCATTATCTTCGCGTACCACGGCTACCCGTGGCTGATCCACCGGCTGTCGTACCGGCGCACCAACCACGACAACCTGCACGTGCGCGGCTACAAGGAAGAGGGCACCACGACCACGCCGTTCGACATGGTAGTGCGAAACGACCTGGACCGGTTCCACCTGTTCGCCGATGCGGTCGAGCGGGTGGAGCACCTGCAGCAACACGAGGCGTATGCCAAGCAGTTCGTGCGCGACAAGCTCGTGGACCACCGCGAGTACATCACCGAATACGGCGAGGACATGCCCGAGATTCGCGACTGGCGCTGGCCGTACTGAGGCGGGCGCTCACGAGCTCAGGATGCGGAAGGCCCAGGTAGCGAGCCCGATGCCCGCTACGGCGCCCACCGTGTAGAGCGCGAGCCATCGGGGTGTGTGAGACGCATCCTCGGCGGTGATGCTCAGCATGGTGTACGTCGACGCTCCCTCGTGGGACCGCGTCACGGCGTCGCGCACCATCCACCATAGCGGAGCGGCTCCCATGGGGATGAAGACCGCGGCGCATACCAGCCATCCCCAGGCGATTCCCGCTGTGGGCGGGTCGAGCCCGTACTCGAGGAAGTTCCAGCCCAACGACAGGAACAGACCCGACCACGCGAGGCCCACCAGGTTCGGGCCGCGGCTGGCGTGAGCGACTGCGGCGTTCAGTCCGCCGAAAATGAGACCGACCCAGATCGAGACCGGCATCACCCATACCCAGCCGGGTGCGGGGTGCGCGATCTCGTAGGGGCCGCCTCGGGCCACGAATCCGCCGAGGTCCATGATCGCCCGGCCGCCCCAGAAGAGCATCGTGATGCTTGCAGCAACTCCCATAGCGGACACGGCGGCGAGCGTGAGGGAGAGCGGCCCGCCGTGGTCCTGTTCGAGCAACGCGCGCAGTCGCCACCACCAGCGCATGGCTGCCCCCCGGCTCTCGTCAGGACTCGGGCGGTGGGGACGGCGCGGGAGGCGCGGGTTCTTCGGCAGGCGGGCTCTGGTGGAGTTCGCGCCCACGCACGAACTTGAGGTACCCGAATATCAGCGTGAGCACCAGGGCGACCGTCACCACAAAGAACCGCGCACGGGAGTCGTCCCCTGCGAACGACCATCCGGTGCCGTAGACCATGGTGAACAGCCCGCCGAGCAGGGTGCCGTTGCTGATCACGCTCATCGCCTCGGGAAGCAGCAGCGATACGATCATGAGGATCGTCGCGAACACGATGAGCACGATGCTCGTGTTGCGTGACCATACGGCGCGCTGGTCGCTCAGCTCCTGGTTGATCTCGTCGATCTCCTGGTTGATCTCGTCGAGCCGCTCTTGCTCCTGGGTGGTCGGTTCGCGTCCGTCTGACCCCCGGAAGATCTGTTCCTGCTCGCGGAACAGCTCGTCCAGCCGCTCCTGCTCAGGGTTGTCGGGGGCCTGGGGACCGGGATAGAAGGTGAAGACGCCGACACCCACGAACACCACGAGCAAGATACCCAGGAAGAATGAGAAGATCAGTTGGAGCGCGTCCCTCTTCGGCTGGTCGGCCACCGTGGACCCCCTTCGGCTAATCCCGTGAGCGCACACCTGCTTCGCTAAATGTACCCCTCAGGAAGGAATCAGGCAGCATAGGGTACGAACCCCAAGAGTGAGGGTTCGGCGGATCGTTCGGGAGGGCGCGCGATGGTCGACCTGAGGTTCGGAGCGTATCACGCGACCGAGTACGTGGGTGTGCGAGGACGGATCGACGCGTACAAGGGCCAGGACGCCACTGGTGCCGCGGTTCTGGTCATGACGGCACCCGTGAGTTCGGACCAGGAGGAGGACTGGTTCGCGACCCGGGCCCAGAAGGCTGCCTCGCTGGCCAACTCCCGCGTGGCGAAGGTGCTCCAGTGGGGTCGGGAGGGAAACCTGTTCTTCGTGGTCGAGGAGTGGATCGAAGGCCGCCCGGTCGCGTCGGCAGTCGAGGCGGGCCCCCTCGACCCCGTGTCTGCCGCGCGCGTCGGCGCGCAGGTCTGCGAGGTGCTCGAGGCGGCTCACGAGAACGGCCTCGTAGACGGTGACGTACGCCCGTCGGAACTCATCTTCGTCGGTCCATCGAACGACGATGTCCACGTCGCAGGCCTCGGTGCACCGGCCGTGGCCGACGCCTTCATGATGCCCTCCGGCGCACCGCCGGAAGCCGCGTACTACCTGAGTCCCGAGCAGGCGGGAGGCGGCCCGGCGACTCCGAGTTCGGACATCTACGCCCTCGGCGCGACGCTGTACCACCTCGTGACCGGCCGCGTCCCGTTCGAGGCGCCGTCCGGCTCCGATGTCGCGAGACTACACGCCGAGGAGACCCTGGTCCCTCCGCGATCGGTCAATCCCGACGTGCCGGCGGCGCTAGAGAGGGTGATCTTGCGCGCCATGGAGAAAGACCCCGCGCGGCGGTACGGTTCGGCACAGCAGATGCGCCACGATCTGGAGCGTGCGGCAGCCGGACCCGCCGACACCACACGGATGGAGCCCGTTCACGCAGCCGCCCCCGCGGCAGCGGCAGTATCCGTCAGGCGGCGCGCCCCCTTGTGGCCGTGGTTCGTGGGAGCGGCGATCGTCCTTGCGCTGCTTGCGGCGTGGGCCATGGGGTTGTTCTCACGAGGGGACACCGTGGTCCCCGACGTCGTGGGCATCGAGATCGAAGCCGCCGTGCTCGCCATAGAAGACGCGGGGCTGGCGGTCGGACGCGTCACCTACGACGCGAACTTCGATGAGGACCGATTCGCTGACGGGGAGGTCACGGCACAGGACCCAGCCGCGGGTGCGGTGGTCGACTCGGGCGACCCCGTGAACCTGACGGTGGCGGGAAGCGAGGTGGCCGAGGTCCCGGACGTCGTCGGCCTGTCTGAGGGCGAGGCCATAGAGGCCATCCAAGAGGCCGGGTTCATCCTGGGAGACGTCCGTCGCGAGTTCAGCGACGAGGTCGAGGCCGACGTCGTCATCACGCAGGCGCCCCGCGCCGGCGACGAGGCGCCGAAGGGCTCGCAGGTCTCGATAGTGATATCGCGCGGTGTGGAGACCCTAACGGTGCCGAATGTGGTCGGGCTTACGAGAGGCGAGGCGACCGAGCAGTTTCGCTCGGCGGACCTTGGTGTTCGAGTGGTCGAGGAGTACAGCGACAGCGTGCCGGCCGAACAGGTGATCGCGCAGTCTCCAGAGGCGGGCGTGGCCGTGGAGTCTGGCACGATGATCACGATCACGGTCTCATTGGGCGAAGAGACGATCACGATGCCGAACGTCGTGGGCATGGAGGAGGACGCCGCGATCGCGATGCTGGAGGATCTCGGTCTCGTTGTGACCGTCGAGACGCAAACGAACGTGATCAACGCCGGCCGCGTGATAGCTCAAGAGCCCGAGTCGGGAACCGTGCTCGAGCCCGGGTCGGGAGTGACGGTGACCGTCGCGACTGAAAGCTAGGTGAGGGATGCGCTTCCTTATCAGGTGGCTGATAACGTCTCTGGCTCTCGGGCTTGCCGTCTGGATCGTCCCCGGCATCCGGGTCGACGACGAACGGGCGGTTACCGCCGTGGTCGTGACGGCACTTGTCCTGGGAGCGCTGAACGCAGTGGTTCGACCGGTCCTGGCGTTCCTGGCCTGCGGTTTCGTGGCCTTGACGCTCGGCATCGGCCTCTTGTTCATAAACGCGCTCATGCTGTAGTGGGCCTCCCTGATCTCGGTGAACTGGTTCGGCGTCGAATTCGTGGTCGACGGCTACTGGGCGGCATTCCTGGGTTCGCTCGTGACGAGCATCGCGTCGTTCGTGATGAACGCGTTCGTGCCGGACAAGAAGGATGACGGGCTCGTCGTGTGGCGCTCGTAGCGGCGTGGCTGTCGGCAGATCGCGCCTTTGGTGGGCTGACCCTCTGCCGCCCGAGCCGGACCGCAGGTAGTATGTGAGGGAGCAGCCCGCGACCACAGGAGACCTCACGTGCCTACTCTGACTCGCGCAATACGTCTGAGCTTGTGTCTTGCTCTGCTGACCGGTGGAGCGTTGATGGCCGGGCCGGTGCAGCCGGCCGCTGCGGTTGGCCCGGACGCCCGCGAAGCCGGCCAAGGGGACGACACCCTGAGTGACGCCGTGGACATGACCGCGTACGTCGCGCCCGACAAAGCCTGGTTCGGCGCTGCCGCGTACACGGAACTCCGGACATTCGATTTCGTGGACGACGATACAGCGACATCGGACGAGGACTGGATCAAGTTCGTAGTCAGTCCCGCTGACTTCGAGTCGGGCGAGATCTACTTGGTCGAGGCCGTGCCGACCGACACCGGAAACGTGGAGCCGCTGGTGGACCCGGTGATCGAGGTCTACGGGCCGGGCATCCCGACGACGGTGACCGCGCCGGGTGCCTTGGGTGAGAGCTCGGAGACTCCGGGGACTACCGAAACCGATCCTCACGCGAAGACGTCCAACGACGACGCTCCGTGGTTCGCAAGCGGCCCCATGAGAGCGGGCCGGGGCGCGAGTGTGGGCTTCATACCCGAAGCGATCGGCACGTACTACGTGCGAATACGACCCTTCTACATGTTCGAGGACGGCGACACGCCGGGCTTCCGTGACGGCGTGGGCGGCTACACTCTGCGGGTGAAAGTCGGGCTCACGACGCGAATAGCCGGAGCAGACCGCATAGGCACCGCGATTGCCGCGTCCCAAGAGCGCTTCCGCAGCGGCGGGTCGCCGACCGTGGTGATCGCGAGCGGATACGCTTTCCCCGACGCGCTGTCCGGCAGCACCCTTGCAGGTGCGCTCGCTGCGCCCATGCTGCTCACCAACCCGACGGTGCTACCTTCGACAGTCGAAGCGGAGATACGCCGGCTCGGGGCCGCCGACGCCTACATCCTCGGCGGCACGGGAGCGGTGAGCGCCGGAGTGGAGAATCGGCTCAAGACTTTGCTCGGCGCCGGCGCGGTGCATCGGGTGGCGGGTAGGGAGAGGACCGAAACCGCTTTGCGGGTCGCGTTGGCGGCGAACGCCGTTCGGCCCGTTGCGAAGGTCGCTTTCATAGCCAATGCGTACAACTACCCCGACGCCCTGTCGGCTTCGCCGATGGCCGCGTTCAATGTCGCGCCCGTGCTCCTGACACAGCCCGATTCTCTGGTGTGGGCCACCCGTCAGGCGATCAAGGACCTTGGCATCACCGATGTGGTGATCGTGGGAGGGACCGGCGTGGTGTCGGCCCGAGTCGAGAGCGAGCTGGCATCGATCTTGGGCGGTTCGTCTCACGTGAGGCGCGTCGCCGGGGCGACGCGGTACCAGACCTCGGCAGAGTTCGCCATCTGGGCGACCGGCGCCGAGTCGGGGGGCGAGACCGTCGGGACGCCGGCGAATCCGAATGCGCTTGCCGCATTGGCCTACGATCGCATCGCCATCGCGTCGGGGGAGAATTATCCGGATGCCCTCTCGGGCGGCGTGTTCTGCGGACTCGGCGGGGCACCGGTGCTGCTGTCGGCGTCGAACTCGTGGTCGCCGTTCATCTACGACTACGGCGGGGGCGTCTACCGGACATACTACAGCGTGGGTTCCCTCGCTATCATGCGCTCCTACGTGCTCGGTGGCCCGGGCGCACTGGCAGACTGGATCTGGTTGAGCGCGGACCTCATCACCGGATCGGCGTTGTAGTCTCTGGACTCACGCGACGCCTCTCGGCACAATGCTAGACGCGGTTGCAGGCCGGGCTGTCGTCCGGCGCTCACGACCCGAGGAGGAGTACAGATGATGTTTCTTCGGCAGGCGTCCGGTCGTCGTTCGTTTGGCCGCCATGCGATGGCGTGCGCGCTGATAGCCGCGCTCACGCCGGTGTTTCCCGCCGGCGCGTTTGCTGCCGATGACATCCCGGGTACTCCTCTGACGGCGTCGCCCGCGGCGGGCTCGACCACTACCGCCGATCCGCGCGACGTCTACAGCGTCACGCTCGAGGCCGACCAGGTCCTCGAGCTCACGCTCACCGGGACGGGGTCGGCAGACTACGACATGTACCTGTGGGACCCTGACGCGACGACTATCGAGAACTACGGCGAGACGCCGCCGATAGCGGCGTCAGACCTCGTGGGCACGTCGAGCGAGTCGATCTCCTACCTGGTGCCTCCTGGGGGAGGCGGCACCTACTACGTAGAGGTCTACGACTTCGATCTGGTCGGCGGGAGCTATCAGCTGACCTGGAGCAAGACGACGCCGGACGTGGCGCGCCTTGCCGGCCTCGACCGCTACGCGACCTCGCTCGCCATCAGCCGCTCGAGCTTCACGCAGTCCGATTCGGTGGTCGTGGCGACGGGGTCGAACTACCCCGATGCGCTCGCTGCCTCCGGCCTCGCCGGCCTTCTCGACTGTCCCGTGATCTTGATCCGAGGAAACGCACTCGACGCCGGCGACTTCGACGATCTTCTCTTCGAGATGCACCGTCTCGGTTGCATCGATGCGTACGTCATCGGCGGAATCGGCGTTATCAGCACGGAAGTCGCTGACGCGATCGATTCCGCCGGCTACACGGTGAAGCGTCTGGCCGGAGACGACAGGTACGGCACGGCGCGCGCGGTCGCCGATGAGATGGTCGAGCTCGGGGCAGATCCGGGCTCCGCGTTCGTGGTGTCCGGCGCTAACTTCGCGGACGCTCTTGCCGTCTCTCCGTACGCCTTCAGCCGGCAGATCCCGATCCTGCTCACCCGGCCTGATGCTCTTCCCGACACGATGAGGGAGTTCATCACCGCCAACAGCGTCAACGACGTGGTCGTGGCCGGCGGCACGGGAGCGGTCTCAGCGGGAGTCGCAAGCACGCTCGACGGCTTGAACGGCGGGGCCGTGAGCGTGTACCGGGCAGGGGGTGCAGACCGGTACGCGACCGCTGCGCTGGTGGCCCGTCACTGCATCGACACTCGCGGGTGGGGCTCATGGCAGTACGTGGGTATCGCGACCGGCGCCCTGTTCCCCGACGCGCTGTCGGGAGGAGCTGCGGTAGGTACCCGCGGCGGCGCGCTGCTCCTGACCCAGCCGGGCGCGCTCGTTGAGGCGACACGGTCGGCGATCGACGACAACTCGACGACCGTCAAGCTGTCGCTCGTCTTCGGCGGGACCGGTGCGGTGTCCGACGCGGTGAAAAGCGCCGTCGCAGCGGCTATGCAGTAGGGTCGTGGGTCGGCTTGACCCTCCTCGGCATGGTCGGTACGATTGTCCGGCGCTTCAGAGGGCCAGGTAGCTCAGTTGGTAGAGCAGGGGACTGAAAATCCCCGTGTCGGCGGTTCAAGTCCGTCCCTGGCCACCACACGAATTCCAGGCCGGTTCCCCCGTCGGGGCCGGCCTTCCGCATGGGGTGGTCGCGATCCGCGTGTGTTGCCCGCGATCCGAACACTGGTCCAACTGCGGCACGGTGTCGCCATTCCAAGGCGCGCGTGCCGAGGGACAGGGGACTCTATGGGTACAACGGAGCAAGGGGGTGGTGCCGATTGAGCGGAATCGACAGAGCGCTGTTCATCGTGGTCGCTCCTGCGCTCCTCTTGCGACTTGCCGTGAGGGACGCGCGGGCGGGTCATCCACGTGCGCCGGCCGACGATGCCGGCAATGAAAAGACCCTCCGCGGCTCGTCCTTCCCAACAGGCGAGGACGGCGTCTCGCCCCCGACGGAGCGTTCCCCGTTCGCGTTCTTCGGCCTAGTGTTCGTGCTGTCAATTCCGTTCTGGCTGCTCGGGGCGTTTGCCGACCGTGAGGTGATGCCGGGGCTTCCGGTCAGCTCTTTCGCCTGGGTGGTTCCCGTGATTGCAGCCTCCGTCCTGGTTCGTCGCGAGGGCGGTCGCGACGGAGTCGTCTCGCTCCTTCGGCGCGCGGTCGATTTCAGCCGCATCCGCTCTAAGGCGTGGTATGCGCCGATGCTGCTCGTGATGCCACTCGCGGCGGTGACGTCGTACGCGGTCCTGCGCGTCACGGGAGTCTCGGTCCCCGCGCCGGAGGTCTCGGCGGGACTAGTGCTGTCCCTCACGGCGGCCTTCCTCATCGCGGGAGCCGCCGAAGAACTGGGCTGGTCGGGCTATGCGACCGAGCCGCTACAAGAGCGCCTCGGCGCATTGGGTGCGGCACTGATCATCGGCCTGATGGGTGCGCTATGGCACGGGGTGCCGCTCGTCCAGGCGCAAAGAGCGCCGGACTGGATCGCCTGGTGGGCTGTCTGGACCGTTGCGCAGCGTGTGGTGATCGTCTGGCTGTTCAACAACACTGGTCGCAGTGTGTTCGCGGCTGTCGTCTTCCATGCGACCACGAACCTGGGCTGGCAGCTCTTCCCCGTGAGAGGCTCGCACTTCGACCCGCGCGTCAGCGCGCTGGTCCTCGCCACGTTCGCTGCGGCGGTCGTCGCCTGGTGGGGGCCGCGCACCCTTGCCGGCCGGGGTCCGCGCGCCGCGGGGGGGCCGGCCCAGACGGCTTGCTCGCGTCAGGTGTGGCCTATGCGTACAGCGGCGGGTGTGAGGCCCAGGGCTCGGGGAGAACGGCGGCTTCGCCGCGCCCGCGGACGAACTCTATGAGTTCCCTGTCGTACTCATGGACGTGGACCTGCACCCATTCGCGCAGGAAGTCCGCAAGCGGGCGTATGTGCGTGAGCGTGCCGTCACGGAACTCGAGCACTTTCTGCCGGGTCGCCTCGGTAAGGTCTTTGTGGAGAGCGACGTGTCGCTCGAAGGCGTCAGCGGGATACTCGACCCGCCGCATGAGGTCTTCTTCCGTGTCGAAGTGCATGGTGACGTGATCGAGAAGCACCTCGAGTACCCGCATTATCTCTTCAGGGCGGTCGGATGCCGACTCGAGCTCGTTGAACAGCTCGTGGATCTGCTGGTGCTGCCGGTCTACAAGCGGATCGCCGGTCTCCAGTTCGGGGTCCCATTCGATCGGGCTCATAGCGTCCTCCTCGAGTAGGTCGTCCACAGAGTCTAGCGGATGTCGGGTCGTCCAGCGCGTTTCATGCCAGGTCAGGCGGCACGGGAGCGCTTTGTGCCGTGCGGCTACTCCATCGTTCCGAGAGGCCCGCCACCGCGCTCACAAGAAGAAAGGGCCGAAGAAAGGGCCGACCCCCTGCGGGGGCCGACCCAAGGCGTTCTTCGGTGAGTTCAGGGGCTGACGCCCCTGACAGCAGCTAGCGCAGGCCCAACTTGCGGGCGACCGTCCAAGGCTGCCAGCCCCGGGAGTCATACATCCGCTTGGCGACCTCGGCATTGAAGACGGGGTTGAAGATCTTGTAATCGCCCACGCGGGGAGTGGCGTACGTCACGGGCTTGGCGCGGTACCAGCCCACGCGGTTGCCGATGTACTCCCCATTCTCGTAGACGCGTACCGGACCGAAAGCCCAATCTGTGGCCTGGGCGCCGTCTTCACCGGCGCGCACGTACCAGCCGTTCTCGATTCCCTCGTAGCGGCCGTTGGCGTACGTCTTCACGAGACCGAAGCGCCACGGGCTGCCGGTGAGCGTGTAATGCTCGCGAGTCTTGCTGTTGTTGAGCTCAGCCGCGGTCCACGTACCGTACATCTGCTTGCCGCCCTGGATCTGGAACAGACCCGAGCAGTACGGGTTGCGATCGTTGGCCGGATACATGCCGCTTTCGCCTGCCGTCACGAGGATAGCCTGGCGCATCAGCGACTTCTCGGCGGGGGTATCGTATCCCCAGCCGGCTCGCTCGAGAGCCATCTGGACCATGTAGGCCTGCTCGGGTCGCGCGTCCACGTACGAGTTGATGTACGAGCTGTACGACCCGGCGAGCGCCGGTGCCGCAGTGCCCAGGACGAGTGCGCCCGCGAGCGCGATGACCAGTATCGATGCGAGTCCTTTCTTCATGCAGTTCCTCCTTGTTCGGGAACAGGGCTGCTGCCGCGGGCATGCAGACAGCCGCCACCGAGGCGGTTGCTGCGTGCGTGGAGAATGGGGGATGCGACAGCGGTGTCGCGGGAGTCGGTTCCCGCGACCGCGCGCCGGATGCTTTACGCAGGCGCGCGACCGATATGCCTTTCGCGGCTGCCGGCGCGGACCCTCGAAGCCCTCTAGGCTACTTTCCTCGGCCCTTTGTGCGTAGGCCGTTCGGTATCAGCAGGACGTGATTCCCGCAATCGAACCGCGAGAATGAGTCCGGCGAACCGGCAACGGGTGGGTACGTTAGCACAGCCCGTGCCGAAATGCACGCGGAAAGTTACGAAACATTAACGGCCTCGGCCGTCACCGGGTTACGATTTCGACCGTCATCGCGGCCTGCTGAGTGCTCAGAGATACTGCCATACGTCGTCGACGCCGGCGTCTGCGGCAGGCAAGCATTCGGTGATCGAGCGGGCATGGGCGCCCGTCTCGGGATCGATCACGCGCAAGTCGAGCACCTCGGGGTGGTCATGCCAGCGGCCGTTGGGGTCCACCAGTAGCTTGACCCTGGGGTGCAGCAAGTCGTCGCTGTTGACGCGGAACACCACGGCGGTCGAGTCGTCGTCCAGCTTGACCACGGCGCCCATGGGATAGATGCCGAGCATGGCCACCAGAGTCTTGGTCAGCGAGGGGTCGTAGGCCTTTCCTCGGCCTTGCATGAGCACCGCAAGCGCCTTGTCGGGCCGGATCTCGCGGCGGAACGGCCTGCGCGTAGTCATGGCGTCGTAGGCGTCGCACAGAGCGACGACCTTGGAGAACAGGTGCTGTTCCTGGGCCACCGGGCCTTCCGGGTAGCCCTGCATGTCGTGGCGGAGGTGGTGTTCGTAGGCCACCACCATCGGCATCTGGTCGGTGAGCTGGATGCGCTTGAGCAGGTCCGCGCCTTCGGTCGCGTGGCTCTTCACGATCTGCCACTCGTCGCTGGTCAGCGGACCTTGCTTGTTGAGTATGTCTTCGGGGATGCGCACCTTACCGAGGTCGTAGAGGAGCGCCGACAGCCCGAGCGACTTGAGCGAATCGGCGTCCAGCCCGAGAGTCGCGCCCACCGACAGTGACAGGATGCACACGTTGATCGAGTGGTTGAGCGTGTAGTCGTCGTGCCCCTTGATGGCGGTGAGACCGAGAACGGCGGCCGGGTCGGTGAACAGGTTGTCGAGCATGGTGTTCACGATGCGCTGCAACGGCGCGACTTCGAACACCTTGCCCAGCTTGACCTGGGTCTCCACATCGCGCATCGCCGACAGGCCGGCATCGTACGTCTCGCGCACGCGCGTCTTGGCCTCGCGCCCCTCGGCTTCCTTGTCGCCTTCCTCGAGCGCTGAGGTCTCGGCCACCGTGATCGCGGTCGCTCCGTTCTGCTCCAGGAATATCTGTGCCGCTTCGGTGTCGGCGACCTTCTCGTCGGCGAACAGGAGCACCAGCGCCGAGGCGTCCGCTTCGGCGAACCCGCCGGCGAACGTGATCGCGGAGATACCCCGCCTGAGCAGTTCCTCGACGAGCTTGCGGTAGGTCACGCTTTCCTCGGGAAACACCTGGTTCTCGACGAACAGCGTCCCCTTGTACACGTTCACCGTCACGTCCGTGAAGCCGAATTCGATGATCGACGACACAGCTGCCGCCAGCTCGTTGATCGATTGGCCCAGGAGAGGATGCGAGACCGGGTACAGCCCGGCGTTCGTGTGGCACACGGCAATGGCGCGCAGCAGTTCGCGCGCCGCTGAGACCTTCTCCGGCGTGGCGAAGGGCACCGTCGTCGCCGACGTACGAGCTTGCTCGGCGATCTCCTCGGGACTCTCGAGCTTCTCGTTACCGGTACTATCTGACTCGGTCACGGTTCTTCCACCCTTCGTATGCCGTTCTCGTTCTCGGACTCTGCAAGGTGCCCGACCGCGCGGCGAGCAAGGAATCGAAGCTCCTTGTTCTTACGGCCCAGGACGAAACGCCTGTTCGCCCATCTCCGTAACACGGGCAGCGCCTCGGGTGATCCAAGAGACTCCAGGCTCTTGATCACCTCTTTCTTGAGTTCATGGTTCCTCTCGAGAATGTTTATGTCTTCTAGTATTCGGACGAGAGGGCGAATCGCCTGAGTGGCGCCTACGCGTCCGATCTCCCGGATGACGAACCGCCGCGTCTGGGGGTCCCAGTGACCAAGCGCCTTCGTCAGAGCATCCTTGGCCTCGCTGCCTGGGGTATCTGCAAGAGCGCGGACGGCTGCCATGCGCACGTCGGCATCGAGATGCTCCAGACCCTGCGCCATCACCGTCACCGCGCGTTTGTCGCCCAACATCGGCAGGATTCGCAGGATCGCGACCGCGCTTGCGGTGTCGTCGGTACGGATGCGCCGGTTGGCCACGGCCAGCAGCGGCTCACCCATGCCTCTCATCACCGGCCTGAGCAGCGAGCGGGTGTGCTCGTCGGCGTGGAAGTAGTGGCCCAGAAGCGCTTCGGCGCCCGCGGTCCCCGCCATGGTGAGCACCTCGCCCGCGATGGCTGCGTCGGCGTCGGTCATCGGCGCGCGCACGACGTCGGCAAGGACCTCCGGATCGCACAATCTCGTCTTTGTGTCCTCGATCGCGCGAGACAGTGCGGCGTCGCTGGATACTTCGTCAAGGCGTCGCAGCGCTTCGCGAACGGCGGTGAACGCGCCGTCCCTGGCCGCCGTCGGGAGTGCCTGGCCGATCGCCTCGATCGCTTCTACCGTCGGACGCATCCGTGAGACGGCTACCGTCGTGGACAGCGCTCGGCCCGAGGCCAGCGCCGGGGATGCGACAGAGATCTGGCGGTCGAGGTCGGTGGTGTCGTGTGGAGCGGCAGCCTCGGCCGCCAGCTGCTCGACGTTCGGATCGGGCGGCACTCCGCACTCGCTCTCGGTCCTGGGCGAAGGCGCGAGGAGCGCCTCGATCTGTTTCGCGACCTCGGGCGGAAGCTCCAGCGCTCCGGCGAGCTTGAGAGCATCCGTGTTTGCCTGAGCGGCCACGATGCGCAGCAGTCTCGCCAGCGCCGCAGGCTTCATGCGGGCGAGCACGTCGAGCATGCCCTTCATGCGGTTTCCCGACGGGTCGGCGCGAAGTGACATCGCGAGCACCCGCATTCGCGTTTGCTCGTCGAGACGCATCAGAGCGTCGGCGATCCGAGCGGTCGCTATGTCCTGCGTGGCCGTCTCGAGTCTGTCGATCGCGGTCCGAATATCGTCTATCCCCTCGCCTTGCGAGGCCGTGGCTGACCATTTCACCGCCGCTGCGACGGTCTCCCGACCTATCTCTTCGATGGGGGCAGCGGCAAGGTCCAGGCCAAGGAGCCCCGTCTCGTCCGACGCCTTGAGCGTTACGGGAATGACCGCGATGCGCGTCACCCCTGCGCGCGCCAACGCGTCGCGCACGCCTTGCGCACGGATGGACGCCGTCTCGCTCGTGGCGACGCCCAGGAACCCGGAGACGTCCGCATCGGTGAGGTCCGGAGCGATGATGAGTTGACCCACCTGCATGGCGTGGAGGTTCTCGGCGAGAGCGAGTACCTGGTTGTTCCCTGGCGCCAGGCCGTCGTCGCCCGTGCGAAAGCCGTGCGGGTCGACGATGTAGCGCAGGGGCCCGGTTGCGTTCGTCACATCGTTCGCGCGCTGCTGGAATCTGCGCGCCGCTTCGGCAGGAAGTGGGCTCGAAGGGGGATACAGGCGCACGGCATTGGCCGCGGATGCGAGAAGCCGCACGACTTCTTCGGCCACCGAATGGCCTTCGCTTTCCACGCGCTCCCCTCCTCATCCGGTGCGCGGCTGCGCCATGATGCGGCACCATCAGGAATCATGCTACCTCTTTGTGGTATCGGCACGTGCCCATCCGCTGTTGCGTGTCATATGTCACGACGCACGACCGGGGCGCGCCGGTTGCCGGCCGGTCACCGGTACCGCGCTGTACTCTGCGTCGTTTGCAGCCGATACATAGTTCGCGGGCGCCATCGAGCGCCTGACTGGCGTGCCTCGAGACGGGAAGCTCCGGTGGCCCTGAAGACCGACGCATACTTCCGCAGGATTGCCGAGGACGCGCTGCGTGCCGCCGGCATCGAGGAACCCCCGGTGGAGATCGAGAGGCTGGCCGAGCATTACGGCATCCCGGTGCGCCCCGTCAGCTTCCCCGCGTTCTTCACGAGCGCCATCGTATACGAGGACGGACTTCCCGTGATGCTCGTCAACGCCGAGAAGGATGAGCGGCGTCGCCGCGAGGCGCTCGCGCACATGCTGGGGCATGTGCTCGTGGTTCTGGACGATCCTCAAGCGGGATACCCCCGAAACGTCACAGCCGACCATTCCGACGCCGACGTGGTGGGCGACGAGCTCATCCTGCCTGAGTATCTGGTGCGTGACCAGGCGGCCAAGTGGTTCAACGACCACCGGTACCTCGCCCGCCTCTTCGCGGTGGACGAGAAGCGGATGATGAACAAGATGCTCGAACTGGGCATCATCAAACAGCGGGGCATCCTCTGGGACTACTGATATCATCGGGTCCGACGGCCACCCCGCCGGGGTCGCGAACGGTCGAGGACTTCGGCGTTTCTTTCAAGGGAGGGTTCCATGCGGACCGAGTACGCGGTCGGCGTCGACGTGGGAGGCACACGCATCGCCGTCGGGCTGGTCGAGCGTAAGGGACGCATACTCAAGGAAGCCAAGAGACTCACGCCTCAAGGCGGTCCGTTCGCCGTCGTGGACGGCATCATCGAATGCGTCCAGGATGTCGTCTCCAACGTGCATCCGAGCGAGATCGCGGGAGTGGGGATCGGCCTGCCCGCGCAGATCGACTTTCTTCGGCAATCCGTCGAGTTCTGCACGAATCTGCCGCTCGCGGGAGTGGACGTCCGGTCGCTCGTGATGTCGCGCTTGCGCCACGAGATCACGATCGACAACGACGGTCACCTGGCCGCATTCGGCGAGTCGCGCTTCGGCGTTGCGAAGGGCGCCCGCGATTTCATCATGATCACCATCGGCACGGGCGTGGGCGGCGGAATGTTCGTCGGCGGCGAGCCGTACCGGGGCAGCCGTGGGATGGGCTCCGAGATCGGCCACATGGTCATCCAGATGGACGGCCCGCCGTGCCCGTGCGGCGGCAACGGGCACATCGAGTCCTACCTTGGAAGGCCGGCGCTCGCGGCGAAGGGCAAGGAGGTCGCATCCACATTCAAGGGCAGGGCGATCCTCGAGGCCGCAGGAGGGGACCTCGACGCTGTCACCGCCGAAGCCGTCGTGAAGGCGGCCCTCGGAGGCGACGAGGCCGCCACGAGGGTCCTCATGGAGGCGGGCGTCATCTTGGGCCGCGCTCTCGTAGGGCTCGTGAACCTGCTCAACCCACAGCTCATCGTTGTGGGCGGCGGCATCGGTGAGTCGGCTTCGTTCATGGTCGAACGCGCCGCCGAGGTGATTGCCGAAGAGGCCCTCGCCGGCCGGCGCGATGTTCGTGTCGTGCAGGCGGAACTCGGCAACGACGCAGGCGTGCTGGGGGCCGCCGTGCTCGCGTTCGACGAGCATGACGCGCGCGAGGGGCTTCATCGCTGAGCCGGCGTACGTGACGAGATCGAGGGGAGCGCACGTGTCTGACGAGCCCATCCGGGACATGGACGAGCGATTGGGGCTGCTGAGGGAGAAAGCCGACCGCGAGGGCATCGAGATCCCCGATGACGTGCTGGAATACATCGCTGGCAGACACGGCATCCCGCAGACGCTCAAGGGCGCGTTGGTGCAGGTTACGACATACGCCACGGTGAAGCAGCTTCCGATTGACTTGCGCCTGGCCCGGCTCGCGCTGGGCGACTCCGGTGCCGATTCCGAGCAGGGTGAGACCGGCCCTCGGAGCACGTCCGGCGGAGCCGATGCAGACAGCGGAAGTGCCGCCCAGGCGCTATGGAACGAGGACCAGCCGCTGGCAGGAGACGACGCGGCAGGGCCCAACGAGAGCTACGCCGCCCCCCGGTTCGTCTCCCGCGACGCCTCGGAGCCTGTTCGTCCGCCGGCTCAGGTATTCTTCACGCCTGTTCGCACCAAGGGCAAGAAGTCACTCGTCACGAGAGCCGGTCAGCTGCTCGACCGAGCCGGCCTCACGTCAGCCGTCGACCAAGGCGACCTCGTGGCCGTGAAGATCCACTTCGGGGAAAAAGGCAACACCGGCTTCGTACAGCCGATCTTTCTGCGCGAGGTCGTCTCACGTGTGAAGTCCGCGGGAGGCAAACCCTTCCTCACCGACTCGAACACCCTCTACCGGGGGCAGCGCTTCAACGCCGTGGACCACCTGACGTGTGCGATACACAATGGATTCACCTATGCGACCGTGGAAGCGCCCGTGATCATCGCCGACGGTCTGGACGGCAGAGACTCCGAAGAGGTCGCGATCGAGGATTTCAAGCATTTCGACATGGTGCGTATCGGCTCGGCGGCCATCCACGCCGATGCGATGGTGGTCGTGAGTCACGTGAAAGGGCACGAAGCCACGGGGTTCGGTGGGGCGCTGAAGAACGTAGGGATGGGCCTTGGGTGCCGGAGCGCGAAACAGCGCATGCATGCGGACTTCTCTCCTGATTCCGATCCCAGTCTGTGCACGGGCTGTAACAGGTGCGTGCAGTGGTGTCCGGTGAATGCCATAGCGATCGGTCCCGACAGGGTCGCGGTGGTGGATCGTGAGGTGTGCTACGGGTGCGGAGAGTGCGTGGCCGCGTGCCCGCACGGGGCGATCGCCATCGAGTGGAAGACCACGCCCGACGCCATTCAGGAGAAGATCGTCGAGCACGTCGCGGGCGCGGTTGCGGGCAAGGACGGCAAGGTGGTCTACCTCTCGTTCGTGAACAACGTCTCGCCCGACTGTGACTGCTGGAACTTCTCCGATGCCAGTGTCGTGCCCGACATAGGCGTGCTCGCGTCGGCGGACCCGGTCGCCATCGACCAAGCTGCGTACGACCTGGTCGCCGGGGCCCCGGGTCTGCCCGGGACGCGCGGGGAAGGGATGGGTCCCGGCATCGACACGTTCCGCGAGATCACGGGGATCGACGGGACGGTCGCGATGCGCTACGCGGAGTCCACCGGCTTGGGCACGCGAACTTACGAACTGATCACTGTGGACTGACGCGATCGGGAGTGCTGCCGCTGAGCGCGCGCGGGACACCGCGATCTGCGTCCGGACCTCGAGGAGGGGTTTCGCATCATCAGTTACGGAGCAGCGATCGGTTCTGCGTTCAAAGGGCTCAAGCGCTCGCTGGGTCTCGCGGCGTTCGTTGTGTCGGGCTATGCAGCGATGGGGCTCCTCGCCGCCACGGTGATCGGTGCGCTCATCGCGCTCGGCATGTTCGGCCCGGCCCTCACAGCCCAGGTCCCGGCCCCCGACGCGGTCCTTGCGATCCTGGGCGCGCTGCTCCTTCTCGGTATCGCGGAGCTGCTCCTGTTCATCGGCATCCACGGCGGGGCGATCGCCTTGTCGAACGAGGCTGTCGCCGGTAACACGACCCGACTCATGGACGGATGGCGTGAGGGGGCTGCGCGCTGGCCGGCCCTGACTGGCTTCGAGTTGCTCTTGACTGCAGTGATGCTCGGCTTGTACGCGGTGGCCGGGATTGCTGCGTTCGCCACACTCGGCCCGCTCGTGAGCGATTCGGCAGACCTCCCGACGATCCTGTCGGCCATCCTTTGCCTGTACGGGGTCGCCCTGTTCTCCGCCCTGCTCGTAGGAGCGATCGTGGCGGGGTTCGAGGCCGTGGGAGCGCGTTCGGCGGTACTGAGCGGCCGGGGGGGCGCCAGTGCGTTCGGCGATGCCTGGCGAACCCTGCGCTACAGGTTCAAGAACCTCTTTGTGATGGGCCTTGCGGTCATCGGCATGGCGTGGGTGTATGGCTTCGCGACCAGCATCATCCTCACGCCGCTCTCATTCGCATTCATGCCCGAACTCATGAGCTTCAACGAAACCACGCTCGTCGCGGACGCTACCGAAGCGTTGTCGCAGGTCGGCACGTTGTACGCCGTGTACGGGCTGGCGTCGACGGTGCTTCAGATACCCTTCTTGATGTTCACGTATCTCGTCTGGACCTCCTTCTACAGACAGCTCGTGGGCCTCGACGTTCCCGAGCAGCCTGCGCCCCCGCAGTACGGGTATCAGCCAGCTGCACCCCAGGCGCCGCCCGCCCCCGCTCAACAAGCCCCTCTCGGCCTTCCCGAGCCGCCCCCCGATCGGAGGTGACGGCATCATGGCCGGCCGCCTGCTCGTGTGCGCCACGCCGATCGGCAACTTGGGCGACGTCACGCTCCGCGTCCTCGAAGCGCTCCGCGAGGCCGACGTCATAGCCGCCGAGGACACCCGCGTAACGCGCAAGCTCCTTGCTCGCTACGACATCCACACCCCGCTCGAGCGGTTCGACGAGCACACCTCGCGGGCGCGAGTTCCCGAGCTGCTGAGCCGGATAGAGCAGGGAGAAACGGTCGCCCTCGTCTCGGACGCCGGTACCCCGGGGATCTCGGACCCCGGCCACGAGCTCGTCGACGCATGCCGTCAGGCCGGGGCGGCGGTCGAAGTCCTGCCGGGTCCGTCGGCGATCGTGGCAGCGCTCGTAGCGTCGGGGCTGCCCACGCATGCGTTCTACTTCGGCGGGTTCCTGCCGCGCAAGGACGGCGAGGCGCGCAGGGCGCTGCGGGCTCTCGCCGATCTCGACGCCACGCTCGTCTTTTACGAGTCGCCTCAGCGCACGGCCTCGACCCTCGTGCGAATCGCCGAGGAGCTGCCCGGCCGGACGGCCGCCATGGTGCGTGAACTCACGAAGCTGCACGAGGAGGTCTTGCGCGACGACGTGGACGCCCTCAGCGAGGCGGTCAGCGACAGGGAGCTGAAAGGGGAGGTCGTATTGGTGGTCGGCCCCCCGCCGGCGCGCCCCTCCAAAGAGGCGATCGCAGACGTCGCAGCGATAAGGGAGCGGGTCTCAGTGCTCGTGGATCAAGGCGTTTCCCGGCGCGATGCCGTCAGGGAAGTCGCCCAGGAGTTCGGGGTGTCACGCAACGTCGTGTACGACATCGCTCACGAGGCCGGCTAGATGCCAGCCGCCTCTTCGGCAGTCCGCCGGGTAGTCCACCGCCTACATCGACTTGATGGCCTTGATGCAGTCGGTACAGACGGCCCGGTCCTTCACCCTTCGCACGTCGTCGGGGTTGCCGCAGATGGAGCAGACGTCGTGGTGCTTTTGCAGGATGATCCTGTCGCCCTCGACAAGGATGGACATCGGGTCCTTTACCTTGATGCCGAGAGTGCGGCGAAGCTCCATAGGGATGACGATCCGTCCCAGGTCGTCGACCCGCCTCACAATGCCCGTGTCGTTCATGACGCAACACCCTTCGGGTAGACTCATGCCGAGAAAGTCCGAAAGCGCCGCGCTATCATCACTCGTGACGCCCGAAGAACCACTTACCAATATTACCCAATCGACGAGGTATCGTAACGCATGACGAGGGAATCGTTCTACGTCACGACCCCTATCTACTACGTGAACTCTGTGCCCCATCTCGGCACGGCGTACACCACCGTTGCCGCCGACGCCATCGCGCGCTACAGACGCATGACCGGTCGCGACGTGTTCTTCCTCACCGGGCTCGACGAGCATGGGCAGAAGGTCGCCCAGGCGGCCGAGGAAGCGGGAATGACCCCTCAGGCGTGGTGTGACTCGATCGCACCCAAGTTCCTCGACACTTGGCGACTGCTCGACATCAGCAACGATGACTTCATCCGGACCACCGAGACCCGCCACAAACGGGGCGTGCAGGCGTTCTGGACGAAGCTTCACGACGAGGGTCACCTGTACAAGGGCAGCTACGAAGGCTGGTACTGCGTACCCTGCGAGACGTACTACGTGGAAGACCAGCTGGTGGAAGGCAAGTGCCCCACGTGTGGGCGTGAGGTCGAGTTCCTCCACGAGGAGAATTGGTTCTTCAAGCTCTCCGAGTTTCAGGGACCCCTGCTGGAGTACTACGAACAGAACCCCGGGTTCGTGCAGCCCGAGACCCGCCGCAACGAGGTGGTTTCCTTCGTCGAAGGCGGACTGAAGGACCTCTCGATCTCCCGGACCACGTTCACGTGGGGCGTGCCGCTGCCGTTCGACCAGGGGCACGTGACGTACGTCTGGATCGACGCGCTTCTCAACTACATCACGGCCGTCGGCTACGGTTCCGAGGACCCCGGACTGGCGGCGAGGTTCGAGCGCTACTGGCCGGCGCAGATTCATTTCGTGGGCAAGGACATCATCCGGTTCCATTGCGTCATATGGCCCGCGATGCTCATGGCGGCCGGCGTGCCGCTGCCCGAGCAGGTCTTCGCGCACGGGTTCCTGCTCACCAAGGGCGAGAAGATGAGCAAATCCAAGGGCAACGTCCTTGCGCCGGCGGACCTGGTCGAGCGCTTCGGCGTGGACGCCTACCGCTACTACTTCCTGCGTGACGTGCAGTTCGGCACCGATGGGTCCGTCTCCATGGAATCGATGGTCCAGCGCTACAACGGCGACCTGGCCAACGACTGGGGCAACCTGTGCTCGCGGCTGTTCAACATGACCGAGAAGTACCTCGACGGCGCGGTGCCGGCACCGCCGGGAAACGCTCACACCGATGCCGACGAGACCCTCAAGGCACTCGCGGGCTTCTTGCCCGAGAAGTATGAAGACGCGATGTCGCGGCTGGACTACGCCGGCGCCCTCGAGGCCACCTGGGACCTGATCAAGGACGCTAACCGCTACATCGAGCAGGAAGCGCCATGGAACCTCGCGAAGTCCGAGGAGACACGGCCGCGTCTCGAGGCGGTGCTGTACAACGCGCTCGAGGCCGTCCGCATCGCGGCGTTGTTCTGCGCCCCGGTGATGCCGGAGACCTCTGCCGAGGTGTGGCGCCGTCTCGGCCTCGGGGACATCGAGGAAGTGGCCGATATCGAAGTACAGGCACGGTGGGGCCTCTTGCCGCAAGGGAGTCGCGTGACCAAGGGAGAGGCGCTGTACCCACGCATCTACGAGGAGTGAGCGAGACTGTCTGGGGGCACGGCATGATGAACGGACCGGGGGAGATTCCGCAGCTGGGCGCGGAGTGCGCCGACACTCACGCGCACCTCGATATGCTCGATGACCCGGCTGGCGCTCTCGAACGCGCCGCGATTGCGGGCGTCTCGTACGTGATAACGGTAGCCGACGCCACCGAGATGCCTCGAGGCACGTACGATTCACTCGACGCTTGGCACGCCACCGCGCAGACGCGGCTCGACGAGTGGGGAGTCGAAGGAGCGGCTCCACCCGAGGTCCGGGTGATCGTGGGCACGCATCCTCACAACGCGAAGGGCTACACGCAGCTCGTTGCCGAAGACACCATGGTACTCGGCAGCGACCCGCGCACCGTCGCCATCGGCGAGATCGGGTTGGATTTCCATTACGAGCATTCGCCGAGAGGCGCTCAGCGCCTGGCTTTCCGCGACCAGATCGCGATAGCCGACCAGCTCGGGTTGCCGGTCGTCGTGCACCTGCGCGAAGCCCACGAAGAGGGCATCGAGATCCTGCGGCATGCGGGCATTCCCAGCGCGGGCTGCGTGATCCACTGCTTCACCGAGGGGCCCGACCTCGTAAAACGGTTCGTGGACATGGGCTGCTACATCTCGTTTGCCGGCCCCATCACCTTCAAGAAGGCCGACGATCTCAGGGCTGCCGCAGCTGCGGTGCCGCTGGACCGGCTTCTCACCGAGACCGACTGCCCCTTCCTGGCTCCCGAACCCTTCCGGGGCCGTACCAACGAGCCGGCGTGGACCACCTTCACGGTCGAGGCGTTGGCGAGGGCTCGCGGCGAGGAACCGTCGCGCGTCGCCAGCGCGACCATGGAGAACGCGCGCAAGGTCTTCCGTCACACGCGCGCCGAGTCGACGTAGCGCTCGCGATGACGGCCACTCCCCGGGGTTCCTCGGCAGTCAACATACTTTGCATCGCAGGCAGTCCGCGGCGGCACGGGAACAGCGAGCAGCTGCTCGACTCGTGCATCAAGGGGATCGCCGGCGCGGGCGGACACGCGGAGAAGCTCGTGGTGGCGGAGAGCGGCATCAGCCCTTGCCGAGGATGCAACGCGTGCTCGTCGACGGGCGAGTGCGTGGTCGTCGACGGGATGCGTGCCGTGTACCCCCTCATCGACGCCGCGGACGCGTTCGTGGTCGCTTCGCCGGTGTTCTTCGCGACGGTGCCGGCTGTCCTCAAGGCGCTGTACGACCGCTGTCAGCCGTATTGGGCCAGGCGCCACGTCCTCCACGAGGAGCCGGGCCCCAGGAGACCGGGCGCGATCCTGCTGGTGAGGGGAGGCGGGGACCCTTACGGGTTCCAGTGTGCCGAGTGGACCACGCGAAGCGTCTTCGCCGTCCTCGGCGTGGACTGCGTCGAGCAGCTCAAGGTCGCGGGGCCCGATTCGCCGAGCGATATCGGGCGGCGCCCGGAGGAACTCGAGCAAGCGCACGGGATCGGCGAGCGCATGGTCGCCGCGGCGGCAGGGGGATGAGGCGGCGCATGCTGCCAACGCGGCGGCGCGCTGCGGCTGCGGCTGCCGGTGCTGTAGCTAGAGTTCGCGCTGGTAGATGCGCCAGGTCTTGTACCGGCGTCCGCCCATGAACTCCGCGGCGCGGATCACGAGATCGTTGTCCTCGAGCAGCATGGACGCCTCGACGCTCGTGTAACCACGCGTGAGCGCATGACGGTACGTCTCCTCGAACAGCAGCGCGTCCACGCCCGCCATCCGGTGCCCGGGCACGATGCCGAAGAACATCAACCGCACGCGCGGGATACGCCTCCGCTGGACGAGCAGGCGCGCTATGCGGGCCGCGTCGGTGTCGGCCAAACGGTTCCAGCGGGGCCGGAGCGACCAGTTCGGGTCGGGGAATGCGCCGAGGACGGCCACGATCTCGTCGTCCAGGGTCGCGAAGCGGATCAGGCCCGGGTCGACAATCGGCTTGAGCGTGTCGGCCAGCGTGTCGGCCTCGCCCTCCGTGATGGGCAGGAACCCCCAGTTGTTGGCCCATGCCTGGTTGTAGACGCCCACGATCCTGCGCACCTCGGCGTCGAAGTCGTCCATGTCGACGATCCGCGTGCTCAGCCGGTTGCGCTGTCGAACGGCCTTGGCCACGCGGGCGAGCCGGTCCGCGGGCACATTGTCCAACTCGATGAGGTGCGCGTGGTAGTCCTTGACCTTCTGCAGCCCCCACCGCTCCAGGAATTCCCCGTAGTACGCAGGGTTGTGCGTGCACTCGACCGTGGGTGGGGTGTCGAACCCGTCCACGAGCACGGCTTGCCGCTCGTGTGTGGCATTCGAGTACTCGCCGGGCCCGCGCATCGCGCTCATGCCGCGTTCGGCGATCCAGTCGCGCGCAGCATCGAGAAGCGCCGACGCTGCCTTGAAGTCCTCTTCGACCTCGAAAAAGCCGAAGAACCCGAGTTGCATCCCGCACCCGTAGTAATCGTTGAAGCGGCGGTTGATCGAGCCGGAGATGCGGCCGACGGCTCGCGATCCGCGCCGGACGAGGAAGTGCGTGACCTCCGCGTGTTCGTGGTAGGGATGTTCGGCGGTCAGCAGGCCCTTGGTGCCCAGGAGACGACTGCCGAGAAGGTCGGCGCGTAGAGGTGGCGTCCAGTTGGGGTCGCCGCGGTACAGCCGCCATGGAAGCTCGGCGAACTCCCGGATGCGAGAGTCGCCGAGGCCGAACTGCTCGATCCGCAGCGTTTCCATGTGCGAAAGCGTATCAGAGTCGAAGGTAGGATACGCTAGGCGCATGCGACGCGAGGCGAACCCGGCACGGGGCTGCGCGTGAGTTCCACGTCCTGTTCGAGAGGGAGGCGGGAGGTTGTGGTGTCGGCGCTCGACTTCGACACGTTTGCCAACAGCAAGCTGGGACTGACTATCGCTGCAGGGATCGGCAAGGCCACCCCTCGCGCGATCGGGCTGCGGCTGGCCGAACAAGCCGCCGACATCCTCGCCGCTCGCACAGACAGTGCGATAGCACGTGCGGTTCGGAGCAACCGATGGGTCGTGAGCGGCGGCACGCTGTCGGGAGAGGCGCTCGACGACGCCGTTCGCGAGACGCTGCGCAACAGCGCGCGCTTCGTGTACGACTTCTACAGATTCGCCGAAGACCCGTCTGCGCTACGCGAGCGCGTGCGCGTCTCGGAGGGGTTCCGCGAGTGGATGGAGCGCGTGCTCGGAGGCGAGCCGGTGGTGATCGGTGCGCCGCACCTCGCCAACTTCGATCTAGCGGGACGCGCGCTCGCGCTCGAGGGTTTCCGCGCCCAGGTACTGTCCGTGCCCGACCCCAACGACGCATACCGGGCGCAGAACGAGGCGCGGCGGAAGGCCGGGCTCGAGGTGACGCCGGTCTCTCCCGCGAGTCTCAGGCAGGCGTTCCGAAGGCTCACAGAAGGTGGTGCGGTCCTCACAGGGGTCGACCGGCCGCTTGCCGAGGGCGGCGCCATGTTGCGTTTCTTCGGCAGGAAGGCGCGGCTGCCCGACGTGCACGTGCGTCTTGCCGGCAGGACTGGAGCGCCGTTCGTGTTCCTGTGGGTCCTGCTCGCCGAAGACGGAGCGTACTGCGTGGAGTGTGAGGAGGTCCGGCTGTCCGGTGGTCGGGAGGCCAAAGAGGTCGAGGCGGATTGCGAGGCGGTCCTGGCGCTTGCCGAAAGGGAGATCGCGCGCAGTCCGGGACAGTGGGCGATGCCGCATCCCGTATGGCCGGAGGCTCTGCGTGAGCTCGAACTGGCAGAAGCGGGCGGACGAGCGGAGGGGGACGTCTGATGGCCGAGGTCAGCGAGCAGAAGCGCGTTCTCGAGACCCTCACCGGGCCGTTCGAGAAGCCGGCGCTGATCTGGATGTCGGAGCGCATGCCTGCGTGGGTCACACCCGACGTGCTGACGGGCGTAGGCATCTTCGGCTCGATGGTCGTGTTCGCGGGGTACGCGCTGTCAAACATATCGCCGGCATACCTCTGGTTGTCCACGGTCGGGCTCGTGATCAACTGGCTGGGAGACTCGGCGGACGGGACGCTTGCGCGCGTGCGGCGGATCGAGCGTCCCAAGTACGGGTTCTTCATCGACCACACCATGGACGTGATCAGCGAAGGCCTCATCATCATCGGCATTGGAGTCTCGCCGTTCGTTCGTCTGGACGTGGCATGCCTGGCCTATGCGGGTTACCTGGCCATGTCGGTCCTCGCATACGTGAGGGCGTTCGTGGACGGCATCTTCAAGATCTCGTACTCGCGCATCGGGCCGACTGAGTTGCGCATCGTGCTGGTGGCCGTGAACGCGATCATGTTCTTCGATCGAACACCGGATGCGGCCATCGATGCGGCAGGGCTGACCGCGTACGACCTCGCGGTGCTCGTCATCGCTTTCGGGCTCGCGGTGGCGTTCATCATCTCGACGGCGAGGGGCCTCAAGGAGCTCTCCGACGCCGACCGCTGAGGCCGCGGGACGGCTAGAAGAGAGCCGCTCGGTGGAGCCTCGGCACGTCGAAGCCCGGGCCGTTTCGTGCTCACCAGCGCGTTTGTGAGAGCCCTCTCGTTCCGATACAATTAGCGGCGCTCTGTCGCTAAACGCAGACGGACGAGAGGGGAGCATGAGAGAGAGGCCGGCTGGCCCGGCACGATCCCTCAGAGCGCGCCACATCATCGCAGCTATCGTTCCAGCACTCATCATCCTTCTCAGCATCACCGGGTTCGTATGGGCTCAAAAGGGCGTCACCGTGGTCGTTGACGGTGAGACCCATTACATGAAGACACAAGCGGATACCGTCTCCAGCCTGCTCGACCAGGCCGGCGTTGCCATCGATGAAGGCGATGTGGTGACGCCTGCGCCTGATGCGCAGCTCACCGACGGGATGACCATCGTAGTGCGCCATGCGGTCCCAGTACACGTATCCCTCGCCGACGAGCGCATATCTCTCGACGTCATCGGCCTCACGGTCGCCGACGCGCTCATCGCTGCGGGCGTCGATGCCGGTTCGGGTGTCGCGTGCGAGCCGCCCCTGGACACTCCGCTCTCGCCCGACCTCGAGATCACGGTGCAAGACGTCTTCATCCGCATCGCCGAAGCATCCGCTCCTGTACCCTTCGAGACGGTCACCGAGGCCGACCCGTCGCTCCCGCAGGGAGCGCGCAAGATCGTTCGCGAAGGCAGGCCGGGCACGATGTTGCGGGTGTATCGAGTGACCGTGACCGACGGCTCGGAGGGTCAGCGCACGCTGACGGCGGAGCGGGTCCTCGTGGAACCCGAAGCCGAGGTCGTCGCTGTCGGAACGAAGCGCAGCTCCGGCAACGTAGTGGTCGCGCGATCGAAGCCCCCGGAGGTCGCTGCAACATCCGACGGACGCAAGCTCACCGTGGCCACGACCGGGTACGCCCCGGGGGTGGACGGTGTGGGCACGCGCACAGCGACAGGCGCGAAGGCCGGCTACGGGATCATCGCGGTAGACCCGGGCGTGATACCGCTCGGCACGCGGGTCTACATCCCCGGCTACGGGTATGCCGTCGCCGCCGACACCGGCGGCGCGATCCGCGGCAACAAGATCGACCTGTGCTTCGACACCCGTGCCGAGGCGCTCGCGTGGGGTCGCCGATCGGTGACCATCACCGTTCTGCAGTAGCGCCGACATGAGCCACTCCCGTCTGGCTTCGCCCCGGGCGACCATCGACGTCCTCGAAGCGCACGACCTCTACACGCGCAAGTCACTCGGCCAGCACTTCCTGATCGACGACAACGTGGTCGGAAGGATCCTCGGATTGGCGCGGCTTACCGGCGACGAGGCCGTCGTGGAGGTAGGGCCCGGCATCGGAACGCTCACGATCGCCTTGTGCGCTCACGCCGCTGCCGTGGTGGCGGTCGAGACCGACGAGCGCCTCCTCGAAGTCCTTGCCGACACCACCCGGGACTGCGCGAACCTCAAGGTCGTCCATGCCGACGCAGTCACCGTCCCCTTGGCGAAGCTCGCGACCGACCAGGTTCCTCCGGCGGCTCTCGTGGCGAATCTGCCGTACGGTGTGGCGGCGACCGTGGTCCTCAGGTTCTTCGAGCAGTTGCCTTCGCTGCGATTCGCGGTGGTCATGGTGCAAGCCGAGGTCGCCGACCGCATGCAGGCGAGCCCCGGCACGAAGGACTACGGCGCCTACACGGTCAAGCTCGCGCTCCACGCGCGCGCGACCCATCGTTTCACGGTGCCGAAGACATGCTTCCTCCCTCCGCCACGCGTGGACTCGGCCGTGATACGGCTGGAGCGCGAGGCCGCAGTCGCGCCGGAGCTTGCCCGCGCGACCGCCTGGCTCGCCGAAGCAGCGTTCGCGCAGCGGAGGAAGACACTCAGGAATTCCCTGCGCGCGACCGTAGGACTCTCGGACGCGGTGGTCGACGAGCTGTTGCAGGAAGCCGGCGTCGACGGGCGACGGCGCGCTGAGACCCTAAGTCTCGACGAATACTTGAGACTTGGTCGCACAGCCCTCGGACATGGCCTTCTACCTTGAGTTTTCCGACAAGCTGAGTTATACTGAGCGCTTGATTAGAAGGAGGCGGTCTATGGACCTGCAGAGGCAGCAGGAAGTCGTCGGACGCATTCGGAGCGACCTCGAGTCGCTCATGGGAACACGCATGAGGCTCAAAGCGAACATGGGACGCTCGAAGATCATCGAGCGCGAGGGGGTACTCGAGCAGACGCACCCGGCCCTGTTCGTCGTCAAGGTCGAAGAGAAGCGGGAGCGGACTGCGCGCGTTTCCTACAGCTACGTCGACGTCCTCACCGGCACGGTCGAGCTGACGTGTGCCGAGAGCGGAGAGAATCTGCTGCCCTGGCTTAACTAGTCAGGCGTACGAAAGCAAGAGCGCACGTGAGGGCGCGGGGCCGCTTGAGCCCCGCGTCTTGTCGTAGAGGGGAACGGATGCGCCCACAGGCTCTGACCGTATCAGCGCCTGCCAAGGTCAATCTCTATCTGGCAGTCGGTTCGCGGCGGCCTGACGGCTACCACCACGTCGACACCGTCTTGCAGACCGTCTCCCTCTCGGACCGGGTCTTCATCGAGCCCTCCGACTCCCTCGAGCTGGTCGTCACCGGGCGCGAGCTCGACGTGCCTGCCCAAGAGAATCTCGCGTGGAAGGCCGCGGAGGCGATGGCCGCCGAGCTCGGGGTTGCTCCCGGCGTGCGCATCACCCTCGAAAAGCGCATCCCGGCCGGAGGTGGCCTTGGAGGCGGCAGTTCCGACGCCGCCGCCGTGCTCGCCGGGACCGCGGCTCTGTGGGACGCCTCCATCGGCGAGGACGCGCTGATGCGCATAGCTGCGCGGCTCGGCGCCGATGTGGCGTTCTTCCTGACCGGAGGCACCGCCTACTTCACCGGCCGAGGAGACCGCCTGGTAAGACGCCTGCCGACCGTCGAGATGCCACTCGTTCTCATCAAGCCGGCTCCGCCCATCGAGACGCGCGCAGCCTACGCGGAATTCGATCGTTCCCCGGCGCAACCCGGACCGGGTGTGAGTGGGATCGCCGACGCCTGCCGCTCCAACGACCCGGTCAGAGTCGCGCGCTCCTTGTTCAACAACATGACTCCCGCAGCCGAGCGGCTGGTTCCGGAAGTCTCCGACGCGCTAGCATTGTGCGACGCTTCCCGTGCCGTACTGGGAGCCCTCGTCGCGGGGAGCGGCTCGTCGGTCTTCGGCATATGTGATGACGACGGGGCGGCCGAGTCGGTCGCGGCAGAGGCGCGCGAGCGGGGTTGGTGGGCACAGCCGGCCGCGACGACTCCCGGCGGGGTCGAGGTCGTTGTTGCCAAGGAGGTCACATGAAGGTCGACGTGGTGGTGCTGGCGGGTGGTGACGGCGCCGTCATAGATCCCACGTGCCGCTTCAAGGGACTGCTGCCGATCGCCGGAAAGCCCATGGTAGAGTGGGTGGCCGCTGCCGCACGGTCGGCAGAGACCGTCGCCGAGGTGGCCGTCGTCGTCCCGACGGCCGAAGACCTGGGGTCGTGGGCCGACACTGTGGACAAGCTGGTCGTGTCCGACGGTTCGTTCATCCAGAACGTCATGGCGGGGGTACGCGCGTTCAGGAACGATCGTCACGTGCTCATCACGACCGGGGACCTGCCTGCGCTGACCGCCGAGGCGATCGACGACTACGTGAGGCGTTCCGTCGCGAGCGGTGCAGACTTCACCTACCCGCTGGTGCGCAGGGACGACGTGCTCAGGCAGTTCCCTGGTAGCCAGCGGACATTCGTGCGCCTCAAGGACGGGCCCGTGACCGGGGGCAACATGATGCTCGTAAACCCGGCGCTCGTCGAGCGCAACGCCGAGATCGGTGAGCGTCTGTTCGAGACGCGCAAGAGCGCGCTGCGGATGGCGCGCGTGATCGGGTTCCGGTTCGCCTGGAAACTCGCGATCGGCACGCTCGAGGTGCACGAGGTCGAAGCCAAGCTCGGCGAACTCCTTGGGGGGAGCGGCGCGGCGATATACACCTCGCACGCGTCCATCGGGGCCGACGTGGACAAACCGGCAGACGTGGTCGTCGCCGAACGCGTCCTGTATCAGCGCCTGACGGGTAGGATTGAGTAGAGTCGCGACGAAGTAGAACGTAGCAGTCGGGCGTGATGAGCGGCTATGGGGAGCTGCAAGGACTGCACGCACAAGGGGGGAGACCGTGGACATCACGAAAGTAACGTTGCGCCCCGTATCTATGAACAAGGTGTGTGCGATCGCGAGCATCGTCATCGACGACGCTTTCGTCATCCACGACCTGCGCGTGGTCAACGGCGACAAGGGATTGTTCGTGGCGATGCCTTCTCGCAAGCTGCCCAACGGCGACTTTCGGGATATCTGCCACCCCATCAACACCGAGACGCGCAACAGGATCCAGCAGGCCGTGCTCGATCAATTCAACATCGAGGGCGGCATAGACGCCTTCGCCGCAGCGGTAGCGACGGCCGAGTAACGCAACATACGCGGGAGGCGCGGAGACGGCTGCAGTCCGGTTGACGCTGACCAGCCCCGTTCATACACTCGGTATGCTCTGGGGCGTAGCCAAGCGGCAAGGCAGCGGACTTTGGATCCGCCATTCGTAGGTTCGAATCCTACCGCCCCAGCCATCTTGCCTGCTCAACGGTCTGGTCGAGCCCGATACGACGGCGAAGGGGCACCCATGGGCGCAGTGGCACTCATCCTCGCGGCCGGCGAAGGAACCCGCATGAAGTCGGCGACGCCGAAGGTTGCGCACACCATCCTCGGCGAACCCATGGTCTCGCTCGTGGTGAACGCGGCTAAGGCCGCAGGCTGCGAGCGCGTGATCGCAGTGACGGGCCACGGGGCCGATGTCGTCCGCTCTCTTCTTGCCGAGGACGTCACGAACTGCGTCCAGGAGGAGCAACTCGGGACCGGCCATGCCGTCATGTGTGCGCGCGACTGCGTGGCGGACTTCGAGGGGTCACTCGTAGTGCTGTCGGGCGACACGCCGCTCATCACGCCCGACACGATCGCCGGGCTCGTGGCCATGCGGGAGTCGTCCGGTGCTGCCGTCACGCTGCTCACGACGCACGTGAAGGACCCGTCGGGGTACGGCCGCATCCTGCGCGGCCGCGACGGCCGGGTGGACGCGATCGTCGAGCACAAGGACTTGAGCGCCGACCAGCAGCACATCACCGAGATCAACACCGGCACGTACTGTTTCGACGCGTCCGTCCTCTTCGCCCACCTGGACCGCCTCACCACCGACAACGTCCAGGGCGAGTACTACCTCACTGATATCGTGGGCGTGTTCAACTCCGAGGGACTGCTCGTGTCGGCGATGACCACCGGGGACGCGTCCGAGACCATGGGCGTGAACAGCCGTGTCCAGCTCGCCGAGGCGGCGAGGATCATGCAGCGCCGCATCAACCAGTTCCACATGCTCGAGGGGGTGACGATGACCGACCCCGGCCTCGTGTGGGTGGGACCGCGGGTGGTGCTAGGCCGGGACGTCACGCTCGAGCCCATGACTTTCCTGATGGGCGAGACCCAGGTTGGGGAAGGAGCGCGCATCGGGCCGAACAGCCGCGTGACGGACTCGACCGTGGGTCCGGGGGCTGTCGTGGACTCGTCGGTGGTCGTCCAGTCGAAGGTCGGCGCGAAGGCGAACGTCGGACCGGTGGCGTATCTTCGGCCGGGAACCGTGTTGGGCGAGGCGGCCAAGGCGGGGACATCCGTCGAGATCAAGAACTCCGTGGTCGGCGACGGCTCCAAGGTGCCTCACTTGTCCTACATTGGCGATGCCGAGATCGGCAGTGGCGTGAACGTCGGCGCCGGCACCATCACCTGCAACTACGACGGCGTGCACAAGCACCGCACCGTCATCGAGGACGACGTGTTCATCGGCTCTGATACCATGCTTATTGCTCCGGTGCGGATCGGACGTGGCGCGGTGACCGGTGCTTCGAGCGCCATCTCCGACGATGTTCCGGCGGGAGCCCTGGGCATCGAGAGGTCTGAGCAGCGCAATCTCGATGGCTGGGCCGAGCGGCGCAGACGCGCCCAGGAGACCGACGGCGACGAGTAGGAAGCGGACCGATGATCGAGCATGGCAGGCGCATGATGGTGTTCGCCGGGACCTCGAATCCCGAACTTGCCGAGGGTGTGGCGCGGCACTTGGGGATCGAGTTGGGCAACGTGAAGATCTCCCAGTTCGCCAACGGCGAGTGCTACGTGAGATTCCTCGAGTCCGTGCGTGGGGCCGACGTCTTCGTGATCCAGTCGATCTGCTGCCCGGTCAACTCGACGCTGATGGAGCTCCTGATCATGGTCGATGCCGCGAAGCGGGCCTCGGCCCGGCGCATCACCGCTGTGATAACGCACTACGGGTACGCGCGCCAGGACAAGAAGTCGGCCGCGCGCGAGCCGATCACCGCGAAGCTGGTCGCCGACCTGCTCGATACAGCGGGCGTGGACAACGTCATCACCATGGACCTTCATCAGGGACAGATCCAGGGGTTCTTCGACATGCCGGTGAACCACCTGACCGCGCTGCCGATCCTCGAGGGCTACTTCCGCACCCTCGACCTGGAAGACCCGGTGATCGTCTCACCGGATGTCGGACGAGTGAAGGTCGCCAAGAAGTTCGGCGACATGTTGAGCGCGAGCCTCGCGATCATGCACAAAGGCCGTCCGAACCACAACGTGGCCGAGATCACGCATGTGATAGGCGAGGTCGAAGACCGGGACTGCGTCATCATCGATGACATGATAGACACTGCGGGCTCCATCACCGAGGGTGCAAAGAGCCTGGTCAATGCGGGAGCGAAGTCCATCTACGTCGCGGCGAGCCATGGCATCTTCTCGCCTCCAGCGTTCGAGCGTATCGAGCAGGCGCCTATAAAGGAGGTCGTAGTGACCAACTCCCTGCCGGTGCCGGAGGACAAGCGCGGGCACAAGATTCGCGTGCTGAGTGTGGCTCCTCTATTTGCACATGCCATCCAGAACGTGTACAACGACGAGTCGGTGTCCGAACTGTTCGACCCGGACTTCCAGTTGTAGGTAGCGGGCGGACGCGAACATGACCGCCCTGGGAAGGGAGTAGCTGCAAACATGACCGAGACCACGTCGCTGGCTGCACAGCCACGCACGATTATAGGCAAGGCGAACCGCCATCTGGCCGCAGAAGGCCAGATTCCCGCCGTGCTGTACGGTCCGAAGCGCGAACCGATCGCCCTGTCCGTTAACAGGCACGACTTCGAGCTGTTCATGTCGCACGCGGGCGGCGGTTCCACGCTCGTGTCCCTCGATGTCGAGGGAGAGAGCAAGCCGGTGAACGCGATCATCAAGGAGATCCAGGTGAGCCCTGTCAAGGGCACCATCCTGCACGTGGATTTCAAGGCGATCCGTATGGACCAGAAGATCCAGGCTTCGGTCTCGTTGCATCTCGTGGGCGACAGCCTAGGCGTCAAGGAGGGCGGCATCCTGATGCACAACCTCCACACGGTCCTGGTCGAGGCGTTGCCCGGCGACCTTCCCGAGGCGATCGAGGTAGACATCTCCGAACTCGAGCTTGGCCAGACGCTGCACGTCTCCGACGTAGTCGCGCCCGAGAAGGTCGAGATCGTCGAAGACCCGCAGGCAATCGTGTGCTCCGTGACCACTCCGACGCTCGAGCCCGTAGAGGAAGAGGAAGTCCTCGAAGAGGGCGAGGAGCCGGAACTGGTGGGCGAAGAGGCCGAGGAAGCCGGCGAGGAAGAAGCGACGGCCGGCGAGTCCGAGGAGTCGTAAGGGCAGGACATGCCCCGTCTCATCGTGGGCCTGGGGAACCCCGGTCCGGAATACGCAAACACCCGGCACAACGCCGGCTTCATGGTCGTCGACGTCCTCGGCGAGAATCTCCGCGCGTCCTACTGGAAGGACGAAGCGGGTGCGCTCACGAGCAGCGTGCGTCTCGGCGACACAGAACTCGTGCTGGCCAAGCCTCACACCTTCGTCAACCTTTCGGGGAAGGCCGTGAGTAAGCTCCTGGGCCTGTACGACGCCCGGCTCGAGGACACCATCGTCATCCATGACGACATCGACTTGCCCCGGGGCACGGTGCGCGTCAAGAAGGGCGGCGGCCACGGAGGGCACAACGGGCTGCGCTCCCTGCACGATGCACTCGGCTCCGACGCTTACCTGCGGGTGAGGATCGGCGTCGGCAGACCGCCCGGACGTCAGGACCCGGCGGACTACGTCCTTGAACCTATGAGCCCTGCGGCGGCGGAGGAACTTGCTGCAAACGTCCCCACCGCGGCACAAGCGGTAGTCCACATCTTGGAGCACGGCATCGACTCCGCCATGCAGGAATTCAACGCGGACTGACCGAGCGTGCGAGAGGTCACGCGCTCAGTCGTGCTCCACTACTGGAGGTAGGGCATCGGGTCGGTGGGGGTGCCGTTGACCCGCACTTCGAAGTGGAGGTGCGGTCCCGTGGAGTAGCCCGTGGAACCGACACGGCCGATGTGAACGCCCTCGGTGACCCAGTCGCCCTCTGAGACCGCGATGCCCCCGGACTGCTGATGAGCGTAGAGCGTGGTGACGCCATCACCGTGGTCGATGATCACGGTATTGCCGTAGCCGCCTCGGTAACCCGCATACACGACCTCGCCATCGCCTGCCGCGACGATCGAGGCTCCGTCGATGGACTGCTCCGGATCAACGTTGCGGCCGATGTCGATGCCGGTGTGCAGCTTGCGCGTCCCGAAGATCGGATGGGTGCGCCAGCCGTACGGCGAAGTGATCCGATAGAAGCCGGGGACCGGCCACGTCATAACGCCGTTGTAGACGCCCGCACCGCTCGAAGAGCTCGAGCGCAACTCTGCTTCGATGCGGGCAGACTCGGCTTCCTCTTCTTCGGCGATGGCGCGCAGACGCTCCGCGTTCTCCGCGTTCTCCTCCATGAGCGTGGTCTTGGTGTCTTGGACCGCGACCTGCTCGTTGACGGCCGCCTGTCGCTGGGCGCGCAGGTCCCGCAGCCGTGCCTCCGCGACCTCGGCTTCCTTGCGCTTGACGCTCACCGTTTCCAGGGTTCTCGACAGCTCCTCTTTGGCCGCCGTGAGCTGGTCGCGGGTGGTCGCCAGCCCGAGGGCTATCTCCTGGTTGTCTTCGATGACGCGCTGGACCAGGGTGGTCCGGGCGATGAAGTCGCTGATGCTCTGCGCATCGAGCAACAAGTCGAGATAGTAGAGGGCGCCCTGCTTGTACGAGCTTGTCATCCGATTGTCGAGCAGACCCCGCTGCCGTTCGTACTCGGCCTGCGTGGCCGTGATATCGGCTTCCTTGACCGTGATCTCCGCTCGCAGGCGTTCGACCTCAGCGTTGAGGCGCTGCGTGCGCGAGGCGGCTTGCTCGATTTCGGGCCCGATCTGGGCTACCCGCGACTCGAGCGAGGCGATCTTCTCATCGAGCTGTTCGACCTCGCCTCTGAGCTCGTCCGCGGCCGCCTGGGCAGCGGCGGCTTCGGCCCGCGCGTCGGCCGCTCGCTGACGGTGCTCTTCGAGTTCCTGCTGGGTTGCGCCGAAGGCCGAGGGCACGACGTAGCAAAGCATCGCGACGGCGAGGAGGATCGAGAGATATGCGCGGCTGCGACCTATGACCACGTTTCCTCCGGAAGCCTGCTACCTCTTGGACTGCGACTATTGCCGCCGGAAGGCGCACTACAACAGCACAATGATAGCAAGCGCGGGGGGTATACTCAATGCGTGGGGAGATGCCGATCGTGTACGACATCGTCAAGGGGTGGATCGGCGAGTAGCTCCAAGGTGCGGAGCAGGCTGTGGGAGGCGAACGTCAGTCGGCCTCGACCGACACCTCCCACGTCCTGTCCTCAGGGCCGGGTACGACCTGTACCCGGCCCTGGCTGTCCACCAGCACCAAGCCCAGGCCGTGTTCCTCGGCATATTGGACGGCGTCGGAGGCGCCCATCACGAACAGCGCGGTCGAAAGGATGTCGGAGTCGAGACCGCTCTTCGCTCCGATCACGGTAAGAGATTGCAGTCCTCGGGCAGGCGCGCCGGTAGCCGGGTCCAGGATGTGGTGGTAGCGGACGGCACCCCGTTCGAAGTAGCGCTGGTAGTCTCCCGAGGTAGATACGGTGATGGGGCCGTACGCTTCTATGGTGCCCATCACGGCATCCGTCTGCCGAGGATGCTCGATCCCGATCCTCCACGGGTCGCCGGTGGGCTTCTCGCCGAACGTGACCGTGGTACTGCCGGCGGTCACGAGCGCGGATTCCACCGCCGGCGAGCCGGCGAGTACTCGGACGGCACGATCGAGGGCCGCGCCCTTCGCAGCGCCACCGAGGTCGAGGCCGGCCCACCGGACGCGCGCAAGGCTGCCGTACCCTCGCGACTGGGACGGTTCCGCGATGCCCGACCAGTCGAACCTGGCCTCGAGACCGTCCGGCGCCTCGCGTGTCACGAACGTCCGGGCGGTCGACAGCGCGTGGTTCAGCGTACCGGGGTCGGGCACCCGCCCGTCCTCCTCGAAGTCGTAGGCGCCCGTTACGTCGAGCAGCGCCGGTGAGAACGAGTGCGCCACTCCCAGAGCGTCGATGCGCTCGATGACCTCGGCAACCTCCGCAGGCAGCAACCTCCAGCCGATCGGCCAGGAGTTGAAGTCGACGACGCTGGTGGCCTCCCGGGCGTCGGCCCGGCTCTCGTCGAGTGACGCGCTTACCCCGGGGGCGTGAGCGTTGAGTACCTCCTCGACGGCGGCCATGACCTCGTACGCCTCGTCCACGGCCAATGCGACGTCGTCCTCCCGCGCTCGCGAGGCCGGATACGCGCTGGTGGTGACGATGGTCCCGAGCGCCTCTCTCGCGTCCATCATCGGGTCACGCTGACCCACGCATCCGGTTGCCGCCAGGCATGCGGCGGTCACGACGATCACTGATGCGATTCTTGCAAGGCGCATGAGTCCCGTTTCCGTCGAGGGGCACGCGAAGGCGAACACGCATCTACTATACTTGTCGGATGCGCCGCATTCAGCGGCCGTATCTGGGCACACCGGCGTAGGCGGAGGGGCACATGTTCCCGATAGTGCACGCACGACAACTCTCCGAGGCGGTCTTCGAAATGGGCGTCGAAGCGCCGCGCGTCGCGCGCAAGGCGCGAGCGGGGCAGTTCTTCATGCTGCGCATCGACGAGGACGGCGAACGCATTCCCCTGACGTTCTCCGACTGGTCCGCCGAAGAAGGCTGGATTCGCTTCATCTTCATGAGAGTCGGCAAGACGACTCACAAACTCTCACACCTCGGCCCGGGTGACTCTCTGGCCGACATCGTAGGGCCGCTGGGTATTCCCACGCATACGGAGGGGCTCGGCCGCGTGGCGGTGATAGGCGGCGGCGTAGGCGCGGCCGTGGCGTATCCGGTCGCTCGCGCGATGGCCGAAGCCGGCAGCGACGTCACCGTGATCCTCGGCGCTCGCAATGCGGACCTCCTCATCCTCGAAGACGAGTTCAAGGCGCTGCCGCTCACCGATCTCGTGATCACCACCGACGACGGCAGCGCAGGACGCAAGGACCTCGTCACCGCTCCCCTCAAGGAAATGTGCGAGGCCAAGGCGATCGACAACTCGATGGCCATCGGCCCGGCGATCATGATGAAGTTTTGCGCGGCCACCGCGAAGGAGCACGGTGTGCCGTGCGTGGTCTCGCTCAATCCCATCATGGTCGACGGCACCGGCATGTGCGGTGCGTGCCGCGTGAGCGTGGCGGGTCAAACGAAGTTCGGCTGTGTGGACGGGCCGGATTTCGATGGCTGGGAAGTGGACTTCGAGGAGCTCATGAGCCGCCAGCGCGTCTACAACGACGAGGAGCGTCTCGCTGACGCGGAATATTCGAAGGAATGTTCATGTCGCCTGTAGACGAGAGCGGAGACAAGAGCACGGCGGCCGGCGCCGGCGCTCGGGCCGACAAGCCTCGGCGCAAGCCGTCACGGGCGCCCAGGACCCCCATGCCCGAGCGGGACGCGGCCGAACGACGCGCCACATTCGGCGAAGTGGCCTTCGGCTATGACGAGGAGCTGGCGCGGGCCGAAGCCGAGCGGTGCCTCCAGTGCAAGAATCCCACCTGCATCGAGGGTTGCCCGGTCAACATCGACATCAAGTCGTTCATCGGGCACATCATCGAGGGTGAATATGCCGACGGCGTGGCCGTGCTCAAGGAACGCAACGCCCTGCCGGCGGTGTGCGGGCGAGTGTGCCCGCAAGAGGAGCAGTGCGAGATCGCGTGCGTGCTCTCACGCAAAGGCGAGCCCGTCGCCATCGGCCGGCTCGAGCGGTTCCTTGGCGACTACGACCTCGCGTGCGACCTCGAACACCGATGCGTGCCGGTTGTAGCGCCGCCTACCGGTTTTCGCTGCGCCGTCGTGGGCTCGGGTCCGGCGGGGCTCGCCTGTGCAGGTGAGCTGGCCCGGCTCGGGCACTCGGTCACGGTCTTCGAGTCGCTTCACGCCCCAGGGGGAGTGCTCACGTACGGCATCCCCGAGTTCCGCCTTCCCAAAGACATCGTCCAGGCCGAGATAGACATGCTCGTGCAGATGGGCGTCGAGATCGTTCTGGACACCGTGGTCGGCGCTACCGTGACCCTCGGCGAGCTCCTCGACGAGGAGGGTTTCGACTCGGTGTTCATAGGCAACGGAGCGGGGTTGCCCGTCTTCCTCGGCGTACCCGGAGAGAATCTGAACGGTGTGTACTCGGCGAACGAGTTCCTGACGCGCGTCAACCTCATGCGCGCGTACGAGTTCCCGCACGCCGACACGCCGATGTGGCGCGGGCGGAAGGTGGCCGTGATCGGCGGGGGCAACGTCGCGATGGACTCCGCGAGGACCGCCCTCAGGCTCGGCGCGACCGAGGTGTTCCTCGTCTATCGCCGGACCGAAGACGAGATGCCGGCGCGGCGAGAGGAAGTGCACCATGCCCGCGAGGAGGGCGTGGAGTTCAAGATGCTGTGCTCTCCGGCCGAGGTCGTAGGCCGCGACGGGTTTGTCACCGGGCTTGTGGCCACACGGATGGAGCTCGGTGAGCCGGACGAGTCGGGCCGCCGCGCGCCGGTCTGTGTGATGGGGTCGGAGTTCGAGATCGAGTGCGACACCGTGGTCGTGGCGGTGGGTACGCGCGCCAACCCCCTCCTCGCTCAAACCGCGCCCGACCTCGAGCTTACGTCGCGCGGCTACATCGCGACCGACGACGAAGGAGCCACGAACATCCCTGGAGTGTTCGCCGGCGGGGATATCGTGACCGGTTCGGCCACCGTGATTCTGGCCATGGGTGCGGGTAAGAGGAGTGCAGGCGCGATGGACGGCTGGCTGAAAGGCCGTAAACGCTGAGCGCACGGTTGTGGGAGTGCGCTACAATCGGACGCGAATCACGGATAATCGGTCAACAACGACCGACGTACGCGCGAACTGCACTGCTCGAGGGGTTGTCACTGGATGATTTCCGAAGCGCCCAGCGTTCTCATTGTCGACGACGACGATTCGGTCGTCGAGATGATCCGCATGGGACTCGAAGCCGACGGGATGAAGGTGCACAGCGCCTCAGACGGGGCCGAGGGAATCGACGTACTGGGGCGGGAGCGCATAGATGTCGTCATCCTGGACATCATGATGCCTCGTGTGGACGGCTGGATGGCCCTGATGGAGATTCGCAACAATCCCCTGACTGCAGATATGCCGGTGATCATGCTGAGCGCCAAGACGCAGGACCTCGCGAAGATCCTCGCGTTCAAACAAGGCGTCCAACAGTATGTGACCAAACCGTTCAACATCATGGAGCTTTCGGCAAGGACCGAAAGCCTCGTGAAGCGTCGCCGTCGCTTGGACGGCGAGCACGGCGGAGTGCCGGACGGCGAGTTCCGCAAGCTCGCCGTGCGTAAGGGAGGGCGGACGGTTCTGCTGGGAATCGACGATATCGTGTTCATCTCGGCGCGCAACAAGTCCACGTACGCACACACGTATGAGAACCAGTACCTCGTGGACCTGACGCTCACGGACCTGGAGAACAAGCTCGCCAAAGAGTCTTTCTGCCGCGTGCACCGCAGCTACATGATCAACCTCAATCGCATCAAGGAGATCTTGCGCGTGGACGGGGCGTACGTAGTCGTCGCCACCGATCGTGACGAGACCCACGTTCCCGTGGCCCGGCGCCAGGTCCGCAGCTTCCGCGAGGCCGTGGGAATCTAGTTGCGCAGGCTGCTCAGCGGCGCCGGCACCCGGCCGCCGCGGCGCACGAAGTCGCTTCCTGCCCAGCCGTTCACATCCATGACCGGCGCCGAGCCGAACAGGCCGCCGTACTCGACGAGGTCGCCCACGGTTCCTCCGGGCACCGGGATGAGCCGCGCCGCAGTGGTCTTGTTGTTGATCACGCCGATAGCGCAGGCGTCGGAGATGACTGCCGCGATGGTCTCGACCGGGGTGTCTCCTGGTAGTGCTATCATGTCCAGCCCCACCGAGCACACGGACGTCATGGCCTCGAGTTTCTCGAGTGTCAACGCGCCCTCCTGGACGGCGCGGATCATGCCCGCGTCCTCCGAGACCGGGATGAACGCTCCCGACAGGCCGCCGATGCTGGACGTGCCCATTGCGCCACCCTTCTTGATGGCGTCGTTGAGGAGCGCGAGCGCTGTGGTCGTCCCGGGTCCGCCGCACCGTGCGACCCCCATCGCCTCGATGATCTCCGCCACGCTGTCGCCGGGGGCGGGAGTGGGGGCGAGCGACAGGTCGACGATGCCCATCGCCACGCCCAGCCGCTTTGCCGCTTCGCGGGCTATCAGCTCGCCCGCCCTCGTTATCTTGAAAGCGGTGGCCTTGATGGCCTCGGCCACTGACGTGAGATCAGCATCCGCGGGCATCGCCGAGACCACGGCGCGCACCACGCCGGGACCCGAGATGCCCACGTTCACCACCGCGTCGGCCTCACCCGGGCCGTGAATCGCGCCCGCCATGAACGGGTTGTCCTCGACCATGTTGCAGAACACGACCAGTTTCCCGCAGCCGAAGCCGCCCCTTTCCGCGGTGGCCTCCGCGGTGTCGCGGATGACTTCGGCCATCCGAAGGACCGCGTCCATGTTGATGCCCGCGCGCGTGGACGCGACGTTCACCGACGAGCACACGCGCTCGGTGCCGGACAACGCCGCGGGAATCGAGGCGATGAGCCGCCGGTCCCCGTCGCCGATGCCTTTGTGCACGAGCGCCGAGAACCCGCCGATGAAGTCGACGCCGACCTCGCGCGCCGCCCGGTCGAGTGCCTGAGCCAGAGGCGAGAGGTCTTGCGCATCGGTCACGGCACCGATCTGCGCGATGGGCGTCACGGCGATGCGGCGGTTCACGATCGGGATCCCGTATTCCGCTTCGATGGACTCGGCGACGGGCACGAGGTGCTCCGCGCGCGAGCAGACCGCGTCATAGACTTTGCCGGCCATGGCTTCGAGATCGCTGTCGGCGCAGTCGTCGAGCGCCAGGCCGAGCGTGACGGTCCGGATGTCGAGGTTCTGCTGGGTGATCATCAGTAGCGTCTCGACGATCTCCTCCGGTGAGATGTGCATGGGTCCTCCTGCGGCTGTAAGCCGGTCGTGAACGGCCTGCGGGTGCGGGGCCGTCGGTCAGATGCGGTGCATGTAGCGGAACACGTCCTCGCGCTGCAGTGTGATCTGCAGGCCGAGCTCCTCGCCCAGCGCGTCGAGACGACGCTGGAGCTCCGCGAAGGGGACGCTGTCCTCGTCGACGGTCACGAGCATCGTCATCGAGAAGATGCCGGAGATGATCGTCTGACGGATGTCTTCGATGTTCGCGTTGCTCTCAGCGAGCACGCGCGACACGCCGGCCACGATGCCGACGCGGTCGGCGCCGAGCACCGACAAGATCGCTGGAGTGTGCATGTGGGTCCCTCCCAGGGCGGTGACGTCCGGACGGCTATACTCCTTGTACCGTCTCGGAGTGCGAGACGGAAGGTGAACGGCCGAAGACCGCTTCGCGGTGCGGCGCGTCACGCGCGCCGCTCCTCGGCAGGCATTGTACAGCGTCAGCGTCGCGTCGGCGTTCCAGGAGCGTGGTGCAGTCTCATGGCGGTCCCCATCACACCGATACGCGTGGGCGATGTGGTGCGCTTGAAGAAGCCGCATCCGTGCGGGACGAACGAGTGGGCAGTCACTCGCGTCGGCATGGACGTGGTGCTCGAGTGCAGGGGATGCGGCCGCAAGGTCCGCCTGGTGCGCTACGATTTCGACCGCCGATTCCGAGGGTTCGTGAGCCGGCCGTGGGGCGAGGGCGGTCAGGGCGGCGGATAGGCGGCGGCCCGCCCGTCAGGAACCGCCGACGACCTCGAGCTTCCCGGGGACCTCGACTTTGTTGAGCTGCAGATGCACGTGGTCGCCGCCGTCGGGCACGTACTGACCGAGCTGAGGAGTCACCCGGTCGGACAGCAGCCGTATGACCGCGATCGGCGTCACGCCGCCCACGACCTCGTCACCGGCCTCGACCGTGGGCTGGTCCACGTGGATCAGGACCAGGTCGAGATCGGAATGCCCGGTCGGCCGGATGTGGATCTCGACGTCCTCGTACTTGCCGTACAGCCAGTATGGGCGCACCTCGACGACCGTCCCGGACACCGGCGATACGACGGTGGTCCCGGGCTTGCCTCCCACGTCCGCCGCGGTGTCGCAGGGGCCCGAGCGGCTCGAGCGCCACATCCGTAAGACACTGCCGGGCAGGACCTCGGGCGGTTGCGCCGTCCCCGTCGCGGACAGGTCGCGTCCGGTGCTGCGATTGGCGGCCGCGCTCGCCATGTCGGCGTCGGGGAGGAGCGAGACGAGACTCAGTGCCGCATCGCCGGAGGCCTGATGGAACGCGAGTTCGGTGAGTTCCTCGGCGGTCATCGGCAGGTACAGGTCTATGGAGCCGTACGTGGCGAACAGAGGAGTGGGGTCCACGGGCTCTCGCGCGACGACCTCCCTTGCGAGCATGCCGACCGAGCCGTTGCGCGACTCCGCGGCCTTGGGCGTCGAGGCGATCCATCCGACCGTGAGCGCGAGAATGACTGCGAGGAGGACGCCTGCCGCCTGCAGACGCCTCATCCTCACCTGCGCCCGCCTCTTGCGGTGGCGTTCGCGGGTGCCCCCGAGCCTTATGCCCGTATCGAGCGGTGCTCCAAGACTCGTAGCGCGCGCGTCGCGATAGTCGCCTCCGCGGCGTTCGCGGCCGCGGCTGCCCTCGCCGTCATGCGAGACATCTGTACGGTCGGAGCGACGTCTCATGGCATCACGCGTGCGATGTCGCCGTCGATGCTCACCCTGGTCCCATGCTTCCCCGAGATCGTCTTGAGTCGCTGGAGGATGACTCCCGCCTCGTCGCCGGTGACGACCGCAGGCGCTCCGCTGCCGTCGAGGTACACCGGAGTAGCCGTGACGTCCGCGACCCCGTTCGGGCCCAATTCGGCTTCCAGTATGAAAGCTTCGCCGGTCTTCCGCGAGTAATGGTCGAACACGAAGTCTCCAAGCGAGTACGCGATAAGCCCGCCGTTGTACATCTCGATGCCCTGGATGACGTGCGGATGGTGCGAGAGCACCATGTCGGCTCCCGCGTCGATCGCGGTCCGCGCGTCACGCACCTGGTCGGCGTTGGCATCGTCCACGTATTCTACGCCCCAGTGGAACGAGACCAGCACGTAGTCGTGTTCCTCCTGCGCGTCACGCACGGCTCGGGCGACGGCTTCCATGTCGGTCCGCCCCGCAGCTATGCCGGGACGAGTGTCGCCGGCGACGAATCCCGCCGGCAGAATATGCGAGAAGGACAGGAAGGCCACGGTCGCGCCCTCGACCTCTACCACGGCCGGCTCCCAGGCGGCGGAGCGGTCCACGCCCGCGCCCGCATGCGCGATCCCGGCGGCGTCCAGCCTCCCGATCGTGTCGAGCAGCGCCTCCGCGCCGTAGTCGAGCGCGTGGTTGTTGGCGAGCGCGAGCAGGTCGAATCCCGCCGCGGTCAGACCCTCGATGCCGCGGGGGTCTCCTCGGAAGGTGACGTCTTTGTCGGCGTTGCGTGTCCCTGTGTCCGAAAGCGGGCTCTCCAGGTTGCCTACGGCTACATCGGCGGCGGCAAGAATGCTCGCCACATGTCTGAGAGGGGCGGCGCCGCCCTGAGCCGCGACCATCGCGCCGACCTTGCGGTCGAAGATCATGTCCCCCACGGCGGCCACGGTGATCGTTGCGGGACGGCTGGGCATGGAGCTCGCGGGCACGGTTCGCTCGGAGGTCGCGACGGGCAGGACGACCGGTTCTTGGCCTTTTGCGCTCGTGTCGCGGAAGGAGTTCGGCGCAAAGGCCACGAAGTATGCTGTGGCGACTCCCACGAGCGCCAACACGACTATCCCTGCAAAGGCCGAACGCACCCGAGTGCGGCGACGCCGGCGACTCGCGCGTGCTTCCAAGCCGATGAGGGGGGAACTGGATCGCATATCGCAGGCTGCGGCGGGTGTCGGGAACGTCCGTCTTCCGACAGGCATTATATACCGGCGGACGTCTCGGCATCAGTCGGCCAATGATACAATCGCTGAATCGCTGCGCACGGCTGAGGGGTCTGAATCGGCATGGAGAAACTCGACGAGATCATGCGTGCCGAAGAGGCCGCGCGCCACACCCTGGCGCGGGCGAAGGAGCACGCGCGCAACATTCGCGCCGAAGCGGCCGCGGAGAGCGAGCTCCTGCTGGCCGCCGGCATTCGTGAAGGCCAGGAGGAAGCCGCGAGGCTTAGGACGGAGGTGCTGCGCGAGGCCGACGCACGCGCGGCCGAGCAGGAGCGCGCAGCGGAATCGCGACTCGTGCGCGTCGTCCAGCAGGCGGAGACCGCGTTCGACGAAGCGGTCGAGGCGGTCGTTCGACTCATGACGGAGTAGGACCGCAGTGGCCATCGCCAAGATGCTCAAGGTCACCGCGTTCGGGCACAAGTCCGTGCTCGAGGAGGCCATCGACCGCCTCCAGAAGGCCGGCGTGGTCGAGATCGCCGAGCGCGACATGGAGGAACTGGGGCTCAAGACGGTCGTCCCCGACGCTTCTTTAGTGAACTCCGTCGAGGAGCGGGTTGCCCAAGCCCAGTTCGTGACCCAGTTCCTGGGCAGGTTCCGCGAGGCCGACGTGGCCTTCGGGGCGTTCGTGTCCGAGAAGATACACCTGAGCGAGTACGCGTACGAGCGCCTCGAGGTCGACGAGGATTTCGCGGCAGTCGTGCGCGAGTGCACCCATATCTCCGACCGGCTCGGCGCCATCGAGCGCGAGACGGCACGGCTCGAGCGCCTGGTCCACGAACTCGAGCCCTGGCGCGAGCTCAGGCTGCAGATCTCGCAATGGCAGTGCACCGAGCACGTGACGCTGTTCACCGGGACCGTGCCCGCGAACGCGTCGGAGAAGATCCGCCAATACCTGCGCGAAACGTGCGACCAGGTGTCCGTCGAAGAGGTCAGCGGCGACCAGCGGCGCGAGGCGTGGGTCGTGCTGGCGCACGATTCATGCGTGCACGACGTCCGGAGCACCCTGGCGCTCACCGACTTCCAGGAGGTGTCGTTCGAGAGCCTCGAGAACTATCCCGCCGAGGAGATAGCCACAGCGAGGGAACGGATGCATGACCTCGCGGCCGAGCGCGAGGGCCTGGAGAAACGCGCGCATGAGCTTGCCGAACAGCACTACGAGCATGCGTTCGCGCTCGTTCAGGTGCTGCTCTCCCAACGCGACGCGCTTGAAGCCCGCATGCGTCTGAACGCCACCGAGCGGACCTTCGTGCTTACGGGGTGGGTCCCCGAGCGCGAGAAAGGTCACCTGGTCGAGGCGCTCGCGGAGATCGGCTCCGATGTCGACCTGAGCTTCGAGAAGCCCGAACCGGGCGACGTCGTGCCCGTCCAGCTGAGCAACCCGCGCATCCTGCGGCCGTTTGAGGTCCTCACCGACCTGTACGGCCGCCCTCGCTACGGGGAACTCGACCCAACACCGCTGATGGCGGGCTTCTTCTTTCTCTTCTTCGGCATGTGCCTGGGCGACGTGGGCTACGGCGTCATGCTCGCGGGGGCGGCATGGCTGATCAAGACGCGTCTCGACGTGGCGCCCGGAGTGAAGCGCTTCATGGACCTGCTGTTCCTGGGGGGCATAGCGTCGATCGTGGTGGGGGTGGCCACGCGCAGCTACTTCGCGCTCTCCGCCGAAGCGCTGCCGGCCTTCCTGCGCTACGACCCTATCATCGATCCGCTGCCCGACCTGCTCTTGCTGCTGGGCGTGTCGATCGCGCTTGGGGTGGTGCACGTATCGCTGGGAGTGATTACGAGCGCATACACCGCGATCCGCGAGGGGCGGTGGGTGGATGCCGTGTCCGAGGACATCTCGGTCGTGGTGTTCATAGTCGCGGTGATCGTGGGCGTGGCCGTGCCCGACCTGCTCGCGCCCATGCTGCTCTTCGCTTTCGCGGAGGTGCTGCTGCTCAAAGGGCGCGTGCTCGACCCGTTCTTCGGGATGGCGAAGTGGACGAGCCTGCTCGTGGTACCGCTGCGGGGTTTCCTGGGCGTCTACAACATGATCGGGATCGGCTCCGACTTCTTGTCATACACGCGTCTGGCGGCGCTCGGTCTGGCGAGCCTGATGGTCGGAGACGCCATGAACCGGCTTGCGGGACTTGCTTCTGGGGCCGGGGCGGTCGGTCTGCTCGCGGCGGCGCTGATCCTCGTGGTCGGACACACGTTCAACGTAGTCATCAACGTCCTGGGCGCGTTCGTGCATCCCACGCGTCTCCAGTACGTCGAGTTCTTCAGCAAGTTCTACGAGGCCGGCGGGCGTTCGTTCGCCCCGTTCGCGCCGCGGACCGAGAGGTTGGTTCTTCATCCGCGCACCGCGGGTGAAGAGGAAGGAGGGGTCGGGTCGTAATGGAAACCATCCTGGGAATGTCGGGCCTGGAGTGGGCCTACCTGGGCGCAGCGCTGGCCGCCATCGGCGGCGGAGTCGGCTCGGCGATCGGCATCACGTCGATCTCCAACGCCGCGGCCGGGATCGTCGCCGAGGAGTCCGAGAAGTTCGGCAAGGTGCTGCCGCTGGCGGCCATGCCGGGCACGCAGGGCATCTACGGACTGGTGACGATGGTGCTGGTCTTCGTGTTCACCGGCATCTTCGGCGGGGACGCGGCGGACCTGGACGCCGCCGCGGGGCTGCGCGTGTTCTTCTCGTGCCTTCCGGTCGCCATCGTGTGCATGATCTCCGCGATCTACCAGGGCGCGACGGCCGTGGGCGCTGCGGGCATGGTGGCGCGTCGCGACGAGGACGCCGGTAAGGCGCTCATCTTCCCCGCGCTCGTCGAGACCTACGCGGTGTTCTCGCTGGTCGTGACGATCCTGATGCTGCTATTCGTGACGGGCTAGAACCGTGGCGCTCGCGGACATACTCAAGCGGATCGACTCGGACGCCGAGTCGGAAGCGAGCAGGATCGTCGAAGCCGCCGAAGAAGCGGCCGACGCGGCTCTCGCGGCAGCGCAAGAGCGCGCCGAGCGCGAGCACACGGCGGTCGTGGAGCGCGCCCGCCACGACGCCGAGGAGGAGGCGCGGCTCCGCGTGGCTCGCGCGCGCCTGAGAGGCCGGGACCGGGTGCTTGCCGAGAAGCGCGCGCTGATCGACCGCGTGCTGGCGAAGGCCGAGGAACGCATCGTCGCCCTGCCGCAGGACCGCTACGCCGCGTTGCTGGCGGCTCGTGTCGCGGAGACCGCGCGCGGAGGGGAGACCGTGTTGCTCGGCTCGGCGGACGAAGAGCGGCTCTCAGCGGCTTTGCCGGGGGCTCTCGCCGAGGCCGGTGTCCAGGTCACGATCGGAGGCACCACCGAAGACGTCACGCACGGGCTTCTGGTGGTGGGCCGGCGTATGCGTGTCGAGGTATCCGTGCGTTCGATGCTGGAGGGCTCGCGCGAACGCGCGGAGGCAGCGATCTCCCGCATCCTGTTCGGGGAGGACGAAGAGTAGGACGATGGCTCGCGTCCGCGTCATGAAGGACCCGATGCGCTACGGCTTCGCCGTGGGGCGCATCCGCGTTCTGGAAGCACGACTGCTCCCGCGTTCGACGTACGAGCGCCTGCTCGACGCCCCATCGTTCTACGAGCAGAAGCGCATTCTGTCCGAGACTCCCTACGGCACCTATCTCGAACAGGCGGAGACCGCCGAAGACGTGGAGCGCGCGCTGGACCGAGCGCTCGGCGACCTGTACGCGGACTTCCTGGAGCGCGCGAACCTGCCCGACTCCATCGTGCGCTATTTCCGCATGCTGCACGACTTCGAGAACCTGCGGGGCCGCTTGAAAGCCGAGGCGCTCGGCATCGACCCGGAGGAACTGCTGACCGACCTGGGGAGCAGACCCTCGGCCGCGACGGGCGATGGTCTGTCCGCCGCCGTGCGGGTGCAGAGGGCCGAGCGCGCCATCCGGGAATCGGTCCGCCATCCCGACGAGACCCTCGACCCCGAGCTCATCGACGCGGCGGTGGATGCCGAGATGTACAGGGCGCTCGGCGAGATCGCCGGCGAATCGGAAAGCGAGTTCCTGCGCGGGTTCGCGGCACTTGGCGCCGACTTGGGGAATCTGAAGGTCTTCGTGCGCGCGCACGGCAAGGAGATGCCGGTATCGGCGGTCGAGCGCTTGTTCGTGCCCGGTGGCACCGTACGGCGCGAGATCCTGACTCAAGCGTACAGGCTGCCGCTGGAGGAGGCCCTGAGGCGGGTCACGGCACTGCCCGGCTTCCGCGACGTCGATCCCGAGGCCATCGGTGACCCCGGACGCCTGGACGTCGTCATCGACCAGATACTTGCGCGCATGTTGTACCGGGCGCGCATGGTCCCGGTAGGTCCGGAGCCCGTGCTCGCGTACGTGGCGACACGACGTTCGGAGATCCGCCGGGTCCGAATCCTGCTGATCGGCAAGATCGCCGGTGTTGCCTCCGACGTGCTGCGCGAGCGGCTGAGGGACGTGGCTTGATGGGCGGAAAGGTCGCGGTCGTGGGAGACGGGACGAGCGTTGCGGGCTTTCGCCCGCTCGGTTTCTCGTGCTTCGCGCTGCGTCGGGCCGAAGACGTGCTGGAGCTGTGGCCGGAGCTGTCCGGGGGCGAGTACGCGGTCGTGCTCGTGACCGAGCCGGTCTGGGACGCTTTGAAAGACCTCGCCGCGGAGGTCAGCGAGCGAGCGGTTCCCGCTGTCACGGTGATTCCGGGAGCGGGGACTCGGGGCGGAGTGGGTCAGGCGAAACTGGATCGCGCCATCGAGCGCGCGCTTGGAACGACGGCATTCATCCGGGAAGAGGACGGGTAGATGGAGCAGGGCAGGATCGTAAAGGTGGCAGGCCCCCTCGTCATCGCCGAGGGATTGGAGCGCTCGAAGATGTACGACCTCGTGCGGGTCGGCGAAGAGGGCCTCATGGGTGAGATCATCGAGATGCGGGGTGACCGCAGCTCGATACAGGTCTACGAGGAGACGGAGGGCCTGGGGCCCGGCGACCCGGTGGAGTCCACCGGCGCCCCGCTGTCGGTCGAGCTCGGACCGGGGATGCTCGGCGCCGTCTACGACGGCGTGCAGCGGCCCCTCGACGCCCTCGAGGCCAAAGTCGGCTCCCTCCTGCAGCGTGGCGTGAGCGCTCCCGGTCTCGACCGCGACAAGAAGTGGGTGTTCCACGCTACGGTGCACGCGGGCGACCACCTCGAGGGCGGCGACGTCATCGGCATCGTTCAGGAGAACGAGGTCATCACGCATCGCGTCATGGTTCCGCCGGACATCTCCGGTCACGTGGAGCACGTGGACAGCGGCACGTATACGGTGGAGCAGCCCGTCGGCTCGCTGAAGATGGAGGACGGTTCGTCACGAGATCTGCTGATGATGCAGACCTGGCCGGTCCGCGTGGCGCGACCGTATCGCCGCAAGATCTCAGTCGACGAGCCGCTGGTTACCGGCACGCGCGTCATCGACACCTTCTTCCCGCTCATGAAGGGCGGCGTGGCGTGCATCCCGGGCCCGTTCGGCGCGGGCAAGACCGTCACGCAGCACCAGATCGCCAAATGGTCGAACGCCGAGGTCGTGGTGTTCATCGGGTGTGGCGAACGCGGTAACGAGATGACCGATGTGCTCATGGAGTTCCCCGAGCTCGTCGACCCCTATTCGGGCGAGCCGCTCATGAAGCGCACGGTACTCGTGGCCAACACATCGAACATGCCGGTCGCGGCGCGCGAAGCGAGCGTGTACACGGGCATCACGATGGCCGAGTACTTCCGCGACATGGGGTACAACGTCGTGCTCCAGGCCGACTCCACGTCGCGCTGGGCGGAGGCGATGCGCGAGATCTCAGGCCGCCTCGAGGAAATGCCGGGCGAGGAAGGCTTCCCTGCGTACTTGGGCACCAAGCTCGCCGCATTCTACGAGCGCGCGGGCAAAGTGGTGACGCTGGGCGGAGCGCTGCCAGAAGGGAGCGGCTCCGTCGAGGAGGCCGCTTCGGACAAGGCGGTCGGCGGTTCGAGCACGTTGCACGACGGCTCCGAAGAGGAGCACAGGCGCCACGGCTCGGTGTCCGTCGTCGGCTCGGTCTCGCCTCCGGGCGGAGACTTGTCCGAGCCGGTCGTCCAGAACACGCTCCGGGTGGTCAAGGTGTTCTGGGCTCTGGAGGACCGTCTTGCGTACGAGCGGCACTTCCCGGCGATCAACTGGCTGGTGTCGTACTCGCTCTACCTCGACAAGATCACGCCGTACTGGTCGCAGCACGTGGGCCCGGAGTTCCGCGCGCGGCGCGACGAGTGTATGGAGATCCTGCAGCGGGAGAGCGAACTCGCGGAGATCTCGCGGCTCGTGGGCCTGGAAGCGCTGTCTCCTCAGGAACAGATCCTGATGGAGACCGCCAAGTCCATCCGGGAGGACTTCCTGCAGCAGAACGCCTTCCGCGACGACGACCAGTTCACCTCCCTGGAGAAGCAGGACCGTCTGCTCCAGACAATCCTGCACTTCCACGAGAAGGCGCTCGACGCCCACGAGGGAGGAGGGGCGCTCAAGGACATCTTCTCCGCCCCCGTGCGCGAGCGCATCGCGCGTGCGAAGTACCTCACCGAGGACCAGATGGGCGTGTTCGACGAGATCTCCTCGGACATCGATACGCAACTGGTGGGCGAGGGCATCGAGGAGGAGGTGGCGTAGATGAGCCGCGAGTACATGACCACGCGGGACATCGTGGGCCCGCTCATGCTCGTCGAGAACGTCGAGGACGTCACGTACGGCGAACTCGTCGAACTCGAGTTCCCCGACGGCACCCGCTCCCTCGGCAACGTGCTCGAGGTCAACGAGGACGTCGCGCTCGTGCAGGCGTTCGAGGGCACGCGAGGCTCGAACCCCTCCGAGACGAAGGTCCGATTCCTCGGCCGAGGAATGACGCTCGGCGTGTCGCGCGACATGCTGGGACGCGTGTTCGACGGGCTGGGCCGCCCGCGCGACGACGGCCCGGAGATCCTGCCGGAGTCTCGCGTCTCGATCTACGGCGCGCCGATCAACCCGACCGCCCGAGACTTCCCCGACGACTTCATCCAGACAGGCATCAGCTCCATCGACGGCCTCAACCCGCTCGTGCGCGGGCAGAAGCTGCCGATCTTCTCCGGTTCGGGACTGCCGCACAACCAGCTCGCCGCGCAGATCGCACGTCAGGCCGCCGTGCTCTCGCGCTCCGACGACCCCACGAAGGTCGGCGAGAAGCTCGAGGGCGAGTTCGCGGTCGTGTTCGCCGCGATGGGCATCACGTTCGAGGACGCCGACTTCTTCATGAGCGAGCTCCGCGACACTGCGGCCATCGAACGCGCGGTGCTCTTCCTCAACCTCGCCGACGACCCCGCGGTCGAGCGCATCGCCACGCCGCGCATGGCGCTCACTGCTGCGGAGTACCTCGCCTACGAGCAAGACATGCACGTGCTCGTCATCCTCACCGACATGACGTATTACTGCGAGGCGCTGCGCGAGGTGTCGGCGGCACGCAAGGAAGTGCCCGGTCGCCGAGGATACCCCGGCTACATGTACACCGACCTCGCCACCATCTACGAGCGCGCGGGCCGCGTGAAGGGGCGCAAGGGCTCGATCACGCAGATCCCGATCCTGTCCATGCCCGACGACGACAAGACGCACCCGATCCCCGATCTCACCGGCTACATCACCGAGGGACAGATCATCCTCGACCGCTCGCTGCACCGCAGCGGCGTGTTCCCACCGGTGGCCGTGCTGCCGTCGCTCTCGCGTCTGAAGCAGAAAGGCATCGGACCGGGCAAGACTCGCGAGGACCATGCGGACCTCTCCAACCAGCTCTTCGGCGCGTACGCTCGTGGCGTGCAGGCCAAGGAACTCGCGGTGATCCTCGGCGAAGCTGCGCTGTCCGACACCGACAAGGCGTTCGTGGCCTTCGCGGACGCGTTCGAGGACCGCTTCATCCGGCAGGGCGAGCACGAGGAGCGCAGCGTGGAAGACACGCTGGCGATCGGATGGGAGCTCGCGGCAACGCTACCGCGAGCGGAACTGAAGCGCGTCAAGGACGAGTACGTCGAGAAGTACATGACCGTCGCCGAGGAGCGTGTCTGACAGCGGATGCGGGAGTATCTCGGATGGGCGATCCTCGCGGTGCTCCTGCTGGTCCTGGCGGCCTTGCAGTGGGCGGGCGCTCGAGCGCTTCGTTCCTGGGGCGTGCAGCCGGCGCGGATCGTGGTGACGTTGAGAATCGTGAACCTGATAGCGGTGGTCGGCATCGTGGTGTGGGCCTTCTACGTTTGGGTGAACTGACATGGCTCAGATGCGGGTAAACCCGAATCGCATGGAACTCATGAAGCTGCGCCGGCGGCGGCAGGTCGCCGAGCGCGGCCACAAGCTCCTCAAAGACAAGCTCGACGAGCTTATGAAGGAGTTTCTCGCCCGCATCGGCGAGACGCGCAAGGCGCGCCGCACGGTTGAGCGGGAGCTTGCGGCGGCCTACGGCCTGTTCGCAGTCGCCCGCGCGGAGGCCGGACGCGCATCGCTCGCGCAGGCGCTTTCGTTCGGCACTCCCCAGGACCTGGTCGAGGTGGCCGAGCGAAACGTCATGAGCGTTCGGATCCCCGAGTTCGCCGTCGTGGACCTGCCGACGCCGGGCGGCTACTCGCTTGCGACGACGCCGGCGATACTCGATAGTGCGGTCTCGGCGCTCGCCGAGGTTGCGCCGAGGCTGATCGAGCTGGCCGAGCGGGAGAAGGCCATCGAGCTGCTGGCCGCCGAGATCGAGACGACCCGCAGGCGGGTCAACGCGCTCGAGCATGTGCTGATCCCGCAACTGGTGGCGACCATTCGCGACATCGGCATGAAGCTCGAGGAGGCGGAGCGCGGCAACCTCACGCGCCTCATGAAGGTCAAAGACATCATCGCAGCCCAGGAGGCGCGAGAAGCGCAGCGGTAGCGGACGTCCCTCACGCCTCGAGAGAGTCGGGGTACCTCAAGGCGCTCACATGCTCGAAGACATCTTCGGCAAGGCGCTCACGCACCAGCAACCGCTCGATGAGCGCGTCTGTCCGGCGGATCCGCTGAGTCATCAGCTCGAGGAGCTGGAACGCAGCCTCCGGGTTCTGCCGGACCTCCGCCTCCATGTCTTTGCGCGAGATCTCTCTGAGTTCGACAGCGCCCACGGCGGTCGCAGTCGCCGAGCGAGGGTTGCGGTCGAACAGGGCCATCTCCCCGAACAGCGAGCCCGGACCGATCACCGCGAGCTCCGTGACGATCTCGCCCGACTCTCGCATGTTCTTGCGGGTGAGACGAACGTGCCCCGAGTCGATGAGGTACATCGACCTGCCGGACTCATTCTCGGCGAACACCATCTGCCCGTCCGAATACCGTTTGACCTGTCCCATATCCTCGAACACGGTCTACCACCCCCCATTGGCCTCCGGACGCCTACGAGCCGCCCGCCGTGGCCACGAGAACGAAGATCAGCAACATCGCGAGGGCGATCGCGACGTTCAGCCCTATGTCCCGGACGTAACGCTGCACGGCCAGGCGCGCGTTCTCCACTCGCGTCGTGTCGATGCGGTCGTCGATCATCCAGGGGATGCGTTCCTGGACTACCGCTTCGACGACGGCGTTCGCCGTGTTCGAGAGCCAGCTCCCCACGCTCTCCACCTTGGTGAGCCCACCCGCGCGGTATGCCGACACGACCTCTTCACCCGGCAGTGTCTGCGCGATCCGGTGACTGAGGCGCGCGGTGGCTTGCGACGCCTTCCACGACGGGATGGCCTTGCGCATGAGCACGTCGAACCGCTCCTGAGCCATGAGCTCGTTCATCTTCCGGGCCACCTGCCGCACCACGTTCTCGCCGGCCATGCGCTGTGGGGCGAAGGTGACCGCCGTGTCGGCGACCGCCTGGCGGTGCTCCTGAACCGACTCCATGCACTGGTCGAGAGCGATACGCAAGGGCTCTATGCGCCCGCTTCTCGCCAGCCGCCCTACGACATCCATACGCTCGTCGAACAGTCGGCCCGCCATGTAGTCCGCGATGTCGCGCACGGCGTTCACATACGCGGAGCGGGAGTGCTCGTCCAGGTCGGAGTGCGCCGCGGCTTGGGCGATCGCCTCGTCCATGGCGTGCCGCACCGTCTCGTGGCGCTCGCGCTCGATGATGACGCACGCGGTATCGATGAACTGCTGGTGCCTGAGGCCGGGTGCGCCGGTGCTGAGAGTCACCACCACACGCCTCCAGTTGCGCCGCAGTCTGACCCCCGCACGAGACATCGTGGTGATCAACTCGGAGATGAACCCTGAGGTCGCTTGGGTCCACGCCTCATAACCCCTGTTCGCCACGGCGCAGAACGCCAGTGACGCTCCGGCCGCTTGGCGATACCAGTAGTCGACGCTGACCCAGGCCGGGAAGTGCGCATGGAACAAGCCGTAGCGCACGCCCACGACCACGATGATCGCCCCAAGCGTGAACGCGATGAGTACCGACGACAGGTTCTCCCACGTGAACAGCACGAACTCGCCCAGGATGTCGGCGTGCAAGCCCCATGTGTGGAGGCCAGGGGCAACCACGCCCTGGAGCACGATCTGCGGGAAGAGTCCGAGCACCGTGATGGGGACGGCGAGCGCCGCCATCGCGACGAGCATGCGGGCGGGGGCGTCTTTGACCCCGGGGAACTCCTGCTTAGGCTTCCCGAGGAACACGAACATGATCAGCTTGATGAAGGACGCGGCTGTTCCCCCGCAGGTCACGATATAGATCTTCTCGGCCACCGACAGCGCGCCGGCATGCCAGGCAGGCACCATCGCCTCCGCCGCGTGCGCGAGGTGTCCCGCGTGCTCGATCGACTCCACGATCCCGTGGTGGATCAGGCACTTGCTCACGAAGCCGTTGAAGAGCGGCATGCCGGTGATACCGAATGCGGCGATGAGTGTGAACGCGAAGGTGAGCGGCATCTTCTTCCACAGGCCGCCGAGCTTGTACATGTTGAGCTCGTGTGTCCGGAAGTACACGGCACCAACGCCCAGGAACAGACACGCCTTGAACAGCGCGTGGTTGACGATGTGATAGAGGCCCCCGGCGAATCCCATCGCTCCATGCGCTCCCAGGTACCCGGCCGCGCCGATGCCGGCGATGATGAAGCCCATCTGGCTTACGCTGTGGTACGCGAGCATACGCTTGGCGTTCTCCTGCAGAAGCGCGAGCACGACCCCGACGAACATCGTGACGATGCCGATCCAGAGCACCACGAAGCCGAGCTGGCCGGTGAAGTGCCACAGCTCCTCGGCGATGTCTTCGGCGACCTGCGGTCTGAACAGTGCGGTGACCACTCGGAAGACCCCGTACGCGCCGGCCTTGATCATGATGCCGGAGAGCAGGGCACTGGCCGGCGAGGGTGCGACAGGATGGGCGTCGGGCAGCCAGATATGCAGCGGGACGATGCCGGCTTTCACCCCGAACCCCACGATCATGAGAACCGCCGCGGTCCACATGAGCGCCTCGTTGCCCTCGGCATGCGGAATGGGGCCGACCTGGCCGGTGGAGCCGAGCGCGAATGCGATGATGAGCCCCGCAACGAGCGCGAACCCGCCGATGACCGTCATCCACAAGTACTTGGTGCCCGCCTTCATCGCTTCGGGCGTCTCTGTGTGGATCACGAGCCAGTAGGCGAGCAACCCGAGCGCCTCGAAGAACAAGAAGAGCGAGATCAGGTCTCCTGCGAGCACCACACCCATGTTCGCGCCGAGGACGGCGAGGTTGAAGGTGAAGTACCGGTCGCGCTTCTCTTCGTGTTGCATGTACGATCCGGCGTACACCGTCGAGGCCATCCACACGAACGAGGTGAAGATCGCGAAGAACATCCCGAACGAGTCGACCTCGAAGGTGATGCGCCCGATCATGAGCGGGATCTCGCAGCCGATGACGTGATGCTCAGCGACGAGCGGGATGAGCGCGACGGCACCCAGGAAGGTGATGGCGGTTACGGCGACCGCGTACCAGTCACGAAGTGACTCGGAGCGACGGCCCAGCGGACGCGCCAGCAGCGACGCGGCTATCGGGACGAGCGCGAGGGCCGCGGGCAAAGCGCTGTACGTCAGATGGCCTTCCATGGTCACGCACCCCCATTCCCTCTACTACGGGAGCGTTTCCGCCGCGAGTTTCGCGAGCGACAGCGGCAGACCGGGGACCCACGCGAACACGCCGAGGACGATTGTGAGCGCCGCCCCGGCCAGCACAGGCCCGAGCATCGTCCAAGGCGCCTCCCGTCGTCCTTCAGGCTCGGGCAGGGCCTGCACGGCGGCAGACGGAGGTTTGAAGTACGCCGTGTACACGATCGGCAACAGGTACACGGCGGCCAGGAGCGCCCCCCCGAGCAGAACCGCCAGGTACCAGCCCTGTCCTGCATCCAGCATGCCGATGCCCAGGAACCACTTGCTTATGAAACCGGAGAGCGGAGGGGTCCCTATCATCGAAAGCGACACGAGCGTGAACACCCCCACAGTGAGCGGGTATCGCTTGGCGATCCCCGACAGCTCGCTTACTTTGTGCAACCCCGTCCTCTTGATGAAGATACCCGCGCAGAAGAACAGCGTCCCCTTCATGAACGCATGGTTGGCGATGTGGACGAAGGCCCCGGTGGACGCCGACACGCTGAGCAACGAGGCGCCAAGGATCACGTATCCCATCTGGCTGATCGTTGAGAACGCCAGCCGCCTCTTGAGGTTGTCCTGCGGGACGGCGAGTATCGCCGCCGAGACCACTGTGATGGCCGCGATGATGCTGAGCATCAGCGACACACCCAGCTCCTGGAGCAGCTCTACCCCGAACACATTGTGAAGCACCCGCAGTATGCCGAAACTGCCTGCCGCGACCATGATGCCCGAGAGCACCGCGGAGAACGGCGCGGGCGCCGCGGGATGCGCGTCGGGCACCCAGCCATGGAGCGGCATTATCGCGGCCTTGACACCGAAACCCGCGATGAAGCACCAGAACACCGCGAGCAGTGAGGTGCGCGACGACGAGCCGGCCGTGAGGAACGCTTCCGAACCGAACTCGTTCGCGCCGGCAATGAAGTAGGTCCCCATGATCGCGAGCAGCACGAGTCCGCCTCCGATGATGATGTACGTGATGTACTTAGTCCCCGCTCTCATCGCCTCCGGGGTCTGCTCGTGTACGACGAGCGGATAGGTGAGGATGGAGAACAACTCGTAGAAGACCAGGAAGGACAGGAGGTTCCCCGCCACCGCCACGCCCAGCGTCCACGAGAGGGCGAGCATGAAGAACGTGTAGTAGCGGTTCTGACGATGCTCGTCGGCCATGTAGCCGAAGGAGAAGATCACCGCCACGAGCCACAGGACGACCGCCGTTGCGGCGAACATCGTGCCGAGCGCGTCGACTCTGAGGTGGAGCCATATCGTCGGCGTGATCTGGAACAGGCGCACACCGTAGACCTCGCCGCGGATGACGCCCGGTATCAGCAGCCCCACGAGGACCGAGGTCGCCGCTATCACTATGGCCAGACCGGCCGAGCGCGCGGTCGCCGAGATCCTCGACAGCGGCACGACGAGAGCGGCCCCCACGATGGGCAGGAGAACGACGAGGGGGAGCACGACAGAAAGACTCATGCGCTCATCACCCCTTCACTCCTCTCACATTCCGAAGAAGTACTCGACCGCTGTCCGAGCGAGGGACAGCGGCATTCCAGGCACCTCGGCAAGGCTCCCGAGCAAGATCACGTACGCCGCGCAGACAAGGGTGGGCACGAGCAGGGTCGGATGGGCCTCCTTGATGCGCATGTGGGTACCGGGAGTGATCTTGAAGAACGCCAGGTAGATGATGGGAAGCCAGTACGCGGCGTTGAGGATCGAACTCACGATGAGCACGACAACGAATATCCAGTGGCCGCCGTCCATCGCCCCTAGCGACAAGTACCACTTGCTCACGAACCCCGCCGTGAGTGGGATGCCGATGAAACCGAGAGCGGCGACCGTGAACGCGCCCATCGTAAACGGCATCTGGTAGCCGATCCCCGCCAGTTCGTGGATGTTGGTCTTGCCCGTGGTCCGCTGGATCGAGCCGGCCACGAAGAACATCGTGATCTTCTGGAACGCCTGGTTTGCGATGTGCACGATGGCGCCCAGAGCCGCAAGCGGCGTGAGCAACGCCGCCCCTAAGACGATGTAGGACAGTTGGGCGATGGTCGAATACGCGAGTCTGCGCTTGAAGTTGTCTTGGGTGAGCGCGATGAGCGACGCCGTCACGATCGTGAAGGACGCCGCGGCGGCGAGCCACATCGTGATGTCGAGTTCCCGCAGCAGTTCCACGCCGAAGACACAGAACACGACCCGCAGGATACCGAAGGCGCCGGCCTTCACCACCGCGACTGCGTGCAACAGCGCACTCACGGGCGTCGGAGCGACCATGGCCGAAGGCAGCCAGCCATGCAGCGGCATGATGGCCGCCTTCACGCCGAAGCCGACGACGAACGCTGCGAACAGCATCGTGAGTCCCTGCGCACCTGCGGACATGTCGAGGATCCCGCGACCCGCCAGGCTGAGCGTTCCGGCCCACTGGTACGTGACTGCCGTCCCGAGCAGGATGAAGACGCCTCCGGTAAGCGTGTAGACGAGGTACTTGCGCCCGGCGGCCATCGCCTCCGGAGTCTCCTCATGGATGACCAAGGGGTAGGTGCAGATCGTCAGCATCTCATAGAACAGGAACAGCGTGAGGAGGTTTTCGGCGAAGGCCAGACCCACCGTGGTCGATACGCACAACGCAAAGAAGCCGAAGAAACGCGGCCGCTCGTGTTCGTGCTCCATGTAGCCGATCGCGTAGACGGTCGTGATCAGCCAGAGGCTCGACGAGACGATCGAGAAGAACATGCCCAAAGCGTCCACCCGGAACCCGATACCGATGCCGGGGGTGAACTCGACGATCGAGTAGCGGTAGACGGTGCCGTTCAGGACACCGGGAAGCATCGAGAATACGATGGCGAGCTTGACGGCAGCCGCGCCCAGGCTCCAGAACCGCCTCCAGAAGGGTCGGTCCCCAACCATGAAGACGATGATGCCGCATGCCAGCGAGAGGGCCGGCGCGAGCATCGGTCTGAGATCGAAGAGCTCCATGTCACCCTCCGAGAGGCGCGAGCATGTCGATGACCGCAGGTTCGATAAAGCTCAGCGGGATGCGCCCGAATACCCCCATGACCAGGCACAGGATAGCGAGTACGACGATCGGCACGAGCATCGTCAGCGGGACTTCGCCCACGTCCATGAGGTGGGCATGCAGAGGCGGCGTGAAGTAGAAAGCGTTGAGCATCCTGATGTAGTACACGAAGATCAGCAGGGCACCGAAGAGCAGGGTGACCGCGAAGAAGATGCGCCCCGCCTCGATCGCCCCCAGAGCGATGTACCACTTGCACAGGAATCCGGCCGTCGGTGGGATACCCACGATCGACACCGCACCGATCGCGATGCACGCCGAGGTCACCGGCATCGCTTTGCCGATCCCGCGCAAGTCCTTCAGGTCCCGGTAGCCCGTCTGGTAGATGAGCGCGCCCGCGCCGAGGAAGAGTGTCGCCTTGATGATGGCGTGATTGAAGACGTGTACGGCGCCTCCGATGATGCCGAACGTGGATGCCAGGCCCAGGCCCATGAAGATGTAGCCGATGTTCGAGATCGTGGAGTAGGCGAGCATCATCTTGATGTCCTCCTGGACCATCGCGAACAATGCGCCCATCACGATCGAGATCGCCCCGAGCCACATGAGCGTGTCGTTGAGCATCTTCAGGTCGAATACCTGCGAGTCATACAGCATCTGATACATCCGCAACATGCCGAGGACACCCACCTTGACTACGAGACCCGACAGGATCGCGCTGACGGGGCTCGGCGCCGTGGCGTGGGCGTCGGGAAGCCATATGTGGAGCGGGAACAGAGCCGCTTTCACGGAGAAGCCGAGAGTCAGTGCCGCGACGGCGACGGCGGCGGGGAATGTCTCTACACCGGCCAGCCGGACAGAGAGGTCCCCCATATTCAGAGTGCCTGTGAGGGCGTACAGAAATCCGATCGCGAACAGGATGGTGAGAGAAGAGACCGCGCCCATCACGAGGTACTTGAATGAGGCAAGCTCGGCGATCCGTTCGCCGGCTATGGCGACGAGTGCATAACTCGACAGCGACAGGATCTCGAGGAACACGAACATGTTGAAGATATCTCCCGTCACCGCGAAGCCGGCCATCCCCCCGAGGCACAGCAACAGGAGTGCGTAGTAGTACGGGAGACGCTCCTCGGGGACTGCATGCTTCGCGTAGCTCAGCGAGTACAGGATCGCCAGCCATCCGATCAGGGCGATCACGGCGACCGATGCACTGAATTCGTCGAACCGAAGCTCGATTCCGAACGGCGGCGGCCACCCGCCCATGTGATAGGAGAACGGCCCGTTCGTCGAGACGGCGTAGGTGACGGCTCCCGCTGCCACGGAGACGGCAGTGAACACCCCCAGGGCCCAGTAGCCTGCGAAGTTCGGGAACCGCCGGCCGATGATGGGACATAGTGCCGCCCCCACGAGCGGGGTCACGACCAGGACCGCGGGCCAGTGTCCGCCGTCCATGCTCACTCAACCCCCCACAGGTCGTCGGACTCGATGGTCCCGTGTCTCTCGTAGATCCGCATGATCAGACTCAGAGCGAGGGCGGTCGTGCTCAGGGCCACGACGATGCCCGTGAGGATGAGCGCCTGAGGGAGGGGGTTGGCGAACGGGGGTTCGGCGCCTTTGCCCAGGATCGGCGCGTCTCCGCCGGTGACGATGCCGGTGGCCATGACGAACGCGAAGACGGCGGTCTCCATGATGTTCAGGCCCATGAGCTTCTTGATCAGGTTGCCCTTGGCGATGACGGCGTACAGCCCGATCAGGAAGAGCACGACAGACGCGGCGTAGTCGATGTTGGTCCACAAGACGCGCATCAGTCGCTGCCCTCCATCGCCCAGAAGATCGAGGCGACTATCGCCGCGCCTCCGATGCCGATGCCGAACTCGATGATTGTCAGCCACGGAGTGCGCAGGAAGACGAGTTCGCCTTCGACGGGGAACGATAGGTACGGGCCGATGAGCCAGAGGCCTGCTACTCCGACCAGGGCAAACGCGAGCACCGCCGCGGGCTGGAGCCAGGGTCGAATGCGCTCGGGCAGCAGCCGCTTCGCCTGGGCGCTTCCGGAAACCAGGCTCACGGCGATCAGGAGGGCTCCGACGATGGTGCCGCCCTGGAACCCGCCGCCGGGTGACGTGTGCCCGTAGATGACCATGTAGATGGAGAACAGGAGGATGAAGGGGGCGAGTATCCGCACGATGAATCGGGTGACCGGACTCACCGGCATGGGAGGGGCAGGGACCGGGGTCTCCTCGGCGGGTTCGGACTTCGCGGCCGTCGCTTTCGCGAACGTCAGTACGCCTAGGACGGCGACCAGTGCCGTGAAGATCACGGTGACCTCGCCGTTGGTGTCGTAGCCCCGGTAGTTGAGAATTACCGCGGTGACGATGTTCTCGGCGCCGGCCTCCTCGGCGCCTTCTTCCAGGTAACGAGGCACCACGTGCGTGTACGTGGGGTTGCCCGTCGATCCGATGGGCGGGAGCTGGCTCACGCCAAAGAGCAGAGGGACCGCCGCCAGCACGAGCAACGCGATGATGAGCGCGCGTCTCATCTCTCGCGCCTCGTGGTCCGCGCGACGGTGATCAGGAACAGCACCGACGTGACGCCCGCGCCGACGGCTGCCTCAGTGAGGGCGACGTCGGGAGACCCTCTGAGCTGCCAGACAAGGCACATCACCAAGCTGTACGTGGAGAAGATGATGGCCGCCCCCAGGAGGTCTTTCGTTCGGATCACCATGAGGGCGCACGAAATGAGCAGCGCGTACAGCAAGATGTCGAAGATTCTGGTCATCGGGACTCCTCCTGCCGCTCGACGGTCCACGGTACAAGGCCCGTGCGGAACGCTGCGCGTGCGAGCGCATGCCCTGTCGTCGGGCTCGTGAGCAAGATGAAGGCGGCGATCGCCAGGATCTTCAACGCGTCGAACTCGAGGCCCGTGTAGATGGCGAGCCCCACAAGGATCGAGCCGGCGCCGAGCGTATCGCACTTGGTCGCGGCATGTGTGCGCGTGAAGAAGTCGGGCAACCGAAGCAGGCCTACCGTGCCGACCAGGAAGAAGAAGGCGCCCAGAAGTGTGAAGACGACCGCGACCGCCATGATGACGGGGTGCACGTTCATCGCTGCCACTCCTCCTCCAGGCGTCCGGTCTCGAGGAAGCGCGAAGCCGCCAGCGTCGCGATCAGATTCAGCAGGGCGTACACGAAGGCCACATCAATGAACAGTCCGCGTCCGAACACGTACGCAAGGAGGACGAGCACGACCAGGGTCTTGGTGCCCACGATGTTGATGGCGAGTATGCGATCGACGACCGTGGGGCCCCTGAAGGCGCAGTACAAGCACAGGAATGCGTTGAGCAGGAGAAAGATGGCCAGACCTAAGAAGAAGGCTTCCACGTCAGTCCTCCTCGAAGACGCGGCCGATCTTGCGGTCGAGGTTGTGGGAAGCGATGTCTTCGGAGAAGCGGCGTGCGATGCAGTGCACCCAGAACGTGGATTCGTCGACGTCGATCGTCAGTGTCCCGGGCGTCAGGGTGATGGAGTTGGCGAGGGCGACACGCGATACGGGGCGCTGCAGCGGAGTCGCATGTTCCACCACCATGGGGTCGATGGGGAGCCGGGGGTCGAGCACCAGCTCGGCAACGTGGATGTTCGCCGAGACGATCTCCTTGACCAGATAGCCCACATACACGAAGAACCGGACCATCTGCTTGCCGCTGAGGAACGGCTCGTCGCCTTCACCCCACAGGATTCTTCGCGAGAGGAGTGCGACCAGGAGTGAAAGAAGCAGACCGGTGATCAGACCCGGGAGTTCAACGGAGCCGGAAAGGAGCACCCAGAAGACGAACAGGATCACGGTGAGCTGAACGATGGCCATCATGTCTGACCCCCAAGCACGCCTGTGGCGCCGGCAGCCTGGGCTGGTGAACTACTCTCGACCCCCTTGGCCTCTCTCAGTCCGGTCTCGGCGGTGTCGATCAGGGACTGCGCGTCGATCGACGGCTCGGGGTAGGAGGCAACAGAGGTCGTGACGGTGTGACGAGTGATGGGCTCGAGTTCGTCTCCCTCGAACTCCGTGGCTTCTACGATTCCCTCGAGGCGGCCCGCGACTGCCCTCGCGTCCGCCTCCGAACAATGAGGCAGAATCAGCGCGAATGTGCCGTCCCGGTATCGCGCGAGAACGTCGGTGTTGCGCACGGATATCTTGAGGATCTCGGAGAGGTGCTCGAGCAAGAGGTCCGCTCTGCGAGTACCGAACGTATCGGTGAATCCCTTGAACTCGTCGAGTTCGATAAGCACGAGCGACATGGGGCCGCCGTAGCGTGCACGACGGCGCGTCTCTTCGTCGAGCCGTGTCGAGAAGTAGCTGTTGGAGTAGAGACCGGTCAACGGGTCGTAGACCGAAGTCCGTTGCAGCTCGGCGGTGCGCGCCTGCTCCCGTTGCATGAGCACACCGACGATGAGCCCCGCTACCAAGAACACCGCGATTCCCACTGCGGCCTCACCCATCATCCGCGAGGTCACGGGAACGCTGGCGTCGAGCATGTGCAGGCCGATGAGAGCGGCGGTTATGGCGGCCGTGACGATGGCGCCGCTCGCATGGTAGGTGAGTGCGGCGACGATGACGGGGACGCCATACAGCGGCCACAGCCAGTGGAATTCGCCTGTGAACTCGACCAGGAGCGCGACAAAAGCCGTAGACAGTGCGATGAACAGTAAACGGTGGAGGTGGATGCGTGAGCCCATTGCTTCCCCCCTCAAGTCGCCATCAAACGACAGCTCCGGGGGGCGCCGCGTCCATTATATACCCGTTTACCAGGGCAATTGCTTTAATAGTGGTTTATTTCACAATTGGGGATACAAGTACTGAGGGGCGCCCGCCGAGTGTGACGAAGGTCACAGAGCAAATGTCTAAAGCCGTGTCCTGACCAGGCCGATAATCTGATTGTCGGGAGATAAGACGAGCCTCCCGATATGAGGGGACTCAGCTCCTCGCCGTGGCGCCCCTCCACAAGGAGCTGGTTTCCGCTTCGGACCCCGGTGTGGGAAGATCGCCGGGGTCCGAGCCTGTCCCGGGTCTGATCGTCCCCAAGCCGCCGCCAAGCCACCGGAGGGTACATACCTCGGTGAGGTCCGGCCGCCGGAGCGATGTGGAAGCGGCCGTCTAGAGGAGCCCGCCGACCAAGGAACCCAGGGGAGTAGCCGATGCTGCGGTTGACCCGGTTGCGAGACTACCTACGTTCGAGTCTGTGGTTCGTTCCCATGCTGCTCGTTTTCGCTTTCGTCGTGCTTGCGGCGGTCCTGGCATATCTGGACAGTACCGTTGTGTCGGACTGGGGGATTCAGGGCCTTTACCAGGGCACCGCCACCGGCGCCAGGACCGTGCTTTCCACCATCGCGGCGTCGATGCTCTCTCTGGCCGTGCTGGTGTTCTCGATCACGCTCGTGGTCTTGCAGCTCGCGAGCACCCAACTCACGCCGCGCGTGATCACGCTTTTCCTCCAGGACCGGTGGAGCAAGTTCGCCATGGGAGTGTTCCTCGGCACGTTCGCGTACTCGCTGTCCGCTCTGTGGCTGGTGACGGCACCTACCGAAAGCTACACGGGCTTCGTACCGGTGCTCATGGTCACGGTCGCGCTCGTGCTCGTGGGCGTGAGCGTGCTGGTGTTCATCAACTACGTGCACAGGGTGTCGCAGTCGATCCGCGTGGAGGCCGTTACGCGTGAGATCACCGAGCGGACGATCGCCTCGGTCGAGGCGACCCTCCCCCGAGGCAGCGATGAGGAGGACGAGCAATTCGTCCGCGACGACGACGGCGATGCCCGGCTCTACGAGGAGGTGCTCGCGAGCGAGGGATACGAGATACCCGCTCCCCGGACGGGCACGGTCGTGGGCGTGTCCCCCTCCGCCGCGCTTCACTGGGCTCAGGCGAACGACGCCGTCGTGCACGTACTCGTCCCACTCGGGACCTTCGTGACCGAGGGGCTCGCGGTGGTGCGCGTACACGATCACGAAGAGCCCGAGAACGGCTTCCCCATCGAAGACGTCGTATCGGTCGGCGACGAGCGCAGCGTCTCACTCGACCCCGCATACGGACTCAGACAGCTCATCGACATCGCATTGCGCGCCTTGTCCCCCGGCATCAACGAGCCCGGCACCGCGGTCATCGTGCTCGACCACATCCACGAGATCTTGCAGCGAGTCGGTTCGTCGGCACTCCCGGGGCCGGTCTACCGCGACGACGAGGGTGAGGTCAGGGCGGTGGTACCGCGCTTCAGCTGGGACGGGTGGCTGTCGCTGGCCCTGCGCGAGATCCTCGACTACGGTGCCGAGTCGGTGCAGGTCTGCACTCGCGTGCGCGCGCTGGTGGACGGCCTCGGCAGCGTGTTGCCGCCGAGTCGGCACGCGGCTCTTCGGCGATATGCCGAGGAGATCTCGGGACTTCCCGGCTCGCAGCGCCGCTACCTGGAGTGGGTGGGGCTCACCCGGTCTGACCGGTGAACGCGAAGGAGCCTAGCGCCAGCCCCGGCACATAGGACGCCCCCATCTCGCTCCCTACGAAGCGCCGCTCGGAGGTCACGCCGCGCACGTCGCACAGCGCGTCGACCATGCCCTGAGTGAAGCGCAGGTTCTTGAGCGGGCGCGTGAGGCGTCCGTCCTCGATGAGGAACGTACCGTCGCGCGTCATTCCCGTGAGCACGACGGGCACGGGCTCCTCGACGTTCACGTAGTGGAAGCGCGTCACGTACACGCCGCGCTTCACGCTTGCGACGAGCTCGTCGAGGGTCGCGTCTCCGGCGGCGATCTCGAGATTCATGGGCATGGGGCCGTAGGGATTCGGCGCGGGCAGTGCGTGGCCGGTGTTGTCGCTGCCGGTACGCGCCGCCCAATACGAGTCGGTGACCGGCCGGCCGGCGATCCCCGCTTCGACGAGGGCAACTCGTCTCTTGGGCATTCCTTCGAAATCGAAGGTCGGACCCATTGCGTGGTCGGCGAGAGCGTCGTCGAGGATGGTGATGCTGTCCGACATCACCTTCTCACCGGTCCTGCCGCTCATGAAGGAGCGGCCCTCGGTCACCGCGCGAGCCGAGAACCCCACGTAGGCGAGGAAGTCGACGATGTCGGCGACGGCCTCGGGGGCGAGAACCACCTCGTAGCGTCCCGGCTCGAGTTCGCCGGGGTCCGCCGAGCGTTCCGCCAGGGTGGCTGCTTCGTCACCCAGGGCGGGAGCCGCGAGCTCGCTAGCGTCGGGTCCGGTGAAGGACGCCCAGCCCGAACCTCCGTGCGAACCCGATGAGAGCACCGTGGCCTTGACTCCGGTGTTGGTGGCGGCGACATCCACGCCCAGCGAGTTGGCCACGGCCAGGGTGTGAGTCGCTGCGCGGACCGCGCCTGCCGCGGTAAGGCCGCGCGAGTCCGACTGGTCGATGATCGAGCGGACGGCCAGCGCGCGGGACCGTGCGTCGAACGCGATCGTGGTATCACGCGCGCGGTCTGCCTGCGTCACCGCACGGGGTTCCGGCAGGCCGGGGAAGTCCGGGTCGTCGGGCGCCGAGGCTGCCGCTCGTGCCGCGGCTTCGCTGCAGGCGGCCAGCGAGTCGTGGTCGAGGTGGTTGGTGGAAGCGACGCCCTGCCGGGTGCCGATGACGGCGCGCACGGAAACCTGCACGTCGGTCTCGGCCACGTTCTGGTGGATACGGTTGTTCGCGAAGCGGGTGAGCGCCACGTCGCTTGCGGCGACGACCGCTTCGGTCTGCTCCGCGTCGGTCATCTCGACCGCGCGGGCGGCGATGTCGCGGGCGAAGTCCTCTCTCTCGCTCATCGGCCCACCCCCACCTGGACGCCCCGGAAGCGGGCAGGGGACGCTCCGTGTGCGACGTGCGCGACCTGCATGGGCTCGCCCTTTCCGCAGTTCGGCAGTCCCCATACGCGCCACTGGTCGCGGGAGCACACCGCGTCGCACGCGCCCCAGAACTCGGGGGTGATACCGGTGTAGTTAGGGCTCTTCACCATTCGCCCGAGCTCGCCGTTCTTGATCTCCCAGCCGATTTCGCAGGCGAACTGGAAGTTGAGGCGCCTGTCGTCGATGGACCAGGAGTTGTTGGTCTCGAAGTACAAGCCGTCCTCGGTGTCCGCGATGAGGTCCTCCAGGGACCACTCACCGGGTTCGAGCGAGATGGTGGTCATGCGGATCAGCGGGATGCGGTTCCACCCGTCCGCGCGCATGCAGCCGTTGCTTACCCGCCCGATCGCGAGTGCGGACTCGCGCGACGACTGGAACCCCGTGAACATGCCATCGGTGACGATGAAATCACGCTGGGCGGGCACCCCCTCGTCGTCGTAGCCGAACGAGCCGAGGGAGCCGGGGACGGTGGCGTCGGCGGTCACCGTGACGTGCTCCGAGCCGTAACGCAACGCGCCCAGGTCCTCTACGTGCAGGAACGACGTCCCCGCGAACGCGGCCTCGTCGCCTAGTACGCGGTCGAGTTCTGTGGGGTGGCCGATTGACTCGTGGACCTGCAAGGCGATCTGGCTGCCGTCGATGATGATGTCGCGCACGCCGGAGGGGCAGGGCGCCGCGCTCCGCAGCTGCGCGGCCTGATCCGCGACGCGGGCGGCGTTGCCCGCCAGGTCGAAGTCCTCGACGACCTCCCAGCCGCCCTGGCGCCAGTCGCCGCCGTGCGAGTTCGGGTAGCTGCGCGGCAGCACGTCGCCTTCGCCCACGGCGTACGCGACGATGCCCCCGCCCGACTCGACGTATCTCTGTTCGATGTAGCTGCCGACCGTCGAGGCGAAGTGCTTGTGCACGCGGGTGAAGCCGAGGTGCGCTTTCGTGAGCGAGACGGATTCTTCGGCCCGCATGATCTCGTCTGCCGCGAGCAGCAACGCTATCTTGTCCTCGAGCGAGACCTCGAAGGGGTCCCGGTCGCACGGGCCCTCCCAGCGGTCTTCGGCGATGGGCACGTCGGAGAGGCGCACCGGATCGGCGGCGACGAGGGCTGAGGCCTTGGCGATCTCGACCGCCTCGCGCGCGGCGCTCGTCACCGAGTCGGTATCGAGCAGGGATGTGGCGGCGAAGCCCCATCGGCCCTCGGCTATCACGCGGACGCCGATTCCCGACGACGCCGAGGACTCCACGCCCTCGACCCTGCCGTTGGCCACCGAGATCTCCTGGGTGCCGGTGTCCACGAAACGGACGTCCGCGTAGCTGGCGCCAGCGGACCTCGCCGCCTCGACGGCGGCCTCAAGCGTGTCTCGCACGTCCCCTCCTCAGGTCCCCCTCGTGGTCGGACATAGCAGACAGTACCCGTAACGATGCGGGATGTGTTGGCGTCGAAAAGACGGATGTGTGCCGGCCGGTGTGCCGTCCGGCTAGCGGACCGTCGAGATAGCCGTCTCGGCGGCGCCCGGCTGGACCGCTACTCCCGCTGGCGGGAGGAGCCTGGGCACCCAGTTGTAGCGGCGGGCGCCGGCGTAGTCGCTGCGGTCGGCAAGCGGCGAGAGCTTCACGAAATCGCCCGTACGCGGCGCGTGGATGAAATACCCACCGCCGATGTAGATGCCCACGTGATGGATCGGCGAGCCGAAGAACACCACGTCACCGGGCTGAAGCTGCGACGGTTCGACCTTCTCGCCGAGGAGGAACTGGCTGCCCGAGTAGTGCGGAAGCTCTACACCGTGCTGGCGGAAGACGTAGAGCACCAGGCCCGAGCAGTCGAAGCCGGACGGCGTCTCGCCGCCCCACAGGTACGGGATACCGTGGTATGCGAGCGCGGTCTCGACCACGGAGCCGGGTTGGACCACGATGCCGGCAGCGCTGGCGCCGGAGAGGATCTCCCTGAGCAGCTGGGATTCTTCGGAGGAGCGGCGCGCCGCCTCCTGGTCGAGCAATTCGAGCAGGTCTTCCTGGGCCTCGGCGAGCATGTCTTGGCGTTCCTGGATGCGGAGCAGCACTTCGATCTGCCGGGCCTTGAGCTCGAACTCGATCGCCTCGGCCTCTTTCTGCGCGTCCTCGAGCGAGCCGGCGGTCTCCTCGATGTGGTTCTTCTGGCTCTTGAGGGCCGCGGCGACATCGGCATCCGCCAGGCCGATGGTGTTGAGGAACTTCACACGCGCGACGAAGTCGGAGACCGACTTGGAGTCGAGCAGGACCTCGATTGTCGCGAACGTGCCGTCGCGATAGATGGAATTCGCGCGGTCCTCGAGCAGGTTGAGCTGGAAGGCGTAGGCCTGGTTGGCCGCCTCGAGGTCCACTGAGGTCTCGTCGACCTTCTGCTTGGTGGCACTGAGGCGGTCCGCGGCTGCGTTGTACGCCTCGGCCGCCAGAGCGAGTTCGCGATCGAGTTCGTCGAGCTGCGCCTTGAACTCGTCCAGGCGCGCTTGCCTGCGCGCGAGTTCTGCACGGAAGGCCGCGGTCTCCTCGTCGACGGGAGCCTGGATCGGAGAGGTCTCGTCTTGAGACGGCGGCGTGCGCGTCGGCGCGGTGTCGCCCGAGGTGCTGTCCGTGGCATCGCCGCTGGTGGTGCCTGTGAAGGGTGTGTCGGGCGTGGACGAAGGCGGCGGCGCGGTCGAGGTGGTCGGCTCGGCCACGGCAGGCACCGTACACAGCAAAACGAGCGTGAGTGCTACAGGCCCCACGCGCCGTACGTTCGATACGAATCGTCCCGTCATCGACCGCCCTTCGCGGTCGGTGTCCCTACTCCGGGGCCGGGGTCGGCCGAGGAGCCGGACACGCGCCAATGCAACTTATCACTCTAGCACAAACGCCCTGGTAGAAGCTACACAGAGCTGTGGAAAACCTGTGAAGAAGACATCCGTCTATAGGTACCCCGCACCACCGGGTTCGTCCCGTGATGCTGATGCAAGAGTGATGCCGAGTTCGCCCGCCGCCGCCCGCCTCGCCGTTGTGGGCGAGCGGTCGCTCGCAGCCCCCGCGGAGATGCCGCCGCTTGGTGCTACGATGCTCGGAGAGCCTGCGGGCGAGGGGGCCCGTGGGCGCGAGTCGCCGCTCAGGGAGGTAGCGAGATGCCGAAGGCCGGATGGTGCGCCGACTGCGAGACGAACGTCTGGCTCACCGAAGAAGGGGGATGCGTCAACGGGCACGCTCCCGACCGGGTTTCCAGCGTGTACGAGACCAAGGAAGGCAGCGATACCTTCGCCGACGCAGGCGAAGCGATCGAGAACGCCGCCCGCGAGGCCGGAGCCGCCATGCGCGACGCGTGGAAGCAGGCCGAGCCGGATGCGCGCGAGGCCGCGGCAGCAGCCGCGGAGGCCGCCCGCAAAGCCGCCGAAGCCGCGGGGGCCTTCGGCAAGAAGTTCTTCGGCCGAGAAGAGGCGCCTGCGTCGGGCGACCAGGAGGTGACGCCGGAGGAGGGCGCGGAGGGCGAGGAGGCCGCGTCGGACGAGAGCGCGCCCGCGGAGGGCTAGCACTGTTCGGCCGACCCGATCGCGCACCGGCGCTGCTCAGAGAGGCGTTCGGCCGCGGCGCCGAGCGCGTCGCCCGTGTGCAGATAGCGCAATGCGGTCTGCATCTGGCGCCAGCCGTGGATCTCCATGACCTCTCGGACCGTTGCACCAGACTGTAGGTAGAGCGATGCGCTCGTATGCCGAAGGTCGTGTATCCGAAGGCCTTCCGGCAGTCCAGCTCGGCGCACCGCCGGCTTGAAGACCCGGGTGCGGAAGGTGTCGAGGTCGAGCGGGCCGCCGTTGGGGCCGGGGAACACGAGCGTGTCCGGTAATCCGGTCGGAGCTCGCGCCTTGTGCCATACGGCGAGAATCTCGGCAAGGTGCGGCGGGACAGGAACAATACGGTCGTGGCCCGTCTTGGTGGAGGGCTGGGGGTGGTTGCGGTAGCAGGTCTTCGTGACGCTCAGGGTGCGGGCGTCGAGGTTGACGTCGGCCCAGGTGAGGGCCCTGAGTTCCCCGGCGCGCAGGCCCGTGTATGCCGCAGTGGCGATGAAGGCGCGGTGGGGCGCGGGCGTCGCGGCTATGAGCCGCTCAATCTGCTCTATCGTGAGGATGCGTCGTTCATCGGCAGGTGGCGCGGATGTGTCGAACCACGGGGAGGGATCGGGTGCGAACGCGCCCATGCGATGGTGCCACCTGAGGCATGCGCGCACCGGTACGAGGACGTTCGAGATCCGCTTGGCGCTCAGGTTGCCGGCCGAGGACAACGCGACGACGAGACGGGCGATGACCAAGCCGTCGATGTGGTCCAGCGGTAGATCACCGAGATGCGGACCCACGTGCCGCCGGTAGATGCTCTCGTAGTCGGCTCGCGTAGAGAGACGCAGCGGCCGCGAACCGCAGGTGCGATACCCAAGCCACGTGCGCCAGGCTTCGGCGAAGGAGCCGGGGAGCCGGGTGGCGAGCGAGTCGTCGGTATCGGCGGTGTTGCGGGCGCGCGTATTCATGCCGAGAACGCTAGCGCGAGGGACTTACCCCGGACTTACCGCACGGTGAACACTCGCGCTCAACTGCTTCCACGTCGCGCACGCCGCGGAGTGCTGTAGAGACCCGATCCGCCCCAGTTGGACTGCGCCGGAACGGGAAGAAACACAGTGTGGGGTTCTGGTCACGGAAGCACACGAGGACGAATTGGAGGGAGACCATGAGCACCGTGAGCCTGCGTCTGGACGAGGCGCTGCACGACAAAGCGCGCGAACTCGCCCAAGCGGAGGGTGTTACGGTCGACCAGTTCATCACAGAGGCACTCGCGGAGAAGATCTGGGCGGTCATGACCGCGAACTACCTCGAGGAGCGTGCCGAGCGCGACGATCACGCGAAGTTCGAACGCGCTGTCGGGAACCTGAGCGATTTGGTGCCGGACTAGCGTGGAGGCACGGCGCGTCAGCTGTGGTTCCGAGAGGCACCCTGGCTGTTTGCGCATCCCGGGGCGACGATGGTATCCTGACTGTCCGCCGAGAGGCGAATCGATATTGCGGGGTGGAGCAGTCTGGTAGCTCGTCGGGCTCATAACCCGAAGGTCGTAGGTTCAAATCCTACCCCCGCTACCAAGAAACTAGCAGGTCAGTCGCGGTGCAGCGGCTGGCCTGTTTTCGTTGCTGGGGCTGTTGTAGGTGTCTTGCCTTCAGGATTCCCGGTCCCCTTTGAACTCTGAGTCGTCATGTGCTGTGCGCTTGACAGAATGATGTTTGAGGAATAATATTCGTCAAAAGGCATAAGTGCTGGAAGGAAGTCCTATGGGAAGTCGAGAGGTAGAGGATCGAGCAGGACTGCTCAGGCGGCTCGAGGAATTCGACCGTGCTGTCGCGCTCCACTACCCCGATTGTGTGTTCGAGCTTGTGATTGTGGGTGGCGGTGCACTGATCCTGCTCGGGGTCCTCTCGAGACCCACTGATGACATAGACGCCATCCAGTACCCGAACGAGCTTTTGCCTCTCATGAAGGAGTACGACCTGAGCGGCAGGGTCGTCGCGTACGCAGACCACTTTCCTTACGACTTCGAGAGTCGATTGCGCCCGCTGGACGCTGAGTTCAAGGCTATCCGGTGCCACACAGCGTCTCTTGAAGACCTTGTCGTCTCCAAACTCTACTCAGATCGGGAGATCGACAGATCAGACATCCGCGAGGTCACCGTCCTGAATGAACTGGACTGGGGTCGACTTGCTACAGCCGTCGAAGAGGCCGAGCTGAGCTGCCTCAACGAGGGACGATATCGAGAGATGCTCCATCGCTACGATGAATACCGAAAGGAGTGCGGGTAATGAGAAGGCTGACCTTTGCGGGATATCTGCGAAGCTATGTCCCATACCTTGCGGAGACCCGCTCGCTTTCGATGTCGCGCCTCGCCGACCTCTCGCGAAAGAGTCCGCGTGTCGTGGAGCCCCTACTTCTCTTGGCCGCGGTGACGGATCGTGCCGAGGAGCTCGCAAGGCACTTGGAGTCACATCCGAAGCTGCTGCGAGAGCTTGAGCTTCTCGACTCCTTGGCTCGAGCTGGCGCGCTCGAGGCGGCGCTGGAGGACGAGGATCCTCGGCTACGGCCGGAGTTCACGAAGGCGTGGCGCAGCTATGTGGTGCGGCGTGACGCTCCCCTTCGTGATGAGCGACTCAAGCGACTCGCGCGAGAGCGGGCGCTCGAACTCGAGGCTACGAAGAGCGTGACTCGATACCGGGTGGCGAAAGATCTCGGGCTGAACACCGGCAACCTCCACGCCTTCTTGACCCAGGGGAACGTCAGCAAGATGTCGCTGGAAAACGCGTACCAGCTGGTGGACTACCTCAAGGCTGCCTAGCGCCCTTCGGGTGTCCGACCCGACGACGCGAGCTCAGTGCATTCTCTGGCTCGAGCCTGTGTTATGAGAGACGTATCGGTAGTCCCGATGCGACGAGCTGCCCCGACGGCGACCTCGACACCATTACCCGGTAGCTAACGCCCCGCCTCAGGCTGCGACTGCCGGCTACGACCGCCTCTCCTGCACGCGCGTGGAGGGCACCGCAATCCTGGGCAAGCACGAGTCCTTCCGATGTGCATTCGCATTGCAATGCAATGGCGGATGGCGGCGCTGCCGTTCGGGCCGGCTGCCGCGTGACAGAGCTCTGACTCCCCGACATTCGAGATTCCGACGCCGCTCGCTTCCCCTTGGATCGGGGCTTCGTCTTCCGAGCAGTCGATCGGGTCCTTGCCTTTGACGGGGAGTGCTTGCGGGACTGACGGGAACTCGAATTCCCTGCCTCATGGTGCACTTTCTGGAGTTCTCGCAGCCAACGTCGATGCCGTGCCAGCTCGCGAAGTTCTTCGATGGACATTTGCCGGTTCGGACCGTGCCCCGCCGGGGCAGGGTCAGGTGCTGTGGACGCGGCCTGCCGTACGCAGTGGTCATATGCCTCGCAGCCTCCGAGGGCATTGAGGAATTCACACCCCTTGCATCCCACGTCCGACATGAGTCCGCCTCCCAAACCGAATCGGCCTCGCACGAAATCGTCTCCGTGAGTCGCGACCCTATACAATCTAGCATCGCACGTTGCTCTGACAGCGGAATATGCCTTTCTGTCCGTCTCACCAGTGATTGTTTACGGTGCGCCCAGTCTGCTTTGGCTTGCCTGCCCGCTGTCGTCTCGGGTTGGGGTGCTGAGCCTCCGGCCGGTGTAACCCCTTGGGGTTTCACGGCGGCTCTGCTCATTTTTCAGCAAGCAGCGCCAACTCTTCGGCATTTGATTTCCCAACGCTTCACTCGGAGACAGTGGACTCCGCGGTTTCGACATACTCCTCACGAATCTCCTTGAGAAGTCGGCCTGTCGGTGAGCCAACTCGCCAGGCTTCCCACCCATCGAAGGAGCCTGCCCCCGCTGCCTCTGCTGCCGCGGTTGACGGAGAGGCAAACGCCCTGTCGTCTGGCAGCCGGAGGGAGCCATTCGGCTCCACCACGGCTCGCAGCTGCTGTCCAACGCGCGGCCGGTCCCAGTACAGTGTTGCTCCGGCTTCGATGAAACCTGCCTCGATCAGGTCAGCGATTGTGACTCGACGACCATTTACCATGACTTCCTGACGCGCCCGTATCTCGAGGGAAAGGGGCTTGTCTGTCTCCCGAAGTGGCTCAAAGTCGCCCTCGATGTCAATGAGACGCCGGCCGGTCTCATCTTGGTAGATCGCAATGGGTACCCAGGTCACCGGGACACCGCTCTCAGCTAGGAATTCGAGTGCTCCTTGTGTTCGGCCCGAGAATCCTCGCGCAACCAGAACCACTCTCGGAGAGCCCGTGATTAGCCGAGGGGCGACGCTATCGGTGAACGTACGCCAGTCATCGAAGAAGGCCTCGGCACCTGCGGGATACAGTCCGGCCAGCTCATCGAGGTTTGTGCTTCGTGCCCACCCGGCGTACTCGAGACACTGAGCGAGCTGTGTTCTGTCGATGTCCCGCTTGATCTCCACGACAATCACGCGACCGTCCCTGTCGATCAGGACGACGTCGGCAACACCGCTCATTGGCAAGCAGACCTGTCGGCCAAGGCGAAACACGCCCTCGCCGAGGAAGCTCTCCGGGTTCTCCCAGAAGACGTCCTCGACCTCCTGCTCGTACAGTTCGCTGCCAGACAGCAGACGGTACGGCGTCAAACCATTCGTGCCCGTGATCTCGAAAAGTGACATGGTTCCCCCGATATCCCGCATGTCGTTGTGTCAGAGTATAGGCTGTTGGTCGGGGACAATGGCATCACGGAGAGGCAGAGCCAGAGCGGAAAATGCGTCGCCAGACAGACATTGACCCCATCACCTATCGCGATGGCCACCTCCAGATCATCGCCTGCGCGGGGGCGGGCAAGACCGAAACGATCTCGCGCCGAGTGGCCAGCGTTCTCGGCGATGGCGTTGCGCCCGAAGGAATCATCGCGTTCACCTTCACCGAGAAGGCCGGGCGGGAACTCAAGTCACGCATCGAGAAGAAGGTCGCCGAGGAGCCTCGACTCGGCACCGAATTCCTCGATCGCCTGGGGCCCATGTTCGTGGGCACGATGCATGCCTACTGCATGCAGATGCTCCAGCGCCACCAACCTCAGCTGGCTGACTGGGACGTCCTCGACGACCACAAGCTCGTAGCGCTCCTGCAGCGCGAGTACCAGGCACTTGACCTGGGAGGCCTCTCCGCCAGCTGGAAGCGTTCGGACAACATCAGCCTGTTTCGGGCTAGCGTGGACGTTGTTGAGAACGAATTGCTGACGCTTGACCAACTGGACCGGGCACCGTTCCGCAAGAGCTACGAGCTGTTCCTCGACATGCTGGAGCGCTATCAGACGCTTACTTATGGGCAGATGATCTCGCGAGCAGTAAGTCTGCTCCAGAATCCGGCGAAGCGGGACGCCGTTCTGGACCCGCTGCGCCATCTCATCGTCGACGAGTATCAGGACACGAATCGAGCGCAAGAGACTCTGGTCCGTGAGCTTGCCTCCGAAGGCGCACACCTGACCGTGGTCGGTGATGACGATCAGGCAATCTACCAGTGGCGGGGAGCCACGGTCCGCAACATCATCGAATTCGGAAAGCGTTACGACGCCGCCGACCACGAACTACCCTTCAATCGGCGTTCACAACCGATGATTGTCGCCTACGCGCACGAGTTCATTAAGTCGCACGTTGAGGAACGGCTCCAGAAGTCCATCAAGCCCGAACGATGCGATTGTGGGGGCTGCGTGGCCGTGTGGTCCGAGACCTTCGCCGAGACTGAGGCGGCCAAGGTGGCCGACATGATGCTGGCCCTGCACGAGGAAGGCTTCGAGTGGAGACAAATGGCCGTCCTGCTTCGATCGGTGGCCACTTCTTCTCAGGCCTATCTCGAAGCGTTTGATGAGCGGCGAATACCCTACGCTGCGACCGGCAGTGCAGGGCTCTTCCTGGATCCGGACGCTCAGCTCTACGGGGCAACCTACTCGTGGCTTATCGACAAGAAGTGGCGCCCTGAGAGATTCCATGGCACGGCCGAGGAGGTCAGACTTGACTCTCTGCTGACACAGTTCGCGGGCTCCTTCGGACTGGGTGCCTCCTCAGTTGCCTTACTTCGAGCGAGGCTGACGAGCTGGTACGAAGAAGTCCGCGACGACTACACCGAGGCCAACCTCGTTCGGGACTTCTACGGGCTCCTGGACCTGATCGGCGTATCCGAGTGGATCGATTCGGCTGATCCAGTGATTGTGGCTCGACTGGGTGCAGCCGCTCGATTCTCCACCCTTCTGGCAGACTTCGAGAACGCAACGAAGCGTGCGAGGTATCACCCTGATGACGGCCGCATCCGAGGTGGCGTCGGAGGCGGGCCACGCCTCTATCAGCGACTCCATGAGTTCCTGCAGTACTACTCGGTCGAGAAGTACGAGGGCTTTGCGGGCGAGGAGACTTTGGACTACGACGCGGTCACGGTAGCGACCGCCCACGCGTCAAAGGGACTTCAGTGGCCGATAGTCTTCGTCCCGGCACTCACCCAGAGACGGTTTGGCGCCGCCAAGTCGGACCGCCAAGAGTACCTGGTCTCCGACGAACTCTTCGATCGCGTCCGCTACGGGGGTTCGGATGAGGATGAGGCCCGGCTGTTCTATGTCGCGGTCACGCGCGCGAGAGATGGGGTGTACCTATCGCGGTTTGAGTCGACCGGCAAGCAGCATCAGTCACCATCGGTGTTCTGGCGCCATGCCGCACAAGTGGTTGGGACAGTCGCTGAGCCACCGATCATCGGTCCTGCATCGGACAGCGGCAAACCGACTGATGATGAGATACCGATTGTGAGCTTCTCGGAGCTTGCTTCTTACGACAGGTGCCCGCTCTCTTTCCGTTTGCGCGGCCTCGTCGGATTCCAGCCCATGCTCGCTCGTGAACTGGGCTACGGCAAGGCGGTCCACCACATCCTCCGCCGTATCGGGGACGGAGTGAAGGACGGACGGCCTGTGCCGACGGGTGAGGACTTGGAGAACCTCATTGAGGAGGAGTTCTTCCTGCCATTTGCCAACAAGCCCGCATACGAGCAGATGAGCAAGGCCGCAACTAGTCTCATCACTGGCTTCATCGTCGAGCGCAAGGAAGATCTCGAGCGTGTATGGGAGACTGAGAGGCCTTTCGAGCTGCATCTCGACCATGCGATTGTGGTCGGACGCGCTGATGTGATTCTCGACGCAGACGGCTCTGGCGCCATGGAGATAGTTGACTACAAGACCGCTACCTCCGACGACACGACCGTCCACCAACGCCAACTTCAGATCTACACCTCGGCGGGACGCAGGGAGGGCGCAGAAGTGTCGGGTGCCCTACTGATGGATCTGACCGAGCCTGACCGGCCAGAACCAGTGGCCATTGAAGCTAGCGACATCGAGGCTGCAGAGTCATGGGCCGACGAGGCGGTGACGAGCATGCGCCGACGCGTGTATGGGCCGAAGGCGGATCCGGAAACGTGCAGCTACTGCGACGTCAGCACCATCTGTCCGCACGCGTCTGCATAGGTGTCAGAGGCGTCGGTTAGAATCGGGTCAGGCTTCTGCACGGTTGCCCGCGGAACGGATGTCCCTGCCGGCAAGGGGGAGTTCAATGACGGATGCGGTTCTCCACAAGATCGAGTCCACGACTGATGAAGCGCTCGGACTGCACGTAGTCTCACGTTTCTACGACAGTCTCGCCGACGGGGACGCGCGGATGGTCGGCTATGTCATGAGTCTCGGATACGACACTGCTACCCTGATCACGAATGACTTCTACAAGCACCGAGTTGGGGGTATCCCCAAGAACTCATTCCTTGTGATTCGACCCGAGCCCTTCGAGCTTGAGGGCGAGGAGTTCGAGACACCCAAGCACCTCATCCTTGTTCGGGTTCTGGAGCCCGCTAGCACGCCTCTCTCCAACGAGGTCTCGCGCACCTACTTCGAGATGCACAAGAGCCACATGCCTGAGATAGACGTGTTCACCCGCTCTGAGCTGCAGTGGGGGGCGATGAACGCTGCCGTGCTTGGTACCTACTACGACGGCGTCAACGGCTCCGTCACCTTTGGCGCGGACATCGAGACCTACTACTCACCACATCTCTACGCTGTCTACGCGCCGACTCCCGAGATGCTTGCGACGCTCGTCAACGCATTTGTCGACAAGGAGTTATCACTGCCCATTGGCACCATGCGACTCACTGAGTCAGCGTTCTCACCATCGCCGCGTATCGACATCAACGTGGCGCCGCGCGACTTCGTGGGGGCGCGAACCGCGCTGTTTGGCAAGACGAGGATGGGCAAGTCGAACACTGTGAAGATCATCCTGCAGATGATCATGGACTCGAAGGTCGACATCGGCCAGGTCGTATTTGACCTCAACGGCGAGTACGCCAACCGAAACGAGCAAGATGACACATCGATCTATGAACTCTACGTAGAGCGATGTGTCCGGTATTCACTGCGAGACAATACAGAACCCGACGTCAAGGTCCTCAAGGCCAATTTCTACGAGGATCTCCAACTCGGACATCGCATCATCAGGGGACTGTACGAGCGCGAGCATGGCAAGCCCGCCAACTACGAGCAGGCCTTTCTCGAGTGGGAAATGCCTGATGACGAAACCTTGAAGCGCCTGAAACAGGAGGACCGCGGCGAATGGACGCGAGCCGCACGCGCAATCTCCATCTACAAGGCGGTACTCCAGAAGGCTGGCTTCCCGTATCCGGAGAACATGAAGGTAGACCTGCACCTAAAGAAGGACGTCCGCGCGCTTGCGGACGACCCGCCTGAATCGGTTCCGCTGAAGGAAGCCGCCGCGATATACGCGGCAGTCTGGTCGCAGTACGCTGCCGACCAGGATCCCTTCAGGGGTGGCCGGGAGGAGTACTTCGATACGGTGGCAAAGTCACTTCTGAGCATCCTCGCTCAGGGACCTGCCGGGTCGCGAGGGCAATACTCCGGCTTCATCAAGTTGATTCCATTTCGAGCGTTTCACGCAGTGGAGGCTGGCAACCTTGTCGAGGACATTGTAGGCGCCGTTGACGACTCCAAAACCGTCATCATCGACCTGAGCAACGCACCGGAGGAAGTCTATGAGTTCTACTCTGAACTGATTTCCCGCGCCGTCTTCGATAGCCAGATGCATAAGTTCACTTCGGGCCGGCTTGGTAAGCACTACGTGCAGTTCTACTTTGAAGAGGCCCACAACTTGTTCCCCCGAGACGACAAGAATCTGAAGGGCATATACAACCGGCTCGCCAAGGAGGGTGCGAAGTTTCACATCGGCGTTGTGTACTCGACGCAATCAATAGCGAGCCTCAGCCCGGATCTTCTCAAGAACACCGAGAACTTCTTCATCGCACACCTGAACGACGAGACCGAGATTAAGTCGCTCACTCGCTACTACGAGTTTCGAGATGTCGGAGCCGACGTCCAGCGCACCAAGGCACAAGGCTTTGTACGGATGATCACGAGTTCACATCGGTTTGCACTTCCGGTCCAAATCGCTAAGTTCGGCCCAAAGAAGACCGAAGCCTAGTGTCCCCGTACGCAGACAGCGTCAACCTGCCTTTCGAGAGTGCGTCCAAACTCGGACATCTCTCGGTCATCGAAGATCCCCTCGTGAAGGAACTCCTGAAGAGCTTCCAGAAGGTTGAGCGTGGTGAGGCGACGCTGCCCGAAGGCAGTGTACAGCAGCTCGACCTCGGTTTGGTCGAACCCCTGGGGATCGTGCTGGCTGTCGATGGAAGTCTCTCATCGGTGCCCAACTCTCTGATCGAGGACAAGACGCTTGCGTATGTGAAGGTGGCCGCGTTGTGTTTGTCTCTGGATGACCTGGAGGCAGCAGAGGCACCAATCGTGGACCCCGCCTTCGTTCAGGGTCTGGTCAAGGACCACACGAACACGTTCTCGACCGTGCTACCCCTCAACAACGTGATCGTGTCGGGCCAGACGATGCGAGAGACGGTGCGCGAAGTCGTGCACCGCACGTTCGAGACCGTCAACGAAGGTCGCCTGCTTGACACCCTCGTCTACCTCACCTCCAGAGGCTGGCTTGAGCACTCAGAACACGATGCGAGTTTCGCATGCCCGTTCTGTGCCCGTGAGAATGCACTGCCCCGGCACAAGACGCAGTTCGAGTGTCCAAGGTGTGGCAAGACGTTGAGCGTCGTGGACTATCTGGGGTTTGAGAGGGAGGTCAACGAGGAGAGCAACGAGGATGCAGTTGCCCGCAGTCTGATGCTGGCTCTCGAGCATCTAGCGGTGATCGACTACCTCAGGCGAATGCGCGACAAGAATCCCGCAATGCTCAAGCGCACCCTTCTGCTCAAGGATGGACCACTGATGCTGCCGGGTCAGTACTCTCGTCTAGCCGAGGCAATCCGCTCATATCTCAACTGGCTGCACCGCGAGGGCGTCGAATACTACCTCGCTGGTGTCGAGAAGAGTGGGGCCTTTGTCACACACGCACACTACCTGGGAGAGGCACTGCGAGCCCCGGGACGGGTTTTCGTCCCCGGCAATGGATACATCCTGTCGCGGATCAAGCACATGGATCCGGGAGCAACCAAGTACGGGGAGCGTGTCCTCTACGGCTCGAAAGCTTTGGTTGGTCTCGACGAGAGGAACGTGACAGTCCTTAACGTCCCCACGCCACGCTTCATGCTGGATCCGACGACGGATGACCTGATTGGGCTACCTCGCATCGTCAAGACGCTGACTCGCTTGGTTTCTCGTCAGCATCAGGACGCACTCATGCCGATCGTCGCCGTCAACCGCCTGGCCTCCATGTCGTTCTATCCATCGAACGACATTCTGGCCAAGTACGCTGGCTCAATGGTTGCGGGTCCGAGGGAATGCGAATGAGCGAGCTGTCTGGACGACCGTTTCTGCGATGGGCGGGCGGCAAGCGCTGGCTGGCACCGCTGCTTGCGGAGCGGCTCGGTCGCTGGGAAGGGAAATACGTGGAGCCGTTTCTTGGTGGAGGGGCGGTCTTCTTCGCGCTGCAACCCAAGAGCGCTGTTCTGGCTGACACCAACGAAGAACTCATAGCCTGCTATCGGGGGGTGCGCGAAGACGCAGGAGCGGTCTTCGACGCTCTGCTCACGTTCGACACTGACGAGCAGACCTACTACCGCATCCGAGCGCAGAGGCCGAGGAGCGATGTTGAGCGCGCGGCCCGGTTCATATACTTGAACAGGACTTCGTTCAACGGCCTGTGGCGAGTCAATAGGAATGGCGACTACAACGTGCCCTATGGACACAAGGTGGTCGATCTCGCATGGCTAAGAGCGGACATCCTGAATGCCGGAATCGCACTTCAGAACGCTGAGCTTGTCTGCCAGGACTTCAAGAAGACCATGTCGTATCGTCGCGCCGGGACGCTCGTGTTCTGTGATCCGCCCTACATCACCGGTCACCGGGACAATGGGTTTCGCGAGTACAATCAGCGGTTGTTCTCGTGGGCTGATCAGCAGGAACTCGCTACACGCGCCAGAGAAGCAGCAAGGCGCGGCGTGCATGTCATCATCTCGAATGCCTGCCACACTGCGCTTGCGCATCTGTATGGAGAGCTTCCGCGCAGCACGTACTCTCGACATTGCAGCCTGAGCGGTGCTGCGAGCGGGCGCGGCATGGTCCCCGAGTACTTGTTCTCCAGCCCAGACATGCATGCAGTTCTGAATCAGACACACGCCGACACCAACTGACGTCGAGGGGCGGCCATGACTTCGAGCGCCAACTACGAGAAGTTCCGGGAGCTACTCCGCGAGCTCTTCATGTTCGATCGGGCTGACCTCGATTTCGGCATCTACCGGATCATGAACGCGAAACGCGGCGAGATTGAGCGCTTCCTCGAAAGCGACCTGCTACCCCAGGTCAAGGAGGCGCTCGCATCGTCGAGTCCCGGTTCCGACCCGGGGGCAGTTGGCGCGCTGGAGGCTGAGGTCTTCGCTGATCTCTACAACTTCTTCCGGCGTTACTACAAGGAAGGCGACTTCTTGTCCTTGCGTCGGTACAAAGAAGGTGTCTACGCGATTCCTTACGAAGGGGAAGAGGTCAAGCTGTACTGGGCTAATCACGACCAGTACTACATTAAGTCATCTGAGAACTTCCGTGACTACCGATTCACGCTGGACGATGGTCGCACCGTTCATTTCAAGCTTGTCGAGGCTGATACCGACGCGGGGAACAACAAGACTGTGGCTGGGCAGGAGAGGCGGTTCATCCTCTCGAAGCGGCCGATTGAGGCGCATGGCGAACCGGGTGAGCTTACAGTCACGTTCGAGTATCGGACTCCCGATGAGAAAGGCGTGAAGCAGAACGCCCTGAACGCGCAGGCCGCCGAGGCAGTCATGGCCGAAGCGCCGGGTGACTGGCTGCATGCGCTTTCGACTCCAAGACCGACGGAGAAGGACCCGAAAAGGACCCTTCTCCAGAAACATCTAGCGACCTACACGGCTCGCAACACGTTCGACTACTTCATCCACAAGCATCTGAAGACGTTTCTCGAACGAGAACTGGACTTCTTCATCAAGAACGAGGTGCTGCATCTCGAGGATGTCGAGACGGGAGACGCTGCAGCGGCCGGGGCAACACGCGCGAGGGCAACGCGGTCCATCGGCCGCAAGATCATCGCGATGCTCGCGCAGCTCGAGGACTTTCAGAAGACGCTGTGGCTGAAGAAGAAGTTCGTCGTCGAGACAAGTTGGTGCATCACCGTCGATCGCATTCCCGCTTCCCTGTATCCGGACATCGCCGCCAATGAGCTCCAACGGGAGCGCTGGATTGAGCTGTTCGCCGTCGATCAGATCGACGGCGCCGATGGCACGCCCGCGTACTCCAATCCGCTCACTACCGAGTTCCTGCAGGCGAACCAGGGCCTCATTGTTGACACGTCGCTCTATGAACCGGCGTTTCTGGCACGGTTGCTCAAAGAGGTGCCGAATCTGGATGCTCAACGTCAGGGTCTCCTGGTATGCGGAGACAACTTCCAGGCGCTCAATCTGCTGCAGGCGTCGCTGCGCGGTTCAGTCGATGTGGTCTTCATCGATCCGCCGTACAACACGGGGGGCGATGGATTTGCCTACAAGGACAACTACCAGCACTCATCCTGGCTGAGCATGATGGCGGACCGTGTGGCCCTTGCGCGCAGGCTAATGAGCCCCAACGGTTCGTTCTTTGCCAGCATCGACGACAACGAGCACTCGAATCTCTCGCTGTTGCTCGACCAAGTGTTTGGACGGGAGAACTGCGTCGCCGACATCATCTGGCAGAAGAAGTACGCGCCGGCAAACGACGCCAAGTGGTTCAGCGATGACCACGACTACATCGTGTGCTACGCGCGAGACAAGGAGACATGGCGGCCAAACAAGTTGCCGCGCACGGAGGTGTGGCTGACGATGTGAAACTCACCCCGTACTGACGATTTGAAATTGACCCCCCTGCACAGCAGGGACACGCTCCCGGAAGCATCCGTTGCGGCCGGGAGGGGTCAGTTGATACGTCTGGAGGAGTG